>Ga0233375_1000559_pt1 | contig 19494 bp, 16 predicted proteins | sample ElkDunMinimDraft_10_FD_191539 | JGI IMG/M metagenome (GOLD analysis project Ga0233375, IMG submission 191539) | Fecal eukaryotic communites from dung pellets of Tule Elk in California, USA - Elk Dung E16 | ecosystem: Host-associated > Mammals > Digestive system > Large intestine > Fecal | place... | reverse complement strand
GCAGGCGGTCCTGGCTGCGCTCGCGCAGGACCTGGACGGCCTGGTGCAGCGTGCCTCCGGCGAGTACGAGGAACGCTGCTACGAGGTCGTGAGGTTCGCGGCCCGCGCGAGCACGCCGCTCGGGGCCTCACCGGGTTGACCCGGCGGGCTGGCCCCGGCCGGCCCAGCAGGTCGGCACCAGAGCATCGTCCCGGCCCGGGCGCAGCCCGTCCTGCCGGCCGGACGGCAGAGGTACGGTTCTCGGATGCTCATCGTCGCCGTCGTCGGCCCCACCGCGACCGGGAAGTCGGACCTCGCCCTCGACCTCGCACAGGCTCTCGCCCCTGCCGAGATCGTCAACGCCGACGCCTACCAGCTCTACCGCGGCATGGACGTGGGCACCGCGAAGGTGCCCGTGGGCGACCGGCGGGGGATCGCCCACCACCAGCTCGACGTGCTCGACCCCGCCGACGACGCGTCGGTCGCCGACTACCAGGCCGCGGCGCGCACCGACGTCGACGCGATCGCGGGACGAGGCGCCCGCCCGGTCGTGGTCGGCGGCTCAGGGCTGTACGTGCGGGCGCTGCTCGACGAGATGAACTTCCCGGGCACCGACCCCGACGTCCGCGCCCGGCTCGAGGAGCGCGCCGAGCGCGAGGGCACCAGGGCCCTGCACGCCGAGCTCGCCCGGCTGGACCCCGCGGCCGCGACGTCGATCGGCCCCTCGAACACCCGGCGCGTCGTGCGGGCGCTCGAGGTCATCGCCATCACCGGCGAGCCGTTCACGGCGAACCTGCCGCGGCAGGAGTACGTCCGCCCCGCCGTCCAGATCGGGCTCGACTGCGACCGCGAGACGCTCGACGCGCGCGTCGCGGGTCGCGTCGAGCGGATGTGGGAGCACGGGCTCCTCGAGGAGGTCCGGGGACTCGCGCCGCGCCTCGGGCGTACCGCAGCCCGCGCCGTCGGGTACGCCGAGGTGCTCGCGCACCTGCGCGGCGAGATCTCGGCCGACGAGGCGCGGGAGCAGATCACCGCGGGCACCCGCCGGCTCGCCCGCAAGCAGATGGGGTGGTTCGGGCGCGACCCGCGCGTGCACTGGCTCGACGCACAGTCGCCCACGCTGCTCGCGGACGCGCTCGCGATCGTCCGGGCCGCCGACGACGGCACCCTGGACGCACGCACCGACGACCGGCCGACGCGCCGTAGTCTGGGCTCATGAGCCTGCCGCCGCCCCGTGAGAAGACCCGTTTCGCCAAGGGCCACGGGACCCGCAACGACTTCGTCCTGATCGCCGACCTCGAGGGCAGCCGGGACCTCGACGCGGAGCAGGTCCGGGCGCTCGCGGACCGCCGGTCCGGGATCGGCGGTGACGGCGTGATCCGGCTCGTGCCCACGGCGTACGTGCCCGAGTCGGCGCAGGTCCTCGCGGAGGACCCCGACGCGATCTGGTTCATGGACTACCGCAACGCCGACGGCTCGGTCGCCGAGATGTGCGGCAACGGTGTGCGGGTCTTCGCGGCCTTCGCCGAGCGGCTCGGGCTGGTGGACCTCTCCCTCCCCGAGGCCACGACGGACGACGAGGCGCCGGCGGCTCCCGCAACCCCCCGGGTGCTCGCGGTGGGCACGCGCGCAGGGGTGAAGTACGTGCGCAAGGAGGCCAACGGCTGGTACGCCGTGGACATGGGCCCCTGGTTCCTGCCCGGTGGCCGCACGGCTCTCGACGAAGGTTTCGACGCCGCGGTCGCGATCAAGGGCTGGGACGTCCCGCGCCCCGCGCTGAGCGTCGACCTGGGCAACCCCCACACGGTCCTCGCCCTGCCGCAGGAGGACGAGCTCGAGGCCGCCGACCTCAGCGAAGCCCCCGTCGTGGCGCCCGAGCCCGCCCACGGCACCAACGTGGAGCTGGTCGTCCCCCTCGGCGAGGAGGTCTCCGTCGACGGGACCGTGGTCGGGCGTGTGCGCATGCGTGTGCACGAGCGCGGCGTGGGGGAGACCGAGTCGTGCGGCACGGGGGCGTGCGCCGCGGCGCTCGCCGTCCGCGCGTGGGGCGGCCCGGAGTCGCCCGACGTCTGGCTCGTGGACGTTCCCGGGGGCACGGTGCGCGTGACCGCGCTCGACGGAGGCCGCGTCGAGCTCGCCGGCCCGGCACAGATCGTGTTCGGCGGGGAGATCGACCTGGCCGCCTTCGCGGGCTGAGACGCGTCCGACGTCAGCCCGCGCGCGCGACCTCCAGGACCCGGAAGCCCTTGGCGCTCGCGAGCTTGCTCACCGACAGCTCGTCGTCGAGGTGCTCGTCCAGCCACGCCATGAGGGAGTCCGCGCCGAGGTTGCGCTGCACCACGAGATAGGCCTCGGTGCCCGGCTCGAGGCGTGGCAGCCAGTGCAGCAGCATGTCGTGCAGCACCTCCTTGCCCACCCGGATGGGCGGGTTGGACCAGATCGCCGCGAAGCGGACGTCGTCAGGGACGTCCTCGGGACGCGCCGCCCGGACGTTCTCCAGACCGAGGCGTGCAGCGTTGCGGCGGACCAGGTCGAGTGCCCGCTCGTTGACGTCGACGGCCCAGACCGTCGCTCCGGGGGCGTCGAGCGCCATGGTCAGGGCGACCGGACCCCAGCCGCACCCGAGATCGAGAAGGTGGGTGGCGCCGTCGGGCCCGGGAGTCACGGGCGGCAGGTCCGGGACCGAGCGCAGCAGGACCTGGGTGCCGAGGTCCAGACGCCCGGGGGAGAAGATGCCCGACGCCACCTCGACCGTGACGTCGCGGCCCGCGAGCCGCAGCGTCAGCTCCCGACGCTCCGCCGCGGAGGCGGGCTGCGCCGTGAAGTAGTGGTCGGGGGCGGTCTCGCGCGTCGACGCGGGACCGGCGTCGGCAGAAGGCTCGGAGGTCGCGCGGGCAGGGCGGTCGGGAGGAACGGTCACGAGGACCGATCCTATCGGCCGGGCCCTGCACGGACCGCCCCCGGTAAGGGCCTCGCGCGCTGCGCCCTGGGATGAACCACGGACCTCAGGGGCGAATTGGTTCGCCTCGGGACGATCCGGCGTGCCACGCTTGTTGTACGACATGCCGACCGGACCCCTCCGGCGCGGCTCGACCGGCCCGGGTCGCACGGACCCGGTGCCAGGACCCACTGCTGAGAGGCGGCCCATGACCCAGACCCCCGCGAACCCCACCCCCGAGACGGCACCGGAGCAGGACGAGCGCCCCGAGCGCGACATCGCCGGCGACGTCGTGGCACGGGTGCTCGCACGGGCGGGGACCGCGCGCGCCGAGGGGGGCACCCAGCACTCCGTCCACGACGGCGACCAGCTCGAGCTCGCGGAGCGCACCGCGCTGCGGCGCGTCGCGAACCTGTCGACCGAGCTCGAGGACGTCACCGAGGTCGAGTACCGCCAGCTGCGCCTCGAGAAGGTCGTGCTCGTGGGGCTCTACACGGGCAGCGGCGACGCGGCCGCGGCCGAGGCCGAGGTCTCGCTGCGCGAGCTCGCGGCCCTCGCCGAGACCGCCGGCTCCGAGGTGCTCGACGGCGTGCTCCAGCGTCGGCAGAAGCCGGACCCCGGTACGTACCTGGGCTCGGGCAAGGCCGAGGAGCTCGCGTCCGTCGTGGCCGTGAGCGGCGCGGACACGGTCGTGATCGACGGCGAGCTCGCCCCGTCCCAGCGCCGTGCGCTCGAGGACATCGTCAAGGTCAAGGTCGTCGACCGGACCGCGCTGATCCTCGACATCTTCGCCCAGCACGCCAAGTCCCGGGAGGGCAAGGCGCAGGTCGAGCTCGCGCAGCTCGAGTACCTGCTCCCGCGCCTGCGTGGGTGGGGCGAGTCGATGTCCCGCCAGGCCGGTGGACAGGTGGGCGGTGCCGGCGCCGGCATGGGCTCGCGCGGACCCGGTGAGACCAAGATCGAGCTCGACCGTCGCCGCATCCGCGACCGGATGACCAAGCTGCGCCGCGAGATCGCCGCCATGGCGCCCGCGCGCGAGACCAAGCGGTCCTCGCGCAAGCGTCACTCGATCCCGTCGGTCGCGATCGCGGGCTACACCAACGCGGGCAAGTCGAGCCTGCTCAACGCCCTGACGGGCGCCGGCGTGCTCGTCGAGAACGCCCTCTTCGCGACCCTGGACCCCACCGTGCGCCGCGCGCAGACCGAGGACGGGCGCGTGTACACCCTCGCCGACACGGTCGGGTTCGTGCGCTCCTTGCCGCACCAGCTGGTCGAGGCCTTCCGCTCGACCTTGGAGGAGGTCGGCCAGGCCGACCTGCTCCTGCACGTGGTCGACGCCTCGCACCCGGACCCCGAGGGCCAGATCGCAGCGGTCCGGCACGTCCTCGCCGACATCCCCGGCATCGACCAGGTGCTCGAGGTCGTGGTGCTCAACAAGGTCGACATCGCCGACCCCGACGTCGTGGCCCGCATCCGTGGGCGCGAGCGCCGGACGATCATGGTCTCCGCGCACACCGGCCAGGGGATCGACGACCTGCTCCAGCTCATCGCCGACGAGCTCCCTCGCCCCGACGTGTCCATCGACCTCGTGGTGCCCTACCACCGCGGTGACCTGGTCAACCGGGTGCACCTGACGGGCGAGATCGACCTCGAGGAGCACGTCGAGACCGGGACGCGCCTGCTCGGCCGCGTCGACGAAGGGCTCGCCCTCGAGCTCAACGCGGTCGCCGTCCAGGCGTGACGCTCCGGGTGTGACGCAGTCTGCCTGCGACTGCCGCCGACTGCCTGCGGCTGCGTGACGCTGCCGGTGGGCCCGGGCTCCTCGCCCGGGCCCGCCGCGACCGGGCCCGCCGCGACCGGGCCGCCCGGGCCCGCCGGGCCCACCGACGACCGGACCTACTGCGACGCCCGGCCGTGTCGGTGGCCCCCCGTAGACTCTCGGGGTGCCCGAGGAGACCACCACCACCCTGACAACGGGCCCCGCGACCCCTGACGTCGAGGAGCTGCTCGACCTCGCGGTCGGCGCCCTCGGTGGCGGCCGTCGCGCCGGACAGCACCAGATGGCGGTGGGCGTCGCCCGGGCGATCGACGGGTCGGGCGGCCCCGACCACCTGCTGGTCCAGGCGGGCACGGGCACCGGCAAGTCGTTGGGCTACCTCGTGCCCGCCGTGCGGCACGCGGTGTGCGAGGACGAGCGCGTCATCGTCTCGACCGCGACCCTCGCCCTCCAGCGCCAGATCATCACGCGCGACCTCCCGCTGGTGGCCCAGGCCGTGGCGGACCGGCTGCCGCGCGAGCCGCGCATCGCGCTCCTCAAGGGCTGGCACAACTACCTGTGCCAGCACAAGATCGAGGGCGGCTACCCGGCCGACGAGCCCACCCTCTTCGACCTGCCCACCGGCGGCGAGCGCGCGGGGGTCGCGGAGCACCCCGCGCCGGGCGCCGCCTCGGGAGCGGCGGCCCTGGGCGAGCAGGTCGTGCGGCTGCGCGAGTGGGCTCAGGAGACCACGACCGGCGACCGGGACGACCTGGTGCCGGGAGTCTCGGACAAGGCGTGGCGGCAGGTCTCGGTCACGGCGCTCGAGTGCCTGGGCTCGAAGTGTCCGCTGATCGACGAGTGCTTTCCCGACCAGGCGCGCACCGCGGCCCGGGAGGCCGATGTCGTCGTGACCAACCACGCCATGCTGGGCATCGCGGCGTCGGGGTCGCCCGGCGTCCTGCCCGAGCACGGGGTCGTGGTCGTCGACGAGGCCCACGAGCTGAGCGACCGGGTCACGGCCGCCGCGACCGCGGACCTCTCGGTCCCGATCATCGAGCACGCGGCGCGCCTGGCGCGCCGTCACGGCGGGGTGCAGACGACCGACCTCGACCTCGCGATCGGCGCCTTCGGGACCGTGGTCGCCGCGCTGCCCGCGGAGCGCTTCCCGGACGGCCTGCCCGACGACGCGCGCTCGGTCGTGGCAGCGGTCCGGGACGCGGCCCGGGCCGTCCTGAGCACCCTCAAGCCGGACACGTCCGGTGGGCCCCAGGCCCAGCCGGACACGGGCATGAAGATGGCGCAGGCCACGATGCTCCAGGTCTTCGAGGTCGCCGAGCGCATGGCCCAGGACCCCACGGGGCACGACGTCCTGTGGTGCTCGCGCGCGGGCGACGACGGCCGGTGGAGCGGGGACGGCGTGAGCAAGCTGCACGCCGCGCCCCTCGCCGTCGCCGGGCTGATCCGCACGCACCTCCTGACCGAGCGCACCGGGGTCTTCACGTCGGCCACCCTCGCGCTCGGCGGCACGTTCGACCCTGTGGCACGCTCGCTGGGCCTCGACGACGACGGCGCGACCTGGACCGGCGTCGACGTCGGCAGCCCCTTCGACTACCCCCAGCAGGGCATCCTCTACATCGCCAAGCACCTGCCGCAGCCCGGTCGAGAGGCCGCCACCGAGGGTCAGCTCGACGAGATCGCGGACCTCATCACCGCCGCGGGCGGGCGGACGCTGGGCCTGTTCTCGTCGCGGCGCGCGGCGCTCGCGGTCGCCGAGGCCATGCGCGACCGGCTCGACGTGCCGGTCCTGTGCCAGGGCGACGACCAGCTGCCCACGCTCGTCAAGGAGTTCGCCGCGGACCCCCGGACCTGCCTGTTCGGGACGCTCTCGCTGTGGCAGGGGGTCGACGTGCCCGGCCCGGCCTGCCAGCTCGTGCTCATCGACCGGATCCCCTTCCCGCGGCCCGACGACCCGGTGAAGTCGGCGCGCGCACGCGCGGTCGAAGCCGCAGGCGGCAACGGCTTCATGCAGGTCTCGGCCAACCACGCGGCCCTGCTCCTCGCGCAGGGCGCCGGACGGCTCATCCGGTCCACCAGCGACCGCGGCGTCGTCGCGGTCCTCGACCCGCGCCTGGCGACCGCGCGCTACGGTTCGTACCTGACGAGGTCGATGCCGGACTTCTGGACCACGACGGACCGACGTGTCGTCCTCTCTGCGCTCGAGCGCCTGTCCGCCCTAGGCTGAGACCTGGCAGTCCACGCGACGGATGCCGCGCCGCTCGTGCAGCGGCCGGGGTCCGGCGCACCACGTCCAGGAGGCACAGTGCCAGCCCGTACCACCAAGCTCGCGATCGTCGGCGCAGGTTCCGTCGGATCGACCCTCGCCTACGCGGCGCTCATGCGCGGAGCCGCTCACACCGTGAGCCTCCTCGACATCAACAGGACCAAGGTCGAGGCCGAGGTCCTCGATCTCCAGCACGGCATCCAGTTCATGCCCATGGCCACGGTCGAGGGCTCCGACGACGTGGCCGTGTGCGCCGACGCCGACGTCGTGGTGTTCACCGCCGGCGCCAAGCAGAAGCCCGGCCAGACCCGCCTGGACCTCGCCGGCGCCACCATCTCCCTGGTCCGCAAGATCCTGCCGGGGCTCGTCGAGGTGGCCCCCAACGCCGTCTACATCATGGTGACGAACCCGGTGGACGTGGTCACCTACGCGGCGCTCAAGTACTCGGGGCTGCCACCCCACCAGCTCTTCGGGAGCGGCACGGTCCTCGACTCGTCCCGGCTCCGCTTCCTGGTGGCGCAGCACTGCGGGGTCGCGGTCCAGAACGTCCACGCCTACATCGCTGGCGAGCACGGGGACAGCGAGATCCCGCTGTGGAGCTCCGCGACCATCAGCGGTGTGCCGCTGCTCGACTGGCAGGGCCTCAAGGGGCGCGGGCCGCTCACGCCCGAGGTGCGCGAGGACATCGCGCACGAGGTCGTCCAGTCGGCCTACCGCATCATCGAGGGCAAGGGGGCGACCAACTACGCGGTCGCGCTCGCCGCGACGCGCATCATCGAGGCGGTGCTGGGCGACGAGCACCGGGTGCTGCCCGTCTCGTCGCTGCTCGAGGACTTCCACGGCATCGACGACGTCTGCCTCTCGGTCCCCTCCCTCCTCGAGCGGCGCGGCTGCGGGGAGCGGATCGCGGTGCCCTTGTCCGACCACGAGCTCGCGGGCCTGCGTGCGTCCGCGGACTCGGTGCGGGCCGTGGCCAAGAGCTTCGGCCTGTAGCCGGGCGTCCGTCCGCTCCCTGAGCGATGGAGCACGACGAAGGGGACGGACCGTCGGTCCGTCCCCTTCGTGCGTCTGCGCCCGACGGGGCGCAGGAGCGGCGTGGATCCGCCGGTCAGAGGCTGCGCAGCACCGAGACCACCCGACCGAGGATCTGTGCGTCGTCCCCGGAGATCGGCAGGTACGCCGCGTTGTGCGGCATGAGCCACACGTGCTTGTCGATGCGCTTGAAGGTCTTCACGGTCGCCTCGCCGTCGATCATCGCTGCGACGATCTCCCCGTTCTCGGCGACGGGCTGGCGTCGGACGACGACCCAGTCGCCGTCGCAGATCGCGGCGTCGATCATGGAGTCGCCGGCCACGCGGAGCAGGAAGAGCTCGCCGTCGCCCACGAGCTGGCGGGGGAGAGGGAACACGTCCTCGACGACCTGCTCGGCCAGGATGGGGCCACCGGCGGCGATCCGTCCCACGACCGGGACGTACGAGGGCGTGGGCCGGGAGGGCGAGTCCTCGGCCGGGTCGAGCCCCTCGACCCGGGGGAACCCGGCTCCCGGGAGCGCCGTGATGCCCCGGGAGTCGTCGTTCTGGACGACCTCGATGGCTCGCGGGCGGTTGGGGTCCCTGCGCAGGTAGCCCTTGCGCTCGAGGGTCGTGAGCTGGTGCTTGACGCTCGACGGGCTCGTCAGGCCGACGGCCTCGCCGATCTCGCGCATGCTCGGCGGGTACCCCCGCTGGTCCACGGACGCGCGGATCGTCTCGAGCACCAGTCGCTGGCGGGGCGTGAGGCCGTCCCCGCCCGTCGTGCCGTCGGGCAGCTCGTGCACCTTCGCGAGCCTGCCCGTGGTGTCGGCCACCCGTCCCGCCATCGTCGTCTCCGCCCTGCTCGGCCGTCTCGGTCCCTGTCCTGCGGAGGGCGCCGCGAGCGACGCCTGCTCCTGTGGTCGGTCGCGACCTCGTCCGCCCGTCGTCGCGGGACCTCCCGCTCCGCGGGCGCCCGACATATCGGACGACCGGTACCTGGACAGCGTAGGTCACAGCGCGACACGAATCAAACACATGTTCGAGCATGTCTCGACATCTGCTGGCGACGGTGATAGAAATCGTACAGACGTTCGACGAACAGGTGTTCGAACCGACCGGGGAAGGCGGTTCGGGCGCCGGAGGGAAGGAGTGGGCATGAGCACAGCGACTGCCACGGGTACGTCCGCGGGGCGGAGCGCCGACCGCACCGCCGAGAAGCGCACAGAACCTCCCTTGCGGCTCACGCGGCGCGGACGCGTCGTGCTCGCTCTGCTGGTCGCGACGGTCGTCGCGCTCGGAGCTCTCTGGGGCGGGCGGGCCTTCGCCTCGAGCCCCGGCGAGCCGGTCGAGGTGCGCGTCCATGTCGTGGAGGCGGGCGAGACCCTGTGGCAGCACGCCGCGGTGCTGGCGTCGGGCGGACGCGACGTCCGCGACGTCATGGCCGACCTTGCGGAGCTCAACGGGCTCTCGTCGACGGGGCTGCAGGCCGGGCAGAAGCTCCTGCTTCCCGTGGATGCCAGTTTCGGACGCTGATCCAGCGGCCTGGACCCCCCTGCGCGGGACCCGCCGTGTGCTCGCACGTGGGCGGCGATCCCGGCCGATCGCTTTGCCCGGGTCCAGGGCTTGCGCTCACCGCTTAGGTGGACCTAAGTTAGTCCTACCTCACCCGCCGGCTGGGGGGTTGGCCGGTGAGCAGGAGGCACGCTCCGCGTGGCTCCGCAGTTGCGTCGATGTCTGCGAGGCGAGTCGCGGACGTGAGATGGGGACGGGGGCGTCCCGACGGGGGTGGCCGGTGACCGGCCACCCCCGTTCTCTCACGGGCGGCCGGAGCGATACTCCACTCGCCCGGGAGGGACCAGACCCGACCGCCTGGCGGGCCGTCTTGCGTCGTGTCGAGGTCGAGACATAGGTTCGGGGCGCACGCTTCGCAGCGACCGGCCCGGAGCGCCCGCGCAGACCCACAGGAGTACCCGCTCATGCACTGTCCGTTCTGCCGGCACGCCGACTCCCGGGTCGTCGACTCCCGCACGTCCGACGACGGTGCGTCCATCCGTCGTCGCAGGCAGTGCCCGGCGTGCAACCGCCGCTTCACCACGATCGAGACGGCGAGCCTGTCGGTCGTCAAGCGGTCGGGCGTCACCGAGCCGTTCAGCCGCGAGAAGATCGTCACGGGCGTGCGCAAGGCGTGCCAGGGGCGCCCCGTCAACGAGGACGACCTGGCGCTGCTGGCCCAGAAGGTCGAGGAGTCGCTGCGCGCCGGTGGTAGCGCGGAGCTGGACGCCTACGAGATCGGCCTGGCGATCCTCGGGCCGCTCCGGGAGCTCGACGAGGTCGCCTACCTGCGGTTCGCGAGCGTCTACCAGGCGTTCGACTCGCTCGAGGACTTCGAGACGGCGATCAACTCGTTGCGCGCGGAGCGCGAGGAGCGCGCGGCGGCTTTCCAGGACCCGGCTGCGAGCCCGGCCGAGGCCTCGCACGAGATCGCCTCCTCGGGCGCGGCGGCCGACCCGGCATAGGTCCCCACCGGGGAGCGGTGGCCGGGCCCGGGGCCGGCGGGGCGAGGGCTCCGCGCGGAGCACCGTCGCCGGGCACGGCGCGTCAGAGGTCGCTCGACCGCGCCGCCCAGATGTTGATCCCCGTGTCCAGGGGGCGGCGCGTCCCGTCCGGTCGGAGCTCCGTCGTCACGCCGTCGATCGCGGCGAGCTCGTCGGTCGTGAACGGCGGGGCGTCCAGGGCCGCGAGGTTCTCGTCGATCTGCGTCGTGGTCCGCGCGCCCGCGAGGACGGACGTGACCCGGGGGTCGCGCAGCGTCCAGGCGATCGCCGTGCGGGCGAGCGGCTCACCGCGGCCGGCTGCGACGTCGCGCAGAGCACGGACCCTGGCCAGGTTCTCGGGAGCGAGGTGCTCCGCACGCAACGAGACCCCTCGCGCGGCGCGCGAACCGGGCGGCACGCCGTCGAGGTACCTGTCGGACAACATCCCCTGAGCCAGGGGGGAGAAGACGATCAGGCCGGTCCCCGCCTCGCCCGCGACGTCGAGGAGGCTGCGACCGTCGGGCCCGGGGGCCTCGATCCACCGGTTCAGCATCGAGTACGACGGCTGGTGCAGCACCAGGGGCAGGCCGAGGTCGTCGGCCACCGCGAGAGCCTCGGTCGTGCGCCGGGCGGAGTAGGACGAGATGCCCGCGTAGGTGGCACGGCCCGAGGAGACGGCCGTCGCGAGCGCCCCGATCGTCTCGTGCAGCGGGGTCGTCGGATCGAACCGGTGGGAGTAGAAGACGTCGACGTGGTCGGTGCCCAGGCGACGGAGCGACGCGTCGAGCGACGACAGCAGGTACTTGCGCGACCCGCCCTCGCCGTACGGCCCAGGTCCCATCCGGTAGCCGGCCTTGGTCGAGATCAGCAGCTCGTCGCGGTGCCCCCGGAGGTCTGTCGCCAGGAGCCGACCGAAGCCGGCCTCGGCCGAGCCGGGCGGCGGGCCGTAGTTGTTCGCCAGGTCGATGTGCACGATGCCACGGTCGTAGGCGTGCAGGACGAGGTCCCGCTGGGCCGACAGCGGGCTCGAGTCCCCGAAGTTCTGCCACAGGCCGAGGGAGAGCCGAGGCAGGAGGAGTCCCGAGCGGCCTGCTCGCGCGAAGCGCATGCTCGTGCCCGGCTGTGGTGCTTTGTGCGACATGTCTCGACCGTACCGGGTCGTATTCGCTGGCGTTACCCGGCCGCGTGCGACAGGCTGGGCACGGGAGCGCCCGACGGCGCGACTGTTCCACCGAGAGAAGGAGGCCCGCCGATGACGACGTCGAACGACGAGACGCCCGGGACCACGCCCAGCGAGGACGCCAAGGCGAAGTTCCGCGAAGCGCTGGACCGCAAGAACGCCGCGAGCCACCGCACTGCGGACGCCAGCTCGAACACCGGCTCGGTCCACGGTTCGGAGACCGTCGGACCCGTGCAGCGCACGTTCCGCCGCAAGTCCGGCTGATGACCGGCCGGGTCCGCCCGGCCGCCCGCACCGCTGCGCACGACGAAGGGGACCAGCCCACGAGGCTGGTCCCCTTCGTCGTGCCGGGAGGCTAGGTCAGGACAGCACGCGCAGCTTGACGGTCGCGTCCATCTCGAGCAGCTCCGCGATGGCCGCGGGCAGGAGCTCGGCGCCCACGTCGGTCACCACGTAGCCGAGCTCGCCGCGGGTGGCGAGCATCTGCCCCTCGATGTTGGTGCCGTGCTCGGCCAGGACGGCGTTGACGGCCGCGAGCACACCCGGGGTGTTGCGGTGCAGGTGCGCGATCCGGCTCACGCCCGTGCTCTGCTCGAGCGCGAGGTTGGGCATGTTGACGCTCAGGGTCGTGGACCCCGTCGCGAGGTAGTCCCGCAGCTTGCCGGCCACGAACTGGCCGATGGACTCCTGGGCCTCCTCGGTCGAGCCCCCGATGTGCGGGGTGAGGATGACGTTCGGCAGCCCGCGCAGCTCCGAGTCGAAGTGGTCTCCGCGCTTCTTGGGCTCCTCGGGGAACACGTCGATCGCCGCCCCCGACAGGTGGCCGGAGAGGATCGCCTCACGCAGCGCGACCGTGTCGACGACGAAGCCGCGGGACAGGTTGAGCAGGATCGCGCCCCTGCGCATGCGTGAGAGCTGCTTCTCGCCGAACAGGCCGGCGTTGCCGCCGCGACCGTCGACGTGGAGCGTGACGACGTCGGCGGTCTCGAGGAGCTCGTCGAGGCTGTCCATGCGGCGGGCGTTGCCGAGCGCCAGCTTCTCGGCCGTGTCGTAGAAGACGACCGACATGCCCAGGGCCTCCGCCACGACGGAGAGCTGGGTCCCGATGTTGCCGTAGCCGATGATGCCCAGCGTGCGACCGCGGACCTCGTGCGCTCCCTCGGCGGACTTGTCCCAGATGCCGTCGTGCAGCGCGCGGTCGCGCTCGGTCAGGCGACGGGTCAGCGCGATGATCTCCGCGAGCGCGATCTCCACGACCGACCGCGTGTTGGAGAACGGTGCGTTGAAGGTCGCGACGCCGTGGGAGGCCGCGGCCTTGAGGTCGATCTGGTTGGTGCCGATGCAGAACGCGCCGATCGCGACGAGGTCCGGGGCGGACTCGAGCACGCGGGCCGTGACGTTCGTCTTGGACCGGATGCCGAGCACGTGGACGCCCTCGAGCGCCTCGATCAGCTCGGACTCGTCCAGGGCCCCGGATCGCACGGTCACGTCGATACCGGCGGACTCGAGGATCGAGGTGGCGAGAGGGTGCAGGTTTTCAAGGAGGAGGGCGCGTAGCACCTGTCTATGGTGCGCCGAGTCGGGTGGAGGACCAAACGAGTCTTGTCCCTCGGACGACCCGGTCTGCGGGTGTCAGGCGGCCAGGCCCCGGGGGAGGGGCTGCGCGTGCACGACGACCAGACGCTGGGTGGGCCGCGTCATGGCCACGTAGAGCTCCGACGCCCCCGACGTCGCGGCGAGCACCTCGGCGGGTTCCAGCAGCACGACGGCGTCGAACTCCAGGCCCTTGGCCTGCGTCGGGCTCAGGACCGTCAGGGCTGCCCCGAGGGCACCTGCGACCTGGGCCGCAGGACCCGTCAGCAGCGGGTCGAGGGCGTGGGCGCGAGCGAGGTGTTCACGCACCTCGGCCACCCGGTCGGCCGGGGCGACGACTGCGACCCGGCCTGCGCCGTCGGGGCCCACGAACTCGGCGAGAGCCGAGCGGACCCGGACCGCGACCTCGGCCAGGACGTCCTGCGGGGCCCCCACGGGGGCCAGCACGAGGGCGTCCGGCACGTCGCGCGCCGAGGTGAGCGAGGAGGTCGGGAGACGGTGCGCCGCGGCGAACCGCTGGGCGGCGTCCGCGATCTGCGTGGGGGTGCGGTAGTTGACGGTCAGGGTCGCCAGGCGCCACGACCCGCGCAGCAGGGGGTCGAGCATGCCGGCCCACGACCTGGCACCGGCGAGCGATGACGTCTGGGCCACGTCCCCGACGATCGTCATGGACCGGGTGGGGCAGCGTCGCACCAGGGCCCGCCAGGCCATGGCGGACAGCTCCTGGGCCTCGTCGACGACGACGTGGGCGTACGTCCAGGTGCGGTCCTGCGCGGCGCGCTCGGCCGTGGTCAGACGGGAACCGCCGCCCGCGAACCGGTCCGCGAGGATCTCGGCACCCACGATCCCCCCGCCCGCGCCGGAGGACTCCAGGACCTGGCGGGCGTACTCCAGGTTCGCCGCACGGTCGGTGGCCTCGGCCTTGGCCTGGGCGCGCGCCGCCTGGTCGTCCTCGCCGAGGAGCTCGGCGGCCTCGTCCAGGAGCGGGACGTCGGCCGGGGTCCACGGGGAGCCCTTGGGCCGGACGAGGGCCTCCCGGTCGGCGCGCGACATGTCGGGGGCGGCCTCGGCGAGCCGGTGCGGCTTGACGAACAGGTCTTCGATCAGGCGCTCGGGGGTCAGCGGCATCCAGGCGAGGTTGAGCGCGATCCTGATCTCGCGCTGGCGCCGCAGGTCGTCGATCACCTCGGCCCGCTCCTCGGGCGCGACGGGCCCGCCGAGCTCGACGAGGTACTGGTCCGCGAGCCGGCCCAGCATCTCCCGGACGAACGGGACGCGGGCCAGGTTGTGCGGCTTGTGCGTGCGGTGCGCCTTGGCGATCGCGTCCCGGACGTCGGAGCGCCGCACCACCAGGTCGTGCCCGTCGATGCGCAGGTGCTGGTCGGTGGCGGGCACGCGCTGGCGGGCCCGGACGGCGCGCTGCACGATCCGGGCCCACGAGGCCCGTCCCTTGATCCTCGCGACCTCGGGCGACTCCTCGCCGTCGGCGACGAGACCGGGCAGGAGCTCGGACACGGTCGTGCTCACGACCCCGGTCTCGCCCAGCGACGGCAGGACCTGGTCGATGTAGTGCAGGAACGACAGGCTCGGGCCCACGAGCAGCACACCAGAGCGTTCGAGGAGCCGCCGGTGCGCGTACAGCAGGAACGCGGCGCGGTGCAGGGCCACCGCCGTCTTGCCCGTCCCGGGGCCGCCCTGGACGACGAGCGCACCGGCGAGCTCGGAGCGGATGACCGCGTCCTGCTCGGCCTGGATGGTCGCGACGATGTCGCCCATCCGGCCCGTGCGTCCTGCGGCCATCGCGGCCAGCAGCGCGCCCTCGCCCGACAGGGAGGAGACCGAGGTGGTGTCGGAGCCGAGGTCCAGGACCTCGTCCTCGATGCCCGTGACCGAGCGGCCCCTGGTCACCAGGTGGCGGCGGCGGGAGACGCCGTCGGGGTGCGCCGCGGTCGCGCGGTAGAAGGACTGCGCGGCCGGCGCACGCCAGTCCGTGAGGATCGAGGTGTGCTCCTCGTCGGACAGACCGATGCGCCCGACGTACCGGGTCGCGCCGTCCTGCAGGTCGAGGCGGCCGAACGCCAGGCGGTCCTCGACGGCCTCGAGCTGGGCGAGGCGGTCCTCGTAGAGGGTGGCGAACGCGTCTCGCTCGCTACGGTTCTGGGGAGACCCGGAGGGGCCGGACCTGCGCACCGACGCGAGCCGCGAGCGGGTCGAGGCGCGCAGCTCGTCGAGACGCGCGTAGAGGCCGTCGACGACGACCTGCTCCTTGCTGATCTCTGCCTGGCGGGTCGAGGTCGTGGCGTCCTGCGCCGAGACCTGCTCCTCGGTGGTCGACGTCCCGCTCGTCGGGTCGCTCGTCTCGCGCACGCTGTTCCGTCCTGTCCGTTGGTCCCTCGCGGCCCGCTCGCGCACCCCGCGACGCAGCCGTCCATTATTGCCGACCCGGGGCCCTCCGGGCGCCACGGAGCGCAGGCGTGGACGGGCTGTGCGCGGGGCACCGGGGCTGCGCGGCGCGGCGTCGACGTCCCAGCACGAGGCGCCGGCGTCCTCTACGATCGGGAACCATGGCGACTGACGGGAACGCGCGTCGTGGTGACTGAGTCCTTGTCGCCCCGTCCGGACGACGAGGCGCCGGGGGTCCTGTCCCCGGAGGATCTCCTGCGTCTGCTGCTCGTCGAGGACGACGACGGCGACGCGGTCCTCGTCGAGGAGCTGCTCGCCGACGCGAGGGTCAAGGTCGAGCTCCACCGGGCCACGACGCTCGACGTCGCCCTCGAGATGCTGCGACTGCACGACGTGCACTGCGTGCTGCTGGACCTGGGGCTCCCGGACGCGGCCGGGCTGTCGGCGGTCGAGCGGCTGCAGGCCCGACCCCACCCCCCCGCCCTGGTCGTGCTGACGGGGCACACCGGGATCGACCTGGGGGTCCAGGCGGTCGCCGCGGGGGCCGACGACTACCTGGTCAAGGGCGAGGTGGACGGCGACCTCCTCGGGCGCTCGGTGCGCTACGCCGTCCAGCGGCGCCGCTCCAAGGAGCAGCAGCGCGCCCTCTACCGCAGCGAGGTCCGGGCCGCCGAGACGGCGAGGCTCGAGCGTGCGCTGCTGCCCAGGCCGCTCGTGCGGGACGACACGATCGCCGTCATGGTGGGGTACATCCCGGGCGGCAACGGGCTGCTGGGCGGCGACTTCTACGACGCCGTCGAGCGTGCCGACGGCAGCGTCCTGTGCCTGATCGGCGACGTGGCGGGTCACGGGCCCGACGAGGCGGCCCTGGGCGCCACCCTGCGCACGGCGTGGCGCACGCTGGTGCTCTCCGACGTCGACCCGGCCCAGGTCCTGCCGCTCGTCGAGCGCGTCCTGGTCCCCGAGCGTGCCCGGCCCGAGGTGTTCGTGACCCTCTGCCAGGTCGTGATCTCTCCCGACCGGGCGAGCGTGGACCTCTATCTCGCGGGCCACATGCCCCCGCTGCTCCTGCGCGACTCGTGCGCCGAGCTCCCCACCACCTCGCGCGGCCGCGCGCTGGGCATCCCCGTGACGGGCGGCTGGCGGGCCGAGCGCGTGCCGCTCGAGGCGCCGTGGGCGCTCATGCTCTACACGGACGGCCTGATCGAGGCGACGCTCGCCGAGGACGGCGCGGCGGCCGCCGACGCGCCCGCAGGCGGCCCGGACCGCGGCGACGGCCGGGACACCGCCGGCGCCCCGGACCGCGAACCCGGCCCCGACGGCGCGAGGGGGGCGCCGGCGCGCCGCGAACGCCTCGGGATCCACGGCCTGGTCGCGGCGGTCGACACCGAGCTCGCGCACGGCGGGGAAGGGCTCGTGGAGCGGCTCTTCCGGCGCGTGCGCGCCCTGCACGGAGGCCCCCTGGAGGACGACGCCGCGGTCCTCGTGATCGGGTGGGGCGGTCCTGACCAGGCGGCCCGCGGGGAACGGGCCGCGACCCTCGCGGACTCCGACGGATGGTCGCAGTGACGGGCTCCGACGCCGGACCGACCGGGTCTGCTGAGCCGGCCGGGTCCGCTGAACCGACCGGGCCGACCGGACCCGCTGAACCCGCCGCAGCGGCGTCACCGGGACCGTCCCTGCGGCGTCGGCTCGGTGGTCTCCTGGTCCTCGCCGCGGCGATCCTGCTCGTGGTGGTCGTCGTCTCCGTGGTGGCTCTCGTCAACGTGGTGCGCTTCCAGGACGAGGTGACGAACCCGTACTTCACCGCGGTCACCCAGGCCGACAGCGCCTACATCTCCTTGATCGACGCCGAGTCCTCGGTCCGGGGGTATCTGGCGACGGGGACCGCGCTCAACCTCGAGGCGTTCGACCGCTCGGTCGCCAAGGAGGGGAGCAACGCGATCCACGACGACGCCACGACCCGGCTGATCACCGGGTCGCCCCCCGTCGCCGTCGCCCTCGACCGAGCAGCCCTGGCCACCCACGACTGGGCTACGGGCTTCGCCGTGCCGGCGGTCGAGCGGGTGCGGCAGCAGGGACCGGAGGCCGTGACCACCGAGGACCGTCTGGAGGGCGCCCGGCTGTTCGAGGAGGCCCGGAGCGCGACGCGCGAGTACATCTCCGTGCTGCGTGACGTCCGTGACGACAAGGTCAGGTCCCTCGAGGTCTGGACGCAGGTGCTCTTCGGCTCGGTCGTCGTGCTCGTCGTCGCGGCGATCCTCGTCGGAGGCTTCCTGTGGAACGTGCTCAAGCGCTGGATCACCGACCCGGTCACCACCCTCGCCCACCAGGTCAGGGTCGTCAGCGACGGCAACCTGCGTCAACCCGTCGCCGTCAGCGCGCCGGGCGAGATCGGGGTGCTCGCGGTCGACATCGAGCACATGCGCCAGGAGCTCGTGAGCCAGGTCGCCGAGATCCGCACGTCCCACGAGGAGGTCGAGCACTCGCACGCGCTCCTCGCGGCACAGGCCCAGGAGCTCGCGCGCTCCAACCGGGACCTGGAGCAGTTCGCCTACGTGGCCTCCCACGACCTGCAGGAGCCGTTGCGCAAGGTCGCGTCCTTCACCCAGCTCCTGCAGAAGCGTTACGGGGACCAGCTCGACGAGCGGGCCGACCAGTACATCGAGTTCGCCGTCGACGGCGCCAAGCGGATGCAGCGGCTGATCCAGGACCTGCTCGGCTTCTCGCGCGTCGGCCGCACGGGGGGCCAGCGGGTCGCCGTCGACCTCGAGAAGGCCTTCGCGGTGGCGCTCGCCGACCTCGAGGACAAGATCGCGGCGACGGGCGCGAGCGTGACGCACGACCCGTTGCCGACCGTGCGCGGGGAGAGGGCGCTGCTGGAGCAGCTCTTCGTCAACCTTCTCGGCAACGCCCTGAAGTTCCGCGACCCCCGGCGGTCGCCCGTGGTCCACGTCGGGGTGCGGGCGCTGGAGACCGAGTGGGAGCTCACCGTCCGCGACAACGGGATCGGGATCGACGCGCAGTACGCGGACCGCGTCTTCGTGATCTTCCAGCGGCTGCACCCCAAGGACGTCTACGAGGGCACCGGGATCGGTCTCGCGCTGTGCAAGCGGATCGTCGAGCACCACGGCGGCAGGATCTGGATCGAGCCGACCGCGGGCGGGGGGACGACGGTCCGGTTCACGATCGCGCACGAGTACGACCCGGTGGGCAGCGCGCCGTCCCCGCCGTCGGCCCCCTCGGCGACGTCGCCGGCGTGAGCCTCGCAGGGGTTCGCGGGGTCGGCACCGCGCGGCGCGGTCCCGGGGTGGCAGCCGCGTCGAAGGCCCTGGTCGACTAGGCTCGCGGCGAGGCTCCGGAGGACCGGTGCGACGACGAGGAACGGCGTGGTGGGCGAGATGAGCAACGAGCACAAGGTGATCGACGTCCTGCTGGTCGAGGACGACCCCGGTGACGTGCTCATGACGCGCGAGGCGTTCGAGGACCACAAGGTGACCAACCGGCTCTCGGTGGTCAGCGACGGCGTCAGCGCGATGGCCTTCCTGCGCAAGGAGGGTGAGTACGCCGGTGCCCCGACGCCCGACCTCATCCTGCTCGACCTGAACCTTCCTCGCATGGACGGTCGCGAGGTGCTCGGCGAGCTCAAGTCCGACCCGGTCCTGCGGCAGATCCCGGTGGTCGTCCTGACGACCTCGGAGGCGGAGGAGGACGTGGTGCGCTCGTACTCGCTGCACGCGAACGCCTACGTGACCAAGCCCGTGGACTTCGACCGCTTCATCGACGTGGTGCGCCAGATCGACGACTTCTTCGT
>Ga0233375_1000558_pt1 | contig 19546 bp, 18 predicted proteins | sample ElkDunMinimDraft_10_FD_191539 | JGI IMG/M metagenome (GOLD analysis project Ga0233375, IMG submission 191539) | Fecal eukaryotic communites from dung pellets of Tule Elk in California, USA - Elk Dung E16 | ecosystem: Host-associated > Mammals > Digestive system > Large intestine > Fecal | place... | reverse complement strand
CGCCGCGTCCGACGACGAGTCCGCCGCGCCCGACGACGAGTCCGCCGCGCCCGACGAGTCCGCCGCGTCCGACGCGTCCACCACGTCGCCGGTCCGCTACCGCGACCGCATCGCGGACGTCCCCGGGCCGGTCGATCTCGCGGTCCTGGCCCTGCCCCCTCGCGACGCGATCGCCGCGACGGCCGAGCTCGAGCGCCTGGGCGTGCGCGCCGTCGTCGTGCTCTCGGCGGGGTTCGCCGAGACCGGCCCTGACGGGCTCGCGCTCCAGCGGGACCTCCTGCGTGCCGCGCACAGCGCCGGGATGCGCGTGGTCGGCCCTGCCACGTACGGGCTGTTCACCACCCACGCCGGGCACCGGCTCGACGCGAGCCTGGCCCAGACCCTGCCGCCGCCGGGCAGCATCGGCATCTTCTGCCAGTCCGCACCCACGGCCGTGACGCTGCTGGCCACGGCCCTGCGCCGGGGGATCGGCGTCTCGTCGTTCGTCTCCGCCGGGCACCGGGCCGACGTCTCGGGCAACGACCTCATGCAGTTCTGGCAGGACGACCCGGAGACGGCGGTCGTGTGCCTGTACCTCGAGTCGATCGGCAACCCGCGCAAGTTCTCCCGGATCGCGCGCCGCCTGGCCTCCGTCAAGCCCGTCGTGGTCGTGACCGCGGGACGTTCGGGGCAGGTCGTGCCCCCGGGCCACGCCGTCCGCTCGACGCGCGCCCCCCGCCGCACCCTGGACGAGATGCTGCGCCAGTCGGGCGTGATCCACGCCGAGAACACGCACCACCTCGTCGACATCGCCCAGCTCCTCGCGAACCAGCCGCTGCCGGCCGGTCGACGCATCGGGATCCTCACGTCCTCGGCGGCGCTCACCGCGCTCGTCGCGGAGGCCGTGGTCTCGGCGGGCCTCGTGGTCTCCGACCGGTCGAGCTTCCTGCCCGAGGACGCCGACGACGAACAGGTCGACCGGGCGGTCGCCGCGCTCTACGCCCCCGACGCGTGCGACGTCGTGGTCGCGGTCCATGTGCCCACCGTGCGCCCCCGCGTGGGGGCCGTCTCGCGGGCCGTCGCCCGGGCTGCCGCCGCGAGCGGGCGCACCACGGTCGCGAGCGTCCTGGGACTGCACGGGCTCGCCGACGAGCTGAGCGCCCCGGACCCGGCGGACCCCGAGGGGCCGCGGCTGCACGTGCCCGCGTACTCGACCCCCGAGGACGCTGTCGCTGCCGTCGGCGCGGTCGTCGAGTACGCCCGCTGGCGCGACGCGGACCACGGCACGCTCGTGCGACCCGCGGGCGTCGACTCCGAGCGTGCGCGCGCGATCGTGGAGGGAGCTCTCGTGGGCGAGACCGCCGTCGACCTCGACGCCCCCGCCGCGGCCCAGCTCCTCGCGGCCTACGGCATCGAGCTCTGGCCCTCGCGCCGGGTCCGCACGGCCGACGAGGCCGTGGCCGCGGCGCACGCGATCGGCTGGCCCGTGGCCCTCAAGAGCACCGCGGAGTCGCTGCGGCACCGTGCGGACCTGGGAGGTGTGCGCCTGGACATCGGCGACGAGGACGAGCTCCGCGACGACGTCGAGCAGATGCGGGCCTCGCTCGCGGCCGTGCTGCCCGACCCCGCCCGGGCCGGGCCCGCGCGCACCGCCCGGCGCGGCGACGCCCCGGGGACGGGCGCCGACGAGCCGGCGGGCCCCGCACCGTTCGAGGTCCAGCGCATGGCCGACGCGGGCGTGGCGTGCGTGGTGCGCTCGACCGAGGACCAGCTGTTCGGGCCGGTCGTCTCGTTCGGTCTCGCGGGGGACGCGGTCGACCTGCTGGGGGACGTGAGCTACGGCGTGCCCCCGCTCACCGACGTCGACGTCGCGACCATGGTGCGCTCGATCCGGGCCGCCCCCCGGCTCTTCGGCTACATGGGCGCCCCCGTGGCGGACACCGCGGCGCTCGAGGACCTGCTGGCACGCGTCTCGCTCATGGCGGACGAGCTCCCCGAGCTGCGCAGCGTCGAGCTGTACCCGGTCGTGGTCGCCGAGCACGGCGCGGCGGTGCTCAGCGCGCGCGTCCAGGTGGCCGGGGCGCAGCGGGCCGACGCGCTGCGCCGCGCGCTCCCGGGCTGAGTGGCGGGCACGACGCGGCGGGCTGGCCTCGCCCCGCCGCACGGTGGGACAATGCGCGGGTGCCATCTGCTGAATCTGCCTCCCGGACCGACCTGACCTCCCAGCTGCGCCGCGCGGGCTACTACCCGGAGCTCGTGCAGGACGTCCTCGACGTCGCGATCGCCGGTGAGGACCTCGTGTCCCACCTGGTCTACGTCGAGACGACGTTCGACGTCGAGGTCCGCCGTCACCTCACGGTCCTGGTCCTCACCCCGAGCCGGCTGATCACCGCGCACGTCGACGACCACCCCGCGGACAGCGAGAACCCGTCCGCGTCAGCCGCAGCGACGACCGAGTCCGTGCCGATCTCCGAGCTGCGCTCGGTCTCGTTGTCCCACGTGGTCGTCGACCCGGAGAAGCACCGCAGCGGCACGCCGCCCATCGAGGTGACGCTCGCGATCGGCTGGGGGGCCGTGTCCCGCGTGGACCTGGAGCCCGCGCAGTGCCCCGACCCGGGCTGCGAGGCCGACCACGGCCTGACGGGGCAGATCACCCCCGACGACATCGTGGTGCGCGTCAGCGCCGAGGCCGAGGGGCGCGACGCCGTGCGCAACGCCCTCGCGTTCGCGCGGGCGCTGTCCTCGGCGACTGCTCAGGGCGCTGGACGGGTGAGCCGGTGACGGTCCTGCCGCAGGTCCTGCCCGACGGGCTGCTCGCCCCCCGCTACGACGGCCTCGCGCTGAGCTCGGTGCTCCCGGGCGCCGCCGGGGCCCTGGGCGTGGACCTCGTGACCGCGACCGGCACGCGCTCGGCCCAGGCCCGCGCAGACCTGGCCCTGCCGACGGCGGACAGGGTGTGCGTGGTGCTCGTGGACGGGCTGGGGCACGCGAACCTCTCCGAGCGGGCGGGCCACGCCCCGTTCCTGCGCTCGCTGCTGGGCACCTCCCGCGTGCTGACGTCGAGCTTCCCCAGCACGACGGCCGCGGCGATCGGCACGTTCGGCACCGGGACCTCGCCCGGGCGCACCGGGATGCTCGGGTACACCCAGCGGGACGCCGTCTCCGGCCGGCTCGCGAACATGGTCTCGTGGGAGGGGGCCGCTGACCCGCGCACCCTGCAGCGCGAGCCCCCGGTGCTGGAGCGGCTGGCGGCGGCGGGGGTCGAGGTCTCGTCGGTCGGTCCCGCCCGGTTCGCCGGCTCGGGCATGACCGTGGCCGCCCTGCGCGGGGCACGCTACCTCGCGGCCGAGTCCATGGCGGACCGGGTGGACACCGTGGCCTTCGAGCTCACCGCCCCCGGGCTGGTCTACCTCTACTGGGGCGACGTCGACAAGGCAGGTCATCACCACGGCTGGGGATCTCGGCAGTGGGGCGACGCGTTGTCCGACCTCGACCGGGAGCTGGGGCGCCTGGCCCGGTCGCTGCCGCACGGCACCCTGCTCATGGTGACCGCCGACCACGGCATGGTGGACGTCGACCGCTCCAGGCGCTGGGACGTCGCCACGACGCCCGAGCTCGGGCGCGGGGTCGAGCTCGTGGGTGGTGAGCCGCGCGCGGTGCACGTGTACGCCCGCCCGGACCAGGCGCCCGCCGTCGCGGCGCGCTGGTCGTCGGTCCTGGGTGACCAGGCCGTGGTGGCGCTGCGCGAGGATGCGGTGGCGGCGGGCTGGTTCGGTCCCGTCGCGGACCACGTGCTGCCCATGATCGGCGACGTGGTCGTCGCGATGCGGGGGCGCGCCACGGTCGTGGACTCCCGCACGCAGACGGCGGCGTCGCTCGAGCTGGTCGGGGTCCACGGTTCGCTGACCCGGACCGAGATGCTCGTGCCGCTGCTCGTGACGACCACCTGAAGCTCCTGAAGGCCCATCGCCCGCCCGGTCGTCGCCGGGCTCCCTCAGGGGCACGTCCCCCGCGCACGAAAGGCCCACGACCGTGGCTGAGCTGGTCTTCTTCTCCGGCACGATGGACTGCGGAAAGTCCACCCTGGCCCTGCAGCTCGACCACAACCACACGGCGCGGGGCAGGACCGGGCTCAGGTTCTCGCGCAACGACCGGGCGGGCACGGACCGCCTGTCCTCGCGCCTCGGCCTCGAGGTGGCCGCGCACGAGGTCCGCGACGGCACCGACTTCTGGTCGTTCGTCGTGGACGCGCGCCGACGCGGGGAGATCGTGGACTACCTGATCTGCGACGAGGCCCAGTTCTACTCCACGGCCCAGGTCGAGCAGCTCGCGCGCCTGGTGGACGAGGTCGAGATCGACGTGTTCGCGTTCGGTATCACGGCGGACTTCCGCAGCCACCTGTTCCCCGGCTCGGCGCGGCTCATCGAGCTCGCGGACCGGGTCGAGGTGCTCCAGGTGCAGGCGCTGTGCTGGTGCGGGGCACGCGCGACCCACAACGCACGCACGGTCGACGGCTGGATGGTCGTCGAGGGGGCCCAGGTCGTGGTGGGGGACACCGGGGACGGCGCGAGCGAGGTGGCCTACGAGGTCCTGTGCCGACGCCACCACATGCGACGCATGACGTCCGTCTCGGCGCGGCTGCGCTCGACGCCCACGGACGCGCTCGCGCTCGATCTCCCGTCAGGGGCCGACGTCCCCGAGCCGCGCTGAGCGGGCGCGCAACGGCGCGAGGCTCAGGGCTCGGGCTTGGCCCCGAAGACGATCTCGTCCCAGCTCGGCACGCTCGCCCGCGGCTTGCGGCCGGCGCGCCGCGGCTCGGCTGCCCGCGGGTGGGTCGCGTGCTCGGTGCGCTCGTCGGTCTCCTCCCGGCCGGCCCGCGCCGCCCCGACCGGCACCTGGGTGCCCTGGATGCCTGGTCCGGAGCTGTCGGTGCCGTCGGGGTCCCGGCCCGACGAGGGCGGACCGCCGGGGCGGGTCCCTCGGGCACCGGAACCGGCGGGGTGGGCGTCACGAGCCTGCTGGTCGGGGGGGTCGTCGGACGCGTCCGGGCCGTCGTCCCGGCCCGTGCCGTCCTCGTGGCGAGGCGGTCTCGGGGTGCGCGTGCCGTCGTCGGGCCGCAGGTTGGTGCCGTGGCGGCCCGCCTGGCCCAGGGTGAAGACCTTGGCACCCGCGGGCTCCGCGTCGGAGCCCGGCTCGTCACGGCGCGTGGAGCGCTCGCCCAGGTCGAACGTCTGCGGCGGGCCGAAGCCCTCGAAGATCGACAGGTCGTCGTCGCGGTGCTGGCGGACGCCGCGCCGCTGGCTGAGGTCGTCGAGGATCGAGGTGGTCTCGTCGTGCAGGGGCAGGACGGCGTCGGTGTCCTCGCCCCGGGCGTGCTCGCCATGGTCGCCGGGCCGGTCCCCGGCACGGTCCGGCGAGGGCGCGGAGGGTGCGTTCCCCCCGCCGCGCGCGGCATGGTCGAAGATCGCGCCGCGCACGCCGCGCACCGGCTCGTCCTCCGGCGCCGCCCCGGACAGCCAACGGGCCTCGTCCTCGAGCGCGTGCAGCTCGCGCGAGGCGGGGTCGTAGGACCAGCGGGCGCTGCGTGCCCGGTCCCCGACGAGGAACAGCGCCGTGACGGTCCACGTGGCCCCGTGCGGGCGGGCCGCGGACCACTCGACGTCCTCGGGCTCGACGCCCCGGGCCGTCAGCCGTTCCGAGACCATCTCGCCCAGGGTGGGGGAGCCCTCGTCCTGCCCCAGCCGGTTCTTGCGCACCTGCTCGACGACGAACTCCTGCTCGGCGAGCACCGGACCCTCGAAACGGCGCACCTGCTCGATGGGGATGCCTGCCTTCTCGGCGACCTCCCGGGCGCTGCGCCCCGCGCGGAGCTGGGACTGGATCTCGCGCACGGGCAGGACCCCGGGGGCCTGGGCCCGCAGCTGTTCGAGCTGGGCGCGGTCGCGCCGGACCGCAGCGCGCAGCGCGTCGTCCACGGGCAGGGTGAACCGCGCCCCGTCCGCTCCGGCGAGGACGAGGGTCTCCCCGTCCTCGTGCAACCTCACCAGCTCGAGCTCGTTCATGAATCCTCCAACGCCGTGCAGACCGGCTCGTCGCCGGTGGACCTGCACTCCCGAGAGTGCCACCCCGTCGCGCCGTGACGGCGTAGGCGGCTCGGTGTGCCGCGTTCCGGGGTCTGCTGGGATGATTCTCCCCGTGATCGAGTTCCCGCTGTACGACCCGCTCGAGCTGGTCGCCGTGTTCTGCGCGGCCCTGTCCGGCGGTCTGTCCGCGATACGCAAGTCCTTCGACATCTTCGGGGTGCTCGTGCTCGCCTGGGCGACAGGCCTGGGGGGCGGGATCCTGCGCGACGTCCTCATCGGCGCGACCCCGCCCGTGGGGATCTCCAGCTGGCGCCTGGTCGTGGCTGCCCTGGCCGCGGGGGTCGTCATCTACTTCTTCCACCCGCGCCTCGAACGGATGCGGCGCGGCATCGTGGTGCTCGACGCCGGTGCGCTCGCCCTCTTCGTGATCGTCGGGACGACCAAGGGCCTGGACCACGGCGTCGGCCTGATGGCCGCGGTGATCGTCGGCACCCTCACGGGGATCGGGGGCGGGATCCTGCGCGACCTGCTCACGAGCGAGGCGCCGCTCATCCTCCAGGACCGCCAGCTCTACGCCGTGCCCGCGGTCGTCGGCGCGGCGATCACCGCGGTCCTGTGGCGCGAGGGGTGGCTCACGCTCGGGACCCAGCTCGCGACGATCGCCCTGATCTTCGGCTTCCGGCTGGTCTCGTTGCGGCTGGGGTGGACGGTGCCGGGCCCGTGGTCGGGTCGTCGAGGGGGAGCCGGGTCGGGCAGGATGTGAGGCGTGAGCTCCTTCATCGACGACCCCCGCCTGCCCGACGACGTCACGATCGCGGGCCTGCGAGCCCTCGCCGAGCGGCTCGCGCGGGAGGCCGGGACGCTCGTGCGCGACGGCCGGCCCGAGCACGTCGAGGTGGCCTCGACCAAGTCGAGCGCGGTCGACGTCGTGACGGCCATGGACGCTGCGTCCGAGGCGCTGCTGCGGCGCATCATCGCGACGGAGCGTCCGCACGACGCGATCCTGGGCGAGGAGGAGGGGGCGTCGGCCGGCACCTCCGGGCTGACCTGGGTCATCGACCCGATCGACGGCACCGTGAACTACCTGTACGGGGTGGCCTCGCACGCGATCTCCGTCGCGGTCGTCGTCGGCCCGCCCGACCCGGCGGGATGGACGGTGCTGGCCGGGGCCGTGCACTCGGTCGTCGACGGACGGACCTGGACGGCGGGCCTCGGCGCGGGGGCGACCCTCGACGGCCGGCCCGTCACCGCCAACCCCGCCGGACCGCTCGCCACCTCGCTCGTCGGCACCGGTTTCGGGTACGACGCAGGTCGGCGACGGCACCAGGCGCAGGTGCTCGTCGAGGTCCTGCCGCAGGTACGAGACATCCGGCGGCTCGGGTCGGCCGCGATCGACCTGTGCCTGGTGGCCACCGGGAGCCTCGACCTGTACTACGAGCGCGGCCTCAACCCGTGGGACCTCGCGGCCGGGGCGCTCGTGGCCCACGAGGCGGGCGCAGCCGTCACGGGGCTGCGTGGGCGGGCGGCCGGGTCCGAGATGACCGTCGCGGGGGCGCCGGCGTCCGCGTCGGCGCTGGCCGCGCTCCTCGAGGCGGCGGGCGCCGACTCCGACGGTGCGCCCGGAGAATCCGTCTCCCCTGGTCAGCGTGATGAGGAACACCAGCGCTGAGGGTGCGCCCGGCCTGGAAATGGTGCAGAATCCGTTCGCCCCCGGGAACAATTCTTGGGGGCAGAGCATTACACCGCGTACGCCAGTCAGGACGGCCCGCAAAGCGTCCTACGGAGTGCCTGTTCGACGGCATTCGCCGGACCGAACGACCCCCATGTTCGACCACCACGTTCCGGAGTGTGACCCCACAGATGGCAACTGACTACGACGCCCCCCGCAAGAGCGAAGAGGATCTCAGCGAGGACTCGATCCAAGAGCTGCAGGCCCGTCGCTCCGACAAGAGCTCGGGCGTTGTGGACGAAGACGAGACCGAAGCGGCCGAAGGGTTCGAGCTCCCGGGCGCGGACCTCTCCGGCGAAGAGCTCTCGGTCCGCGTGCTGCCTCGACAGGCCGACGAGTTCACCTGTTCGAGCTGCTTCCTCGTGCACCACCGCAGCCAGCTCGCGTACGAGAAGAACGGGCAGCAGATCTGCTCGGAGTGCGCGGCCTGACCGCCTGAGCCCGACGACGGACGGCCGGCACCCCCCGCGGGGGTGCCGGCCGTCCGCGCGTCCGGGCAGCTCAGTCGCGGGCCGCGGCCTCGGTACCCTGCGCCCGGGGCCCGGCGGCTGCGGTCAGTGCCGCGGCCAGCTCGGCCGGGCGCCGCGTCGAGACCAGCCAGTACGGCGTCGGGTCCGCCGGGTCGACCAGCTCGACGCGCACACCGGTCCGCGCCCACGCCCGCAGGCACACGTACGCCCGGGCGTCGAGCGCCGGGCCGAGCTCGCGCGTCATACCGGCCCGGTCGAGCACCGTGACAGGACCCAGCAGCGACGTGGGGATGGCGGCGCGTCCCGCCCGGAGCTCGCCACCGCCGTCCGGCCCCGGGAGGACCGAGACCACGGGGGAGGTCCACCACGCGAGCGCCGCGAGCACGACCAGGGCTATGACGGCCGCGCTGATCGACAGGACGTCGTCGACGGGCCACAGCGCCACCCCGAGCACGACGGCGAAGGCGAAGGCGGCCGACCACCCGCCCGGACCGGGGAGCAGGCGTTCGCGGAAAGCAGGAGCACGGGAGGACATGTGCCCATCATCCCAGGTTCGACGGCTCGTCCTCGTCGCCCCCGCAAGGGCCGCCCGCACGGGTGTTCGCGAGGCCGCTCGGCGAGCACTAGGCTCTGCGGGTGCCCAACGACGAACCGGCGGCCTCGACCGTCTCCGCAGCCGTGCCCGCCCGCCCGGGCGACGTCGAGGTGCTCGTCCAGCTCCTCGACGACGTGACCCCCGTGCCGGCCTACGCCCACCCGGGAGACGCGGGCGCGGACCTCGTGACCACCGTGGACGTCGAGATCGCGCCACTGGCCCGCGCGACGGTCCCGACCGGCCTCGCGATCGCGCTGCCCGACGGGTTCGCCGCCTTCGTGCACCCCCGCTCTGGGCTCGCCGCCCGGCACGGCCTGACGATCGTCAACGCCCCGGGGACGGTCGACGCCGGGTACCGCGGGGAGATCAAGGTGGTCCTGCACAACACCGACCCGCTGGTCCCCGTCGTGCTGCGCCGCGGGGACCGCATCGCCCAGCTCGTGATCCAGAAGGTCGAGCACGCGCGCTTCCTGCGGGCCGAGCGGCTGCCCGGCTCGCACCGCGGCGAGGGCGGTTTCGGGTCGAGCGGCGGGTGGGCCGCACCGCAGTGATCCCCGCGGTGTTCGCCCGTGGCCGAGGACGGTCACGACGGCGGCGCACCGGTCTAGGGTGGTAGGAGCAGGGGTCGGTTCCGCCGTCCCGAACGAGCCGCCGTCGAAGGTCGACGCGGCGCAGAGCTGAAGGAGAGCTTCCGTGGGTTTGTTCCGGCGTAGTGCGTCGCAGAAGTCCAGCGACGAGTCGGTCGTCGACGAGGGCTCCGGCACCGAGGGGAGCACCGCCGCGCAGGGCGGGGCCACCGCCGCGCCGGCTCCGGTCGCTCCCGCCGCGGGTGCCCGCGGTCCGTTCGACTCCTCGCAGGTGAGCGAGATGGGTGCGCGTGCGGACCTCGGCGCCATCTGGCTGCCGGGCGTGCCCGGCATGGAGCTGCGCATGGAGGTCGACAAGAAGACGCAGAAGATCACGGGGGCCGCCGTCGCGGTCAACGGCTCCGCGCTGCAGATCCAGGCGTTCGCCGCCCCGAGGACCATGGGCATCTGGGACGAGATCCGTGAGGAGATCGCCGAGTCGGTGCGCCAGCAGGGCGGGACGGTCGACGACATCCCCGGCACGTTCGGTCGCGAGCTGCTCGCGAAGCTCCCCGTCACGGGCCCGGACGGCCAGCAGGGCTTCCGCGCCGCCCGTTTCGTGGGTGTCGACGGTCCGCGCTGGTTCCTGCGCGGCGTCCTGACGGGCAAGGCCGCCGCCGACCCGGAGGCGGCCAAGCTGCTCGAGTCGATCTTCGCGAACATCGTCGTGGTGCGCGACGAGAACGCCCGCCCGCCCCGCGACCTGCTCGCGATGCACCTGCCGGGCCAGGCGGCGCGTCCTGCCGTCGCCGCTCCCGAGGGCGCCGCCCCGTCCCTGCCCGCCTTCGACCCGCTGACCCGCGGGCCGGAGATCACCGAGAGGCGCTGACCGTCATGACGTTGCGTCAGACGCTGCACGCCGCGCTGGCCTCCCAGGAGGAGATCGCGGCCGACGAGGAGCGCCACGACTCCGCGAAGCAGGTGGGGTGCTCGGCCGTCTCGGACCTCGCGAACCGCAAGCGGGCGACCGTCTCGGGAGTCATGCGCTCGGTCATCCTGCGGCCGCGTGAGGGCGTGCCGACGGTCGAGGCAGAGCTCTACGACGGTTCCGGCTCGCTCGACCTGGTCTGGCTCGGCCGACGCCGCATCGCGGGGGTCGAGCCCGGCCGCCGCGTCCGCGTCGAGGGGCTGGTCTGCGAGATCGCGGGCCGGCGCACCATGTTCAACCCGCGCTACGAGCTGCGCCCGCGCGCAGGCGAGTGAGTCCGTGACCCTTCCCCCTGGCGAGAGAGACGACATGACGCACGAGCCCGTCCGTGAGCGCGGCCCGGTCGACCCCGCCCGGGAGGTGGAGGAGGTCGCGGAGGTGATCGACGACGTCGTCCCACCGGAGGACGGGGGAGCGCGCGGAGTGCGCGCCCTGGCGGGGGAGTCCTTCTCGCTGGCCGAGACGATCGGTGGCGTGCGGGGGATCGTGGAGTCCATGGCCCCCGGGCTCGTGTTCGTGGTGGTCTTCATCCTGTCGGGCAACACGCTGCGCCCTGCGCTGATCGCGTCGGTCGCCGTGGCGCTCGTCGCGGTCGCGGCGCGGCTGGTCCAGCGCACGCCCATCACGCAGGCCTTCGGTGGCTTCCTCGGCGTCGCGATCGGCGTGCTGTGGGCGTGGCGGTCGGGCGAGGCGCAGAACTACTACGCTGCGGGCCTGCTCACGAACGCGGCCTACCTGGTCGCCCTCGCGGTCTCGGTGCTCGTCCGCTGGCCCGCCGTGGGGCTGGTCGTGGAGGCGATGCGCGCCGGGTGGACCGACGGTGACAAGAAGGCCTCGGCCGCGGCGCCCGAGGCTCCGTACGGTCCGGCAGCCCCGGACCGGCCGGCCGTACCGGGGCAGGAGCCGGGCGAGCGCGCTCCCGGCGCGTTCCGGGCCTGGGCCGACCGTTGGCGCCAGGACGCCACGCTGATGCGCCGGTACGCCCTGGCGACGTGGCTGTGGGTCGCCATGTTCGCTCTGCGCCTGGCGGTCCAGGTGCCGTTGTTCGTGGCCGGCGAGGACGCCATCGCCTGGCTGGGCACGGCCAGGCTCGTCATGGGGATCCCGCTGTGGGCGCTGACGCTCTGGGTCACCTGGTTGCTGGTCCGTCGCCCGCACGCCGCAGACACCCCTGCCGGCGCGGGCGCGGCCCGCGGCGTTCCCGCCCCCGGGACGGACTAGAGCCGGCTCACAGGCTCAGGCCGGTCGTGTCGTCGACGATCCGGACCTCTTCGTCGGAGCTGGGGCGGATCAGCACCCGCAGCAGCTCCGCCTCGTCGACGTCGCGGCCCGTGACGATCAGCAGCTCGTCGCCGACCTCGAGCGTGTCGTCGATGCTCGGGGCGATGGGCTGGGTCCCGCGGACGATGGCCGCGAGGACGGTGTCCTGCGGCCAGGGCACCTGACCCACGCGGGTGCCGATGAGCGGGGAGTCGGGCGGCAGCGTGAGCTCGAGGATGTCCGCGCCGGACTGGTGGAACGTGAAGATCCGCACCAGGTCACCGACTGCGACGGCCTCCTCGACCATGGACGTCATGATGCGCGGCGTCGAGACGGCGACGTCGACCCCCCAGGACTCGTCGAACATCCACTCGTTCTTGGGGTTGTTGACGCGCGCGACGGTGCGAGGCACCCCGAACTCGGTCTTGGCCAGCAGCGAGACCACGAGGTTGACCTTGTCGTCTCCCGTGGCGGCGACGATCACGTCGCACTCGTCGACCTTCGCGGTCGCGAGGGTCGAGAGCTCGCAGGCGTCCGCGAGGAGCCAGTCCGCGTCCGCGACCTGTGCGACGCGCATCGCCGCGGGCTGCTTGTCGATGATCGTGACCTCGTGGTCGTGGCTGAGGAGCTCGCGGGCGATCGAGCGCCCGACGGAACCGGCCCCGACGATGACGACGTGCATCAGTTCTCCTCGAGCTTCGGGACGTGCGTGAGGATGCGCTCGACCGAGGGGGCGTCGGCCGAGCGCATGAGGACGTGCAGCACGTCGTTCTCCTGCAGCACCGTGCCGGGGGTCGCGAGGACGCCCTCGCCGAAACGGGCGAGGAACGCCACACGCGCGCCCGTCGCGGCCTCGATGGTCGACACCGAGCGCCCGACCCAGTCCGGGTGGAAGTCCGTCTGCGCGAGGCGGACCTGCCCGGAGGGGTCCCGGTACTCGTCGGTCGCACCGAGGGGGAGCATGCGTCGCAGCACCTGGTCGGAGGTCCAGCGGACCGTGGCGACCGTCGGGATGCCGAGGCGCTGGTAGATCTCTGCCCGGTGGGGGTCGTAGATGCGCGCCACGACGTTGTCCACGCCGTAGGTCTCGCGCACCACGCGGGCGGCGAGGATGTTCGAGTTGTCGCCGTCGGAGACCGCGGCGAACGCGTAGGCGTCCTCGATCCCCGCCTGGACGAGGGTGTCCCGGTCGAACCCGAGGCCCGTCACCTTCTTGCCGGAGAACTCGGCCGAGAGCCGTCGGAAGGCGTCCGGGTTCTGGTCGACCACGGCCACCGAGTGGCCGCGGTTCTCGAGAGACTGGGCGAGGGTGGCGCCGACACGGCCACATCCCATGATCACGAAGTGCACGAGCGAAACGCTACCGCGAGCGGGTCCCGCTCAGGTACCGCGCCATGCCGGTGCCGGACGCGCCCAGATCCGTCGTGCCCTCGGAGGGGTCAAGGGGCGCGGGAGGGCCTAGCATGGGCCAACGTGTCGGATATCGCTGATGCCGCCAAACGCCTGTTGCTCGGACGCCCCGTCCGCAGCGACGACTTGGGGCACACCCTCCTGCCGAAGCGCATCGCGCTCCCGGTCTTCGCCTCGGACGCGCTCTCCTCGGTGGCGTACGCCCCCGACGAGATCCTCCTGACCCTGTCGATCGCGGGGCTCGCGGCCACGACGATCTCCCCGTGGGTGGGGCTCGCGGTCGTGGTCGTCCTGCTGACCGTGGTCGCCTCCTACCGCCAGAACGTGCACGCGTACCCGTCGGGGGGCGGCGACTACGAGGTCGCCACCGTCAACCTGGGACCGAGCGCGGGCGTCGGGGTCGCCTCGGCGCTCATGGTCGACTACGTGCTCACGGTGGCCGTGTCGATCTCCTCCGGAGCCCAGTACGCGGCAGCGGCCCTGCCGTTCCTGCGGGGCCACGAGGCGCCGTTCGCGATCGCGCTCGTCGTGCTGCTGACGCTGGTCAACCTGCGCGGCGTCAAGGAGTCGGGGTCGCTGTTCGCCATCCCCGTGTACCTGTTCATGTTCGCGATCGGGGCGACGGCCGTGGTCGGGTTCGTCCGCTACGCCGCGGGAAACCTGCCCATGGCCGAGAGCTCGACCTACGAGCTGGTCGCGGAGAGCCACTTCGACCAGGGGCTGACGGGCCTCGCGGGAGCGTTCCTGGTGGCCCGGGCGTTCGCGTCGGGGTGCGCCGCGCTCACGGGCGTCGAGGCGATCAGCAACGGGGTGCCGGCGTTCAAGAAGCCCAAGTCGCGCAACGCGGCCACGACGCTCGCGCTGCTCGGGACCATCTCGGCGTTCATGATCATGGCGATCCTCTTCCTCGCGCAGAAGACCGGCGTGCACTTCGCCGAGAACCCGCCCGAGCAGCTCACGATCGACGGGCGGCCCGTGCCCGAGGGCTTCGTGCAGGACCCGGTCATCGGTCAGCTCGCCCAGGCGGTCTTCCAGGGCTTCCCGATCGCCTTCTACCTGGTGGCGGCGGTCACCGGTCTCATCCTGGTCTTCGCGGCGAACACGGCGTTCAACGGGTTCCCGGTGCTGGGCTCGATCCTCGCCAAGGACGGCTACCTCCCGCGCCAGCTCCACACGCGGGGCGACCGGCTCGCGTTCTCGAACGGGATCGTGACCCTCGCGGTCGCGGCGATCGCCCTGATCTGGGCGTTCGACGCCCAGGTGACCCGGTTGATCCAGCTCTACATCGTCGGCGTCTTCGTGTCCTTCACGCTCTCGCAGCTCGGCATGATCAAGCACTGGACGCGCGAGCTGCGCACGACCCCCGACCCGCGCTTCCGCACCAAGATGAAGCGTTCACGCGTCGTCAACGCGATCGGGTTCGGCATGACGGGAACCGTCCTGATCATCGTGCTGGCGACCAAGTTCACGCACGGCGCCTGGATCGCGATCCTCGCGATGGCCGTGGTGTTCGTGCTCATGAGGGCCATCCGCAAGCACTACGACTCGGTGAGCGAGGAGCTGACGCTCGGGGAGGACCCGGCTGCGGCGCGTGCCCTGCCGAGCCGCGTGCACGCGCTCGTCCTGGTCTCCAAGCTGCACAAGCCGACCATGCGGGCGCTCGCCTATGCGCGGGCCTCGCGCCCCTCGGTGCTGGAGGCCGTGACGGTCGGCGTGGACCCCGACGAGGTCGCCGAGTTCACCGCGGAGTGGGAGGCGCTCGACCTCCCGGTGCCGCTGCGCGTCCTGGACTCCCCGTACCGAGAGATCACCCGGCCGATCCTGTCGTACGTGCGCTCGATCCGCCGCGAGAGCCCGCGCGACCTCGTCGTGGTCTACATCCCGGAGTACGTCGTGGGGCACTGGTGGGAGCACCTGCTGCACAACCAGAGCGCGCTGCGCCTCAAGGGCAGGTTGCTCTTCACCCCCGGCGTCGTGGTGGCCTCGGTGCCGTGGCAGCTCTCGTCGACCAAGGGGCAGACGGGGCTCGAGAAGGAGAGCTTCGCGGCGAAGCAGCGGATCAACCGCGGCTACTGACCCGCCCCGTCGGCCGTCCACCGGCCGGCGACCGGCGGGCGACGGGGTCCGACGTGTGCGGTGCCACGTCCCGTCCGGGGCGTGGGCGGCGGTCGCAGCGGCTGGCGTCCGGGATACTGGAGTGGTGTCTGAGACCCTGAACCCCACGTCCACCGCCCCCGAGCCTCAACCTCTGGTCGAGCTCGAGGTCGGCCCTGTCGCGCACGGCGGCCACTGCGTCGCGCGACTCGACGGGCGCGTGATCTTCGTCCGGCACGCGCTGCCGGGCGAGCGGGTCCTGGCCCGGATCACCGACGACGGCCCGGACGCGAAGTTCTGGCGCGCCGACGCCGTCGAGGTCCTCGAGGCGTCCGCGGACCGTGTTCCCGCCGCCTGGCCCGCGGCGGGTCCCGGGGGAGCGGGTGGCGGGGAGCTGTCGCACGTGGCGCTGCCCGCGCAGCGCCGGTGGAAGGCCGCGGTCCTGCAGGAGCAGCTCAAGCGGCTCGCCGGGCTTGACCTTCAGGTAGAGGTTGAGGGTGCGCCGGGCGACGACGAACGCGGTGGCCTGGGCTACCGCACGCGCATCGACCTCGTCGCCGACGACCAGGGCCGGGCGGGCATGCGGGCGTTCCGCTCGCACGCCGTCGTGCCCCTGGACGAGATGCCGCTCGCGACCCCCGAGGTCGCCGCGCTCGCCGAGGCCGAGGAGGTCTTCACGCGACGCTGGCGTCCCGGGACCCGGTTGGAGCTCGTGGCGCCGGCAGGCGGCAGCGACCCGATCCTGCTCGTCGACGGGGTCGTCTGGCACTCGGGGCACATCGACCGGCGCCCCCACGCCCGCCGTGCCGTCACGGAGACCGTGACCGTCGCCGGCACCGAGCACTCCTTCCGCGTGGCCGCCGACGGGTTCTGGCAGGTCCACCGCGAGGCGCCCGCGCTGCTCGCCGAGGCCGTGCTGCGCGCGGCCGGGCCGCTCGAGGAGGCCACCGTGGTCGACCTGTACTCGGGCGCAGGACTCTTCACGCTGCCGCTCGCGGACGCCGTCGGCGAGACGGGGCGCGTCGTGGCGATCGAGGGCGACGAGCGGGCCGTCAAGGACGCCCGCCGCAACGCGTTCGAGAAGCCGCAGGTCGAGCTGCACCACGGTCCGGTCGAGAAGGTGCTCGCAGCCAAGGACCACGCCGCACCCACGGCTGACGTCGTGGTCCTCGACCCGCCGCGCACGGGCGCCGGGCGCAAGGTCGTCGACGCCGTCGCCGCCCTCCAGGCGCCCCGCGTCGTGTACGTCGCGTGCGACCCCGCGGCCCTCGCCCGCGACATCGCCTACTTCGCGAAGCACGGGTACGCGGTCGAGTCGGTCACCGGCTACGACCTCTTCCCCCACACCCACCACGTCGAGGCGATCGCGGTCCTCGTCCGGTGAGCCACGGCGCCGCCGGCGCGTGTGACCTGTACGTTCGCACCGACGGCACCGGCGACTGACGTTCGCCTGTCGTCCTTGCCCGTCTCGGGAGACGATGGGTGGACGTGCCGGGACCCGCCGGCGCGAGGAGCAGAAGAGGGCGCATGCAGGTCACCGTGGTGGTCCCGACGTTCAACGAGGGCCCGAACGTGCGCGAGGTGGTTCGCCGGCTCGGTGACGCGGTCGAGGGGATCGACGCGGAGGTGCTGTTCGTCGACGACTCACGGGACGACACCCCGGACGTCATCCGTGCCGCCGCCACGACCTCGACCCTGCCCGTGCGGCTGCTGCACCGGCAAGAGCCCGTCGGGGGGCTGAGCGGAGCGGTCGTCGAAGGGCTGCGCGAGGCGCGGGGCGAGTGGGTCGTGGTCATGGACGGCGACCTGCAGCACCCGCCCGAGATGGTCCCCGTCCTGCTGGAGACCGCGCAGGAGACCGGTGCCGACGTGGTGGTCGCCTCGCGGTACGTGGGTGGCGGCGACGCGAGCGGCCTCGACGGGCGCTGGCGTCACCTGGTGTCGACCGCGTCCTCGCTCCTGGCCCGTTCCATGTTCCCCGTGCGGCTGCGCAACGTGACCGACCCCATGACGGGCTTCTTCGCCGTCCGCACCGCGTCGATCGACCTGGCGGCGCTGCGCCCGCGGGGCTTCAAGATCCTGCTCGAGGTCCTGGCGCGCAACAAGGTCGCCGTGGTCGAGGAGCCGTTCGTCTTCGGGGAGCGGTTCGCGGGCGAGTCCAAGGCGACGTTCGCGAACGGCCTGCGGTACCTGCAGCAGCTCACGGCGCTGCGCTTCGGGCGGATGTCGACGTTCGCGCTCGTCGGGGCGTTCGGGGCCGTGCTGAACCTGGCGATCATGTGGGGCCTGGAGCAGGTGGGGGTGCACTACATGCCTGCGGCGGTGGTCTCGGCCGCGGTCACGATCGTCACGAACTTCCTGCTCCTCGAGCACTTCGTCTTCCACGACCTGCGCGCCGAGGGGCGCAGCGTGTGGCGGCGCGCGGCGCAGTCCTTCACGTTCAACGGCATCGAGGCCGCGATCCGGCTGCCGTTCCTGCACTGGCTCGTCGTCCTCACGGGCATGCCCCCGGTGCTGGCCCAGGCCCTGACCCTGATCGTGGCCTTCCTCCTGCGCTTCGTCTTCCACGCGCAGGTCGTCTACCGCCCGCGCGCGAGCGTCCCCGCACGCGAGGCCCCGCTCGTCGAGGAGCCGTCGAGGGCCGTCTCCGACGACGACCAGTAGGGGCGGGGGCCGGGCGGCGCAGGAGGGACGAGCCCGGGCTGGCATGATGGTCGCCGCGCTCCGGACGGACGCGAGCAGCCGACCGGAAGAGCGTACGCATGGGCATCGTCGACAACGCGGTCTACGTCGAGGGGCTGCGCACGGCCAACCCGTCGAGCTTCGACGAGACCTTCGAGACACTGCGCGAGCGGAACGGGCTCGCGTGGATCGGCCTCTACCGGCCGAGCGAGGCCGAGATCCGTGCGGTCGCCGACGAGTTCTCGCTGCACCACCTCGCGGTCGACGACGCGATCGCGGCCCACCAGCGGCCCAAGCTCGAACGCTACGACGACAACCTCTTCGTGGTCCTGCGCCCGGCCCGCTACCTGGACGCCGAGGAGCGCGTCGAGTTCGGCGAGCTGCACGTCTTCGTCGGTCCCGACTACGTCGTGACGGTCCGCCACGCCGAGTCGCCGCACGTCGGCGCGGTACGCCACCGGCTGGAGTCGACGCCCGAGCTCCTGCGCCTCGGCCCGGAGGCCATCCTCTACGCGGTGCTCGACCAGGTCGTCGACGAGTACGCCCCGGTGGTCGCGGGGCTGCAGAACGACATCGACGAGATCGAGGACCAGCTCTTCAGCGGCGATCCCGCCGTCTCACGGCGCATCTACGAGCTCTCGCGCGAGGTCATCGCCTTCCAGCGGGCCACGCACCCCGTGGTCGGCATCCTCCAGGCGCTCGAGCGCGGCTCGGAGAAGTACGGCGTCGACATCGAGCTCCAGCGGAACCTGCGCGACGTGCTCGACCACTCGTTGCGGCTCGCGGAGCAGGCGGACTCCTTCCGGGTGCTCCTGCAGAACGCGCTCATGGTGCAGGCCACGCTCGTCGCGCAGCACCAGAACGAGGAGATGCGCCGCCTGTCCGAGACGAGCCTCGCCCAGGGCGAGGAGGTCAAGAAGATCTCGTCCTGGGCGGCGATCCTGTTCGCCCCGACGCTCGTCGGCACGATCTACGGCATGAACTTCGCGCGCATGCCCGAGCTCGACTGGGTGTACGGGTACCCGCTCGCGATCCTCGCGATGGTCGCGATGGGGTTCACGCTGTACGCGATCTTCAAGCACCACCGGTGGTTGTGACGCGCCCACGCGCTCGACCCGGCCTCGACAGGGCACCGCGCCCGTCGGCAGGCACAATCGAGGGGTGAGCAGCCTCGCCGACGACGACACGTCCGCGACCGGGCCCGTGCGCCCGGCGGACGCTCCGCCGTCGGGCCGGGGACCAGACGGGCGGCGCGAGCAGCGCGACCGGCGCGAGCAGGGCGCCGGGCCCGGTCTGAGCGCCGCCGACGTCGCCGCACGCGTCCGAGCCGGGCAGGTCAACCGGGTGGCCCGGCCGACCTCGCGCTCGCTGGCGGCGATCCTGCGCGCGAACGTGCTCACCTTGTTCAACCTGATCCTCGCGGTCGCCGTGGTGCTCGTGCTGCTCACCGGGCGGTGGCCCGACGCGGTCTTCGGGTTCGTCGTGGTGATCAACGCGGGGATCGGGATCGTCACCGAGTACCGGGCGAAGCGGGCCCTGGACCGGTTGTCGATCCTCACGGCGCCCTCGGCCCGCGTGGTGCGCGACGGTGCCGAGCAGGACGTCGCGACCGACGACGTCGTCCTGGACGACCTGCTGCTCGTCGGGACCGGCGACCAGGTCCCCGCCGACGCCGTGGTGCTCGACGTCA
>Ga0233375_1000556_pt1 | contig 19595 bp, 15 predicted proteins | sample ElkDunMinimDraft_10_FD_191539 | JGI IMG/M metagenome (GOLD analysis project Ga0233375, IMG submission 191539) | Fecal eukaryotic communites from dung pellets of Tule Elk in California, USA - Elk Dung E16 | ecosystem: Host-associated > Mammals > Digestive system > Large intestine > Fecal | place... | reverse complement strand
GAGAGCGGCGGCGAGGTCGGCGCCGTCGTGCGCGAGGGCCGGGGTGCGGGTCCCGACGTGCGAGGCGCGGGCCGGAGCCAGGGCGTCGGTGCGGAACTGGTCGTAGAAGCGCCAGGACCGCAGGCGTTCGCGGACCAGCACGAGCTCGGGCGCACCCACGGGATCCACGACCTCGGAGAGCATGCTGTCGAAGGGACGCAGCCGGCGCCCCGACGTCTGCCACGAGCCGTCGTCCTCGCGCAGACGGACCGCGGGGCCGTGGCGGTCGGCGACCAGCGTGGCCGGGCGCAGCACGGGCCCCGACCACACGGCCTCGGACTTGATCTCGGGGTCCAGCGCGAACGACGAGCCGCCGTCCTGCGGCAGCCCCAGGTCGATCGCGTACCCGAGGGTGCCGGGCGCACCCGCGGACGCGGCGCCGTCGGGCAGGGGGTCCGGGCCGCTCGCGAAGCCCAGCCGCAGCGCGACCGGTCGCCCGCGCACCGTGCCCTGGACGGGGTGCACGCCCTCGCGCACCGAGCGCCCGACGGTCTCCGGCCCGGCCCACAGGGTCGAGGGCAGGCCGCCCTCGCGGGCCAGCGCCCCGACCGCGCCGCCCAGCGCGCACTGGGCGAGCAGCCGCAGCGAGCGGTACAGGCTCGACTTGCCCACGCCGTTGGCGCCCGTCACGACCGTCAGGCGGCCCAGGGGCAGGACGAGGTGCCGCAGCGAGCGGTAGCCCTCGACGGCGAGCGTCTCGATCATCCCGTCAGGCTAGGCGGGCCCACCCACGGCGCGCGCCTGCTGGGTGCGGAGCCGCTGTCGTTCCAGGACGTCCCGGACGACAACTGCTCCGCACCCCGCGGCGGTGGAGCCGTCAGTCCGTGATCGCGAGACCGTCGATCTCGACCAGCATCTCCTCGCGGGGCAGCCCCGTGAAGACCGTGGTGCGGGCAGGCAGGACGCCACCGGGGCAGTTCGCCTCGACGAACGCGCCGTACGCGTCGTTCATGATCGGGAAGTCCTCGCGCTTGGTGAGGTAGACGCGCAGCATCACCACGTCGTCGAACGTGGCACCCGCGCCCTCGACGATGGCCTTGACGTTCTCCAGGGTGCGCGTGGTCTGCGCGGCGACGTCACCGGGGAACAGGTACTCGCTCGTCGCGGGGTCGACCGGGCCCTGGCCCGAGACCTGGACGAACGGGCCCTTGCGCACCCCCTGGTGGAAGGTGTGGGCCGGCGCCGGCGCGTGCGGGGTGCTGATCGGGGACTTGGGGGTGCTCATCGTGCCTCTTTCTCCTGGGGTGTTGCGGTGGTCCGGCGGACCGGGTCAGAACTCGGTGCCGACGATGTCGACGACCTGGTCGTCGTCGCCCACGACGACGGCCACGCGCCACTTGTCGAACAGCGTGCACGGGTGCGAGATGCCGAGACCCACGACGTCACCCGGTCGGATCTGGGCCGTGACGGGCATGCTGCCCGCGGGCACCGGGTCGATCGTGAGGTACAGGTGCTGGTCGTTGAGACCCGTGACGTGCGTGCCGGCGAGGTCGTGCGCCGGACGCAGGTCACCGTGCTCGTCGAGCGTGCGCACCCACAGGGCCGTGGGCAGGTCGATGTCGTAGGGCACGTCGCGCCGGCCCACGCCGCACAGCACGAGGCCAGGCTCGGGCACGGAGAGCACCTGGCCCCACACGACCGCGGCCGGGCGCATGGGCTCCCCACCGGGGATGCGGTCCCACGGGTCCATGCGGGCGCAGAAGCCGTGGTCGTGCGTGATGTACGCACCCGAGCGCACGACCACGCGCACGTCGCGCGTGACCGGCGAACCGTCCGGACCGTCGGACCCGCTGCCCGGCACGGCGAGCGGGCCGGGCAGCTCGGCGAGCACGACGTCGAGGAACGAGCTGCCGCCCGCGGTGACGACCACGGGTTCGCCGTCGGGCACGAGGCCCTCGCGGACGAACGCGGCCGCGACGTCGCGCAGGCCCCGGCAGTAGGCCGCGACCCGGGCGAGGTCCTCGGGCGTCGTGCCGCTCGCGGCCGAACCCTCGTACCCGGCGACGCCGGGCACGCGCAGGCCCGCAGCCCGCACGGCGCGGGCCAGGCCCAGCGCGTCGGCCGTGCTGCGCACCCCCGTGCGCCCGCCCGCGACGCCGACCTCGACGAGGACGCCGAGCCCCGCCACGGCGCCGGGGGAGGCTCCCGCGAAGCCGCGCGTGAGGAGCCCGACGCCCTCGATCGAGTCGACGTAGACCCAGGCCTCGAACGGCGTCCCGCCCGGGGCCACGGAGGCCTCGAGCTCGCGACGCAGCCACGCGATGTCACGCGGGTCCATGAGCTCGTTCGCGAGGAACACGCGCTCGACGCCCCAGGAGCGCACGACGCGCAGCTGGGCGGGGTTCGCGACGGTCGCGCCCCAGGCCCCGGCGCGCGCCTGGCGGGCGTACAGGGAGCGGGACATCGCGGTCTTCACGTGCGGAGCGTGCTCGACGCCGTGCTGCGCGCACAGCCGCGCCATGAGCGCCACGTTGTGGTCGAGCGCAGCGTCGTCGAGCGTGAGCAGGGGCCACGAGAAGAGGTCGTCGGTCACGCGCGGGGAGCCCGCGAGGACGTCGGCCGCCGCCTGCTCGGCGTCGAGCCGCAGCCCCTTGGTCGAGGGCCCGACGACGAGGCTCGCCGCAGCGGGGCCCGTCGCGCGGGCGGACTGCTGGGTGGGGTCGGTCATGCGTTCCTCCCGGTGGGTTCGTAGCCGCAACGCACGGAGCCCATCCCGGCGGAGACCGCGCGGGCGGCCTGCACGACGAGGGGGCCCAGCTGGCGCACGCGCGCTGGCGGCATGTGCGAGGCGAGCGCGGAGACGGAGAGCGCGCCGATCGCGGTCTCCGTGTGGTCGACCACGGCGGCCGCGACGCAGCGCACCTCGGCCTCGTTCTCGCGGTCGTCGATCGCGTAGCCGCGCTGGGCGACGGTGCGGATCTCGGCGCGCAGGTGGTCGGGGTCCGTGACGGTCCGCGTCGTGACCGCGGGCATGGGGTGCTCGAGCACGGTCTCCAGCAGCTCGACGTCGCTCGCCGCGAGGATCGCCTTGCCGACACCCGTGCAGTACAGCGGCATGCGGCGACCGATGCGCGAGGCCATCCGCACGACCGCGGTGTTCTCCTTCTTGTCGATGTACACGACGTCGAGGCCGTCGTGCACCACGAGGTGGCACGTCGCGCCCGACGCCCGCATGAGGTCCGCGAGGTGCGGCTCCGCGACCGTGCGCAGGTCGAGGCCCTCGAGGTAGGCCTGGCCGAGCCGGAGCGTGCCCGCACCGAGCACGAAGCGCCCGGACGCCGTCCGCCGGACCAGGTGCACCTCGACGAGCGGCGCGAGCAGGCGCGAGACCGTGCTCTTGTGCGTGCCCAGGACCGTCGCGAGCTCGACCAGGCTCAGGCCCCGGGCGGCGTCGTGGCGCAGGGCGTCGAGGATCGTGAGCGCGCGTCGGAGCGACTGCGAGGAGTTCCTCGCGGCGTCGCCCGCGGCCGCATCGCTCCGGGGTGCATCCCTCGGCGCGGCCGTCCGTGCGTCCGCGGTCATCGGAGCCGTGCCGGGAGGCTCGGGCGCAGCGCACGTCCGGGCGTCGCGCCGGTGGGCAGGCCGCCTGCGAGGACGGGCACCCCGGCCACGAGCACGTCGTCGATGCCGGCCGCGGGCCGGCGCGGGTCCTCGTACGTCGCGACGTCCTGCACGGCCGCGGGGTCGACCAGCACCACGTCGGCCTTGGCGCCGGGGACGAGGCGGCCCCGGTCGGTGAAGCCGAAGCGCTCGGCGGCCGCGGTCGACAGGTGCTTCTCGGCGTCGTGCCACGTCCAGTCGCCGAGCTCGCGCACGTGCTCGGCGAGGAAGCGCGCGAACGCACCCCAGCCGCGCGGGTGGGGGCGCCCGCCCTGGTAGATCGCGTCGGAGCCGCCCATCTGCGCGGGGTGGCGCAGGAGCGTGCGGACGGACTCGGGGGAGTTGGTGGGGGGCTGGGCGAACACGCACCCCGCGCGCAGCTGGGTCGAGACGAGGATGCGCAGGGTCGTCTCGACCGGGTCGAGGCCCAGGCGGTCGGCGACGTCGAGCAGGGCCATGCCCTCGCTCCACCGCAGCTCGCCGGGCACCGCGGCCATGGTCACGCGCTCCCAGAGGTCGACGAGGCCGGGGAAGTGCTCGGTCCGGAGGCGTGCGACGACGGCGGGGTCCTGGAGCATCGCGACCGTCGCGCCGGGGTCCGCGATGGGCAGCCACGTGGGCAGGGCGACCATCGACAGGATGGAGCAGCCGCGCAGGTACGGGTAGGAGTCGAACGTGACGTCGAGCCCGGCCGCGTGCGCGTCCTCGACGTAGCCCACGAGCTCTGCTGCGGGCCCGTGGTAGTGCGAGACGTGGGTCGCGACGCCTGACGCGCGGGCCACCCGCACGAGCTCGGCCATCGCGGTCCCGGCCTTGGCCTCGTAGCCGCGCATGTGGCTGACGTGGGGCAGCCCGCGCTCGGCCAGGACGCGGCTCAGGGCCACGAGCTCGCCGTCGGTCGCGTTCGAGGCCGGGGCGTACTCCAGGCCCGTGGACATGCCGCAGGCTCCGTCGTCGAGGGCCGCGCGCAGCAGCGCCGCCATCCGCTCGATCTCGGCGGCGGTCGCGGGCCGGGCCTCGCCGCCCAGCACGCCGTAGCGCAGCGTGCCGTGCGGGGCGAGGTAGGCGACGTCGAGGGGCGTGGTGCCCTCGTAGGTCGCGAGCAGGTCCGCGACCGAGCCGCCCCCGAACGTGGGGTGCTCGCCGTTGATCGCGCTGAAGTAGCCCGTGGCCCAGGTGTGGGCGTCGGGGGTCCCGGCGCGCACCGGCAGGGGCGCGGAGGGGGCGTAGGACACCCCGTCCTGCCCGACGACGATGCTCGTCACGCCCTGCCGCAGCATCGCGAGCTGCACGTCCGGGTCCAGGACCGCGGCCTCGCCGTGCACGTGCGCGTCGATGAAGCCGGGGAACGCGATGCGGCCCCCGGCCTCGATCAGGTGGGCCTGCGCGGGTAGGGGCCGGCTGCCCGTGGGCACGACGGCGTCGATGACGGCGCCCGAGACCAGGAGGTCGACCGGCTCGGAGAGGCCCTCGGGCGTCGTGAGGCGGGCACCGCGCACGACGAGCGTCACCGGCTGGTCCGTGGTGGTCATGCCTGTCCTTCCGAGAGCGCGTCGCGTCCTTCGACCCAGCCGCCCACGCCCGCCCAGCCCCCGGCGGCCATCTCCTGGTCGAGGTGGCGCAGGAAGCCGTGCACGCCGGGGCGCCGCTGCCAGGGCCGGGGCCCGTCGAGCGGGCGGTACTCGACCCCTGCGGCGTCGAGGCGGGGCAGGTGGTCGTGCTCGAGCCGTGCGAGGAACTCGGCCGAGGCGGCACCGCCCGGGGTGCGCTCCGCCGTCGGGCTCCAGACGGCCTCCGCGAACGCCGCGAGGCGCGGGTAGGCCGCGTAGTCGACGCGGCGCGGGGAGTCCAGGTGCTCCGACCAGAGCTCGGCCTGCGCGCCGAGCAGACGTCCCGGCGCGGTGTCGAGCCCGGGGTGCTGGGCGAGGACCTCGGGCGGGAACGGGTCGAACGCGTAGACGTCCTCGACCGTGCGCAGGAACCCGACGGGCACGGGCTCGTGCTCGCCGTCCCCGGCCCGGTGGTCGAGGTAGACGACCTGCTCAGGAGCCATGACGACGTCGTTGCCCGCCTCGAGCGCGCGCGCGCCGACCGTGAAGCCGCGCCACGCCGTGACCACGACGTCACGCGGGAGCTGCTCGCCGAAGCCCTCGTCCCACACGACGGCGCGCCGCCCGGCAGCGGTGACGTGCTCGCTCAGACGGGCGAGGAACCAGCCCGCGAGGTCTGCGACGTCCGTGAGCCCGCGCCGCTCCGCGAGGGCCACGATGTCCGGGTTCTCGCGCCACAGCGTCGTGGGGACCTCGTCGCCGCCGATCGCGACCCAGGGGGAGTCGAAGACGCTGCAGACTTCGTCCAGCACGTCCTTGAAGAACTCGAGGGCCTCGTCCGAGGGGTCGAGCACCTCGGTGCTCACGCCCCAGGTGGTGCGCACGGCGTGCGGGGTCTTGCGGGTGCCGAGGAAGGGGTAGGCCGCGACGGCCGCCTCGACGTGCCCGGGAGCATCGATCTCCGGCACGACGACGACGCCCCGCTCGCGCGCGTAGGCGACGATCTCGCGCAGGTCGTCCTGGGTGTAGAACCCGCCGTGCGGGCGCCCGTCGAAGACGCCCGTGCGCCAGGTCCCGACGTTCGACTCGGTGCGCCAGGCGCCCACCTCCGTCAGGAGCGGGTAGCGGTGGACCTGCATGCGCCAGCCCTGGTCGTCGGTCAGGTGGAGCTGGACCACGTTGAGCTTGTGGGCTGCCGCGAGGTCGACGAACCGCAGGACGTCGTGCTTGGGCAGGAAGTGGCGGGCCACGTCGAGCAGGACCCCGCGCCAGCCGAAGCGGGGGTGGTCCTCGATCGTCAGGGCGGGCAGGTGGGCGACGGTCGCGCCCGGCTCCGGCGTGCTCGCCGGGGCGCGGCGGTAGGCCTCGGGTCCGGCGAGCTGGCGCAGCGTCTGGACGCCCGCGTGGGCGCCGGCCGCGTCGGCGGCCGTGAGCAGCACGGCGTGCGGCGTGATGTCGAGGCGGTAGCCGCCCGCGGGGCGCGTCGCGTCGAGCGCGAGGCTCACGCCTGCGGGAGCGGCGCCGTCGGTCAGGTCCGTGGTGCCCGGCGCGGGGCCGGCTGAGCCCGCGGGCCCGAGCGGGCCGACCGTGGACGGCAGGTCGATACCGAACGCGTCCTGCGTGACCCGGCGCCACCAGCGGGCCGCGACGACGAGCGCCGGGTCCGCGCGGACCGGCGTGCCGTCGGTCAGCGGGAACGAGCCGGCGGCGGTGGTCAGGCTCACGGGTGCGGGCAGGAGCCCGGGGGCGGGGGTGGGGGCGCTCACGCGTCGAGCCTAACCACGGCCCGGAGGTCCGGCTGTGCCGCGCACAGGCGTTGTTGTGCACTGCACGCCGATCGGGGCGGGTGATCCGCATGTCGGTGGCGCCCCCTAGGCTCGCGGCCATGTCCGCGCAGAAGCTCCGCCTCCTCGACCCGTTCTTCACGCTCTCGCACGAGCCGCACACCGCGTTCCCCGACGACGACGAGTGGGTCGCGCTCGTGCGCGCCCCCGAGGGCCTGACGGTCGTGCGCGAGGCCTCGCCCTTCGGCGGGGGCGGTGACCGCTGGGCGGGGTTCTACGGTGACGCCCACGGCCTGGGCAAGCCCGGCATGCTCGCTGCGGTCGTCGGGCCGCTCGCGGACGCGGGCGTCGCGGTCTTCGTCACCTCGACGTTCCACGCGGACCTGGTGCTCGTGCCCGACGACTCGGTCGAGACCGCCGTGGACGCGCTCACCGACGCGGGGCACACGATCGCCCGCGGCCCGCGCTGACGCGGGCCGGCGCCGGGCTGACGCCGGGCTCGCACGGGGTGCGGCCGGTCGTGACGCCGGCGGCCCGCGGCGCAGAGCCCGGCCTGCCCGCGCCCGTGGCCGGCGGTTCTGACATCCTGTCCTGTCAATGTCACGTCGGCGTCCCGGGCTCCCGGCTGAGAACGTCCAGGAACGCCTGCGAAGATGACGACATGCCCTCGTACTCGCCTCAGACGACGGCCGCCGGACCCGGTGCACGGACCAGCACCGCTCCTGCCGCCGCGGAAGTCCGCCCCTACGACGCCCTCCTGCTGTACTCGTTCGGAGGACCCAACAAGCCCGAGGACGTCGTGCCGTTCCTGCGCAACGTCACGGCCGGCAAGGGCATCCCCGACGAACGCCTCGAGGAGGTCGGCGAGCACTACTACGGGTTCGGCGGCAAGAGCCCCATCAACGAGCAGAACCTCGCGCTCAAGGCAGCGCTCGAGGACGAGCTCGCGGACCGCGGGATCGACCTGCCCGTCGTGTGGGGCAACCGCAACTGGGAGCCCTACACGCGCGACGCCGTCGAGCAGCTCGCCGGAGCGGGCGCCCAGCGCGTCGTGGCCCTCGTGACCTCGGCGTTCTCCTCCTACTCGGGCTGCCGCCAGTACCGCGAGGACCTCGCGCTCACGCTCGACGCCCGCGGCGAGCTCGGCCCCGACGGCTCGACCGGCATCCAGTTCGACAAGGTGCGCTCGTACTTCAACCACCCCGGCTTCGCGCAGGCCAACGTCGACGCGGTGCTCGAGGGGTACGAGGCCCTCGCGGCCAAGGGTGGCGACGTCCGCGAGGCCCGTCTCGTGTTCGTCACGCACTCGATCCCGCTGACCATGGAGGCCGCGTCGCGCACGTCGCACGCGACCTACTCGCGCCAGCACCTGGACCTCGCGCGCGTCGTGGCCGAGGAGGTCTCCGCCCGCCTGGGTCACGAGGTCGAGTGGAACCTGACGTTCTGCTCACGCTCGGGCCCGCCCGCGCAGCCCTGGCTCGAGCCGGACGTCAACGACCACCTCGAGTCGCTGGCCGCCGACGACGTCACGAACGTCGTGCTCTCGCCCATCGGTTTCGTCTCGGACCACATGGAGGTCGCGTACGACCTCGACACCGAGGCCATGGAGACCGCGACGCGCCTGGGGATCACCGCGGTGCGTGCCGGCACCGTCGGCACGCGCGCGCCCTTCGTCAAGGGTCTGGTGGACCTGGTCCTCGAGCGTGCGGCCATCGCGCGCGACGAGAAGTTCAGCGAGGCCGTGGTCGGTGAGCTCGGCCCGTTCCGCTCGGTCTGCGCACCCGACTGCTGCCTGCGCCGCGACGGGGAGCCCAGCGGCATCCCCGCGCTGTGCGGCGCGGACGTCCGCCGCTGACCCGTACGCTCCGCACGACTCCCGGGCCACCGACGCGCCGGGAGCACGACGCACTCCAGGAAGGCATGACGATGAACGACGCGCACCGCGTCCCCGTGGACCACGAGCAGATCAACGACCAGATCCGCTACACCATGTGGTCGGTCTTCGCGCTGGCCGAGGCGCTGCCCGCCGACGTGGCCGAGCGCACCGCGATGGTCGAGGCCGCGCTCGCCGCGGTCGGCGGTGGTGAGGACCCGGCGGCGGTCGACGGCGACCTCGTGGTCCGCGGCTGGTACGACGTGGGCGGCCTGCGCTCGGACGCCGACCTCATGGTCTGGTGGCACGGTCCGACCGTCGAGTCCGTCCAGGGTGCCTATCAGCGCCTGCGGGCCAGCGAGCTCGGCCGTCACCTCGAACCCGTCTGGTCGAACGCGGCCCTGCACCGCCCGGCCGAGTTCAACCGGGGGCACGTCCCGGCCTTCCTCATGCACGAGGAGCCCGGCGCGTACCTGTGCGTGTACCCGTTCGTGCGGTCCTACGACTGGTACCTCCTGCCCGACGCCGAGCGCCGCACCATGCTGCGCGACCACGGCCTCGCGGCCCGTGACTACGCGGACGTGCGGGCCAACACGGTGGCGTCCTTCGCGCTCGGCGACTACGAGTGGCTGCTGGCCTTCGAGGCCGCCGAGCTGCACCGCATCGTCGACCTCATGCGCGACCTGCGGGCGACCGAGGCACGCCGCCACGTGCGCGAGGAGACGCCGTTCTTCACCGGTCCGCGCACCACGCTGATCGAGTGGGCGGGGCGTCAGCCGCTGTCCTGAGCCGTGGCCGGTCGCTGGGTGCGGAGCCGGTGTCGCCGATCACGCAGATCTGCGACAGCGGCCCCGCACCCGGCCCACGGTGCGCGGGAGGTCAGCCCGCCGGGACCTCGTCGCGCACGTAGGGGTAGATGCCTCCGAGCAACGCCTGGTCGCTGTCCTTGGTGAGACGTTCCCCGGACCAGGTCTCGTGGATCCGCACGACCGTGCCGTCATGGAGCGTGAGGTCCACCCGTACCGGGCCCGCCTTGACGATCGTCGCCTCGCGGATCTCCTCGTACGCGAGATACCTGTTCGCAGCCGCCACCTCGGCGATCTCCCCGGACCTCAGCAGGTCGATGAGCCGGTTCTTGCCACCGTCGGTCTTCTTGGGGCAGGGCCGCAGGACCAGGCCGGTGTCGAGGACCAGGACGTCGTGCTGGGCGCCGTCGACCTTGACGTTCGCGAGGCCGCCGGTGATCTCCGCGCCGTGGGCGGTCGCGGACGTGGCGACCTGGACGGCCCGCGCCGTGTCGATGCCGAGGGCCGTGAGCCGGGCGACCGCGGTGTCCACCGTCGTGGGGTCCAGTGTCAGCCGCGCGATCTCCGCGAGCCCGAGCGGCTCGCCGTCGGCTCCGACGAGCTGGGCCGGGCCGGACCAGGAGATGCGCCAGGTGCCCACGCCGCTGCGCACAGCGGCGGTGCCGAGCAGGGTCTGCATCGAGGCCTCGAACGCCTCCGCCGCGTCGTCCGCGCCCACCTCCGGGGCGAGGTCCTTGACGAGCAGGGGCAGCCGCCCGGTGCGCGCCAGGTCGAGCACCGTCGAGAGGTCCGCCGAGGGACGTCCCGCGACCCGGGAGGCTGCGCGGTACACGAGGTCGGCGTGCCGCTGCTCGGCCTGCGGCATGGACCGCTCGACGAGGGTCTGCCAGTCGACCTGGGTCCGTGAGCCCACGTCCAGCACCTGGTCGGCGACCCGAGCGCTGTGCTCGTCGAAGGCAGGGACGAGCACGGTGGCCGGCCGCTGGTCCTCGGTGCCCGACCCCTGGGGCATCTTCTCCATGGCCGCGATCCGCAGCCCGATGGCCGGGTGGCTGTCCCAGCGTGAGTGCTCGTCGTCCGGCGCCTCCTCGCGCATCGCGGCCAGCTCGGCGTCGCGCGCCTGGAGGATGCGGGCGAACCCGCCGAACACGTCGGCCGACGTCGGGGCGTAGCCGTTCTCCCAGCCGAGGCCGATGTACTGGCGCTCGTAGAACGACCAGGCGGCACCGACGACCGGCGCCTCGCGCAGCGCGGACTGCGCGGTGGCACGGTCGGCGACGCGCACCGAGATCTCGTCCGCCTCGAGCTCCTGGCGGCGGCTGACCGCCGCCGAGACGAGGATGAAGAGCTTCGCGTACTGCTTGAGGAACCAGCCGACGAGGTTCCCCGAGAGCTGCTCGACGGTCGCGACGATCGCGGTCCGGCCCCGGTAGGTGATCGCGCCGAGGCGTGTGTGCTGCTGCGAGTAGTGGCCCAGCTCGTGACCCAGGATGGAGCGCATCTGGGCCACCGTCATGGCCTGGAGCAGGGGAGCTCCCACGTACAGGTGGCGCTTGCCGCCCACGAGTCCGAGGAGACGGGTCTCCTCGGAGACGGCGGCGTTGACGTCCGCGACCAGGCGGATCTCGTCGGGCACGCGGGTCTGCGCGGCCTCCGCCAGCTCGCGGACGGTGGCCCACAGCTCGGGGGCGTCGGCGGGGGACAGGACCAGGCCCGGCTCGGGTTCGGGCGTGGCGCGGGCCACCTTCCACAGCGCGACGACGAGGCCGACCGCCACGATGATCGTGAAGTAGCCGAGCTTGGCGGCACCGGCGCCCGCGTGCTCGGAGAACGCCCACACGGTGGTCGCTCCGAGCCCGACGACGAGCGCGAGGGCGAGGACGTAGAATCCGATGAGCAGGAGGATGGAGAGCGCGGCTCTCGCGGTGGTGGACATGGGGGTTCTCCGATGAACGGGACCGCGCCTGTACGGTCCTCTGGCGCCGGATCCTAGCGGTCCGCGGCACGGGCGCACCAGGATGAAGCGCTCAAGATGCTCAGCATGCTGAGCATTGGCATGCTGGGACCATGAGCGCAACGCGAGAGACCACCACAGCCCAGCCGGCCGAGGCTCCTACGACCGCCGACCGGACCCGCCAGGTCACGGTGCTCGTCGGGGCGGCGATCGCCATCGCGGGCGCCGCCTACGGCTCCGGCGCGTTCGGTGGCCAGGCCATCCAGGACGCCGCAGGCGGCGCGCTGTCCGCCGACGCGACGGTCGTCGCGCCCGACAGCCCCGCGTTCTCGATCTGGTCCGTCATCTACCTGGGCCTCGCGGTGTTCGCGGTCTACCAGGTGCTGCCACGGACCGCCACCGACCCGCGCCTGCGGGCGGTGTCCTGGTGGGTCCTGGTCTCGATGCTGCTCAACGCGGCCTGGATCGGCGTGGTCCAGACCGGCGTCCTGCCGCTCAGCGTGCTGGTCATCGGCCTGCTGGTCGCCGTGCTCGCCGTGATCCTCGTGCGCCTCGTCCGGATCGCGCCGACGAGCCGCGTCCAGGGGATCGTGCTCGACGGCACCGTCGGCCTCTACCTCGGGTGGGCCAGCGTCGCCACCCTCGCCAACGTCGCCGCGACCCTGGCGGACGCGGGCGTGGGCGAGCTCGGGCTGGGCGCGAGCGGGTGGGGAGTCGTCGTCGTCGCGGCGGGCGCGGTGCTGTCGATCGCCTACGCGCTCTTCGCGGCGCGCCGGCCCGTGGTCGCCATCGGCATCGGGCTGGCCATGGCGTGGGGCCTGGGCTGGATCGCCTACGGCCGGGCCAACGGCCCGCTCCTCGACAGCACGGTCGCGGTCGCGGCAGGGATCGCTGCGGCCGTCGCGATCCTCGCTCCCGTCGTGACCACGCTGCGCGCACGCCGCCGCTGACGCTCCGCCGTCGGGCGTCGCGCGCCCACCGCGCCAGGAGGTGCGCCGGGCGGCCCCGTCCCCTCGGGGCCGCCCAGCCTTCCTACGGGTACAGGCCGCGGATCTGGTGCGCCTCCGCGGTGCGCTGGATGCCGATGACGAGCGCGGCGTCGCGCAGCGTCAGCTCCTCGCGCCGAGCCAGCGACGACACGCCCTGGTAGGCCACGTGCATGCGGTGCTCGAGCTTGTCGCCGATCTCCTCCTCGGTCCACCAGTACGCCTGGTTCGCCTGGACCCACTCGAAGTAGGAGACGACGACGCCGCCCGCGTTCGCGAGGATGTCCGGCACCACGGTCACGCCGTTGCGCGCGAGGATGCGGTCGCCCGCAGCGGTCGTCGGGCCGTTCGCACCCTCGACGACCCAGCGGGCCTTGACGGTGTGCGCGGTCTCGTCGTCGAGCACCCCCTCGACGGCCGCCGGGATGAGGACGTCCACGGGCAGCGCGAGCAGCGCGTGGTTGTCGATCGGCTCCGAGTCCTCGAAGCCCACCACCGACCCGGTCTCGGCGACGTGCCGGAACAGGGCCGCGACGTCGAGCCCGTCCTCGTCGTGGATGCCGCCGTACTGGTCGCTCACCGCGACCACCCGGGCGCCCTGGCCGGCGAGGATCGCGGCCGCGTGCGAGCCGACCTTGCCGAAGCCCTGGACGGCGACCGACGCGTCGGACAGCTCCATCCCGGCCTCGGCGAGAGCGGCCTTGGTCGTGTGCACCACCCCCTGCGAGGTCGCCGTGGTGCGGCCCAGCGACCCGCCCACGGGGATCGGCTTGCCCGTCACGACGCCGGGGATCGTGTAGCCCTGGTTGACGGAGTAGGTGTCCATGACCCACGCCATGGTCTGCTCGTTCGTGCCCATGTCCGGGGCCATGATGTCCCGCTCCGGGCCGATCACGGGCATGATCTCGCTCGTGTACCGGCGGGTCACGCGCTCGAGCTCGGCCTGCGAGTACTCGCGCGGGTCGATCGACACCCCGCCCTTGGCGCCGCCGTACGGCAGGTCCACGACGGCACACTTCCACGTCATCCACATGGCGAGCGCGCGCACCTCGTCGATGTCGACGCTGGGGTGGTATCTCAGCCCTCCCTTGCCGGGACCGCGCGAGACGTTGTGCTGCACGCGGTAGCCGCGGAAGAGCACGATCTCGCCGCTGTCGCGGCGCAGCGGGACGGAGACGTTGACCTCGCGGCGCGGGGTCGCGAGCATCTCGTGCAGGCCCGGGTCGTAGCCGAGGATCTCGACCGCGCTCGCGAGCTGGCTGTGGGCCGTCCCCAGTGCCGACGCCTTCTGCTGGGCGGGCGCGGCGGGCTGGGCGGGCTGGGCGGCAGGCCCTGCGTGGGTGGTTCCGCTGGTGGGCGGCGTTGACGTCGTCGTCACTCTTCCTCCGGGTGATGAGGGATTCCTCCCGGCCCCGTGGTGAGGGACCGTGCTCGTCCAACGTACCGCCAGGTCGGGGCCTGGCTCACCTCGCCCGCCGGATCGTCATCCGAGCGCGTCGATGCTCGCGAGCTCGTCAGGGCTCAACGAGAAGCCCAGGACGTCGACGTTCGCCTCGATCCGGGCCGGGGTCACCGACTTGGGGATCACGACGAAGCCGTGGTCCAGGTGCCAGCGCACGACGACCTGCGCGGTGCTGACCCCGTGGGCCCTCGCGACCGCCTGGAGCGCGGGGGAGCCGAGGTTCGTGCGCTTGAACGGGCTGTACCCCTCGAGCACCACGCCGCGCTGGGCGTGCTGCTCGACGACGCGGGCGTCGTAGTCGTCCGGGCCCCACGGGATCTGGTTGACCGCAGGGGTCTCGCCGGTCTGCTCGGACAGGACGTCGAGCTGGTCCACCGAGTAGTTCGACACCCCCACCGAGCGGACGAGGCCCACGTTGCGGGCCGCGAGCAGCTCGGCCCACACCCACGGCGAGGCGTCGCCAGAGGGCGGCCAGTGGATCAGCCACAGGTCCAGGTAGTCGGTGCCGAGCAGGCGCAGCGACCGCGCGAGGGTCTCGTGCTCGCGGCCGACGTCGGCGGGGCGCAGCTTCGTCGTGAGGAACACGTCCTCGCGCGGGACGCCGGACGCGGCGAGCGCCCGGCCCACCTGCTCCTCGTTGCCGTACATGGTCGCGGTGTCGATGTGCCGGTACCCGACGTCGAGCGCGTGCCGCACCGCGCGGTAGCAGTCGTCGCCCTCGGACTGCCACGTGCCGAGGCCGAGCAGGGGGATGTCTCCGCCGGGAAGGACGGCGGTGGGGATCGAGGTCATGGGTCCCAGTCTTGGCACGGGTGGCGCGGGAGCGCGAGCGGACGAGGCCGAGGAGGGGGTCCACGTGCACCGCACGGACGGGGAGAGGGCACCATCGATGCGGGGACGGCGGGCACTACCCTCCAGGAGGGCGATCAAGGGGGCAGGGGATGACGACGTACGTCGGTGGGGATGTCGTGGCCATGCGCGGGCTCGCGCGGAGCATGGAGGACGCCGCCGTCCTGCTCGACGAGATCGTCGAGCGCCTCGGTGCGCGCCTGCACGCCACCGCGTGGAGCGGCCCGGACGCGCAGGCGTTCCGTGAGCGCTGGGCCGCGGACCTGATGCCCAGGGCCACCCGGGCCGCCGCCGGGATACGGGACGCAGGGCTCCGTGCCGCGGCGAACGCCGACGCCCAGGAGTCGACGAGCCGGGCCGACGTCGGGGGGCTCGTCGGAGTCACGACCGACGGGGCGCACGCCGACGGCACCGGTGCCGCCGGCCTTCCTGGTGGGGCTGCGGGCATCGTCACGGCGGGGTTCCCGGTCGACCCTGTCGCCGCTCCTCCCGGAGCAGGGCCGGGCGAGCCCGGCGGGCCCGCGTACGTCGTCGGACCTCCGTCCAAGAAGCACGGAGTTCTCGGTGACGGGAGACGCGAGCGCGAGCTCCGCGTACCCGGTCACGGAGAACTGGCAGAAGACCATCGGTGGATACCAGCAGTGGAGCAGCGCAGACGTGAAGGTCGACGGAGATCAGGTGACGACGGAGATCGTCGTCCACGCAGAGGACCACTACAACGTCAACCGCGGCCAGGCGGACATCGCGTCCGGCGCTCCCGACGACGCGAACGGCAGGTTCACCGAGCTCGGCTGGGCGAAGCCGTTCGACAGCTCGGGCAGCGTGAGGCGGACCGTGACCTGGACGCTCGGGGCTCCGGAGAGCGCCCTGGTCAGCGGCGCCCCGTCCGGCCGGGAGGACCAGTGACCGCGCGCGGCGGGACCCGCGCGACCACACGCCTCACGAGCCTGGTGGCCCTGGGGCTGCTCGTCGGCTGCACCACGGGCTCAGACCCCTCAGACCGCACAGGAGGACCGGAGATGACCGAGAGCACCCGGACGGGAGCGCCCACGAAGTCCGGCACGGGCGAGGTGCGCAGCGACCTCGCCCCGCTGACCGACCGGTTCGACGCGCTGGGCGACCCGGTCGCCGCGACGTGGGCGTCCGGGACCCTCGGGGACGACCGTGTGCCCGGGCCGTCGACCTACTGGATCGACGCGGTCGTCGAGCTCGAGCCCGCACAGGCGGCGGCACTGGTCGAGCAGTACGCACCCACCCCCACCCAGGACCTCCCGCAGGTCGTCACCGACCTGGACACGTCGCTCCCGGCAGGGGACCTCCTCGCCGGGGACGCGCTCGACGCGGCGTTCACCCAGGACGGCTTCACCGCGGACGCCTACCTCGACCCTGAGGCGGGGGTGCTCGTGCTGGTGGCCGTCGGGCAGTAGGCCGGTCGGGGCCGACGGTGCGCCCTGCGCGCGCCAGGCCGCCGCCGCGCGCGCCGGAGAGGCGACCTACCGCCGCGCCCTGCGCCGGAACGACGACGGCGTCTCGCCCGTCAGGCGCGCAAAGGTCCGGGTGAAGGCGGGCTGGTCGTAGAAGCCCGTGACGACCGCGATCTCGGCGATGGGTGAGTCGGAGCCCACGAGCAGCTCGGCTGCCCGGTCGACCCGGGCGCGGAGCACGAGCTGGCGCGGGCTGAGCGAGAACACGCGCCGCACGCGGCGGTCGAGCACCGCGGGCGTGCACCCCGCGAGAGCCGCGAGGTCGGCGACCGTGAGCGCCTGACCCAGTCGCTCCTCGATGCCTGCGACGAGCCGCGCCATCGAGTCCATCGAGGCGTCGTCGGCGTCGTCCTCGCGCAGGTCCTGCGAGACCGAGACGAGCCCCACGAGGTGACCTGCGCCGTCGTGCACGGGGAGCTTCGACGTGAGGAACCAGCCGGGCGTGCCGCCCAGGCGGCGGATGAGCTCGAGCTCGTTGCGCAGCGGACGGCCCGTGCGCAGGACCTCGGCGTCCTGCTGGTCGTAGCGCTCGGCGAGCTGCGGCACGAACAGGTCGGTGGCGCGCCTGCCGAGGACCGCGCGGCGCGAGCGCTCGTTGGTGCGGGCCACGAAGACCCGGTTGACCAGCACGTACCGGCCCGTGACGTCCTTGGCGCAGAACATGGTCGACGAGAGCTCGTCCATGAGGGCGACCATCGCGGGGCTGAGGGCGGCCAGCAGCGCCTCGCTCTCGGGCGAGGGGCGCGGTGGGGTGGACTTGTCCGGAAGCGGTGCCATGACAGCCCGGATCGTACAAGACGAAGCGTCAGCAACCGAGGCACGCTAGGAGGATGAGCAACGAAGCATCGCCTGCCCCCGCGGCAGCACGCGCGCAGGACCGGTCACGAGCCGGCGCCTCCTCGCCCCTGAACCGGCTCGACGACCCGCTCGACGGCCAGGTCGACGTCCCGGTCGGCACCGCGATCGACGCCCTGACCGACGACGCCGCGCGCCTCGCCCGCAGCTGGATCGCGGCCGCGGCCGCCGCCTCGGAAGGGGCGCGCGAGCGCAGGACGGCCGAGCGCCTCGGCGCCCTCGTGTCCGACCCGGCGGGCCTCGAGCTCGCGGTGCGGTTCGTCGACAACGTCGCACGCCCCCAGGACGTCCAGGTCGCCGCGCACGAGCTCGGCCTCCTGGGCGACCTCGCGGGCGGCGCGAAGGGCTTCCTCGGCCCCGTCGACACCGCGCTGCTGCGTCTCGGCGCGCGCATGGCGCCGGTGCTGCCGAAGGTCGTCGTGCCCGCCGCACGGATCCGCCTGCGCCAGCTCGTCGGTCACCTCGTGGCCGACGCCGGCCCGGGGCTCGGCAAGCACCTCGCGCGCACCCGCGCCGAGGGGTACGCGCTCAACGTCAACCTCCTCGGGGAGGCCGTGCTCGGCGAGGACGAGGCGCAGGCCCGGCTCGCGCGCACCATCGCGCTCGTCGAGCGTCCCGACGTCGACTACGTGTCGGTCAAGGTGTCCTCGGTCGCGTCCCAGCTCGTCACGTGGGACCTCGAGGGCTCGCGCGACCGCGTCGTCGAGCGCCTGCTGCCGCTGTACCGCGCCGCGCGCGACCACGGGGTGTTCCTCAACCTCGACATGGAGGAGTACCGCGACCTGGCCCTGACGACCGAGGTCTTCCAGGCGATCCTGGGGCGCGAGGAGTTCCGTGGCCTGGAGGCCGGGATCGTGCTCCAGGCGTACCTGCCCGACGCGCTCGGCGCGCTCGACGGCATCACGGCCTTCGCGACCGAGCGCGTCGCGGCGGGAGGTGCGCCCGTCAAGGTGCGCCTCGTCAAGGGCGCGAACCTCGCGATGGAGAAGGTCGAGGCCGAGCTTCACGGCTGGGCCCAGGCTCCCTACCCGACCAAGCCCGACGTCGACGCCAACTACGTGCGCCTCGTCGACCACGCGTTGCGCGCCCCCCGCACGGACGCCGTGCGGATCGGCGTCGCGAGCCACAACCTGTTCCACGTCGCGCTCGCGATCCTCGTCGCGCGCGCCCGCGGGGTCGCCCCCGCGCTCGACATCGAGATGCTGCAGGGCATGGCGCCGGGCGAGGCGCGGGCCGTCCGGGACGAGGTGGCTCTCGACGGTGGCCGCGTCGTGCTCTACACGCCCGTCGTGGCCCAGGAGGACTTCGACGTCGCGATCTCCTACCTCGTGCGCCGCCTCGAGGAGAACGCGGCCGAGCAGAACTTCCTGCACGCCATGTTCGCCCCTGCCACCGACCCGGTGTCAGAGCTGGGCCGAGCTCGAGACCGTGCTGGTTCTGACGACTCCGCCGGATCCGCGATGGACCGCCAGGAGGCCGCGTACCGCGCCTCGGTCGAGCTCGGCACCCGGTACTCCGCGGCCGACGTCACGCCGCGTCGCCAGCCGCGCGCCGCCGTCGGGCTCGTCGCCGCAGGCGGGTCCTTCACCAACGCCGCCGACACCGACCCGGCCGTCGCGGCGAACCGCGCGTGGGCCGCGCGGGTCGTCGGCCCGGACTCCGGGTACGTGCCCGCGCAGTCGCCCGAGGTGACCAGCACGGGCGAGGTGGACGACGTCGTCGTGCGAGCCCGGGACGCCGCCGCGGCCTGGGCGCAGGTCGCCCCCGTGGACCGCGCGCGTGCGCTGCGCGCCGTGGCCGCCCGGCTCGAGGAGGCCCGCACCGACCTCGTGACCGCCATGGTGCACGAGCCCGGCAAGACCGTCGCCGAGGCCGACCCCGAGGTCAGCGAGGCTGTCGACTTCGCGAGCTACTACGCGCGGTCCGCCGAGGCGCTCGACCAGGTGCCCGGCGCGCGGTTCACGCCCGACGGCGTGACGCTCGTGACCCCGCCGTGGAACTTCCCCGTCGCGATCCCCGTGGGCGGGATCGTCGCGGCGCTCGCGGCCGGCTCGGCCGTGATCGCCAAGCCCGCCCCGGCCACGCCGCGCTGCCTCGAGGTCGCGGTCGCCGCGATCCGTGCGGGGCTCGCGGACGCCGTGGCGGGCGCGCCCGCCGGGAGCACCCTGACGGCGGACGCCGCGGGCGACGTCGTGCAGCTCGCGCGCGTGCCCGACGGCGACCTGGGCCGCCACCTCGTGACGCACGAGGGCGTGGACCGCGTGATCCTCACCGGGGCCATCGAGACCGCGCAGATGTTCGCGTCGTGGCGCCCCGACCTCGACGTGCTCGCCGAGACCTCGGGCAAGAACGC
>Ga0233375_1000554_pt1 | contig 19673 bp, 16 predicted proteins | sample ElkDunMinimDraft_10_FD_191539 | JGI IMG/M metagenome (GOLD analysis project Ga0233375, IMG submission 191539) | Fecal eukaryotic communites from dung pellets of Tule Elk in California, USA - Elk Dung E16 | ecosystem: Host-associated > Mammals > Digestive system > Large intestine > Fecal | place... | reverse complement strand
TTCGACAGCGCCTTCGACGCCGCAGGGCGCGTGCCGCTCGGCAGCCCATGAGTTGAGCCGCCCCGCGCGCGCAGGCCTGCGCCCTTGCTGACGGCGCCAGACCGGCGGCACGGCGTTTGCAAAGCGTACGTCGACTCCCCGCGCATGCAGGCCCATGGCCGAGAACGAAAACGGTCAGGAAAAGACCGAACTCCCCAGCGAAAAACGGCTGCGCGACGCCCGCGAGAAGGGCGACGTGCCGCGCTCGCGCGAACTGGCCACTGTCGCGGTGTTCGGCGCGGGCGTGGCGTCGCTGCTGGCGATGGGCGGCGGCGTCACCGCGCGGGCGAAGGACTGGATGCGTGGCGCCATGAGCCCCGACCTCGGCCTGCTCGATAACCCCCAGCACCTGTTCGGCCATTTCGGCGAACTGCTGCTGGGTCTGCTGTTGATCCTGGCGCCCTTGATCATCGCCACCCTGGCGGCCTGCTTCGTGGCGCCCGCGGTCATGGGCGGCTTCAATTTCGCAACCAAGGGGCTGGTGCCGGATCTGAAGAAGCTCAATCCGCTGGCCGGGCTCAAGCGCATCTACGGCCCGGAAGGTCTGGCGGAACTGCTGAAGTCGCTGCTGCGCGTGTTGCTGGTCGGCGGCGCCGCAACGCTGTTCCTGTGGCCGGCCATGCCCCGGCTGCGCGCGATGCTGCACGAACCGCTGGAACGGGCCGCGGCGGGCGGTCTGACATTCGCCCTGTGGATGTTGATGGCGACCGCCGCCGCGCTGTTGCTGCTGGCCCTTGCCGACGCGCCCTACCAGAAGTGGAACTGGCGACGGAAGCTGATGATGACGCGCCAGGAAATGCGCGAGGAGATGAAGGAAAGCGAGGGCCGACCGGAGGTCAAGGGCCGCATCCGCCAGCTCCAGCACGAGATGTCGCAGCGCCGGATGATGGAGGACATCCCGACCGCCGACGTGATCGTGGTCAATCCCACCCATTACGCCGTGGCGCTCAAGTACGAAGGCGGCGCGATGCGCGCGCCACGCGTGGTGGCCAAGGGCATCGACGAAATGGCGCTGCGCATCCGCGAGGTGGGCAAGCAGCACCGGGTCGCCATGGTCGAGGCACCGCCACTGGCACGCGTCTTGTATCGGGAGGCGGAGATCGGTCAGGAAATCCCCGTGAAACTCTACGCAGCCGTTGCCCAGGTGCTGTCCTACGTCTACCAGTTGCGCGACTGGCGGGCAGGCACGCCGCAGCCGCAGCTGGCCGATCTGGGTGTGGTCGAGGGTGACACCGGCGGGGCCGGCGCATGAGCGCGGTGATGGCCCCCGGCCCACGCCGCGTTTTCGAGATGCTGCGCAACGGCCTCGGTGCACCGCTGCTGGTGCTGGCGCTGCTGGCGATGGTGGTGGTGCCGCTGCCGCCGATGATCCTGGACATCCTTTTCAGCTTCAACATCGCGATGTCGCTGGTGGTGCTGCTGGCGGTGATCTACGTGCAGCGCCCGCTCGACTTCAGCATCTTCCCGATCGTGCTGCTGATCACCACGATGCTGCGCCTGGCACTCAACGTGGCGTCCACGCGCGTGATCCTGCTCAAGGGCCAGGAAGGTCCGGGCGCGGCCGGCAAGGTCATCGAGTCCTTCGGCGACTTCGTGGTGGGCGGCAACTTCGCGGTCGGCATCGTCGCGTTCGCGATCCTGACCATCATCAACTTCGTGGTGATCACCAAGGGCGCGGGCCGTGTGTCGGAAGTCACCGCGCGCTTCATCCTCGACGCGATGCCCGGCAAGCAGATGGCGATCGACGCCGACCTCAATGCCGGCCTGCTGACCCGCGACGAGGCCAAGGCGAGGCGCGAGGAAGTGCGCCAGGAAGCCGACTTCTACGGCGCGATGGACGGCGCCAACAAGTTCATCCGCGGCGACGCGATCGCCGGCATCCTGATCATGTTCGTCACCATCATCGGCGGCCTGGCGATCGGCGTGATGCAGCACGGCCTGCCGGTCGGCGAGGCGGCGAAGATCTACACCCTGCTGTCGATCGGCGATGGCCTGGTGTCGCAGATTCCCGCGCTGCTGGTGTCGTCCGCGGTCGCCCTGCTGGTCACCCGCGCCTCGCGCAAGCAGGACATGGGCGGCGCGATGACCGGCCAGGTGTTCGGCCAGCACAAGGCGCTGACGATCGCCGCCAGCATCCTGCTGCTGGTCGGCCTGGTGCCGGGCATGCCCAACCTCGCCTTCCTCAGCCTGGCCGCGGTGGTCGGCTACGGCGCCTGGGTGATGCGCAAGCGCGCCCTCGAGGCCGAACGTACCGGCGTCGACCCCGAGGTCGCGGCGTTGCCTTCGCCCGAACAGGTCGCCAACGCCGAACTCGGCTGGGACGACCTGCGCCCGGTCGATCCGCTGGGCCTGGAGGTCGGCTACCGGCTGATTCCGCTCGTCGACAAGGCCCAGGGCGGCGAACTGATGGCGCGGATCAAGGCCGTGCGCCGCAAGCTCACCCAGGACATCGGCTTCCTGATCCCGCCGGTGCACATCCGCGACAACCTGGAGCTCTCGCCCACCGCCTACCGCCTGCTGGTCCACGGCGTACCGGTGGCGACCGCCGAGGTGCACCCCGACCGGCTGCTGGCGCTGGATCCGGGCGGCGCCCTGCATCCCATCGACGGCATTCCGGGCAAGGACCCGGCCTTCGGCCTGGATGCGTTGTGGATCCTGCCCGTGCAGCGGGCGAACGCCGAGGCCGCTGGCTACACCGTGGTCGACCCGGCCACCGTGGTCGCGACCCATCTTTCGCACCTGGTGCGCGAACAGGCGCCGGAGCTGCTGGGCCACGAGGAGGTGCAGCAACTGCTGGCCACCCTCGCCCGCGCCGCGCCCAAGCTCGCCGAGGACCTCACGCCCAAGGCGCTGCCACTGGCGGTCGTGGTGCGCGTGCTGCAGAACCTGCTGGTCGAGCGCATCCCGGTGCGCCAGCTGCGTCGCATCGCCGAAGCCCTGGTCGAACATGCCGCGCATACCCAGGACCCGGCGCAGCTCACCGCTGTCGTGCGTACCGCGCTGGGCCGCTTCATCGTCCAGGAGATCGCCGGCCCCGCGGAGGAGCTGCCGGTCTACACGCTGGCGCCGAATCTGGAACGCGTCTTGCAGGACTCCGCGCAGGGCGGCGGCGCGGCACTGGAACCGGGCCTGGCGGAACGCCTGCAGCAGAGCCTGGCCACGTGCGCCGGGCAGCAGGAAGCCAGGAACGAGCCGGCGGTGGTGCTGGTGCCCGGCCAGGTACGCGCCGCACTGGCGCGCCTGGTCCGCCACAGCGTGCCCGGCCTGTCGGTGCTGTCCTACAACGAAGTCCCCGAAGACAAGCGCCTGAAATTGCTGGGCACGATCAATTGAACGGAATCGGCAACACGGGAACAGGATCAGTGAAGACGGATCCAGCGACTGCGGAGACAACGCGATGACATCGAGCACGAAGACATGCGGAGCGCGGGTGGCGACAGCCGCCGCGGTTCCGGATCCCGCCGCCACCATGCCGAACCCACGCCCATGAAGATCCGCCGTTTCGTCGCCGAAGACATGCGCAGCGCCCTGCAGATGGTGCGCGAAGCGCACGGGCCCGATGCCGTGATCCTGTCCAACCGGCGTACCGACGAAGGCGTCGAGATCGTCGCGGCCAGCAACTACGACGAAGGCTATGTGCGCGCCATCGCCGAAGCGCAGCGCGAGGCACCGGCAGTCGCCACGCCGCCCTCTCCCGCGGCGGCTGCACCGGCGGGTCCCGGCACGCGTGATGCCGTGACCGAGCTGGCGCCGTCCGAGCGCTGGCTGCGCGACCTCGCGGCGCCCGGCGCCCCGCCTGCCGCGCAGGCGGGCGCTCCGCTCGCGGCCGCCGCGGAGACCGCAGTGCGGACGGCAGCGCCCGCGCCGCTGGCACCGGCGCCGGTGCCGGCTGCGTTCGCTGCACCTGCAGAGCCGGCCCGCTTCGACCTCGACGGCCCGACCTTCGCCGAGCTGCTGGCCGCCGGCCATCGCGACGGGACACCGGCACATGCGCTCGCGCCGCGCCTGCCGACGCCACCACCACCGCCCGTTCCCGCACCGCTGGACGAAGACGACAGGATTCCGTCGCCAGCGCCCGCGCGCGCAGCGCTGACGGCGGTCGCCCCGCTGCCGGCGCCGTCCAGCGACGGGGAACTGGCGCGGATGCGCGATGAGCTCGCGCAGATGCGCATGATGATCGAGCGCGAGATGGCGCGACTGACCGACGAGCGGCTGCGAGGCTCGCCGGCGCGCGCCCAGGCGATGGAGCTGATGGATGATTACGGCTTCGATGCCGGCATCACCCGCGACACCGTCCTGCAGATCCCGGCCGACACGCCGGCCGCGCGCGTACGTGGGCTGATGCTGGCGCTGCTGTCCAAGCGCCTGCCGATCTGCCCGGTGGATCCGCTGACCGAAGCAGGCGTGATCGCCCTGGTCGGCCCCACCGGTGCGGGCAAGACCACGACCATCGCCAAGCTCGCGGCGCTCTACGCCGCCCAGCACCAGCCGCGCGACATCGCCCTGGTGACCACCGACACCTCGCGCATCGGTGGCCGCGAGCAGCTGCACAGCTACGGCCGCCAGCTCGGCATCGCCGTGCACGAGGCCGACAGCGAGACCGGGCTGGTCACGCTGCTGCAGAAACTGCAGGACTACCGGCTGGTGCTGGTCGACACCGCGGGCCTGAGCCAGCGCGACCGCGCCCTGGCCGGCCAGCTCAACTGGCTGCGCGCCGCGCGCAACGTGCGCACCCTGCTGGTGCTGCCCGCCAATACCCATTTCGCCGATCTCGACGAGGTGGTGCGCCGCTTCGACAGCGTGCGTCCGCAGGGCGTGGTGCTGACCAAGCTCGACGAGACCGGTCGCCTCGGCAGTGCCCTGTCGGTTGCCGTCGACCACCAGCTGCCGCTGACCTGGGTGACCGATGGACAGCGCATTCCCGACGACCTGCACCGGGCCAACGCGGCCCATCTGGTCCTCCGCCTTGAAGATCTGCGCCGAGATGCCGATAAGCCGATTGCCCCGGAACACACCCATGCCGTCGCCTGAGCTGCTGCCGATGTCGTCCCCGCCCTTCCAGCCCGTCCGCACCCTCGCCGTCACCGGCGGCAAGGGCGGCGTGGGCAAGACCAACGTGTCGGCGAACCTCGCCGTGGCGCTGTCGGGCATGGGCCAGCGCACCCTGCTGCTGGACGCCGACCTGGGCCTGGCCAACGTCGACGTGCTGCTCGGGCTTTCGCCCAAGCGCACGCTGGCCGACCTGGTCGCGGGTCGCTGCGGACTCGACGAGATCATCCTCGAAGGTCCCGCCGGGGTGCTGGTCGTCCCGGCCGCGTCCGGCCGACGCCACATGGCCGAGCTGCGCCCGGCGGAGCACGCCGGCCTGGTCAACGTCTTCAACGACCTGCAGCGCGATCTCGACCTCCTGGTGGTCGATACCGCCGCCGGCATCACCGATTCGGTACTGACCTTCTGCCAGGCCGCGCAGGATGCGCTGGTCGTCGTCTGCGACGAACCCGCCTCGATCACCGATGCGTATGCACTGATCAAGGTGCTGGCGCGCGAGCGCGGCGTGGATCGCGTGCAGGTCGTCGCCAACATGGTCCGCAGTCCGCAGGAGGGCCGCAACCTGCATGACAAGCTCTCGCGCGTCTGCGAGCGCTTCATCGGCGACGTGTCGCTGAACTATCTCGGCGCGGTTCCGCAGTGCGACTGGCTGCGCATGGCCGTGCAGCGCCAGCAGGCAGTGGTCGCCGCCTACCCGGGGAGTCCGTCGGCGCGGGCCCTGGTCGAGATCGCCCAGCGCATCTCGCGCTGGCAGGCGCCAACCGCGCCGCGCGGCCATGTCGAGTTCTTCGTCGAGCGCATGTTGCGCCAGGGAGCCGTTGCATGAGCCTCGCCGCGCGCCAGCACTACCAGGCGGTGCAACGCAGCGTGGCCGTCGAAGCCGATCCGCTCGTCCAGCACGCCGAACTGGTGCGCCGCATCGCGCACCATCTGGCCGCGCGACTGCCGGCGAGCGTCGAGATCGACGATCTCGTGCAGGCCGGCATGATCGGCCTGCTGGAAGCCTCGCGCAGCTACGACGCCGAACAGGGTGCCTCCTTCGAGACCTATGCCTCGATCCGCATCCGCGGCTCGATGATCGACGAGATCCGCCGCGGCGACTGGGTACCGCGCTCGGTGCACCGGCGCGCCCGCGAAGCCGCGTCGGCGATCCGCCAGATCGAGCAGACCACCGGCCGCCCGGCCAGCGCGCATGAAGTCGCGGCCAGGCTCGAGATGCCCCTCGACGACTACCAGCGCCTGCTCGAGGATGCGGCCCGCGGGCAAGTCCTGAGCCTGGACTCGCACATCGAGGACCACGGCGAGGTCGAGCCTGCGAATCGCGGCGGCGGTCCCACGCCCCAGGAGAATCTGGTGCGCGACGAGTTCGGTCGCGAGCTGATGGCGGCGATCGGACACCTGCCCGAACGCGAACAACTGGTGCTGTCGCTTTACTACGAGCAGGAACTCAACCTGAAAGAGATCGGCGCCGTGCTCGGCGTCAGCGAGTCGCGCGTCTGCCAGATCCATGGCCAGGCGATGCTGCGGCTGCGTGGCCGTCTCACCGCCTTCCAACTCGCCGACACCGGATACGGTGCCGACGACTGATGTCACGCTCACACTGGAGTCCGTTTTGAACAAGAACATCCGCATCCTGGTCGTCGACGATTTCTCGACGATGCGCCGGATCGTCAAGAACCTGCTGTCCGATCTGGGCTTCAACAACACCGTCGAAGCGGAAGACGGCAACAGTGCGATGGCCGTGCTGCGCCAGGACGCGGTGGAGCTGGTGATCACCGACTGGAACATGCCCGGCATGACCGGCATCGAACTGCTGCGCGAGATCCGCGCCGACGCCAGGTTCCGCACCCTGCCGGTGCTGATGGTGACCGCCGAGGCCAAGCGCGAGCAGATCATCGAAGCCGCGCAGAACGGCGTGAACGGCTACATCATCAAACCGTTCACAGCGCAGACGCTGGAAGAGAAGCTCGGCAAGATCTTCGAGCGCCTGGGCACCGCTGCGTGAGCACCACCGACATCGAACGCACCCGCCTGGCGCGCCTGCTGCACGACGCACTCGAGGCGCTCGAACGTGACGACGAGGCCGGCTGGCGCGAGCACGTCAACGCGCTGGCGAACGCCCGCGCGCGCACGCTGGTCACCGGCCTGGGCCGGCTGGCGCGCGAGTTGTCGCAGGCCCTCGACACCCTGCCGGCCGCGCCGGGTGTCGCAGACCGTGGGCTCGACGACGCCTGCGCGCGTCTCGACCACGTGGTCGAGATGACCGAGCAGGCGACCCATCGCACGCTCGATCTCATCGACGACAGCCGCGCCCTGGTCGCCCGCCTCAAGGAAGGTCCGCTCGACGACACCCAGACCGGAACGGTCGAATCGCTGCGCGAGAACCTGCGCGAGATGGCGCTGGCGCAGAGTCACCAGGATCTCGGTGGCCAGATCATCCGTCGCGTAGCCGGCATCGTGCGCGGCGTGCACGAAGGCTTCGGTGCACTGGGCCTGCCGCCCCGGGAAGACGACGCGCGTGGCAACGGCCCGGCCGTTTCCGGGCTGGACCGCAACACCGTCGGCCAGAGCGACGCCGACGACCTGCTGTCGAACCTGGGACTCTGAGCCGTGCAGGCACCCGACATCGTCGCCGACTTCGTGCTCGAGGCACGCGAACTGCTGGACGATCTCGGCGGCCAGCTGGTAGGCCTGGAGCAGACGCCCGACGACCGCGAGCGTCTCAATGCGGTGTTCAGGGCGTTCCACACGCTCAAGGGCGGCGCCGGGTTCCTCGGCGCGACGCCGCTGGTGCAGCTGTGCCATGCCGCGGAGGAAACCCTGGGCATGGTGCGCGCCGGCCAGGCCGCGCTGTTGCCGCGTCATTTCGACGCCGCCCAGCAGTCGCTCGACTGGCTGCAGGCGATGGTCGATGCGATCGAACACGAGGACACGGTGCCGAGCGCGCCGGATGCGCTGATCGCCGGCTTTGCGCCCTATGACGCAGCGGTGGCCACGCCGGCGCGCGGCGCGCCGGCACCGGCGGCCGTTGTCGGCGCGGACGCGGCGATGATTTCCGACGACGAGTTCGAGGCCCTGCTCGACCAGTTGCACGGCGACAGTGCGCCGGGACTGCAGGCGGCCCCCGCCGGCGCTGCGGACATGATCGGTGACGACGAATTCGAGGCTCTGCTCGACCAGCTTCACGGCAATGCTGCGCCAGGCGCCACGACGCCGGGCGCCGGGCCAGCGCGTCCAACGGCGCCTGCCGCGACGATCGGCGATGACGAGTTCGAAGCGCTGCTCGACCAGCTGCATGGCGGCGCGCCTCCGGGAGCGACGCGGCCTGCCGGTGCAAGTGCGGCACCTGCCGCGGCAGCTGCCGTGGCCGCGCCACCGCCGCGACGCGCTTCGCCCTCGTCGCCGGCGGGCACGAACGGGGCCGCATCGCCTGCAGCCGAGCGCGAGCAGACCGTGCGCGTGGACACCAGGCGCCTGGACGTGATCGTCGATCTGGTCGGCGAGCTGGTGCTGGCACGCAACCGGCTCAAGACCCTGCGCGCGCGCCTGCGCGACGAGGATCTCGACCGCGCGGTGACCACGCTCGACAATGCGACCGCCCGCCTGCAGGGGGCGGTCATGCGCACGCGCATGCAGCCTGTCGGCAAGGTGTTCTCGCGATTTCCCAAGCTCGCCCGCGACGTCGCCCGCGCGCTCGACAAGGAAGTGGAGCTGGAACTCGTCGGCGCCGAAACCGAGCTCGACCGCAATCTCGTCGAGGCACTGGCCGATCCGCTGATCCATCTGGTGCGCAACGCCATCGACCACGGCATCGAGATGCCGGCCTTGCGCGAAGCCACCGGCAAGCCGCGACTGGGCCACGTCCGCCTGAGCGCGCAGCAGCAGGGCGACTATGTCGGCATCGAGATCCAGGACGACGGCGCCGGAATCGATCCCGAACGCCTGCGCTCCAAGGCGCGCGACAAGGGACTGATCGATGCCGAATCGGCCGCCCGGCTCAGTGCCGAGGAGTGCCTCAACCTGATCTTCATGGCCGGTTTTTCCACCCGCGACGAAGTCAGCGACATTTCCGGACGCGGCGTCGGCATGGACGTGGTGCAATCGCGCATCCGCGAACTCGGCGGACAGATCCAGGTGACCTCCGAACTCGGCCGCGGCAGCCGCTTTTCGCTGCGCGTGCCGCTGACCCTGGCGATCCTGCCGACGCTGCTGGTCCATGCCGCGGGCGACGCCTACGCGCTGCCGCTGGCACGCGTGCAGGAGGTGTTGCACGCGCCGTCGCGCACGGTGAACTGGTTCGACGGGCGCGCCGCGCTCGACCGTCGCTCGCACACGCTCTCGCTGCTGGACCTGCGCCACTGGCTCGGCCGGCCCGTCGAGGACGCGGCGCTGCTGACGATCGTCGTCCTGCAGCGCGGCGACAGCCGCTTCGGCCTGGTCGTCGACGAGGTGCGTGGGCGCGAGGAAGTGGTGATCAAGCCCCTGCCCAGGGCGCTGCGCGGGCTGCCCGGTTATGCCGGCGCCACGCTGATCGGTGACGGGCGGCTGGCGCTGATCCTCGACGTCGACGCGCTGCGCCTGCGCTGAAGCCGGCGCCGCCCGTCGGCGCCTCCGTTCAAGTCTCCCCTGTCCCCGCCGATACCTATCCCATGGACCTCTTCAGCGTCGCCGGACTCGTACTTGCCCTGATCGCGATCATCGGCGGCAGTGTGCTCAAGGGTGCCGGGCTGGGCGCGCTCTGGTCGCCCGCCGCGTTCGTGATCGTCATGGTCGGCACTGTCGCGGCGATCATGCTGCACACGCCCGGCGGCACCCTCAAACATGCCTTCAGAATCGCCGGCTGGGTGGTCAGGCCACCGGCGTCCGATCGTGCGGCACTGATCGCGCAGCTGATCGAGTGGAGCAATGTCTCGCGCAAGCAGGGACTGCTGGGCCTGGAAAGCCATGTCGCCGCGCAGACCGATCCCTTCCTCAAGAAGGGCCTGCAGATGCTCGTCGACGGCGTCGAGCCCGAAGCGATCCGGCACATGCTGGAGATCGAACTGCAGGGCGAGGAACACCACGATCTCGCCGCGGCCAAGGTGTTCGAGGGCATGGGCATCTATGCGCCCACGCTGGGCATCGTCGGCGCCGTACTGGGCCTGATCGCGGTGATGAAGAATCTGGCCGACCCCAGCAAGCTCGGCCACGGCATTGCCGCCGCGTTCACCGCGACGATCTATGGCATCGCGTCGGCCAACATGTTCTTCCTGCCGATGGCGGCCAAGCTCAAGAGCGTGATCGGCCGCCGCAGTGGCGAGCGCGAACTGGCAATCGAAGGGCTGATCGCGATCGCGCAGGGCGAGAACCCGCGCAACATCGAGGCGCGGCTCGCCGGCTTCCTGCACTGATCCGGATCGCCGATGGCCCGCAAACGGAAGCATGAGGAACACGCCAACCACGAAGCCTGGGCCATTCCCTACGGCGACCTGGTAACGCTGCTGCTCGCGTTTTTCGTGGTCATGTATGCGGTGTCCTCGCTCAACGAGGGCAAATACCGCGCCGTGGCAGCCTCGCTTGCCAGCGCGTTCAACGCACCACCAAGCGCCCTCGATCCGATCCAGATTGGTGACAATCAGAAGCCGGAAAGCACAGTCGGACGCCCGACCCCGGTACCACGTGGCGCGCGCCAAGGGCCCACCTCGAGTCCAGTGCTCGATTCGCCGCTCCGACCGATGCTCGAATCCAAGATGCGCAGCGACCGGATGGGCGACGGTGGCGCGGACGCAGCGTCGATCGAGGCATCGCGTCAGCAGTTGGCCCGTCTGGCGCTGCAGCTGGAGGATGCACTGGCGGAGATGGTCAAGGCGCAGCTGATCATCGTGCGCCGCTCGGACCTGTGGCTGGAGGTCGAGATCAACAGCGACATCCTGTTCCCGAGCGGTTCGGCCACCCTCGACTTCGGCGCCCGCGAACTGCTCGGCCGGCTGGCGGTGGTGCTGCGCGACCTGCCCAATCCGATCCGCATCGAAGGCTATACCGACGACCGTCCGATCGCGACATCGCAGTTCCCGTCGAACTGGGAACTCTCGGCTGCGCGCGCAGCGAGCGTCGTGCATCTGTTCGTCAGCGAGCGCTTCGCGCCGGAGCGCCTGGTGATGGTCGGCTACGGCCAGTACCGCCCCAAGGCCGAGAACACCACCGACGCCGGACGCAATGCCAACCGGCGGGTCGTTCTGATGGTGCTGGCCACCCCGGACACCGGCGCCCTGCGACCGCCCACGCCTCCTGCGCCCGCACCTTCGACGCCCGCCTATCCCGCCGCGCCGGTGCCCCAGGCAGTGGCCGCGACTGCGGTGAGGCGTTCCCCGACTCCCCTACTCCCACCGCAAGGAGACAGCTGATGCGCGTCTGGGCGATTGCCAACCAGAAGGGAGGCGTGGGCAAGACCACGACTTCCCTCGCCCTCGGGCGCGCGATGGTCGCGCGCGGCCTGCGTGTACTGCTGGTCGATCTCGATCCGCATGCGTCGCTGACCCGCGCCTTCGGCGTGCCCACCGATCCACCGCCTCCAGGCGTCGCCGAACTGTTCGGCGCGCCCCCGCCCTCGCTGGAATCGCTGCTGCGGGCATCGTCGACCGAGGGCCTGGATTTCGTCTGCGCGCAGACCGCCCTGGCGACGCTGGAGCGGCGCAGCGCCACCCAGCCCGGGCTGGGCCTGGCGCTGTCGCAGGCGATCACCCGGCATGCCGGGGGCCACGATGCGATCCTCCTCGACTGCCCGCCTACGCTTGGCCTGTTGATGGTCAACGCCCTGGCAGCGGCCGATCGCCTGATCGTGCCCACCCAGTGCGAGCCCCTCGCGCTGTACGGTCTGGCCGGCATGGTGCGCACGGGCGAGATGGTCGAGCGCTCGCGCCAGCGGCCACTGCCGGTCTCGATCATCCCGACCATGTACGACCGCCGTACCCGAATCGGCCGCGACACGCTCGCCCAGCTGCAGACGGAGTACCACGACCGCATCTGGAGCGAGGCGATTCCGGTGGACACGCAGCTGAGCAACGCCGACGTGCTCGCCGGCCAGGTCTTCAGCGGCAACGTGCCGGGGCGCGCGATGGCGGCCTACACGCGCGCGCTCGACTGGCTGCTGGCCGAGGAAGCGGCCGTGGAGCAGGCGGCATGAGCGCCGCCGGCGTCGTCGACGACTACCTCGGCATGCTGCTGTCGACCCCGGTCGAGCGGGCGCCAGCGCCTGCCCCTTCGGCCGTGTCGTCGGCGCAGCCCGCGATCACGACTGCGCCGCCACCGGTCGTTGCGGACCGGGCGCCGACCGTGCCGGCTGCCCCGCCTGCGCCCCGCCCGGTCGCGGACGCGCCGCCCGCGGCTGCCCCGCGACGGGCAGCGCCGAGTGCGGTCCCGCCGGCCGCCAGGATCGCGATCGCGCCCTTGCCTGGAGAGGCACGCGAGACCGCACCCGTGGCCCCGCAACAGCGGCGCAGCGCCGACCGGCTCGCCCGCTGGCTGCGCCTGCGATGCGGCGCGCAGGCCTATGCGATCGAGCTGCTGAAGATCCGCGAAGTGGTGCTGCCCTCGCCGCTGCTGGCGCTGCGCGGCGCGGCCCCCTGCCTGGGCGGGGTCATGAACCTGCGTGGCCAGGTGGTGCCGGTTGTCGATCTCGGCCTCCAGCTCGGCGCGGCCGCAGTCGAGGAGACTGCGCTGACCCGGATCATCGTGCTCGACGACGGCGGCGACGTGCTCGGACTGCGGGTCTCGGCGGTGGAGGACGTGGTGCTGATCGGCGATGCGCAGATCGAAGGCACCCACACCTCGCGCCTGGCACCGGTGGGCGACCATCGCATCCGCGGCATCGCGCGCCTCGGCGGCATGGTCACCCTGCTGCTGGACTCGGCGAAGCTGATGGCGATCCCGCTGTTTCCGCCCCGCTGAGCACTTCTGCGCGCCGGCGCTCTAAAGATCGTCGACTCGACGCCGCTATCCACTCCGCACCCCCCTTTTCCCAGTCGGAGACCTGATGGACACCGTGCACCTAGGCGATGACCTCGGCATCGAGGCCAGCACCGGATTGAAGGAGCGGCTCGCGCCTTTCCTCAGTTCCGCGCATGCCGTCGTTCTCGACGCCGCCGACGTACAGCGGGTGCACACCGCCAGCCTGCAGGTGCTGTATGCGTTCTTCGCAAGCCGCGCCGGCATCGGCCATCCAACCGAGCTGCGTGGCTGCAGCGAGGCGCTGCACGACGCGGCCAGGCTGCTCGGGCTGCGCACCGCGCTCGGCCTTGGCGCCCCCGACCCCTCAAACGCAACAGACGCAAGCACAGTGGAGAACGGCGCATGAGCGCACGCATTCTTGTAGTGGACGATTCGGCCTCGATGCGCCAGATGGTGTCCTTCGCCCTCACCTCGGCCGGCTTCGCCGTCGACGAGGCCGAGGATGGCCAGATCGCCCTCGGACGCGCCCAGGGCCAACGCTTCAGCGCGGTGGTCACCGACGTGAACATGCCGAACATGGACGGGATCGCGCTGATCCGTGCCCTGCGCGGCCTGCCCGATTACAAGTTCACCCCGATGCTGATGCTGACCACCGAGTCGGCGGCCGACAAGAAGGCAGAAGGCAAGGCGGCAGGCGCGACCGGGTGGCTGGTCAAGCCGTTCAACCCCGAGCAGCTGGTCGCCACCGTCCAGAAGGTCCTGGGCTGACAGCCGTTGCCCCATCCCGCACATCGATCGCAGGCCGAGTTCCCATGAGCATGGACATGCAGCGTTTTCACGCCACCTTCTTCGAGGAAAGCCGGGAAGGACTCGAAGCCATGGAGGCGGGCCTGCTGCAGCTCGAACAGGGTGACCGTGACGCGGAACTGATCAATTCGATCTTCCGCGCCGCCCACTCGATCAAGGGCGGCGCGGCGACCTTCGGTTTCGAGGCGGTCGCTGCGCTGACCCACGTGCTGGAAACCCTGCTCGACGAGCTGCGGGCCGGCAAGCGTGTCGTATCCGGCGCCGGCATCGACGCGATGCTGGCATCGGTCGACGTGCTACGCGCCCTGCTCGGCGAAGCCGAGACCGGCCATCCCGCCGATCCACAGGCATCGCAGGCAGTGCAGGCGCGGCTCAACGCCGTGCTCTCCGGCAAGGACACGCCCGCTGCCGCGGCAGTCGTGGCGGTCGAGGCGCCAGCAGTCGAACCGGTCGGCTGGCGCATCGGCTTCACCCCCGCGCCGTCGCTGTTCATGAGCGGCAACGACCCGCTGCGCATCATCCGCGAGCTCGACCGCCTGGGCACGCTGGACGTGGCCTGCCGCACCGAGCGCCTGCCGGGCTTCGAGCAGATGGATCCGCTCGAGGCCTATCTCGCCTGGGATCTGGGCCTGATCGGCGCACTGCCGCGCAGCGCCGTCGCCGAAGCCTTCGCCTGGGTGGAGGACGATTGCGAACTCGAGATCGAGGCGATCCTTGCCGAGGCTGTGGCCGACACCTCCGCGCCCGACCTGGCGATGCCCGCGGAACTCGAGCAAGTCCAGGCCGGCCCGGTCGCCGCGAACGAGCAGCGCAACGGTACGCCTGAAGCGGCCGAAAGCTCGATCCGCGTGAGCACCGACAAGATCGACGGACTGATCAACCTGGTCGGCGAACTGGTCATCACCCAGGCGATGCTCAAGCAGATCAGCGCCAAGCTCGACCCGGACCTGGCCGAGCGCCTGTTCGAAGGTCTAGACCTGCTCGAGCGCAATACGCGCGATCTGCAGGAAGCCGTGATCGGCGTGCGCATGCTTCCGGTGGAGGCGGTTTTCCGCCGTTTCCCGCGCCTGGTGCGCGATCTGTCCGCGCGCCTCGGCAAGCAGGTGCGCCTGCGCACGCTCGGCGAAGGCACCGAACTCGACAAGGGCCTGATCGAGAAGATCGCCGACCCGCTGGTGCACCTGGTACGCAACTCGATCGACCACGGCCTCGAGCTGCCCGACGCGCGCGTGGCCGCCGGCAAGGACGGCACCGGCACCATCACCCTCGCCGCCTCCCACCAGGGCGGGCATATCGTCATCGAAGTCGCGGACGACGGGCGTGGCCTGGACCGCGAACGCATCCTCGCCAAGGCCGCCGAGCGCGGCCTGGCCGTGCCCGACAAACCCACCGACGCCCAGGTGTGGGACCTGATCTTCCAGCCGGGTTTCTCCACCGCCGACGCGGTCACCGATCTCTCCGGGCGCGGCGTCGGCATGGACGTGGTCCGCCGCAACATCCAGGCCCTGGGTGGCGAAGTACAGCTCGAGAGCGCGCTCGGCCATGGCACCCGCGTGGTGATCCGCCTGCCGCTCACCCTGGCGATCCTCGACGGCATGACCGTCGCGGTGGGCGAGGAAACGCTGATCCTGCCGCTTTCGCACGTCATCGAAGCGCTGCAGCCCGACCCTGCCGACGTGCGCCGCATGGTCGGCGAAGGCCGGGTGCTGCGGGTGCGCGGCGAATACCTGCCGCTGGTCTCGCTCAACGAGTACTACCGCTACGGCCAGCCACGCCGCGACGATGCGCTCGTCGTGGTGGTCGAAGGCGACGGCCAGAAGCTCGCGCTGGAAGTGGACGAACTGGTCGGACAGCAGCAGGTCGTGGTCAAGAACCTGGAGAACAACTACCGCCGCGTGGACGGCATTTCCGGCGCGACGATCCTCGGCGATGGCCGCGTGGCCTTGATCGTGGATGTCGGCGGCCTGGTGCGCTCGCTGCGGGTGCCGCAGGCGGCCTGATCGCTTGCCTGGCGACCGCGGATTCGCCGCTCCTTCCAGCGCTGCTGCGCGCCGGGATCCGCGCGTCACCGATTGTCACGTACAGCCATCGCGGCAACCGGCCCTGCAGGGGCGCCACAGGGACAGCACCCGATGCCGCCGCACCGGCATCACGTTCGAAGGTTCGGCCAGGCCTGCGCTGCACCCGCAGAACATGTCCGTGAGGCGACTCGCGGCCTTGTCGACTTGCGAGGGGCGAGACGCGGCAATCGGCATTCGGCATTCGCCCACCGAACTGGAAGCGGCGGCGCTCGATTACGGCGCAGCACCTTTATGACGAGGCGTGGCGGCTGCATCGACGGTCGCGCCCCTCGACGGACCCGCATCACGTACGAGGACGCCGGTGTGCGGGACCAGCCATTGCACGACTGCAGTTGCGAGCGAGGCCGCCAGGGGCGCTTCGGCTGCCGTCTCCTTGACGCAAAGCAGCTCGGCGTGGCGTGGAGACGGCGGGCGGGCCGCTTGTTTTCCCGGTGCACCCGCCAGTCTTCACAGCACTCGCACGTTTCCCTCCGCGACATGAATCACATTCAAAAATACGCACTCGTCGCGCTTTAGAGATCGCGAGGAACGCCGCTATCCACCGTGGCCGGACAGACGCTTCCGCAGCGCCGCTGCGCGTCCCGGCAACATTCGATGGACTTCGATGAAATTTGCCAACCTGCGGATCGGACAGCGTCTGGCTGTCGGCTTCTCCTGCGTCATCGCACTGATGGTGGTTCTGACGGCCGTGGGCATCGAGCGCGTGGGGCGCATCAGTGACGGCCTGCACGTGATCAACGATGTCAACGCCGTCAAGCAACGCCATGCGATCGATCTGCGCGGCAGCGTGCACGACCGCGCCATCGCGATCCGCGATCTGGTGCTGGCCGACGATCCCGACGCCGCCGCCACGGCCGAGGCCGCGATCGACACGCTGGCCGGCGCCTATGTCGAAGCTGCGACGCCACTTGCGGCGCTGGTTGGTCGCTCGGCCGATCCGCAGGAGCGCATGCTGCACGAGGCCGTCCAGGCGGCCGACACGGAGACGCGGGCGCTGGTCGCCCGCTTGCGGGAACTGCGCCTTGCGGACGACCCGGAAGGCGCGCGGCAGCTGCTCGGGAGCGAGGCCGCGCCTGCATTCGCGGCCTGGCTGGCGCGGATCAACGCCTTCATCGAACTGCAGGAGGCCAACAACCGCCAGGCAGCAGCCGCGGCGATGGCGACGGCCGACGGCTTCGCCCTGTTGATGCTCGTCGCGGCTGGCGTGGCGCTGCTTGCCGGCGCTGCGATCGCCTGGCTGCTGACACGCGGTATCACCCGCCCGCTGCGCCACGCACTCGATGCCGCCAACCGGGTCAGCCGCGGTGAGCTTGGCGGGACGATCGAGCGTGGGCGCGGTGACGAGACCGGCGACGTTCTCGCGGCCATGCAGCGGATGCAGGATCAACTGCGCGCGGTCATCGCTGCGCAACGCGACATGGCCCAAGCCCACGAGGCAGGCACGATCAGTTACCGCATGGACGCCGCAGCGTTCCCCGGCGAGTACGGCACCATGGTGGCGGGCACCAACCAGCTGGTCGCCGCCCACATCGCAGTGAAGATGCGCCTGGTCGAAGTGATCCAGCGCTACGCCGTGGGGGACCTGTCGGAGGATATGGACCGCCTCCCCGGTGAAAAGGCGGTCCTCACCGAGACCATGGACATGGCCAAGGCCAATCTCACCGCGATCAACGTCGAGATCCGGCGTCTGGTCGCTGCCGCAGCGCAGGGCGATTTCGCCGTGCGCGGTGATGCCGACCGCTTCGAGTACGACTTCCACGCGATGGTGGATGGCCTCAATCGACTGATGCAGACGGCGGACGGGAACCTGGCCGACGTATCCCGCATGCTGCAGGCCATCGCCCGCGGCGACCTGACCGCCCGCATGGACGGCGACTTCCGGGGCGTGTTCGCGCAGATGCGCGACGACGCCAATGCAACCGTCGCCCAGCTCACCGGCATCGTCAGCCGTATCCAGGAGGCGTCGGGCGCCATCGGCACCGCCTCGTCGGAGATCGCCTCGGGCAACAACGACCTCTCGCGTCGCACCGAGCAGCAGGCCGCCAACCTCGAAGAGACCGCGGCTTCGATGGAAGAACTCACCTCGACCGTGCGCCAGAACGCCGACCACGCCCGCCAGGCCAACCAGCTGGCGATCGGCGCGGCCTCGGTCGCCTCCCAGGGCGGTGATGTCGTCGGCCAGGTCGTCACCACCATGGCCGATATCGAGAAGTCCTCGCGCAAGATCGGCGACATCATCTCGGTCATCGACGGCATCGCGTTCCAGACCAACATCCTCGCCCTCAACGCCGCGGTCGAAGCCGCGCGCGCCGGCGAACAGGGCCGCGGCTTCGCGGTCGTGGCCTCGGAAGTGCGCACCCTTGCCCAGCGCAGCGCGGCCGCGGCCAAGGAGATCAAGGGCCTGATCGACGACTCCACCGGCAAGGTGTCCGAGGGCGCGGCGCTCGCCGGCCAGGCCGGCAAGACCATGGGCGAGATCGTGTCGTCGGTGCAGCGCGTCACCGACATCATGGCCGAGATCGCCGCCGCCTCGCAGGAACAGGCGTCGGGCATCGAACAGGTCAACCAGACCATCACCCAGATGGACGAGACCACCCAGCAGAACGCCGCGCTGGTGGAAGAAGCCTCTGCTGCCGCGCGGGCCATGGAAGAACAGGCCTCGAGCCTCGCGCAGACGGTCTCGGTGTTCCGTCTCGATGGCGCGGCCGCCATCGAGGCACCGTCCACCCTGCGCAAGCCTGCGGCACCAGCTGCCCCGGCAGCTCGCCGTCCGGCGCCCGCCGCGCGGACTGCGCGCGCGAAAAGCGCGCCGGCATTGGAGGCGGACTGGGCCGAGTTCTGATTCGGGCGCCATGCCGCATCCCGACGCCCCGGCCCGCCGGGGCGTCGTCGTTCCACCCGGTGCGGACCACGCTCGATGCAGCGGACTGCAGTTCCTCGCTCAGGGCTGCCGCGATTCCGATCACGGCGACTACGCGCAGGGACGTCTGCTCGCTTGCCCGGTGCCGCAAGACCCGAGCACGCAAACCCGCTGAATTCCGGCCTGCAGCGACCGTCCTACCCGACGACGGTCAATTTCCGGCCGTCCGGGTCGATAACCACCACGATCCCTGCCCGAGCACCGGTCCATGGCTGCGACATCCCTGCCCCACCCGCCGGTCGACAACCGCGATTTCGTCTTCTCCGAACGTGACTTCCGCCGGGTCTGCCAACTCATCCGCGAGCGGGCCGGCATCGCCCTGGTCGACAGCAAGCGCGACATGGTCTACGGCCGGCTTTCGCGCCGGTTGCGTGCGCTCGGGCTGACCGAGTTCACCACCTACCTCGACCTGCTCGAGGGGGACGGCGACGGCGCCGAATGGCAGGCGTTCACCAACGCCCTGACCACCAATCTCACCGCGTTCTTCCGCGAGCCGCACCATTTCGAACACCTCCACGCGCAACTCGCCCAGTCGGGTGCCTCGCCGCGCGCGCCGCTCGCGCTGTGGTCCTGCGCCGCGTCCACCGGCGAGGAGCCGTACTCGATCGCGATCACCGCCTGCGAGGCGTTCGGCAGCATGACCCCGCCGGTGCGCATCCTCGCCACCGATATCGATACCCAAGTGCTGGCTACCGCCCGGCGCGGCGTCTATCCGCTGGAACGGGTCGCCAGCCTCGACCCCCAGCGCAGACGGCGCTTCTTCCAGCGCGGCACCGGTCCCAACGAAGGCCACTGCCGCGTGCATCCGGCGCTGCAGGCGATGATCGAGTTCCGACCGCTGAATCTCCTGG
>Ga0233375_1000548_pt1 | contig 19834 bp, 13 predicted proteins | sample ElkDunMinimDraft_10_FD_191539 | JGI IMG/M metagenome (GOLD analysis project Ga0233375, IMG submission 191539) | Fecal eukaryotic communites from dung pellets of Tule Elk in California, USA - Elk Dung E16 | ecosystem: Host-associated > Mammals > Digestive system > Large intestine > Fecal | place... | reverse complement strand
GGCGGCCGTCAGGGCCGACGGCGCCCGCAGCACACGCTCCGCACCGCCGGGCACCGCGATCACGACGTCGTCGCCGTCGACGGGCAACGTGCAGGCCAGCGCGACCGTGAACGGCCCCTGCGCACCGTCGAGCGTGGTGTCACCCGTGACGCGCTTGACGAGGTCCACCGACGTGAGGTCGAACGTGTTGGTGGCCGTGACGACCGCCGTCGAGGTCACGTCCCCCGCCGCGGGCGCGTCGATCGTCACGACGCCGTCGACGGGCGCGAGGGCCGTGCGGGTCGCCCCGCCGGTCGCGACCTCGTCGACCTCGCACGACGTGCCCGCGGGGAACGTGCCGAACGTCCGCACCGCCCCGGCGCGCAGGTCGAACCGCTCGTCGAGCACCGTGCGCCCGGCGTACGTGCACACGGCGGTGAACCCGAAGGTCGCCTGCGCGCCCCACGTGGTGGCGCCGTCGCCGTCGACCTCCTTGCGCACCTCGAGCACGCCCGCGTCGAAGCCGTTGACGACCTCGACGACTGCGGGAGCGGCCCCCACGCTGACGTCGGCGGCCCCCGGACCGGTGGTCACGACCCCGTCGCCGACCATCACGACGTCGTCGGCACCACCCGTGCCGGTCTCGCGCAGCGCGCACGTCGCACCCACGGGAACGGTGCCCGCAGGCACCGTGAACGTGTCGCCGTCCACCAGTGCGAACGTCAGCTCGGCGGCACCGGAGAACAGCACCGGGGCGCCCGTGACGGCCGCCGTGCAGGTCATCGCGAACTCGAACGGACCGGTGATACCGGTGGTCGCGGCCGTGTCGACGCGCTTGGTGACGGACAACGCACCGAACAGGTACGTGTTCGTGATCGTCGCAACCTGCGCGGTGGGCACCGACCCGTCGGCCGCGGCGGCCGCGTCCACCTCCAGGTGCACGGTGCCGGTGCGCGCCGACTCGCCGCGGTCACCCGGCACCCCGGTCTCGGTGACGGCGCACCGCGTGCCCAGCGGCAGGCCGTCGACGCGCGCGACGTACCCGTTCGTGGCGTCGAGCGTCAGCACCGCGGCGGCGCCCACGTCGAGCGCCGCACCGTCCAGCGTGCACACCAGGTCGGCCGTGAAGCTCGTGGGCGCGAAGCCCGCGGCGGCACCGTCGACGACCTTGCGGACCTCGACCGGGCCCGTGAGCACCTCGACGCCCATCTTGGCGGGGGCGATCTTCTTCCAGTCCGCCGCCCCGACGTCGCGGTACTTCACACCGAACTGGTTCCACGCGACGACGTCGTCGGCCGCGACACCGGCGGGCACGCCGTCAGGTGCGTCGGCGGCGGCCAGCACGTTGCGGGTCGAGAACGTCACGTCGACGAACTGACCGCTCAGCAGCGCACCGCCGGCCGACGTGCGCAGGTCCGCACTGACGCGCAGACCCGTCACGGCGGCCCAGTCGGTGGTCTCGCCGACCGGCTGCCACGACTCCCCTGCCTGCTCGCAGACGCCACCGGTCGTCAGGCCCGCCCACGTCCCCGCGCACACGCCCGCCGTCGTCGTCACCTCGGTGACCAGGCCGGTCCCCGTCGGCGCCGTGACCTGCAGGGACCCGGGCACGACCTGCGGGCGGTACACGGTCCCGCGCTCCTGGCCCGAGATGATCATCGTGTCGCCGAGCGCGGCCAGCGGGTCGAAGACCGTCAGGTCCACGACGCTCGTCGTGCCGCCGTTGACCACGCGCAGCACCCAGTCGTCGACACCGCCGACGACCGAGCGCGCGACGCACGGGGTCCGGTAGTACGTGCCCCCGGTCGCCGCGATGAGCGGCGCGCACTCCTGCCCGTCGGGGGTCGCGGCACCCGGCTGAGAGCCGCGCACGCCCTTGACGGTGAACAGGTTGGGCCCGCTGCGCGGCTGCACGTGGTCGGTCGCACCGCACGTCGTCGCGTCGGCCGCCCACGCGCCCGTCACGGGCCTGCTCGCGTCGATCGCCGTGCACGCCGCGAGGGTCTGGTCGGTACGCACCGTCATCGTGTTGACGGCGCGCTGCCCCTCACCCAGCCCCGGCTGCAGCTCGAGCTGCAGCCGCACCGTGACGGACTCGCCGGGCGCGAGGGTGCGTGCGTCGGCGGGCCAGGCCATGACCAGGTCGGCGCCGTCACGCGTCACCGTGACCCGGTCGGACATGCGCCCGCCCGCGGGCACGGTCACCACGGGCGCGGTCTCACCGGTCCACACGAGCGACGCGGGCAGCGTGTCCCGCAGATCGGCGACCGTCAGGTAGCCGGTGCCGGTGTTGCGGAACGTCAGGTCCCACGGCACGGCGCGGCCGACGTCGACCATCCGGTCGCCGCCGTTCGCGAGCTTGGTGACCGCGAGCCGGTGCGTCCCCTCGAACAGGGTGACGGTCGCGGTCGCCGTGCGCTCGGGCGAGACCTCGCCGTTGAGCCGGTCCGCCTGGGCCACCACCGTGTTCTCGACGGTCAGCGGTGTACCGCCCAGCACGACCGGGTCACCGGTCGACCGCGCGGTGTCCCGCAGCCGGACCTGCAGCTGCGTCTGCGCCGACCACCCGGCCGCGGGCACCGCGGTCGAGAAGACGTCGCCGTCCGCGCGCGAGTACAGGACCCGCACACCCGTCACGTCGGTCAGCCGCTCCGCCGCGACGGGCAGCGCGGGAGCGCTCGCCACGGGCGTGCCCGCGACCCACGCGTCGGCACCGTCGACCCCGAACGGGCCGAGGACGTCCACGGCGACACGGTCCGCGCCTGCCGGCAGCGCCACGGCACCGAGGCCGACCAGGTCGAACGTGTCCCAGAACTCGGGGGACGTGGCCACGTCGTCCTGCAGACGCACCTGCGCAGGGGCGAGCGTGCCGATGGGCGCGGCGCCCTGCGTGGCACGCAGCGTCACGGTCAGCGGCTGCGCGCGGGTCGGCTCGGTGACGGTCGTCGGGGCGACGGTCTTGGTGACCCCGACGTTGAGGTCACCGCCCGTCAGCAGCACCTGCGCGTCGTCGGTGCCCGCCGCGGTGACGGCGCCGGCGGGGTCGAGCACCGGGTCGTACGACTGCGCGTACGCGTGGTTCTCGACCTCGAGCGTGGCGCCCGTGCGCAGCATCTGCTCGGCACCGGTGGAACGCACGTGCGTCCGAAGCCGCATGCTCAGCACGAGGCTGAGCCCGTTGCCCTGCGTGAGGGTGCCGCCCGTCACCGTGGGGTCCGTGCCCTGGAACGTCGCGCTGACGCCCACGACGTCCGCGAGCTGCGCGGCCGTCATCGCGGTCAGCGCCGCGACGGTGGTGCGCTCGCTGACGTACGCGCCGTCGACGTACCGCACGACCCAGGCGGTGGACGCCGCCTGGTCGACCTCACCCGGACGCACGGCGGTGACGCCGACGCCCACGAGGTCGAACCGGTCGAACGCGCTCGCGCCGCTGCCCGGCGCGAGCCAGTCCACCGACGCCGGGAACGGGTCCGCCTTCGGGTCGGCGAGCGCGCACGACGTCTGGACGTCGACGTCCGAGCACGCGGGGTCGCTCACGCGCAGGTACGACGCACGCGCCACGGCGTCGTTCGACGCCGTGACGGTGAACGTGCGGGCCGGCCAGCTCGCGGGTGCGACCACACCGGGGCGCGGCACGTACGCGATGGTCGACGGGTTCACGGTCTTGCTGATCTTCACGAGCGGGTCCACGGCTCTGATGATGATGTCGTCGTACGCGGCGTCGCTGACGGGGACGCCCGCGCGCTGGGCCGTGATCTCGACGGTGTTGCGCACCACGCCCGCGTCGGGTCGGTTGTACGTCGCCTCGGCGGTCACCCACCCACCCGAGCGCCGCACCTCACGCAGCTGCCAGTCGAGCTCGAACGTGCGGTCGGAGGACGACGCCGCGACACCCGTGCCGGGCGCGGGCGCGAACGGGTCGAGCGCGGGGCCGTCGACGCGCGCGGCCTGCCGTGCGGGGGTGTTCTCCGTGAGCACCAGGCGCACGCCCCACGCGTCGGCGCGCTGCGCCGCCGTGAGCGTGTACCCGACGAACCGGCTGCTGGTGTGCCAGCCGCCCGCGGGTGCCGTCACCGACTGCCACGTCCGGGCGCCCGCGCCGTCGGGCAGCAGCAGCTGCACGTCGGTCACGGTGTCGTACCGCAGGTACCAGCCGTTGCTGAACGGGGTCGCCGTCGACGCGACCGCGGGGATCCGCACCAGGTCGAACGCGTCGAACACCGTATACGCCGGGTCGGTCGAACCGGCGGGGTCCGTGATCGCGACCGACGACGCACCCTCCGCCGCGCGCCATGCCAGCCTGGTCGTGGCCTGCTGACCGCTCTGCGCGGTGACCGTCGGCGGGATCCAGGTCTTGCCGATCTCGACCGGACCGACACCCGGCGGGACGCGCGTCACGCTCGCGGGGGCGACCGCGTCGTCGTCGGCGGCGACCGGCGTGCCGCCGGCGGTGGTGCCGGCGGTGGCGGCCACGGCCGCGTTCTGCGTCTGCGTGGTCCCTGCCGTCAGTGCCCCGCCGGTGCGCAGCGTCGCACGCGCCACGGTCACCAGGAAGGGGGTCACCGTCGTGTTCTCCTCGAACCCGTCGGCGTCGGTGAGGACGAGACGCACACCGGTCACATCCGACAGCGGGGTCCCGCCCGGCAGTGCCGCGGCGAGCTGGGCGGCGTCCTTCGTGAGCAGCCACGTCGCGGGCCGCGCGGGCTCGACGGGCAGCGTCACCCAGGTGCCCGGCGTCGTCTGCAGCGACAGGGTCACCGCGACGCCGGACGGCACCTGCGTCGGCGCGATCTCGGTGAGCTCGAACGCGTCCCAGAACCCGTGCGCGGCGCCGTCCCAGGCGTCCACGATCTCGACCCGGTCGGCCGTCACGTAGGACGAGGAGACCGCGAGCCGGGTCCGCAGCTCGGTGACGGAGCGGTCACCGGCACGCAGCACGGTCGCGGGTCGCACGGTCTTGGTGAGCGTGACGCCGATCGACGCCGGCACGATCTCGAGGCGGGCCGAGTCGTCGTCGGTCGCGGTGTTGCCGTTGGCGGCGGTGACCGTGGCGGTCGCGTCGTTGTCGAGGCGCCGCACCGGGCCGGTCGGGTCCTCCGCGGTCATCACGACGACACGCGCGCGGGCGGGGTCGCCGTTCGGCTGGATCGTGCCCGTGAACACGAGCTCGAGGCCCGTGACGTGCTCACCCGGGGGCACCACCGGTGCCCCCGGGACGGCGCCCGACACGAAGGGCACGTCCTGCGTCGTGCCGTCGGACAGGTGGTGGACGACCTTCGCGGTCTGCGCACCGGTCGGCCACGACGGCGCACCGTCGAACCCACCGAAACGTGCGACGTCGTCGAAGAAGTCACGGTCGACGACGCGCAGCTCGCTCACGGGCACCTCGGAGGCCTGCGTCGCGACCAGCGACAGCACGCTGCTCTCGCCCGCGGAGACGCGGGTGGGGCTGAACGACTTGGTGACCTCCGTGCCCAGGCGGGCGGGGTTCACCGTGTACGGCGCCGGCGCGGTGCGGGTCACCGGTGCCAGGTCCGTGACCTCGGCCGTCGCGGCCACGGTGTTGGTCAGCGTGCGCGTCTCGCGCGAGAGGTCGTCGCCGCTGGTGCGGTGCGTCGCGCGCTGCGTGACGCCCAGGTCGAGCGACAGCGTCGCGCCCACGGGCACGTCGCCCGTGCAGGTCACCCGCACCCCCGCGACGTCGCCTGCCGCGACACCGGGCAGCACGAGGCCACCAGGGCCCGTCCGCCACGTCCACGCGCCGTCGACCAGCACGTACGCGTCGACCCTGACGGCCGTGCACCCGGCGGGCACCGAGACACCTGTGAGGGACGCGAGGTCCACCAGCGTGAACGGGTTGCTCGCGTCGAGCGACGTCGCGCCCTCCGGGGCGATCGCGGGGTCCTGCAGCACCAGGCGCGCGGCGGGGACGTTCGAGGCGTTCGTCGCCCCCACGCGCACGGTCGAGGCGGCGCCGGCGACGAACGCGACGTCCGCGGGCGTCCACGCCTTGGCGGGGGTGACGTCGACGGTCACGGGGACGACGACGTGCACGTCGGCGGAGCCCGTCGCCGGGGCCGAGTTCGACGCGGTGATGGTCGCGGTGTTCTCCAGCGTGACGTCCGTGCGCGGCGGCAGGTCGGCGGGGACGCGCAGCGTCATCGCGACGGTGAACGTCTGCCCGGACTGCATGCCCCTGCCCGTCGGGCTGACCGTCGCCTGCGTGAACGCGACGTCGAGCCGGGTGTCGGCAGCGATGACGGCCGGCGCCGTCGGGCCGGTGACGCCGCCCGACGTCCACGTCGGGACGAACGTGAGTCCGGGTTCGGACGCCAGCAGCTGCACGTCCCGCAGCTCGTGCCCGGCGTGCTCGCCCAACGCGTCACGCAGGACCGCGTCGAGGCACGACTGCTCCGAGCACGAGACCTCGACCTCGTACGTGTACGTGTCACCGGCCGCGAGCTCGCGACGGTCGACCGTCTTCGTCAGGCTGAGGTACTGGGGGTCGGCGGCTGCCGCGGGCGCGACCGTCAACGGCAGGGCCAGCAGCCCGACCACCACGGCAGCGACAGCGGACAGACCACGCGCGCGGGCGCGGCCGCGGCCGCGGGACGAGAAGGGCACGACGAAGCCTCCGGCAGTTCGGTGACCGGCCATCGTGCGCCGCCCTGGACGCTTGTCCGGGGGCCGTGGCACGAAACGTCATGCCCGTGTGCACCGATCGTCATGCCTGCCCGAATCGCCGCATCTCCACCCGCACGGAGCGACCCCGACTGCCGCGCGGGACGTCCCGTCAGCGTCCCCCGGGCAGCGGCAGGCCCCGCAGGGTCGCCGCACGGAACTGCGTGGGGGTCATCCCGAACCGCTCGCGGAACGCCCGGGCGAGCTGCGCGGGACCGGCGAACCCGGACTCGTGCGCGACACGGCGTACCGCCAGGCTGTCGCCGGCGCCCGCGAGCAGGTCAGCGGCATGGTCGAGCCGCAGGTCGCGCAGCGTGGTCGCGAACGAGTCGCCACCGCCGGCGAACTGCGCGAACAGGTGCCGGCGGCTGATGCGCAGCTCGCGGGCGACCGCGTCGGCGTCCAGGTCCGGGTCGGCGAACCGCTCCACGAGAACGCGCCGCGCGCGCTCGCGCAGCTCCGGGTCCGGCTGCTCCTCCCGGTCGACGGCACGCGCGACCATCGCCTTCACCAGGGTGTGCAGCGCCTGCGCGGCGGTGAGCCTCACGAGCGGGTCGAGGTCCGGGGCGCACAGCACGTCGGCGAGCCGCTCGGCCGCGGCGGCCAGCGGCGCGTCCGGCTGCACCAGCTCCTCGGTCCGCAGCGTCGCGGCGGCGCGGCCGCCGAGCAGCGGCGTGTCCACCAGGACGTAGGTGCGGCGGCAGTGGACGGACGTCCACTCCATGCGGTGCCGCCCCTCGAGGGGGTGCAGGACGACCGTCCCCGGGGTCAGCCGCCGCACCGCGTCGTCGCGGACGAACCGGCCCTCCCCCTCGTGCACGAGCTCGACCAGGGCGAGTCGCGACGTGCCGGCCGTGGCCACGCACGCGCGCGGATGGTGGGTCACGAACGGAGATCCCTCGTAGCGGATCAGCACCATGCGGTCGACGACGGCCCTGACGACGCTCGCCGAGGTCGCGTCGCCCTCGGGGAACGTCGTGACCCAGCCCAGGGGCGTCAGCAGAGCGGCGAGCGCGCCCCGGTCGAGCTCGCGTCGGCCCGTGCCGAGCGCACGCTCGGTCCAGGCGAGGACGGCGTCGATGGAGCCGACCAGCCGCGCGGACGTCGTGGGCACCGCGGCGCGGCCACCCGGGGCAGCCCGCGTCCCGACGACGGGCTCAGCAAGAGCATCCATGACCCGCACGCCGACGACGCCGCATGCCTCGGACGGTACCGCCCGGCACCGCACCGCGGCCGTCGCAGGACGACCGAGGTCGCGCTCCCCGCACCGTCGCCGCCGCGGGTGCCTGGCGGCACGTCAGGGGACGTGTGTCAGGGGACCGCATCAGGCGGCGAGGACGTGCGGCGGGAAGCCGCTGCGCTCGACGTGCGCACCCTCGGCGATGCGCGCCTCGGGCTCGACGACCAGCCCGGCATCGAGCCGGGCGTCGGCGCCGACGTCGACGCGGGTACCCAGGCGGGCACCGCGCCCGACGACCGCGTCGCGGCCCACGTGCACGTGCGAACCGAGCCGCGCGCGCTCCTGCACGACGGCCCCGGGCTCCACCCAGCAGAACTTGCCGACGGACGCACCGGCCTCGACCACCCCGCCCGGGTCGACCCAGGCGGAGTCGGCCACGTAGGCGGTGGCGTCCACCTTCGCGCCTCTCGCGACGAGGCCGCCGCCGTTCTCGTGTCGCTGGTAGCGGACGACCTTGCCGTCCTCTGTCTCGAGTTCCTCGTATCTCTTCATCCTGATCATCGGAACGATCCGACCGCACGGCATGTTCCCGAGGGAACCCCTCTCACACGACCTTCACGCAGGGTGCACGCGACGCTCCTGCGGTGGCCGTCGGCCCGCCCCTCGGCCACAGTGGGCCACGTGGACGCGACGACACAGGTCAGTGCAACGCCGGTCGAGCACCTCGTGCTCATGGGCGTGGCGGGCTCAGGCAAGACGACACTCGCCGGCGTGCTCACCGACCGGCTCGGGCTGCCGTCGGCAGAGGCCGACGAGTTCCACCCGCCGGCCAACATCGCGAAGATGTCCGCGGGCACTCCCCTGGACGACGACGACCGGTGGCCGTGGCTCGAGTCCATCCGGGACTGGCTCACCGCGCAGACGCGGGCCGGCACACCCTCGGTCGTCACGTGCTCGGCGCTCAAGCGGACGTACCGCGACGTGCTGCGCGGCGCCGAGGGGCGCGTCCGCTTCGTCCACCTGACGGCGGCACCCGATCTGCTCGAGGAGCGCATGTCGCACCGCGCGGGGCACTTCATGCCCACGACGCTGCTGCCCTCGCAGCTCGCGACGCTCGAACCGCTGGGCGACGACGAGGACGGCGTGTCGGTCGTCGTCGACGTCCCTCCGGACGCCGTCGCCGACCGCACGCTCGCCCTGCTGCGCGCCCGCGCCTGACCGCACGACCGCTCGCTCGACCCGGCCCTCGACCCCGGGGACCGACCACCCGCGACCGCGGGCCGACGTGAAGGGAGACCGCCGTGCCACCGGAGGACTGGGAGCAGACGCTCGGGGCGGGCCCACTGCTCGGCATCGCCGCCGCCGCCATCGCCCTGCTGCTGTTCCTCATCATCCGGATGCGGCTGCACGCGTTCCTCGCGCTGATCCTCGTCTCGGTGCTCACGGCCTTCGCGACCGGGGTGCCCGCCGGGGCGGTGGTCGACGTCATCACGTCGGGCTTCGGCACGACACTCGGGTCGGTCGCGCTGCTCGTGGGACTGGGCGCGATGCTCGGGCGGATGGTCGAGACGTCCGGTGGTGCCGCGGTCATGGCCGAGACGCTGGTGCGGCGGTTCGGCGAGAAGCGTGCGCCGTTCGCGCTGGGCGTCGCCTCGCTGATCTTCGGCTTCCCGATCTTCTTCGACGCCGGACTGGTCGTCATGCTGCCGATCGTGTTCGCCGTCGCCCGCCGGCTCGGCGGGTCGGTGCTGACGTTCGGGCTGCCGACGGCCGGCGCGTTCTCCGTCATGCACGTCTTCGTCCCCCCGCACCCCGGGCCCGTCGCGGCGTCCGAGCTGCTGGGCGCCGACCCCGGCCTGGTGATCCTCCTGGGCCTCGTCGTGGCCCTGCCGACCTGGTACGTCAGCTCCTACCTCTACGGCCTGTGGGCCGGGCGCCGCTGGCGGCTGCCCGTGCCGGACCTGCTGAGCTCGGCCGACGAGGAGCACCCCGACAACCCCCCGAGCCTGGGCACCGTGCTCGGTGTGCTGCTGCTGCCGCTCGTGCTGATCTTCGTCAACACGGGCCTGGACGCGCTGCGCGCGGCCGGTCTGGTCGACGGGGACGCCGCCTGGGTGCAGGTCGCGCGCGCCGTCGGCTCGACCCCCGTGGCGCTGCTGATCGCGGTGCTCGTCGCGTCGTGGGTCATGGGCACGCGACGCGGCCGGGACAAGGTGACCGTCGAGCGGCTGCTCGAGTCGGCACTGGGCCCGGTCTGCTCGGTCATCCTCATCACGGGTGCCGGCGGCATGTTCGGTGCGGTGCTGCGCGCGTCGGGAATCGGCGCGGCGCTGGAGGACGCGCTGGGCGACCTCGGTCTGCCCGTCATCGTCGCGGGCTTCCTCATCGCGACCATCCTGCGCATCGCGCAGGGGTCCGCGACGGTCGCGCTCATCACCACGGCCGGGCTGATCGAGCCCGCCGTGAGCGGCGGCGACTTCACCAGTGTGCAGCTCGCGGCGATCGTGCTGGCCGTCGCGGCGGGGTCGGTCATGGCGTCGCACGTCAACGACTCGGGCTTCTGGCTCGTCGGCCGGTTCTTCGGCATGGACGTGCGCACGACGCTGCGCACGTGGACCGTGATGGAGACGATCATCGGCACGATGGGCTTCGCGATCGCCTTCGCGATCTTCGCCCTGGCGTGATCCCGTCACGGGGCGCACGTCCGGGCCGCGTGCGAGGATCGGGCGCATGACGACCGACCAGGACGCACCCGACGTCACCACGGACCCGCTGGCCAACGCCGAGGGGACCGAGCTGTGGCTCGAGCGGACCGGCAGACGCCAGTACGTCGGGCGCAGCTCGCGTGGTGCCGAGGTGCGCATCGGGTCCGTCGGCGACCCCGACGCCTTCTCACCCGGTGAGCTGCTGAAGATCGCGCTAGGCGCGTGCACGGGCCTGTCGTCCGACGCCGCGCTGGCGCGCCGCCTCGGCGACGACGTGCAGGTGACGATCCGCGTCGGCGGGCTGTCCCACCCCACCGAGGACCGGTACCCGGCCCTCGCCGAGGTGCTCGAGGTCGACCTCTCGGGCCTCGACGACGCCGCGCGCGACCGGCTGCTGACCGTCGTGCACCGGGCCGTCGAGCAGCACTGCACGGTCGGGCGCACGCTCGAGCACGGCGCGACGACGACGCTCACGGTCGCCGGAGAGCGCTGACGTGCCGCGCCTCGTCCAGGCCGCCCTCGACAAAGCGGTGACGATCCCGTCGGCGACGATCCACGCGCACGTCGAGAGCGTGAGGCGCCGCAACCCGGGCGCCGGGCCGGACGAGGTCGTGCGCCTGCTGGAGAAGGAGTACCTGCTCGTCGTGGCGGGCACCGGTGGCGCGGTGGGTGCGGCCGCGGCGGCGCCGGTCGTCGGCACGGGCCTGGCGACCGCGCTGACCGTGAGCGACGTCGCGACGTTCTTCGGCGCGTCGGCGGCGTTCTCGCTCGCGGTCGCGTCGGTGCACGGCATCGAGGTCGCCGACACCGAGCGTCGCAAGGCGCTGCTGCTGTCGACCCTGCTCGGGGAGTCCGGGGCCAAGGTCGTCGGTGACGCGACCGAGATCGCGACGATCCGCGCCGGCCGCCTGCTGCTGACCCGCATGCCGATGACCACCGTGAAGAAGGTGAACAACCAGCTCACGCGCAAGCTCGTGCGCACGCAGGCGGCGCGCTTCGGCGGAGTCGCGCTGGGACGGTTGGCGCCCTACGGCATCGGCGCGGCGATCGGCATCGCGGGCGGCCGGGCACTCGGCCAGACGGTCGTCAAGGGAGCGCGCCTCGCGTTCGGTCCGGCTCCCGTGACGTTCCCGCAGGTCATCGAAGTGGGGCCGGGTGACGCTCCCGCCCTGCTCGTCGGCGGCCCGGCAGCCGCCGACGACGCACCGCCACCGGCGGACACGCGCCGTCGTCGCCGCCTCGGCCGTCGTCGCTGAGCACGACGACCCGCCGGTGGCCCTCAGCCCGCTGGGCTGAGGGCCACGTGCGCGGTCACCAGCGTGCGTGCACGTGCTCGCGGACGTCGCGGTCGTAGATCTCGCCGAGCGCGGTCAGCGTGTCGTCCGTCAGGTCGGGCAGCGCGTCCGTCGCCGCGTTGGCCCTGGCCTGCGCAGGCGTGCGCGCACCGGGGATCACGACGGAGACGCCGGGCTGCTGCACGATCCACTTCAGCGCGAGCTGCGCGGTGGTCATCCCGGACGGGGTCAGTGCCGCGACCTCGCGGGCCGCCGCGACGCCGACCTCGTACGGCACGCCGGCGAAGGTCTCGCCCACGTCGAACGCCTCACCGCGGCGGTTGAACGCGCGGTGGTCGTCGGGCGCGAACTGCGTGTGCTCGTCGTACCGGCCGGACAGCAGGCCGGAGGCCAGGGGCACCCGCGCGATGATGCCGACGCCCGCCTCGGCCGCCGCGGGCAGCACCTGCTCCAGGGGCTTGCGGCGGAACACGTTGAGGATGATCTGCACGGTCGCGACGTGGGGCCGTGCGATGGCCGCGAGCGCCTCGTCGACCGTCTCGACCGAGACGCCGTACGCGGCCGCGCGGCCGTCCTCGACGATCCGGTCGAGCGCGTCGTAGACGGCCTCGGTGCGGAACACCGGCGTGGGCGGGCAGTGCAGCTGCACGAGGTCGAGCGTGTCGGTGCGCAGGTTCTCGCGGCTGCGGTCGGTCCACCGGCAGAACGCCTCGTACGTGTACGCGGCGGGCTCGTGCGGGTCCGCGCGGCGGCCCATCTTGGTCGCGACGGTGACGCGCTCCGCGACGTCCGGACGCGACGCGAGGAAGTGGCCGATGGTCCGCTCGGAGCGACCGTCGCCGTAGACGTCGGCCGTGTCGAGGAACGTCACCCCGGAGTCGACGGCGGCCTCCAGCACGGTCAGCGCGGTGTCGTCCTCGACGACCCCCCAGTCACCACCGAGCTGCCAGCAGCCCAGCCCCACGACCCCGACCTCACGTCCCGTACGTCCCAGCACTCGCGTCTGCATGCGGATGACGCTACCCCGCGCGAGGATCGACGGATGACGGGTCCCCGCGCTGCCGGTACGGCCTCGGTGACGCGCGCTCTGCCGGTGCCGGCGGACGTCGCGTGGCGCGTGCTGACCGACGCGCGTCGGCACGGTCGGTGGGTGCCCCTGACCCGCATCCTGACGGACGGTCCGCCACGGCTGGGCCAGCGGGTCGTCGCGGTGTCCGGGCCCGGTGCGCGTCGCGGCCTGCCGGGCCTCGTCGACCAGATGGTCGTCACGCAGTACGAGGCGCCGGGACACCTGCCGGGCGTCGCGGTCTTCACCAAGCAGGGCCCGCTGCTGCTGGGCTCCGCGACGATCGTCGTCGTCGCGGCGTCCCCGACGACGTGCCGCGTCACGTGGTCGGAGCACGTACCCCTCGCGGGCCCGCTGCCGACGGCCCTGACGGCCCGCGCCACGGCTCCCCTCCTCCGCGCCATGCTCCGCGTGGTCCTACGCCGCGCCACAGCCGACCTCCCCCACCCCTAACCTCACGAGACAGAGCCATCCGCCCCTCCCAGCACCGATCCCCTCTACCTCACGAGACAGCGCCATCCGCCCCTCCCAGCACCGATTCCCTCTACCTCACGAGACAGAGGTAGGTGGGCCTCCCAGCACCGATTCCCTCTGTCTCGCGAGATCGGGGGTTGGGGGTCTGGGAGGGCCGGATACCTCGGTCTCGTGAGGGTGGGGGCGGGTCCTTGGTCGTGGGAGGGGGCGCGCGGCGACCCGCAGCATGACGTGGCGGATGTTCCGCCCTGCCGCTCGTACGCTCGTGTCGAGCCGTCCCCGCGGCCACGTCCTCCCGAGGAGCCTGATGACCGCGTACGCCCCCGGCGCCACGACCCGGCACTACCTGATGTGCGAGCCCACCCACTACACGGTGTCCTACGAGATCAACCCGTGGATGGACCGCACGCGCGCCACCGACACGGCGCTGGCGGTGCAGCAGTGGCGCAGGCTGCGCGACACCTACCTCGACCTGGGGCACACGGTCGACACCATCGAGCCCGTGCCCGGCCTGCCGGACATGGTCTACGCCGCCAACGGCGCGACCGTCGTCGGAGGCATCGTGTACTCCGCGCGCTTCCTGTACCCGCAGCGGCAGGCCGAGGGCCCCGCCTACCAGAAGTGGTTCGCCGACCGCGGGTACGTCACGCACACGGCGGCGGCCACCAACGAGGGCGAGGGCGACATGCTCGTCGCCGGCGACCTCGTCCTGGCCGGGACGGGGTTCCGCACCGAGCGCGCCGCGCACGCCGAGGCGCAGGAGCTGTTCGGGCACCCCGTGGTCTCCCTCGAGCTCGTCGACCCGCGGTACTACCACCTCGACACCGCGCTGGCCGTGCTGTCGTCCGATCCCGCGGCGCCGCAGATCGCGTACTACCCGCCGGCCTTCTCCGCCGGGTCGCTCGCCGTCCTGCAGCAGCTGTTCCCCGACGCGGTCCTCGCGGACGACGACGACGCCGCGGCGCTCGGCCTCAACGCCGTGTCCGACGGCCGGCACGTGGTCGTCGCGCCCCGCGCCACGCACCTCGCCGGCGCGTTGCGTGAACGCGGCTACGAACCCCTGCCCGTCGACACCTCCGAGCTGCTCAAGGGCGGCGGCGGAGCCAAGTGCTGCACCCTCGAGATCCGGAGGTGACCATGCGTGCCACCACGGCGACGTCCGCCCTCGCCCCCAACTACCACCCGCTGCCGGTCACGCTGGCGACGGGCGAGGGGTCGTGGGTGACCGACACCGAGGGCCGTCGCTACCTCGACCTGCTCGCGGGGTACTCGGCCCTGAACTTCGGGCACCGGCACCCCGCCCTCGTCGCTGCCGCGCACGCACAGCTCGACCGCCTCACCCTGACGTCGCGCGCGTTCGACCACGAGCTCCTGGAGCCGTTCGCCGAGGCGCTCGTCGGGCTGGTCGGGCCGCTGCTGGCCGGCACGTCGCACCTCGTGCTGCCCATGAACACCGGCGCCGAGGCCGTCGAGACGGCGATCAAGGCGTCCCGCAAGTGGGGCTACGAGGTGCGCGGCGTGCCGGAGGACCGCGCCACGATCATCGTCGCCGACGGCAACTTCCACGGCCGCACGACGACCATCGTGTCGTTCTCGTCCGACCCCGACGCCCGGCGGGGGTTCGGGCCGTTCACCCCCGGGTTCGTCTCGGTGCCGTACGGGGACGCGCGAGCGCTCGCCGCCGCGGTCGACGAGACCACGGTCGCGGTCCTGCTCGAGCCCGTGCAGGGCGAGCAGGGCGTCGTCGTCCCGCCGCTGGACTACCTGTCGGCCGTGCGCCAGGTCTGCGACGACGCGGGCGTGCTGCTCGTCGCCGACGAGATCCAGTCGGGGCTCGGGCGCACCGGCTCGACGCTCGCGTGCGAGCGGTTCGACGTGCGGCCCGACCTCGTGACGCTCGGCAAGGCGCTCGGCGGCGGGATCGTGCCGGTGTCCGCAGTCGTGGGGCGCGCCGACGTCCTGGAGGTGCTGACGGCAGGGACGCACGGGTCGACGTTCGGCGGCAACCCGGTCGCCTGCGCCGTCGGCCTGGCGGTGGTCGACCTGCTGACACCGGGGACGCTGCAGGCCCGCGCCCGGGAGCTCGGCGAACGCGTCGGCGACCGCCTGGACGCGCTCGTGGACGACGGGCTGCTGACCGACATCCGCACGATCGGCCTGTGGGCCGGGCTCGACGTCGCCGCGTCGCGGCGCGACGGCCCGGCGACGGGACGCGAGCTGTGCGAGCGGCTGCTGCGCCGGGGCGTCCTGGCGAAGGACACGCACGGCGGGACGATCCGCATCGCACCAGCGCTGACGATCGACCCGGCGGACCTCGACACCGCCCTCGACCACGTGGCCGCCGCCCTGACGACTCCCTGATCCCGGCGCGCGGCGGGTCAGCCGAAGGTGATCGAGGTGTAGAGCCAGCCGTCGTGGGAGACGGCGCCGATGTACGCCGTCGAGTAGCCGCCCAGCATCTGCTCGTTGTGGCTGCTGGAGTTGGCGTAGGCGACGATCATGCGCGTCGCGTTGCCGGGGCTCACGCGTCCGACGATCTCCGGGCGCGCCTTGGGGGAACCCGCGCGCGTGCCCGAGTGCCAGATGCTGTCCGAGGCGGCCATCTGCATCGCGTGCTCGACGCGCGCACCCGACCGCACGATCGACAGCGCCCCGAGACCGTTGGCGGCGCGGTGGGCGTTGAGCGCCGCACCCACGTCACCCGCCGACGCCTCGGAGCCCGCGGTGGCGAGGCCCGCCGGTGCCGGGGAGTCCGCTGCGGGGGCACCACCCGAGGGGGCGGTGCCGGCGGACCGGCGGGGGGTCGTCGTCTTTCCGGGTCCGCGGGCGACCGTGCGGGCGGCAGCCTCGGCCGCGGCAGCGCGGGCGGCGGCCTCGGCGGCGATGCGCGCGTCCTCCGCTGCCTGCCACGCGGCCTGTGCGTCCACGACCGCCTGCTCGGGCGCGGCGAGCGCGGACGTCACCGTCCGGACGGTGGTGAGCGAGACCGCGGGGGCGTCGAGCGCCCCCGTGGCGCCGCCGATGGCGGCCTGCAGGGCTCCCCGAGGACCGTCCCCGGCCTGCGCCGACGCCGCGAGCGTCGCGTTGGCACGGTCGACCGCGGCGCGGCCTGTGGTGCCGGCGTCGGCCCGCGCGGCCGCGACGGCGGCGGCACCGGCGACGAGCCCGTCGACGCGACCTGCCGCGAGCTCCGGTGCGACCCCGGCGAGGGTGTCGTCGACGCGGGTCTGCGCGGCACGCCGTGCGTCCGCCCGCTCCGCACGCTCCTGCTGGACCGCCCACACGCCCCCGGCGGACACGAGGACGCCCGCCGCAGTGAGCAGCGCCACGAGCTGCCGCCCGTGGGTGCGCGCCGCGGGTCGGACCGCGGGCTCGAGGGCCGGCGGGTCGGCGGACGGCGCCGGGGAGGCGACCTCGGGCGCCGCACCGACGGACGGCCGGGCCGGGACGTCGACGGGCCGCGCGGGCGCCGGGACGACGGGCAGCGCGGTCGAGTGCGTCGGCGCGGTGGGCTGCGTGGGCACCACGGTGATGCGGCCGGGGGCCGGCGGTGCCGGGACGGCGGCCGTCCGCGCGGCCGGGACCGGGTGCTCGGGTGCGGGCACGACGGGGACGGCGCCGGAGACGACGTGCCCGGCCTGCGTCGGGATGCGGGGGCCTGCCGAGGCGGGTGCCGCGCCGGCGGGGTCGGGTGGTGCGGCGGCGGGTGCGGCGGTGCTGGGCGTGCTGGGCTGGTCGCTCGTCCGGCGCGCGCCGGTGTCCTGCCGTCCGCTCATGGGTTCCCCCCCGGTTAGGCGTGGTCGCCACTCAGCGACACATCGGCACCTGCAGCGTCCGACCTGAGCGCATCTGCCGCAAACGGGAGAACATATGGGCAGATGTCTTGCACATCCGTGCAGTTCGGACGTTCAGGCGATCACGGTCGCCATGGGAGGAGCTGCCGGTGCCGCCGCGCGTGCGGTCGTCGGGCGTCAGCCGACCGCGGGGTCCGTGCCGCGGGTGGTCACGACCATCACCGGGCACCGCGCGTGGTGGAGCACCGCCTGGCTCGTCGAGCCCAGGAGCAGACCGGCGAACCCACCGCGCCCCCGCGATCCGACGACCACGAGGTCCGTGGCGGACGAGAACTCCGTGAGCAGCTCCGCACCCGTGCCGTCCAGCACGCGACGGTGCACCTGCGCACCCGGGTGCTCGGCCACCGCACGGTCCACCACGACGTCGAGACCCTCGGCGATGTCCTTGAGCACCTGCTCGTGGTCCACGGCCGACGGCAACCACGCCAGTGCGCCCGTCATCGACGCGATCGGCACCCCGGACACCGCGAACAGCTCGGCGTCCCACGCCGTGGCCTCCCGGATCGCCGCACGCAGGGCGCGCTCGGCAGGCGGCGAGCCGTCGACCCCGACGACGATGCGCCGCACCGGCCGCACCTCCGCCGCACCGCCGTCGCCCAGGGGCTGACCGTCCTCACCGCGCAGCGGCACGACGACCGTCGGGCACCACCCGTGCGCGGGCAGCGCCGACGACACCGTCCCGAGCAGCCGGTCCGCGAACCCACCGCGGCCCCGGGTGCCCACCACCGCCAGCTCGACGTGCCGCGACTCCTCGACGAGCACGCCCGCGGCGTCCCCCGTCACGACGCGCCCGTGCACCGGCACGCCCGGGTCACGCAGATGAGCGACGGCCTCGTCGAGGACCGCCTGCGCGCCCGCCCGGATCGTCTCGTCGTCCAGCGCCGCGTACCCGCCGTCGAGCGACGCCGCCGTGAACGACGGCAGGGAGTAGGCCACCACGACCCGCAGGCCGAGCCCGTGCGTGCGCGCCTCGGCCAGCGCCCAGTCCAGGGCGTGCAGGCTGGCGGCGGAGCCGTCCACCCCGACGAGGATCTCGTGCTCGCGCGTCATGCCGACCTCCGCGTCGCGTCCCGGCGCCTCGGCGCACCGGGCGGTGTCCGTCCCTGACATCGTGGCACAGCGCGCAGCCCCACCGGCCGACGAACCGCGTGACGACGCCAGATGCGCCACCCGTGTTCCGGCCGCGCGCTCAGGCCACGAGGTAGGGCGACCACGCGGGGTCGGCCCGGCCCGCGGCACCACCCACGGTGACGGACCACCGCGGTGCGCGCGGGAGGAACGGCAGCTCCCAGCCCAGCTCGTGCAGGGTGCGGTCCGCCTTGCGGTGGTTGCAGCGCACGCACGCCGCGACCACGTTGGTCCACTCGTGCCGACCGCCGCGCGACCGCGGGTGCACGTGGTCGACCGTGTCCGCCCCGCCGCCGCAGTAGGCGCAGCGGTGGTCGTCACGCTGCAGCACGGTGCGACGCGTCGGTGGCACGGGGCGGCGCATCGGCACGTGCACGTACCGCGTCAGGACCAGCACGACGGGCACGGGCATCTGCACGTGCGGCGAGTGCAGGACGCGCCCGTCGGACTCCAGGACCGTGGCCTTGCCGGTCATGACGAGCGAGACCGCCCGGTGCAGCGTCACGATGCACAGGGGGTCGCCGCTCGCGTTGAGCAGCAGCGCCCGCGTCGGCATCGGGGCGCGTTCGACCTCGTCGTGGGCGCTCGGGCTCGCGGCGGTCGTCAGCACGGTGCACTCCTGACCTCGGAGTCGGACCGGCTGGCTGCCGGCCCGGGACGAGAAGGAACAGCGTGAATGCGGCACCAGGGTACGCGCACGCGCCATGTGGTCAGCAGGTGCGTGCTGCGGGACCTCTGACCGGGCCCCTCACCGGTGCGAGACGCGACGAGGCCCCGACGACGTGACGTCGTCGGGGCCTCGCGGCACAGGAGCGGCTCAGCCGATCCGGATGAAGGTGGGGTTGCTCTGCCAGATGGTCCGGAACTGGACCGACTTGCCGGGGCGCGGCGCGTCGATCATCTGGTCGCCACCGGCGTAGATGCCGACGTGACCAGGGCTCCAGATGAGGTCACCGGGCTGCGCGTCGGCGCGGGAGACGACCGTGCCGGCGTTGCGCTGGGCGGACGACGTGCGCGGCAGCGAGATGCCGAGCTGCGCGTAGACGTACGACGTGAAGCCGGAGCAGTCGAAGGCGTCAGGCGTCGAACCGCCGGAGGCGTACGGGACACCCACGTAGCGGGCCGCGATCTCGAGCACCGCGTTGCCGGAGACCGACTGCGGGATCGGGTTGCTGGCGACCGCGGTGGACTCGGCTGCGCGCTCGGCCGTGCGGGACGCGGCACGCGTCGTGCGCACGGGCTCCGGTGCGGGAGCCGGCTTCTCGGCCGTGACGACCGGGGCGTCGACCGTGAAGACGGCCTCGGCGGGCGACGCCACGACGGGCGACGTGTTGAGGACGGCACGTGCGGAGGCCGTGAGGGCCGACGTGTCGACGGCCGCGAGGGCCGGAGCGGAGTCACGCTCGGCTGCGTGCGTCGTGGTGGCGAACATCGAGACCATGAGCCCCGAGGAGGCGGCGACGACGACGGTC
>Ga0233375_1000547_pt1 | contig 19851 bp, 16 predicted proteins | sample ElkDunMinimDraft_10_FD_191539 | JGI IMG/M metagenome (GOLD analysis project Ga0233375, IMG submission 191539) | Fecal eukaryotic communites from dung pellets of Tule Elk in California, USA - Elk Dung E16 | ecosystem: Host-associated > Mammals > Digestive system > Large intestine > Fecal | place... | reverse complement strand
GGGCAGCCGTGGCCGGGTCAGGTCCGCGACGCGGCCGCACGGGATGCATTCCGTTGACCGGAACAGCGTTTCATAATTCCGGGTGTCACGTCCAGACCCGCGCGGCAGCCACCCAAAAGCGGCAGAAGCCACCGGGGGGCCATGCCGACATCTGCGGGGTCACCGGTCCACATTGCCGGGCGCGAACCAGTCGCAACCCGCGTGGCCGCAGCTCAGGCGCGTCGCCTCTCAATCCTCGGTTACTTGCCGCCGAGCCACTATGAACCGAGCGTCGAATCGACTAACCTGCAATAGATCAAGGCATAGCCCGGTGTCACATCCCCCGGGGAACCTCAGATCCCTGGCATGTTGTGGTCTCGAGACCGGTGGCGCCGCCAGGTGGTGCTTACGCCTCGCGGCGGGTTCCGTCCGGCCGGTCCGTGGGCGAGACCGCGACCAGAAGTGACAAGGAGTCCAGTTATGCCAGGGCGGGTAGCGGAGCTTGACAAGGGCCGGCGCAACGGCAGGTCCGACAATGGCAGCGCCACCATCGCGACGGTGGAACGCGCCGCCGACGTGCTGCTGCACTTCGTGGCCTCCGCCAAGCCGACGCTCGGGGTCACCGAGATCGCCGAGGCGCTCGGGCTCTCCAAGGCCGCCGTGCACCGCGTGCTCGCGTCGCTGCGCAGCCGGGACCTGATCGAGCTCGACGAGGACACCCGGCGTTACTCCCTCGGCCTGGCGGCGATGAAACTCGGCCTGACCTACCTGGACCGGATCGATGTGCGCCGGATCGCGCACCCGTTCCTGATGGAGCTCTGCGAGCGCACGAACGAGACCGCGACCCTCTCCATCCGGGCCGGCTCGCGACGCATCTACGTCGACCAGATCACCCCGCCGCGCGAGGTCATCATGTCGATCTCACTCGGCACCCCGTATCCGCTGCACGCCGGCGCTTCGTCGCGCGCGTTCCTGGCCTATCTGACCGACCGTGAGCTGGCCGAGTACCTGCAGAAGGTGCCGCTGGAGTCGTTGACGCCGGGCACCATCACCGACGCCCAGGCGCTGCGCTCCGATCTCGCCCAGGTGCGTTCCCAGGGCTTCGCGCGCTCCACCGCGGAGCGCAAGAGCGGTGCGGCGTCGGTGGCCGCTCCGGTCTTCGGGCACGAAGGCACGCCGGTGGCGGTCATCAGTGTCTGCGGCCCGCTGGAGCGATTCTCGGCAGAGTTCGACACCTGCCGCGACACGCTGCTGGAGATCAGTCGGCGGCTCTCCGAGAAGTGCGGCTGGATCGGGTAATAACGGACTTCTGCCCTCACGTCGGCACGCCCTGCGGGATCCCCGCAGGGCGTTCGCCTCTTGTTCCAATACCTGAAACCGGATTCCGATTTCAAGCCCTAATTGGGCCTTGACCTTGGGTTACGCCGACTCCTACATTTCATCCGTAACGGGGTTCCGCTCGTCGGAACAGGCGCGATTCGGCCTGCGGCCGTCCTTAGAATCGGAGTCGCTTTGAAAACCACTCTTCGACGCAGGCTGGCGCTGCGGTCCCGAGCGCACCTGCACAAGGCCGTCCTCGGCGCGGCCGCCGCCGGCCTGGTGGTCGCCACCGCCGCCTGCGGCGGGGGTACGGGTGCCGACGCGGACGCGAAGATCACCGACCTGGTCATCGATGTCTCGGCCGAGCCGGACTCGCTCGACCCCATGTACCGCAACACCCCCGAGGCGCAGCGCTTCTACCGCCTTGCCTACAGCTCCCTGCTGAAGTGGAACGAGGACAAGAGCGTCGCTCCCGACCTCGCCACCGAGTTGCCGCAGATCAGCGAGGACCGCAAGACCTACACCATCAAGCTGCGGCCCGGCCTGAAGTTCCACGACGGCTCGGATCTCGACGCCGAGGATGTCGTCTTCACCTACACCCAGGCCGCCGAGAAGAGCAACGGCACCATCTACCTCTCCGCACTGGCGTACATGGATTCGATCGAGGCCAAGGACGCGGCCACCGTCGTGCTCACCCTCAACGCGCCGTACGCGTACATGGAGAGCCGCCTGGCGATGATCCCGATCCTGTCGTCGGAGGCGGGCTACAAGCCCAACGAGACGTACTCGCAGACGGAGAACGGTTCCGGACCGTTCAAGCTGGAGAAGGTCAGCCGGGGCGACTCGATGCGCCTGGTCCGCTTCGACGGGTACCACGGCACCAAGCCGGCCTTCGACAGCGTGACCCTGAAGGTGATCCCGGAGGAGGCATCGCGCATCGCGCGGCTGACCAACGGCGAATCGCACCTGGCGCCGGACATCCCCGCCGAGTACGTCAAGCAGATCAAGGACCGCGGGCACAACGCCGAGACGGTGACGACCAACATCAGCCGCGTCTTCTTCTACCCCTCGCAGAAGAAGGGACAGCCGACCGCCAACACCGACTTCCGGCTGGCGCTGAGCTGGGCCATCGACCGGGGCGCCATCGTCAACCAGGTCTACAAGGGCGCCGCCGCGGCGAACAGCACCTACCTGACGCCCGGCATGATGTACCACGACGAGACGCTCGGTAAGACCTTCGGCGACAAGCCGGACCTGGCCAAGGCCAAGGAGCACCTGGCCGCCTCCGGCATCACGCTGAACCGCAAGCTGAGCATCATCGCCTTCAACAGCCCCGACCTGGTCAGCGCCGCGACCATCGTGCAGTCGAACCTGAAGGAGCTGGGCATCGAGGCCACGGTCGAGGGGCAGGACACCGCCGCCTTCTACCCGAAGCTGGTCTCCGGCGACTACGACCTGATCATGTTCAGCAACGCGGTGACCGCCGCCGGCGGCTTCGCTCCCGACTACGTCAACGGCGGCCTCAACAGCGCCTCGGCGAACAACTTCAACAAGTTCTCCGACCCGGAGATGGACAAGCTGCTCAACACCGCGCTGATCGCCGAGACCGAGCAGGAGCGGGCCGCGGCCTGGCTCGCGGTGCAGGAGCGGGACGTGGTGACCCAGGGCAACATCCAGATCGTCGTCTCGCAGACCAGCGAGGCGTGGTCGAAGAACCTGAAGAACTACCAGCCCTCCTCGCTCTTCTGGTTCAACACCCTGCTCGACGCCAGCTGACCGCAGCAGGGTTCGTCTCCCGGTGGGGGTGGGGTGATTGCCCCGCCCCCACCGGCTCATCTGTCGACCGCATTGCCGCCGGAAGGAACGCCATGACCGCTGCCCGCATCTATGGTCCGCTGATCTCGACCGGAGACCTCGACGGGCAGACACGCCTGTTCACCGAGGTGTTCGGCATGCGGGAGGCCTGCCGCACCCACGTCGAGGGCGAGCAGGCCGCGGCCCTGTTCGGCCCCGAGGTGCGCGCCGCCGAGGTGATCGTGCTCAACACCCCCGGCACGAACAACGGCGCAATGCTCTGCTCCTTCGACCCGCCCTGCGAGGAGCTGGTCCGCGACCAGGACTCCCGGCTCGCCGCCGACGCGCTGAAGGTGATCGACTTCTACGCTCCCGACCACGCCGCGGCCGTACGGCACGCCCGCGAGCGGGGCTACGCGGTGGTCCAGGAAGAGGCGGCGTACGAATTGGAGGCGGGGGCGTTCCGCGAGGCGCACCTCTGGGCCGGGGACAACGTGGCGACGGCATTCCTGGGTGGACCGGCGGACTTCTTCACCGGCTACGCCCAGGTTCGCGACCGGGTGGTCAGCGAGGTGCTCAGCATCTCGTCGCCGGTCTCCGACGCCGGGCCGGTGCTGGACTTCTACGACGCCGTCTTCGACTGGCAGGTGATCTTCGAGTACGCCATCACCGACGCCTCGCTCGCCGCGATGCTCGGCAGCGGCGAGGACGTCCAGCTGCGCGGGCTCTGTGTCGGCAACTCCACCCGGGAGCCGTACTTCGGCCTGATGGATTACGGGATCAGCTCCGGCGCGGCCTCCCTGCGCGGCCGCTCCGGGCCGCCGCGCCGGGGTCTGGTCGGTGCCGTGCTGCTCGCCGACGACCTGACGGCCACCCTGTCGAAGGCGCGCGAGGCCGGCGGCGAGCAGGCCGTGGCGAGCGCCCCAACCGACCTGGAAATGGCGCCCTTCGGGGTCACCCGGGCGGCGGTGGTACTGCCGCCGCACGGTGTCTGGCACCTGGTCGTGGAGGCCACCAATCCGGCCCCGGCCGACCGCTGAATCGGGCACAGATCCGAAACGTTCGGCTCCTTGACCCGCAATGACCAGGGCTTTAGTGTCTGGAACAACGTTCCTATAGGCGGAACGGATGTGGCCTGCTGAAGAGGTCCAGCGTCAGGGCGGACGGTTGTGGACCCGCAGGCTCGACTGCGAAATCTAAGGCGGAACCATGTACTCGACTGATCGGTGCATCCCGAAGCGGGGAGTCGCACGATGCTGAGGCTCGCGGTCTCCCGCATCCTCTCCGCCGTGCCGGTACTGCTCGTGGCCTCGATCGTGGCGTTCACACTGCTGCGGCTGGCCCCCGGTGACCCGGCGCTGATGTCGGCCGGCCTGGAGGCGCCGCCGGAGGTGCTCGCCCAGATCCGCGCCGACATGCGGCTGGACGAGCCGATCTGGCTGCAGTACCTCGCCTGGCTCGGGGATCTGGTGCGCGGCGACCTCGGCACGTCCTACACGGACAAGGCCGCCGTCACCGCGGTCATCGCGGAGCGGCTGCCGGCCACCATCCAGCTCGCCGTCGTCGCCCTGCTGTTCATCATCGTCATCGGGGTGCCGCTGGGCGTGCTCTCCGCGCTGCGGGCCAACCGCCTCACCGACCAGCTCATCCGGGTCGGCTCGCTGGCGGGCATCTCGGTGCCGAACCTGGTGGTGGCGCTCTTCCTGGTGCTGATCTTCGGCTGGTGGTTCCCGGGCATCCTGCCCTACCAGGGATTCGTCCCGCTGAGCGAGGATGTCGTCGCGAGCCTGCAGCGCACCTGGCTGCCGGCGATCGCGCTGGCCGCTCCGCAGATCGGGCTGGTCGCCCGGCTCACCCGCTCCAGCATGCTGGAGGTGCTCGGCCACGACTACGTCGCCGCCGCCCGGGCGATGGGCGTACGTGAACGGGTGATCATCTGGAAGGACACCCTGCGCAACGCACTGCTGCCGGTGGTCACCGTCCTCGGTGTGCAGACCGGGTTCCTGCTCGGCGGCTCGGTCGTGGTCGAGACCGTCTTCGGCATCCCCGGCCTGGGCCGGCTGCTGGTCGAGTCGTTCAACATCCGCGACTACCCGGTCACCATCGGCGTGATGATGTTCGTCGCCGCCGCGTTCGTGGCCATCAACATCGTCGTCGACCTCCTCTACGGCGTGATCAACCCGCGCATCCGCTTCGGGTACGGAGCTGGGAAGGAGTGACGATGGCTGCCGAATCCATTGCCGAGACGCCGCAACCGGGCGGGACCGGCCGCAAGCACGCCTCGGTGCACCACACCGGCGAGCCCAGCCTGCTGCGCCGCCTGGCCTCCCGGCCGGGCTCGCTGTTCAGCCTCATCGGTGTCGGGTTCTTCCTGCTGCTGGCCCTGGTCGGCCCGTTCCTGGCGCCCCACGATCCGGCGGGCCTGGTCGGCGACTCGCTGGCCGCACCCAGCGGCGAGCACTGGATGGGAACCGACAGCCTCGGCCGCGACGTGTTCAGCCGCTTCCTGCACGGCTCGCAGATCTCCATCATCATCGGCTTCGGTGCGGTGGCGTGCGCACTGGCGCTCGGCACCCTGCTCGGCATGCTCGCCGGCATGTGGGCCGGCTCGCGCGTCGACTCCCTGATCATGCGGCTGCTCGACGTGGTGCTCTCCTTCCCGCTGCTCGTCCTGGTCCCGGTGGTCACCGGCATCCTCAGCGAACGCGACCTCGGGATCGGCCCGCTGGAGATCAGCAACGAGGTGCTGGTGGCGATCGCGATCGGTGTGGTGCTGGTGCCGGTCTTCGCCCGCATCGCCCGCGCCAGCGTGCTCGCCGAGATGCGCGAGGACTACATCCTCGCGGTCAAGTCCTTCGGTGGCCGTACCCGCGACATTCTGCTGCGCAACCTGCTGCCCAACATCGCGGCCCCGCTGGTGGTGCAGGCGGCCTTCGCGCTGGCGATGGCGGTCACCGTCGAGGCGGCGGTCTCCTTCCTCGGCTTCGGCGTACGGCCACCGGGGGCGAGCTGGGGCACCCTGCTCAACGAGGCCAGCAAGCAGCTCACCCTCGGTGGCTGGTGGCTGGTCGTCTTCCCCTCCATCGCGATCGCGCTCTTCGTGCTGGTCTTCAACCTCCTCGGTGACCAGCTCCGCGACGAGCTCGACCCGCGCGCCAAGACCACCAAGCGCCGTACGCGGTCCGACTCGGAGGAGCAGTGACGATGAGTGAGCCGGTTTCGCCCGCCACCGAGGTCCTCTCGGTCAAGGGCCTGCGCACCAGCTACGAGTTCCGCGGCGCCAAGGTGCCGGCCGTCAAGGAGTTCTCCCTGTCGGTGCGTCCCGGCGAGATCGTCGGCCTGGTCGGCGAGAGCGGATCGGGCAAGAGCACCGCGCTGAAGTCGATCCTGGGCATGCTCAAGCCGCCGGCCGAGGTCCAGGCCGACGAGATCGTCCTCGACGGCCGCGACCTGCGCAGCCTCAGCTCGGAGGAGAGCCGGCGCATGCGCGGCGGCGAGATGGCGATGATCTTCCAGGATCCGATCAACTCGTTCAATCCGTCCTGGACGATCGGCAGCCAGTTCCGCCGGGTGCTGCGCCTGCACCGCCCCGACCTCAAGCGCAGCGAGTACGACGCCGAGATCATCCGCCTGCTCAAAGGTGTGGGCATCGACGGCCGGGGCAAGCTGAACTCCTACCCGTTCCAGTTCAGCCAGGGCCAGCTGCAGCGCATCATGATCGCCGTGGCCTGCTCCAGCACCAACCTGAAGGTGCTCCTCGCCGACGAGCCGACCACCAGCCTGGATGTCACCATCGAGGCGCAGGTGCTCGAACTGCTGCGCGGGCTCTGCGCGCAGCGCAACCTGGCGATGGTGCTGGTCACCCACGATCTGTCGGTTGTCGCCGAGATGTGCGACAAGGTCATCGTGATGTACGCCGGCCGGGTGGTCGAGGTGGCGAACGTCTACGACCTCTTCGAACGGCCGCAGCACCCGTACACGCAGCAGCTGCTCAAGGCGATTCCCGGCTTCCCGCACGACGGGCAGCGGCTCTACGCCATGCGCGGCTCCGTTCCCAGCCTCGACGAGAAGATCACCGGCTGCACCTTCGCGGCGCGCTGCGATTCGCTGCTCGGCCCGCAGTGCCACGCGACGGCGCCGGCGCTGGTGGCGGACGACGCCGGCGGCCTCGCCGCCTGCCACCGCGTGGGCCGGACGCCGCTTCTTGCAAAGGAGAGTGCCTGATGCCCAGCGGCACCCAGAACGACAATGCCCCGGTGGTCGGCGTCCAGAATCTGAAGACCCACTTCCCGGTCGGCGGTGGCCTGCTGAGCCGTTTCACCGGCAAGCAGGAGGTCGTGCACGCCCTCGACGGGGTCAGCCTGGAGATCATGCCGGGGCAGACCCTGGCGGTCATCGGCGAGAGCGGTTCGGGCAAGTCCACCCTGGGCCGGACCATCCTGCGCCTGCAGGAGCCCACCTCGGGCACGATCAGCTTCCGGGGCCAGGACGTGACCCGGCTGGGGCGCGAACCGTTGCGCCGGCAACGGCGCAAGATGCAGATGGTCTTCCAGAACCCGTACTCGTCGGTCAACCGGCGCAACCGGCTGACCGACATCATCGCCGAGCCGATGCTGGTGCACGGCATCGGCGACGCCGCCTCCCGCCGTGCCCGGGCCCTGGAGCTGCTGGAACTGGTCGGGCTCAACGCCGACTTCGCCCACCGCTATCCGCACGAGGTCAGCGGCGGGCAGCTGCAGCGGGTCGGGATCGCCCGGGCGCTCGCCACCGAACCGGACTTCCTGGTCGCCGACGAGCCGACCGCCAGTCTCGACGTCAGTGTCCGGGCGCAGGTGATGAACCTGCTCAAGGACCTGAAGTCCGAGCTGGGGCTGACCCTGATGTTCATCAGCCACGACCTGGCGGTGGTCTCCTACGTGGCCGACCGGATCGCGGTGATGTACCTGGGGCGGATCGTGGAGATCGGCACCCGGCAGCAGCTGGAGAGCGCGCCGCAGCACCCGTACACGCAGGCGCTGTTCAAGGCCGCGCCGAAGCCGGATCCGCGCCGGCGCGGCAAGGAGCCGGCACCGGTCGGCGAGGTGCCCAGCGCCATCAACCGTCCCTCGGGCTGCCACTACCACCCGCGCTGCCCGCTGGCGATGGAGGTCTGCAGACAGGAGTACCCGGTGCTGGAGGTCAAGGTCGGTGGCCAGCAGGCCGCCTGCCACGCGGTGCCGGCCGCCGAGGTGCCCGCGGGCGCGGTGACGTTGCCGGTCGTGCCGGCCTAAGGGCTGGCACAGAGCCAGGAGGGGGCGGCCTGCCGGGGCCGCCCCCTCCTTCGTGTCCGCCGCGGGCGACCCCGGCGATCAGAGCGTCTGGTAGAACTCCAGCACCTCGTCGTCGGGACCGTAGTAGGAGCGGGCCCGGACTGCGCCGCTGCCGGGCAGGTCCACCTCGACGGCCTCGCCGACCGGCTCGGCGCCGATGGCGCGCAGCAGTTTCCCGGTCTCGGCCAGGTCGGTCGTCTCAAGCGACGCCGAGAGGAGTCCGAGATTCGGCGGTACGGCGCGGTCGCGCTGGGAGGAACCGGGGAAACCGACGTACTGGGCGATCTCGATGCGCCCGATCGAGGGGGAGTCCGGCATCACCATGTTGATGTTGTGCAGCGGCGTACCGGCGGGGATCTTGAAGAACCCCTCCATCCGCTCGATCATCTTGTCGTACCAGGGGCGGAAGCCCAGCGCCGCGTAGAAGCGCGCGCTCTGCCGGGCGTCGCCGGAGTGCAGGCAGATCGTCTGCAGGGCGGTGCAGCCCCCGTCGTAGTCGTCCATCAGGGAGCCCGGGGCCGTCTCCAGTTCGAAGACGTCGAGGATGACGCCGTCGGGATCGTAGGAGAGCGAATCCCACGCCGACACCTGCGGGGTGACGGTCCAGCGGGTCGGTGAGGACTTGCTGCGGCCGCCGGCCGCCCGCAGTCGCTGCACCGCCGCGTGGATCTCGGGGACCCGGATGTTGAGCGCGTAGAGCCCGTGGTCCTGGGGGTTGCCGTAGTCGCCCCAGTACGGCTCGCCGGGGCGGTCGAAGGCGATCAGGCGCAGCCGTCCGCTGTCGGCGCCGGCCGGTCCGAGGACGGCGACCTCGGCGGTCGTCCCGGCGGGCAGTCGCCAGAGCTGCTCGAAGGCCGCGCCGGTGACGGTCGCGCGGGCGTGCGGCAGGTAGTCGAAGGTCTCCTCGTAGAAGCGGCAGGCGCGGTCCAGGTCGCGGACGGCGACGGTGACGTACCGGACTGCGCTGATCATTGTCTTCTCCTGTGCTCGGCCGAGGAAGCGGCGGCAGAGCGTTCACTGAACCGCTTCTGAGCAGCGAGAATACCGTCTTGTTCCAATCAAGGGAACAGCGTTCCAACGTCTTTGCGGGCCGGTCGGCGCCCAGGGCGCGGGCCCGCCCCACCGGCATGCGAAACGGCCGGCCTCCCGCGGGGGAGGCCGGCCGTTTCGTCGTGGAAATCGTCAGGCGCTGGGGCGGCGCACGTACTGGCCGGCGCCGGGGGTCCCGGTGACCTTGCCGTCGGTGAAGATCTGCGTGCCGCGCAGGAAGGTGTCGGTCACCTTCGCGGTCAGCTCGAAGCCCTCGAACGGCGTGTACTCCTGGGTGGACTCGGAGTCCTCGGCGCGCACCGTCCAGGTGTGGTCGGTGTCGACCAGGGCGATGTCGGCGTCGAGCCCGACCTTGATGGCGCCCTTGCTGTTGAGACCGAAGCGCTGCGCCGGGTTGGCGGCGGTCAGCTCGGCGATACGGCCGAACGACAGCCCCCGCTTGCGGCCCTCGCTGACCATGCCGGCCAGCAGGTACTCGGCGCCGCCGAAGCCCGACTTGGCCAGGAAGACGTCGTCGGCCGGGTCGCCGAACTTCAGCTCCTCGCGGCAGCAGGCGTGGTCGCTGACCACCCAGTCGATCTCACCGTCGATCAGGTGCTGCCAGAGCGCCTCGACGTCATCGCGCGGGCGCAGCGGCGGGTTGACCTTGCCGCCGATGCCGTGCGCGGTGTGGATGTCGGCCAGCAGGTGCCCGACGGTGACCTCGCGGCGGAAGTTGATGTGCGGGAAGGTCTTCGCCATCAGCAGCGCCGCCTCGACCGCCTTGGCGCTGGTCAGGTGCAGCAGGTTGATGTTGGGCAGCCCGGTCTCGTGCGCCAGGTACGAGGCGATCGTGACCGCCAGCCCCTCCGAGTGCGGCGGGCGCGAGGCGCTGTACGCCTCCAGGCCGGTGAGGGTGCCCTCCTCCTCGACCATCTTGGTGTACGCGCTCATGATCTCGGCGGTCTCGCAGTGCAGCGACAGCGAGATCTGGTCGGCCAGCTCCGGGTGCGCTTCGCGGGCCTTCTGCACGCCGCGCATGACGAACTCGAAGTGGGCGTAGTCGTACCGCTCGTCCTCGGGGATCATCAGGAAGGAGCTCTGGTTCGACGAGCGCCCGTGCAGGCCGTGGCTGCCGTAGAACATGAAGATCTTGAACGAGGAGACGCCGAAGTCGCTGACGATGTCAGGCAGCTCCCCGATGTGCTCCTTGCTCATCGGCGCCAGGTGGAAGGCGTAATCCACGAGCGATTTGCCCTCGGCGGCGGCGAGCACCTGCGGGAAGAACTCCGCGTACGGGCCGCCCTTGTTCAGGTAGTACTGACCGGTGCGCATGTAGTTCAGCGCGGTGGTGACACCGCCCTGGGCGCAGGCCCGGCTTTCGGTGGCGGTGTCGGTCTCCAGCGGGTTGTAGATGCCCCAGTGCTGGTGGGCGTCGACCACGCCGGGGAAGGCGACGCGGCCGCGGCCGTCGACGACCCGGGCGGCCTCGGCGGCCGGGATGTCGGCCTCCAGGCGAGCGATCTTGCCGTCGGTGATGCCGATGTCGACGCGCACCGGGTCGGCCTGGCCGTCGCAGACCACGGAGACGTTCTTGATAAGCAGATCGAGCGTGCTGGTCACACGGTCCTCCTAGTCACGCAGGTGAGAGGTCATCAGGGAGTGGAGAGGTGGGACAGCGCCTGGAGCACCGGCGCGACGGAGGGGAGCTCGCCCAGGGCGAGGACCTTCTCCTTGACCTCGGTCGCGGTGTCGTCGGAGAGCCGGCCCCGGACGTTGTCGCCGAACTTGAGCGCCAGTTCCTCGTCGCGCAGCGGACGCTGAGGGCCGCCCCGGTTGGTGAGGACCTCCTCGACGATCTCCCGGCCGTCGGTGGTGCGTACGGTCACCACGGCGGGGAACTGGTAGGGGAAGATCTCGTCGCAGCGCGCATCGGCGACCACGTCGACCTTGGCCATCAGAGCCCGCCGCTGCGGGTCCTGGGCCAGGACGTCGGAGAAGTCGTCCAGCCCGAGGCCGAGGCCACCGCCGCCGAAGAGGCCGGCGACGACCGCGTACGGGCCGCTGAACTGCGCCTGGTAACCGGTGACCGGGGTGCGCTTGGTCTCGATCGGCTGGCCGATGGTGCGGATGACCGCGGCCGGCACGGCGACGGTGATGCGCTCCACCGACTCCGGGGTGACGCCCCGGGCCCGCAGCGCCAGGCCGGCGTCGATCGAGGTGTGGGTGAAGTGGTTGGCCGGGTAGGGCTTGAAGAAGATGCCCGGCACCGACCACTCCTGCCCGAGGCCGCGGGTGATCTCCTCGGCGGAGAAGTTGCCGTGCAGCCACGCCTCGAAGAAGCCGAAGCGTCCCTCCAGGACCGTCGGCGGGCCGGTGAAGCCCTTGCGGACCAGCTGCGCGGCGGTCACCCCCGACTGGGCGGCCCAGCCGCAGTGCAGCCGCTTGACGGTGCCGCCGGTGCGGTTGGCCTCGATGATGCCGGCGGCCATCGAGGCGGTGATGCCGAGGGCGTCGAGGATGCCCTTGGCGTCGGCGCCGTAGAGCATCGACGCGGCGACCGCGCTGCCCATCGCGCCGGTGATGCTGGTGGCGTGCTGGCCGTGCTCGAAGAAGACCGAGTTGCCCAGCTTGTGGTCGTAGCCGGCCATGCCGAGCCGGACGGCGACCTCCAGGCCGACCGCGATGGCGCGTACGGTCTGCTCTCCGTCGGCACCGGCGTGCTCGGCGGCGGCCAGGGCGGCCGGGACCACGCTGGCGCTGGGGTGCAGCACCGACGGCAGGTGGGTGTCGTCGTAGTCCAGCGAGTGGGCCAGCACCCCGTTGCCGAAGGCGGCCTGCGCGGCGGTGACCGGGCCGGGCACACCGACGATGTGGGCCTGCGGGTTCCCGCCCTGGTCGAGCAGGTGCTCGATGATGGCGGCGCTGGTCTCCAGCCGGTGCGCGGCCACGCAGAGCCCGAGGATGTCCAGCACGCGCTGGCGCACGCTGGCGGCGACCTCGGCCGGAACGCCGTCGGTGGCGCTGCGGGCGGCGAACTCGGCGAGCCGGGCGCCGAGGGTGGTCTCGTCAGCCATTGCCGACCACCGCCAGCGGGCGCACCGGGGAGCCGGTGGCGCCGAAGAGGGGCAGCGGCGACAGCACGAAGAGGAACTCGTACACGGCCTCGGCGGCGAGCTGCTCCAGCGCCATCGTCTCGATGATGTAGATGCCGTGCTCGACCAGGAGCACCCGGTGGGCCGGCAGGGTCGCGTGCCCAGCGCCGGGGTGCAGGCACTCGTACGCGATGGTGTCGGCGCCGGTGGCGTGGATGCCCTTGGCCGCCAGCCAGGTGGCCCCGTCGGTGCTGACCCCGGGTACGCCGGAGGACTGCCCCATGAACAGGTCCTTGTCGCCCGAGTCGAAGTGCTGACCCCAGCCGCTGCGCACCAGGACCACGTCACCGGCGCCGATCTCGGTGCCCTGCCGGGCGGCGGCGGCCTCCAGGTCGGCCACGGTGATCTCGTAACCGGCGTCCAGGCGGGTGACGCCCTTGACCGCGGGGATGTCCAGCAGCACGCCGCGGCGGACCATCGGCTCGATGGTGTGCGCGCCGAGCTGCTCGTACCGGCCGCCCTTGAGCGCCTCGTCGACGCCGATGCCGCCGTAGAGCTTGCCGTCCTGTGACACATGAGACAGCGCGTCGATGTGGGTGCCGACGTGGGTGCCCATCGTGATCATGTCGTTGGCCGCGGAGCCGCCGTCGGAGCGGACCATGTCCCCGTGCCGGCGGGGCAGGGAGTGCCAGTACGCCGGGTGGTTGGGGGACTGGGGCATCCCCACCGTCAGGCGCCGGCCCAGGTCGATGACCCGGACTCCCGCCCGGACGGCGGACAGCAGGGGGTCGGTGACCGCTGCGGAGTCGGCGGCCGGGGTGGTCTCGATGGTCATGGGCTCCTCGTCAGTGTTCAGTGGGATCGGGTGAGCCGGGGTGCTCAGAAGACAACCTTGCGCGCGCGCAGCTCGGCGATGGTCGCGGGGTCGCAGCCGAGTTCGTCGATGAAGACCGATTCGCTGTCGGCGCCCTTGTCGCGGCCGGTGAAGCGGATGCGTCCCGGGGTCTCGGACATCCGCCACATCACGTTGTGCATCTTGACCCGGCCCAGGTCCGGGTCGGGCACCTCGACGATCATCTCGGTCGCCTGCACGTGCGGGTCCTCGACGATGTCGCGCGCGGTGTAGATGGGGGCGATCGCGGCGCCGGCGTCGGTGAAAGCCGCGACAACCTCGTCGCGGGTGCGCTCGGCGATCCAGCCGCCGACGTAGGAGTCGAGCAGGTCGGCGTGCTGGGCGCGGCTGTGCCCGGCGGCGAACCACGGTTCGGTGATGACCTCGGGGTGGCCGACCAGGGTCAGTACCCGTTCGGCGATCGACTGGGCGCTGGTGGAGATGGCGACCCAGTGCCCGTCGCTGGTCTGGTAGGTGTTGCGGGGGGCGTTGTTGGTCGAGCGGTTGCCGTGCCGCATACCGATCTTGCCCAGCTGGTCGTAGGCGGTGGGGCCGGGGCCGACCGCGGTCATGATCGGTTCGAGCAGGCTCATGTCGACGATCTGGCCGCGTCCGCCGTTGCGCTCGCGCGCCAGCAGCGCCATGGTCGTCGCCGAGGAGGCGGCGATGCCGCAGATGCTGTCGGCCAGGCCGAACGCGGGCAGGGTCGGCGGCCCGTCGGGCTGGCCGGTGAGGTGGGCGAAGCCGCTCATCGCCTCCGCCAGGGTGCCGAACCCGGCACGGGAGGAGTACGGGCCGCTCTGGCCGAAGCCGGTGACGCGCACGATCACCAGGCCGGGGTTGACCTCGTGCAGTTTCTCCGGGCCGACACCCCAGCGTTCGAGGGTGCCGGGGCGGAAGTTCTCGACGATGACGTCGGCGGTGGCCGCGAGCTTCAGGAACAGTTCGGCGCCCTCGGGTGCGGACAGGCTCAGACCGACGGTGCGCTTGTTGCGGGAGATCTCCTTCCACCACAGCGGCACGCCGTCCTTGCTCTCGCCGTGGCCCCGCATGCTGTCGCCGGCGACCGGGTGCTCGATCTTGATCACTTCGGCGCCGAAGTCACCGAGGATCTGGCAGCAGAGCGGGCCGGCCAGGATCGTCGAGACGTCGAGTACACGTAGGCCACTCAGCGGACCGTCCTGCATGAGGGTTCCTCTCTGGGATCCGTGCGCGCACGCTGTTCCGTCAGGCGAAACGATATTCCGGGACAGTAACGGAGTGTGGATCAGGGCGTCAATCATTCGTGGCGGCGATCGCGTACACCCGTTCGAGGAGTGGGAGGACCACTCGGGGCGAGGGTGTGGCCGAGGCGGGCCGACCCCGGTGAGCAGCACCATTGACGCCATCTCAGGCCAACCGTAATGTACGTGGAACAGCGTTCCATACAACGGAATAGCCGGGGTCGCCGCCCGTTCGTCCGAGGCGGCGGGCGGCCGAAATATGCCGGCGCCATCTACAAGGAGGCCACGTGCTCCCGCGCTCCTACCTGTACGTGCCCGGCGATGCCCAGGAGAAGCTGGACAAGGCGCTGGGGCGTGGCGCCGACGCGCTGATCGTCGACCTCGAGGACGCCGTACCGCCGGCCGGCAAGGACGCCGCCCGCGCCGCGGTGGCTGCCTGGCTGGCGCAGCAGCCCGCCGCCGGCGAGCAGCCCGTCGAGCTCTGGGTGCGGGTCAACCCCGGCGCACTCGGCCACACCGACGTACGCGCCGTGGTCGGACCGGCGCTCACCGGAGTGATGGTCGCCAAGACCGAGTCGCAGGCCGAACTGACCGCGCTCGACGCGGTGCTCACCGAGGCCGAGGCTGCGGCCGGGATCGCGGCCGGGTCGACCGGCGTGGTGCCGCTGCTGGAGTCCGCCGCCGCCGTGCTGCGCGCCGAGGAGATCGCCGCCGGCCCCCGGGTGGTGCGGCTGCAGGTCGGCGAGGCGGACCTCGCCGCCGACACCGGCATCACCCCCGGTGAGGACGAGCGGGAACTGGCCTCCATCCGCACCCGCACGGTGCTGGTCAGCGCCGCCGCACGCATCAACCCGCCGGTGGCCCCGGTCTCCACCAACTTCCGGGACCTGGCGAAGCTGCGCCACTCCACCGAGGCGCTGGCCCGGCAGGGCTACATCGGCCGCGCCTGCATCCACCCGGCGCAGATCGCCGTCGCCAACGAGGTCTTCACCCCCGACGCCGCGGCGGTCACCGCCGCCCGCGAACTGGTGGCGATCTTCGACGCCGCCATGGCCGCCGGCCGGGGAGTGGCCGTCGGCGCCGACGGCCGCATGATCGACGAGGCCGTGGTCCGCAAGGCGCGCCGGGTGCTCGCGCTCGCCCGCTAGCGCCCCACCACGCCGTCACCCGCCGCAGAGGTACGACCCGGCGGGTGACGGCGCCGTACAGAGATAAAGGAGTCACCAGGTGAGCCTTCGCGATGTGCGTGAGGTCGTCGTAGCCAGTGCGGACGTGGCCGCCTCCGCGCGGTTCCACAGCGCCGCCTTCGACCTGGAGGTGCTCGGCCAGGACGCCGGGAGCACGCTGCTGGGCGTACCCGGATCCACGGGGGGCCGGCTGCGCCTGGTCCCCGCCGCGGACCGGCCCGCCGACCCGACGCCGCCGGCGCTCTGGGATCCCGGCGCGCGGCTGCTGGGCATCTACTCCCGCGACCTGCCCGCCACCGCGGCAGCCATCGCCGCCGCCGGCGGCCGGCCCCGCAACCCCGTCACCTACCCCTACGGCACGGCGTCGCTGTCGGAGCTGGTGGCCCAGGGCGCCGACGGCATCTGGTGGACGGTGCCGCAGGCGGTCGACGGGGCCCACCGCCCCAGTCCGGCGCTCGCCGCCGACGCGGCGCGGCTCCACTCCGAACTGCACACGGTGGTGCTGGTCGTCGACGACCACGACGCCGCGGTGCGCTTCTTCGTCGCCGGCGGGCTGCGGGTCGTCTTCGACGGCACCATGACCGGCCCGGACTTCGAAGAGCTCGTCGGCATGCCCGCCGGCGCCGCGCTGCGCCTTGCCTTCCTGGTCGGCCCCGACGAGGCCCCCGCCCGGGTGGAGATCATGTCCTTCGCCGGTGTGACCGCCACCGACCGCGGCGACGACCCGGTCGGCATCCGCCGCATCGTCTTCGCCGCGGACGACCCGGCGGCCGACCGCGCGAGGCTGCTCGCCGCCGGCGCCACGGAGCTCGACGGCGGGCTGCTGCGCGGACCGGCCGGAGTCGAGATCGCCCTCGTCGCCCGGGAGCAGCGATGACCGCCGCGGGCGCGCCCACGCTGATCGTCGTCGGCGGTGGCGGTGGCGGACTCTGCACCGCCATCACCGCGGCGCAGCACGGCGCTACCGTGCACCTGCTCGACAAGCAGGAGCAGCTCGGCGGGATGCTGCACATCGCCAACGGCGAGTTCTCCGGCGCGGGCAGCCGGCGCCAGCGCGAGCACGGCATCGACGACGACCCGCGGCGCCACTTCGACGACGTACTGCGCATCTCGCACGGCAAGGTCGACCGGGAGCTGGCCTGGATGTCGGTCAGCGCCCAGGGCGAGACCGTCGACTGGCTCGACGACCTCGGCTTCCAGTTCGACCCGGCGACCCCCGGGCTCATCCACGGCCACGAGGTCTACTCGGTGCCGCGCACCTACTGGGGCGTCGAGCACGGCCGCTCGGTGCTGCGGGTGCTGCTGGAGCAGCTCGCGCCCCTGCTGGAATCCGGCCGGATCGTGCTGCACTTGCGCACCGCCGTGACCGGTCTGCTCACCGATTCCGCCGGCCGGGTCACCGGGGTCCGCGTCCAGGGGCCCGCCGACACCGCCGAGCGGCAGCTGACCGCCGACGCGGTGGTGCTGGCCACCGGCGGCTACGACGCCGACGCCGCGCTGCGCAACCAGTTCCTGCCCGCGCACTGCTCCTCGGTGCTCATCGGCTGCCTCGACCACGCCACCGGCGACGGGCTGGTGATGGCCCGGGAGCTCGGCGCCGCGGTCTCCGCCGACGGCATCTTCCTGCCGGTGATGGGGCTGATCCCCGACCCGGGGCGCCCCGGCCACGCCGTCGACTACCGCGAGGCGTTCGTGGAGCTGGCGCCGGCGTACCGCACGCCGTACGAGATCTGGGTCAACAAGCGCGGCGAGCGGTTCGTGCCGGAGGACACCACCAGTCCGGAGCTGCGCGAGCGCACGCTGCTGGAACAGCCCGACGTCACCATGCACGTGGTCTTCGACCAGGCGGCGGTCGACGCCGCGCCGGTGCCCCTGATCCGCAACCCCGGCGGCGACTGGGACAGCGACCGGTTCGCCCGGGCCTGCCGCGACAGCCCGTGGGTGACCCGGGCCGACACTCTGCCGGGACTGGCCCGCAAGCTCGGGGTGGACCCGGCGGCGCTCGAGTCGACCGTGAACGACTACAACGCCGCCGTCGCGGCCGGGGCTGACCCGCACCTGGGCCGCACGGTCCTGCCCGCGCCGATCGGTGCCGGCCCCTTCTACGCCGTCACCAGCGTCGCCGCCTCGATCCTGTCCCGGGACGGGCTGCGGGTGAACACCGACCTGTCGGTGCTCACCGAGTCCGGCGAGCCGATCCCCGGGCTGTACGCCGTCGGCGAGGTGCTGGGCAACAACGTCTTCGCCGGCGACAACTATGTCGGCGGCATGAGCATCACCCCGGCGATGACGCTGGGCCGGCACCTCGGTGCCCGCCTGGCGGCCGCCCGCCACGACAGGAGCGCAGCATGACCGACCAGCCGCTGATCCGGGGCGTGAACGCCGCCTTCCTCGGCGTCACCGACCCCGAGCCGCACCTTGCCTACTACCGCGACCAGCTCGGTTTCGCCGTCGCCGAGTCCGGTGTGCTCGCCGCGTCCGACGCGGCGGCGATCTGGGGCGAGGGGGTCGGCGAGGTCGGCGTCACCGTGCTGACCGCCGCGGGCGCGCCGCACGGGCGCATCGTGCTGCTGACCGTCCCCGCCGGCGAGGCGGTCCACCCGCACTCGGCCGACTACGGACTGGCCGGCATCGACCTCTACACCCGGGACATCACCGAGTCGCACCGGGTGCTCACCGCGGCCGGCTACTCCTGGGTGACGCCGCCGGCGACCTGGCAGGTGCCGCTGGGGGAGAAGCTGGTCACCGTCACCGAGGGGTTCTGCAACGCCCCGGAGGGCACCGGCGTGGTCTTCGTCGAGCCCGCCGCGCCGCGCGGCACCGCCGCCTGGGACGCCGAACCGGACCGGTTCTACACCGAACTGACCTCGCTCGTCTGCCACGTGCCGGACTTCGAGGCCGAGGTCGCCTTCTGGGGCCCGGACGGGCTGGGCCTGTCCCAGTGGTACGACGTCAGCTTCAGCGACCCGGGCCTGGACGAGATGGCCTCGCTGCCCCCGGGCACGGTGATGCGCCTGGCCTTCCTCGCCGGTGAGCTCACCGCCCGCATCGAGGTCACCCGGATCCAGGACCGCACGGTCGGCACCGACCGCCGGGCGCAGCAGCGGACCGCCCGTCACCTCGGGCACACCGGCTGGCTGGTGCACACCCGGGATCTCGACGCCGTCCTGGAGCGCGTACGCGAGCGTGGCGGCAGCGTGCGGACCGGCCCGGTGCAGGCGCCCGCGCTGCTCTTCGGCGGCGCCCGGGTGGCCTTCGTCGACACCCCCAACGGCATCCCGGTGACCTTCGCCGAGCAGGCCGCCTGAGGGGACGTTTCCAGCGGCTGGGAAACCTTGACCGGCTTCTGGAGCGCCCCTAAAGTTACTCCGAAACAGTGTTCCGCTTTATGGAACACCTTTAGGGAATGAGGCAGAATTGCGCCCTCACGTTGAACTCATTCAAGAAGACGACTACGTCTGGCACGGCGCCGAGCTGCCCGGCGGTGAAGGTCGCGCCAGCGAGCGCCGCCTTTCTGTCGACGAAGAGGACGGCTCGTCGTCGCTTCGCGTCGATTTCCACACCGACTGGGGCCGGGGCCCGGGTATTCATCACGCCAACACCGAGTACTACGTGCTCGAAGGCTCGATGACCTACGGCGGAAAGCAAATCGGCAAGGGCGGATACGTCTACGCACCAAAGGGTGTGCCTACCGACGCGATCACTTTCGCCGAGGGCGCGCGGATCCTGCACTACCGCGAATACGGTGACGCCGGTTTCGACGCCGTCGACTCCATCAAGGCGCCCCGCTGGGAGAGCGCCCGCGAGGACATCATCGTCATCGACAGTGACGCGATGAAGTGGGACGCGGTGCCCAACCCGGGCCCGATGCCCGGCCTGTTCATCAAATACCTGCACGTCGACCCGGTGACCGGCTTCTACACCCGCCTGGTGCACGCCCAGCAGGGCTGGTCGGACCACCGCCTCGCGCACCACCCGTGCTACGAGGAGGCCTACACCACCCAGGGCCACATGGAGTACAAC
>Ga0233375_1000545_pt1 | contig 19875 bp, 21 predicted proteins | sample ElkDunMinimDraft_10_FD_191539 | JGI IMG/M metagenome (GOLD analysis project Ga0233375, IMG submission 191539) | Fecal eukaryotic communites from dung pellets of Tule Elk in California, USA - Elk Dung E16 | ecosystem: Host-associated > Mammals > Digestive system > Large intestine > Fecal | place... | reverse complement strand
GGCCCAGGCCCGCTAGGAGCCGTCGGCCCCCGGCTCAGGCCGGGAGTGCTCCTCAGGGGCGCGCTGGACAGGCGCCTGCCGCTCGACGAGGTACGAGTGCCCGTCCGGGCCCACCACCCGCTCGAGGTGCGTGCGCAGCTCCTCGTCGCGCTCGCGCTCCTGCTCGCTGACCGGGCGATGGGGCGCCTTCGAGTCGCCGAGCTGGGGCGGGCCGAAGATCGTCAGGAGCTTCTCGGTGACCCGCATGCCCAGCGGCGTGCGGGGTGGTCTCGCCGTCATGAGCTCCTCCTCGCCTGCGTCGACGGTGCGCCGTCACGCCCATCGTCGCCTCTCCTCCTGGGAGCGGCAGCGTCGACCAGCGCCCAGGTGGCGGCGGCGAGCACGAGCGCGGCGGCGACGACGGCGGGCCAGGCGCCGATCACCGGCGCCACGAGGTGGGACCCGACGAACGCCAGCACCGCCACCGCCATGACCGCGGCGACCCTCGGCCAACCAGCGGTCGGCGCGGAGCGGAGCGCGCACCAGGCGGCGCCCGCGAGCAGGACCACGGCAGCCGCCGGGCGCACGCCGGTCAGCTGGCCGACGGCGAAGCCGACCACCAGGGTGAGGCCCGCGAGGGGCGCGGTGGGCAGGGCGGAGGCGGACACGCGAGGCACGGACCCACCTTAGGCTCGCCCTGGCGCCCCACCGCGCACGTCCCGCGTGCACGAGCCCCGCGTGGACATACCGTGGTGCCAACTGACCTGATGAGAGGGAAACCCGTGACGACCGAACCCATCGACGCGACCGCGACGACGGCCTGGACCGACCTCACCGCGCAGCGTGACGCGCTCCGCCCCGACCTGCGCGCCTGGTTCGCCGCCGACCCGCAGCGCACCGAGCGCCTCACCCGCACCGTCGGCGACCTGCACGTCGACCTGTCGAAGAACCTGGTCACCGACGAGACGCTCGCGACGCTGGTGCGGCTCGCCGACGAGGTGCGGCTCGGCTCGCACATCGAGGCGATGTTCTCCGGCCAGCACATCAACTCCACCGAGGACCGCGCGGTCCTGCACACCGCGCTGCGCCGCCCCGCCTCGGCCGGCCCCGCCCTCGTGGTCGACGGCCAGCAGGTCGACAGCGACGTGCAGGCCGAGCTCGAGAAGGTCTTCGCGTTCGCCGACAAGGTGCGCTCCGGCGCCTGGACCGGCGTCACCGGCGCCCGGGTGGCCACGGTGGTGAACATCGGCATCGGCGGCTCGGACCTGGGCCCCGTGATGGCCTACGAGGCGCTCGCCCCGTACGTCCAGGACGGCCTCGAGCTGCGGTTCGTCTCCAACATCGACCCCACCGACATCGCGGAGACGGTGCAGGGCCTGGACCCGGCCACCACGCTGTTCATCGTCGCGTCCAAGACGTTCGGCACCATCGAGACGCTCACCAACGCCCGCCTCGCGCGGGAGTGGCTCTGGGAGCAGCTCATCGCCGCCGGCGCCATCGAGGACACCGAGGAGGCGCGCTCGGAGGCTGTCGCCCGTCACTTCGTCGCTGTCTCGACGGCCCTGGACAAGGTCGCGGCCTTCGGCATCGACCCCGCCAACGCGTTCGGATTCTGGGACTGGGTCGGCGGCCGCTACTCGGTGGACTCCGCGATCGGCACGTCGCTCGCGATCGCGATCGGCCCCGACGGCTTCCGCGACTTCCTCGCCGGCTTCCACGCCGTCGACGAGCACTTCCGCACCACGCCGTTCGCGCAGAACGTGCCCGTGCTGATGGGCCTGCTCAACGTCTGGTACGTGAACTTCCTCGACGCGGCGACGCACGCCGTGCTGCCCTACGCCCAGCACCTGCACCGCTTCCCGGCGTACCTGCAGCAGCTGACCATGGAGTCGAACGGCAAGTCGGTGCGCTGGGACGGCTCCCCCGTCACCACGCAGACCGGCGAGGTGTTCTGGGGCGAGCCCGGCACCAACGGGCAGCACGCCTTCTACCAGCTCATCCACCAGGGCACGCGCCTCGTCCCGGCCGACTTCATCGCCGTGGCGAACCCCGCCCACCCGCTCAAGGACGGCGACACCGACGTCCACGAGCTGCTGCTCGCGAACTTCTTCGCCCAGACCAAGGCCCTCGCGTTCGGCAAGACCGCCGACGAGGTCCGCGCGGAGGGCACCGCCGAGCACATCGTCCCGGCCCGCGTCTTCACCGGAAGCCGGCCCACGACCTCGATCCTGGCCCCGGCGCTCACCCCGTCGGTGCTGGGCCAGCTGATCGCGCTGTACGAGCACATCACCTTCGTGCAGGGCGTGGTGTGGGGCATCAACAGCTTCGACCAGTGGGGCGTCGAGCTCGGCAAGAAGCTCGCGCTGGAGATCGCCCCGGCCGTCTCCGGCGACAGCCAGGCGCTGGCCGCTCAGGACCAGTCCACCCGGAGCCTCATCGAGTACTACCGCACCCACCGCGGCTGATCCCCGACCGCTCGTCGAGGGCCCGGCTCACCCGGCCGGGCCCTCGACGAGCGTGACGTCCGCCGTGCGCGGCACGCCGCGGCTGGTCCACCCGAGGGTCACGGTGTCGCCGGGCTCGAGCTCGGCGAGCCGCGCCGACAGGTCGGCCGGCGAGGTCACCTCCATGCCGTCGAGCGAGGTGACGACGTCGCCCGCGATCAGCCCTGCCTCGTCGGCGGGGGTCCCCGAGATCACCCCGGCCACTGGCGCGCCGACGGACTCGGACCTGCGCCGCAGCAGGTCGTCGCTCCGCCCACCGTCCTCCTCGAGGCCGCCGGGCCTGTCAGCCGCGTCTGCCATGACCAACTGCACCCCGAGGAACGCGGGATAGCCGATCGACACCGTCTCGGACTCCTCTCCGCTGAGGATCTGCGCCGTGATGTCGAGCACCGTCGCGATCGGGATGGCGTACCCGCGGATGTCCTCCCTGCCGGTCGACGCCGCGGTCGTCATGCCCACCACCTCGCCGTCCGCGTCGAGGATCGCCCCGCCCGAGTCTCCCGAGACGACATCCGCGTCGACCTCGATGAGCCCGCCGAGCTCGCGGCCGGTGGCGCTGCCCTCGGTCCGCGTGGTGATGCTCCGGTCCAGCGAGGTCACCATCCCGGGGGTGGCCATGAGCTCGCTGGCGCCCTGCGCGTTGCCCACCACGGTGACCTCGTCGCCCACGTCGAGGTCCTCGTCCTGGTCGACGGTCGCGATCGACAGGTTGGCCGCGTCGTCGAGCTGCAGCACCGCGACGTCGTTGACCGAGTCGGATCCGACCACCGTCGCGGCGTAGGACTGCGGTGGCGTCCCGACGGTGACGCTCACCTCGGTCGATCCGGCGATGACGTGGGTGTTGGTGAGGACCACTCCGTCGGAAGTCAGCACGATGCCGGTCCCTGCGGCCTCGGCCCTCTGGTAGCCGAGCTCGGTGTTGAGGATCGCGAGCCCGGCGCGCTCGTCGACGCCGGCGACGCGGGGCTCGAGGGTGATGGTCTCCACGGGGGCTGGGACCCCGGCACCCGACGGGTCGGGGCCTGACGCGAGCGCCGAACCGCCGGCGAGCACCGCGATCGCCAGCGCGGCCCCGACTCCTCCGGCGGCCGCCCGCCGCCCTGGCCGGCGATACCGCCGTGCGGGCTCGCCCCAGAAGTCCTCGTCCATCACGCCCCCCTGCCCGCGTCGTTCCGACGCGGCCCCTGTCTCCAGGAGAACCCACGCGCGCCGATGCGGCCTGCGCTACGGAGGCCCGATCAGCCCGTCGCAGGTGGGAGGGCCGGAGGTCAGCGGGAGAACCGCTCCGAGCGCTCGACCACCCGGCCGGCGCGCGCCTGCTCGTCCCACCGGTAGACCGTCACGCCGTCGATGAGGACGTGCTCGGCGCGGCTGGCGAGGTCGAGCGGGTCGCCCGACCAGATCACCACGTCGGCGTCGAGCCCGGGGGCCAGCGCGCCCACCCTGCCCTCGAGCCCGAAGAACGAGGCGGGATTCACCGTCAGCGCCTCGAGGGCCGTCTGCCGCGGCAGGCCCTCCTTGACGGCCAGCGCGGCCTGGTGGACCAGGAAGTTGATGGGCACGACGGGATGGTCGGTGGTGATGGCCACGCGCACGCCGGCCGCGGCGATCGTCGCCAGGTTCACGATGGCCCGGTCCCTCAGCTCGACCTTCGAGCGGCTGGTGAGCATCGGCCCGAAGATCACCGGCACGTCCCGCTCCGCGAGCACGTCCGCGATCTTGTGGGCCTCGGTGCCGTGGTTGACCACGAGGCGGTACCCGAACTCGTCGGCGAGCCGCAGGGCGGTCGCGATGTCGTCGTGGCGGTGCGTGTGCTGGTCCCACACGAGCTCGCCGTCGAGCACGCGCGCGAGAACCTCCAGCCCGAGGTCGACGGAGAACGGCTCGTCCTTCGCCGCGGCGGCGGCCCGTGCCGCCCGGTAGTCCTGCGCGCGGGTGAACGCCTCACGGATGACCAGCGCCACGCCGAGCCGCGTCGAGGGCAGCTGCTTCTTCTCCCGGTACACGCGCTTCGGGTTCTCGCCGAGGGCCGACTTCACGCTCACCGAGTCGCTGATGACCTGCTCGTCGACCGTGCGCCCGCCCCACGCCTTGATGGCCACGCTCTGGCCCCCGATGGGGTTGCCGGACCCGGGCTTGACGACGATCGAGGTCACCCCGCCCGACAGCGCGTCGCGGAAGCCCTCGTCGTCGATGTCGATCGCGTCGATGGCGCGGACCGCCGCCATGTCGGGCCCGGTCATCTCGTTGACGTCGTTGCCCTCGATCCCGACCCCCTCCTCGGAGATCCCGACGTGGCCGTGGCCCTCGACGAACCCAGGCAGCACCCACCGGCCTGTGGCGTCGATGACCTCCGCGCCTGCCGGGACGTCGACGTCGGGGCCGACGGCGACGATGCGACCGTCCTCGATGAGGACGACGCCGCCCTCGATGGCGGGCCCCGACACCGGGACGACATGGCCCCCGGTCACGGCGATCACGGACGTGGGCGACGGCGTGCCTGTGCTCATCTGCCCACCGTACGACGGCGCCCGCAGGGGGTGGCCGCGCCCTGCCGCGGCGCGTCCCATGTCACACGCGCGGCGGTGACGGGCCCTCGAACGGCAGGCGTACGCTTCAGGCACGGATCCCTTCGAATGTCGGCGGTCAGTCGTCGGCGGGCCTCCGCGCTCCACAACGACACCCGGGCAGCGCCCGGAGTCTGGTGAGACATGAGCATCAGCTCGCTGGCACGTCCCCGTCCCCACCACCGTGTGACCGCCGCATCGCCGCGCGTCCACCCCGACTCCTGGTTCGGCGCGGTGCAGCCTGTCCCCGAGGCCGTGGTCCGGCTGGAGATCGCCGCCGAGTCGACCGGCGGTCCCGTCCAGGGGGCGTGGTGGCCGTGGAGCCGAGACCTCGCCGTCCAGGCGCCCGCCCTGCTGTCCGCTGTGGGGTCGGCGTGCGGGACGAGCGTGGTGCACCTGGTGTACGACCGCCACACCTGGGACCCGGTGCCGCACCGCCTGCCGCTGGGCGACCGGTACGTGAAGACCGGGTGGTTCGACCTGGCCGACCCGCACCAGGTGTCGCTGCACCTGTACGGCGGGCGCCGGCTGGTGCTGCTCGTGGTCCCGCCCGAGGCCGGCCGACGGACGGCGCTGCGCGCGATGCACCAGGCTGCGGACCGTCACAACCGCCTCACACCCGGGCGAATCCTGCCCCGTTGAGAGCAGACTCTGGCCCTCCCGGCCAGAAGCGTGTACAGTCATGAAGGATTTGCAGTGCTTGGATGTCATTCATCGCACCAGCTTGCTGGTGCGCGCGTTCCCGCAAGGGGCGGACGACGAACACCGTAATCACCTGGTCCCGTTAATTCTGCGGGGTCGTCCGTATTACCTCTTGAGGAGAACAACATGGCTACTGGCACCGTGAAGTGGTTCAACGCCGAAAAGGGCTTCGGCTTCATTGCTCCCGACGACGGCGGCGCCGACGTCTTCGCGCACTACTCGGCCATCGCGAGCAGCGGCTACCGCTCGCTCGACGAGAACCAGAAGGTGCAGTTCGACGTCACGCAGGGCCCCAAGGGCCCGCAGGCCGAGAACATCACGCCGCTCTGATCGAGCGCGCCTGACTCACAAGAACGCCCCGGCCGGGAACGGCCGGGGCGTTCTTGCGTCTCCACCCCCCACGCCGCGGCCGACCACCCCAGGCGCCGTTCTTCGGTCACAGCCGGATCTGACGGGCCCGCCCTTCCCGGAGGACGGCGGCCTCGATCGTCACCTCGACGACCTCCGCCCCGCTGCGGATGCTCACGACCAGGTCGCCATCCGGGGACGCGGGCGCCAGCCGCATCAACCACCAGGACCTCCCCGGAGCCCTCGACTCCCCCCGCACAGAATGCGGCTCATGCACCGAGGCCGCCCCGCCAGCTCCCGGCTGCCGGGCCATCACGTCCACGACATGCCCAGCCGACAACGCCCCGGGGGCCGCGGACACCTCGACGTCCTCCGCGAGAGCCGTCGACCCGGGCGGCGCCAACGCCGTGAGCAGGTACTCGACCTGCGCGTCCCAGACCCACACCGGGCCCACCACGTACGCCCTCCCGTCGAGCCACCCGGCCAGCCGCACCCACGCGACGCAGCCCGGCGCCTTCGCCTCCCCGGTCGCCTCGCTGTGCGTCCCGCTGTGCGTCCGGCTGCGTGCCGCGCTGTCCGCCCCGGCACGCTCGCCCGCCTGAGCCCTCACGGGCGCCGACTCGTCATGACTCACGTGGCCCCCGCTCCACCGCGCGATCCGCTCCCGCCTCCACGGAACACCGCGGCGGCGCGGGCGGCAACCGGTCGCCCGTGGACGACGCACCCGTCCACGACGCCTAAGGTCGAGGCATGAGCGATGCCCCGAGCGCGGAGTCCACCCGCCTCGACCGCTGGCTGTGGTGCGCGAGGCTCTTCCGCACGCGAGCCCTCGCGGCGGCGGCCTGCCGGTCCGGCCACGTGCGGATCAACGGCACGCACGCGAAGGCCGCCTCGTCCGTCCGCGTCGGCGACGAGATCCGCGTGCGGGGCGACGGCAGGGAGCGGATCGTGGTGGTGGCCCAGGTGATCGTCAAGCGCGTGGGCGCAGGACCGGCCGCCGAGTGCTACGTGGACCACACCCCGCCTCCCCCGACGCCGGAGGAGACGCCCGGCGTGCCGATCCGCGACCGTGGCGCGGGCCGCCCGACGAAGCGCGAGCGCCGGCTGCTCGAACAGCTTCGCGGCCGGTAGCGGCGCACATCACATCGATCTCGTGGCCGGATGGCGGAGAATGAACGCTGACCGGTTCCGCCCGACGAGCAGAAGGCACCCCGTGAACCAGCCCCGCATGAACGTCGAGTCCTTCAACCTCGACCACCGCACCGTCGCCGCGCCGTACGTGCGGCTCGCCGACACGAAGGTCCTCCCCGGCGGCGACGTCATCACCAAGTACGACGTGCGGTTCTGCCAGCCCAATGTCGACCACCTCGAGATGCCGTCGCTGCACTCGCTCGAGCACCTCATGGCGGAGCACTCGCGCAACCACTCCGACCGGGTCATCGACATCTCCCCGATGGGCTGCCAGACGGGGTTCTACGTGATCCTCCAGGGCGAGTGGGAGTACGACGCCGTGCTCGACCTGGTCCAGGCCACGCTCGAGGACGTGCTCGAGGCAACCGAGGTGCCCGCCGCCAACGTGGTCCAGTGCGGCTGGGCGGCCAGCCACACGCTGTCGGGGGCGCAGGCCGTGGCCCGGGGCTTCCTGGCCAAGCGCGGCGAGTGGGCCCAGGTGAGCGCATGATCGCGATCGACGCCATCATCGTGACCGCGATGGCGGACGAGTCGGCGCCGTTCGTCGACCGCGCCGACTTCGTGGGGCAGCCCACGCAGGTGGGCCATGCGGTCCACCGGGCGCTCTCGTTCGACGGGCACGGCGTGCTGCTCGTGCAGTGCGGCATCGGGCTGGTCAACGCCGCGACCGCCGCGGCCGTGGCCCTCAACGGGACCAAGGCCCACGTCCTGATCAGCGCCGGGAGCGCCGGCGGCATCGGCCCGACGGTGCGAGTCGGCGACGTGGTGGTCGGCTCGGAGTACGTCTACTCCGGTGCGGACGCGCGGGCCTTCGGCTACTCCCTCGGCCAGGTGCCGGGCATGCCGGCCGTGTACCAGGGCGACGAGGCGCTGCTCAAGACGGCCGCCAACGCCGACGTCGCGGATCTGCGCGTGCTGACGGGCGCCATGATCTCCGGCGACGCCTTCATCGACGCCTCCATGGTGGACGGCGTGCGGGCCTCGTTCCCCGACGCGCTCTCCACCGACATGGAGTCGGCCGCCCTGGCGCAGACCGCCCACCTGTACGGCGTGCCATTCCTCGCCGTGCGCGGCATCTCCGACCTGTGCGGCCCGGCTGCGGACTCCGACTTCCTGCAGCATGTGGACGACGCCGCGGAGCGCTCCGCGCGCGTGGTGATCAGCTCCCTCTCGGAGATCAGCTCGCGCTACTGACACCCGCGGCCCGCGCGCTGCGGCGCCGCCTGCCCGCGTGATGTGGAGGGCGTCCGGATCTGGCCGACGGGCCGGTCAGATCCGGACCATGCCCTGGACGCGGCTCTCGCAGTCTCCCCCGACCCAGACGTCGCGGCCGTCGTGCTGCACGTGCACGCGCCCGTCGCGCCGCAGGGCCGTCCCCTGCCGCGCGACGTAGGACGGCGCCGCGAGCCCCGCGCCGATCAGCCACTGCCCGAGGCCCGCGTTGAGGCTGCCGGTGACGGGGTCCTCGGTCACCCCCATGTCCGGGATGAACGCCCGCACCTCGAAGTCGACCTCGGAGCCCGCGGGGTGCGGCCCCATCACCCCGAACGGGGTCCCGCCCATCGCGGCGGCGTCCGCCCGCACGTCCAGCACAGTCTGCGCGGAGTCGAGCAGCAGGCCCGCCCATCCGGGGCCGTTGTCGAGCCACTGATGGCCCCGGACCTGCTCAGGGCGCACTCCGAGGCTGGCCGTCGCCCGCTCGAGCGTCTCGGCGTCGAGCGGCCCGGTGCGGAGCAGCGGCGGCGCGGCGAACGAGAGCCGCTTCCCCGTCCGACGGATCCGCACGAGGCCGGCGCCGCACTCCTGGACCACCACGTCGTCCTGGCGGGGCACGCCACCGCCCGTCAGCCACGCGTGGCACGAGCCGAGCGTCGGGTGGCCCGCGAAGGGCAGCTCCCCACCCGGTGTGAAGATCCGCAGCCGGTAGTCGGCGGCGGGGTCGGCGGCCGGCAGCACGAACGTCGTCTCCGACAGGTTGGTCCACCGGGCGAACGCGGCCATCTGGTCGTCGTCGAGCCCGCGGCCGTCGAGCACGACGGCCACGGGGTTGCCGAGGAAGGGGCGGTCGGTGAAGACGTCCACCTGGGCGAAGGGGCGGTCAGCGGCGAGGGGCATGCCTCGCACGATGCCACACGGCTCGCCGCGACGAGGCGACGAGGCCGGCGCCGGGCCTGTCGGCCGGCCGGGCGCGGATGGCCCGGTCAGCCGTCGCGCGTCATCCGGATGTGGGCGACGGCGGGCGAGGTGACCAGCTCAGTGCGCGTATACCTGTCGGCCACGTCCTCGATCCCCTCGAACAGCCGCGCGCCCGAGCCGAGCAGCACGGGCACGACGGCCACGTGGATCTCGTCCACCAGGCCGGCGCGGAGGTACTGCTGGATGGTCGAGGCTCCCCCGCCGAGGCGCACGTCGAGCCCGTCCGCCGCCTCGAACGCCTGCTCCAACGCCGACTCGATCCCGTCGCCCACGAAGTGGAACGTGGTGCCGCCCTGCATGGCGAGTGGCTCGCGGGGGTGGTGCGTGAGCACGAACACGTCATGGTGGTACGGCGGGTCCTCGCCCCACCACCCGTTCCAGGCCTCGTCCGTCCACGGGCCGCGCACCGGGCCGAACATGTTGCGGCCCATGATCGTGGCCCCGATGCCGTCGACCCCCTGCAGGAAGAAGTCGGCGTCGGCGCCCGTGCTGCCGCCCTCCTGGTCGACCATCGCGCGGCCGGGCCGGGTCGCGAACACCCACTCGTGCAGCTGCCCGCCGCCGACGCCCATGGGGTTCTGCTCGTCCTGGTCCGGCCCGGCGCCGTAGCCGTCGAGCGACATCGAGTAGTTGTGCACGCGCAGTCTCGGCATGGTCGTTCCCCCGATCGAGGCGATGACTCCTGTCAGACCGATCGTGCGCCATCGTGCGCGGCCTGGCCATGGCGCCCGGGCCGCGCACCGCTCATCTGCTCGCCTGCTCGCTCGCTCAGGCCAGCCCGCCGACGCGCACGCCGTGCTCGCGCAACGTCTCGACGCCGTCCGGCGTGGGGTCGGCGCCCTCGAGGTCGACGCCCAGGAGCGCGGGCAGACCAGTGAGGGGCGTGACGTCAGGCACCGGGTTGCCGCCGATCCAGAGCTCGTCCAGGGCGGGGAACCCGGCGAAGCGCGCGGCGTCGTGGACCTCGTTGCCCGCGATGTCGAGCATCGTCAGCGCGGGGAGGCCGCCGAGCGGCTGCGGGTCGGCGACACGGTTCTGCGAGACGGTGAGCCGGGTCAGCTCCGTGAGCCCGGCCAACGGCGTCACGTCGCCGATGGCGTTCCCGCTGACGTCCAGCGTGGTGAGCCGGGTCAGCGCGGCCAGCGGCGCCAGGTCGTCGATCTGGTTCTGCGCGAGGCCCAGGTAGCGGATGCCGGGGGTCGAGGCCAGCGGCCCGACGTCGCGGATGGCGTTCCCCGAGAGGCCCACGTCCTGCAACGGGAGGCCCCGGAGCGGCTCGAGGTCGGCCACCTGGTTGTGCGTGAGCTTGAGGCCGTTGAGCGAGCGCAGTCCGCTGAGCGGGGCCAGGTCCCGCACGTCGTTGTCGGACAGGTCCAGGGTGGCCAGGTTCCGCAGCGCGTCGATGCCGGTCAGGCTCTGGACCCGCGCCGTGTCTTCCCCGCTGCCACCGTCGGCCCCCTCGCCTGCCCCCGGGGCGCCGCCCGCTCCGCACGTCAGGCTCCGCACCTCGGACAGCGCCGCGCGGGAGACCCTGGCGTCCACGCCGCCCGCGCCCACCGCCCCGGCGACGCAGGCGGCGAGGCGCGTGTCGGCGAAGACGTCGCCGAGGGCGATGCGCGGCGCCCACTGGTACCACGCGCCCACCGCGCCGGCCACCACCAGGGCGCCGAGGGCGGCGACGGCGCCTCGCACCGCCCAGCGGCGGCTGGCCGGCTCCTGGCCGGGCGCGCCTGCCTCAGTGGGCCACGCGAGCCACGACCGGCGGACGGCCATCGCGGCGAGCAGGGCGCCGACGGCCGCCAGCGCGACGGCACGGGCCAGGTCCGGGCTGGAGAGCGGCGACATCCCCGGGACCACCTGCAGGGCGCGCCATCCGGCCAGCGCCGCGGAGAGGCCGAAGAACGCGCACGTCAGCAGCAGGAGCCCCATGGACGCCGTGATGGCGGCGCGGCGCGCCGTGCTGCCCCGACCGGCCAACGCCCAGCCGGCGCAGGCCAAGGCCGCCCCCGTCATCGCCCATCCCCAGGGGGCCAGGCCGTGGCCGGACATCACGAAGATCCGCCAGTGGATCATCGCCAGCCGCAGCGACAAGAAGCGCAGGTCGGCGGCGAGCACGAGTCCGGCCACCGCGAGCACCGTTCCGGCCACGGCCAGGGCGACGCCCTGGCGCCCCCCGCCGAGCGTCGACGTGGTGACGAGCAGCACGGGCGCGAGCCCCAGCGCCAGCACCAGGGCGCCCAGCGGCCTGGACGCGGCCGCGCCGATCAGCGGCGCCGCCACGGGCAGGGTCGCCAGCCAGACCACCGCCGTCGCCACGAGCCAGAGCCGCTGTCGTCGCATCCGTCGAGTATCAGGGCAAGAGGCCCAGTCCGGGGCAGAAGGCGCCCCCGAACGGGTGAACACGTCGCTGCGCCATCCGGGCTACCCTCTCGCTGCGGGCATCGGACTCACGCCCGGCACCAGGCACTTCCGGCTCAGCCCTGCGCGGTCGCACGGCTTCTGTGACGAGCGAGGCTGACAGCATCATGATGGGCGCACACCACGCCGCCTGCGGCGCGGCCGCCTGGGTGGCCGTCGCCGGCTCCGTCCCCTACACCCTGGGCTGGTACCCGGTCTCGAACTCGGGCCTCCTGGTCGGCAGCGTCGTCTGTGCGGGCGCGGCCCTCCTCCCGGACGCGGACCACCACTCCGGGACGATCAGCCAGTCGCTCCCGCCGCTGTCGCGGTGGGTCACCCGCGGCGTCTCCGCGGTGTCCGGCGGGCACCGCAACGGCACGCACTCGCTGCTGGCGGTGCCGGTCGCGACCGGCGGCGCGATGCTGCTCGGCCTGGTCGGCGTGCACAGCGAGACCTTCGGCCGGATCGCGATCGGCGCCGGGCTGCTCTCGGTGCTGCTGGTCGCCTACGCGCTCAAGGCGTTCCGGCTGACCAAGGAGGGGTCGTGGCTGCGCTCGTGGGCGCTGGCAATCTCCGTCTCGGTGGCGGTCACACTCTTCTCGTCGAGCCGGTGGGAGTGGCTCCCGGTCTGCGTCGGGCTGGGGGTGGCCGTGCACATCGTTGGCGACATGCTCACCAAGGGCGGCGTGTCCTTGCTGTGGCCCTGGGAGCCGAGGCCGCCACGGTGGTGGTCCGGCGTCCCGGTGCTCAACCGCGTCTGGCAGCGCGGTGGGAACATGGGCCTGCCCATCCTCGGCCGCACGGGATCCGCGCGGGAATGGGCCTTCGCGGTGCCGGTGTCGCTGTACGCGAGCTACGGCGCCGTGGCCGCCGTCATGGGCATGCTCGACTGAGGCCCCGGCGCAGTGCCGGGGCGCCGGCACCCGCCGGTGCGGGTCCGGGCGACTGGCGCCCGGACCCGCCCGCGGACCGGCGCTACCGCCGAGCCGGGCTGGTCGCCTCCGGGTCCCCGCGGTCCGGTTCGACGGCCATGCGCGCCCCCGGGATGGCGTCCAGCAGCTCGCGGGTGTACTCCTCGCGGGGGTGGTCGAACACCTCGTCGGTGGTGGCCGCCTCCACGATCCGCCCGTCGCGCATCACGCACACCTCGTCGGCGATCTGTCGCACCACCGCCAGGTCGTGCGTGATGAACAGGTACGTCAGGCCGAGCTCCGTCTGCAGGTCGTTGAGCAGGGTGAGCACCTGCGCCTGCACCAGCACGTCCAGGGCGGAGACCGCCTCGTCGCACACGATCATCTCGGGGTTCAGGGCCAACGCCCGGGCGATGGCCACCCGCTGCCGCTGCCCACCGGACAGCTCGTTCGGGAACCGCCGCATCGTCGAGGCTGGCAAGGCGACCAGCTCGAGCAGCTCGCGCACCCGCGCCTCCCGCGAGCGCTTGTCGCCCACGCCGTGGACGCGCAACGGCTCCTCGATCGTGCGGTAGATCGAGTACATCGGGTCCAGCGAGCCGTACGGGTTCTGGAAGATCGGCTGCACCCTGCGACGGAAGTCGAAGAGCTGCTTGCGGCCGAGCGTCCCGACGTCGATGCCGTCGAAGAGCACCCGGCCCGCGCTGGGCTCCAGCAGGTTCAGCACGACGTTCGCCACTGTCGACTTCCCCGACCCTGACTCCCCGACCAGGGCCATCGTGGTGCCCCGGGCGATGCTGAACGACACGTCGTCGACGGCGGTGAGCTCGCGCGTGGCCCCAGGCCGGCCGCCTGGGAGGCGGAAGACCTTGCTGAGGCTCTCGACCGTGACGATGTCGTCGCGGCCCACGGGGACCTCGGCGCCTTCCGTCTGGGCCAGCAGCTCCGGCGAGCTGACGCCACGCTCCTTCGCGCTCTGGATCCGCCGCGAGGCCAGCGACGGCGCCGAGGCGACGAGGCGCTGGGTGTACGGGTGGCTGGGCGCCTCGAGGATCTCCCGGGCCGGCCCGGACTCGACGACCTTCCCCCGGTACATGACCACCAGGTGGTCGGCGCGCTCGGCCGCGAGGCCGAGGTCGTGGGTGATGAAGAGCACCGCGGTGCCGAGCTCGCGGGTGAGCTTCTGCAGGTGGTCCAGCACCGTGCGCTGCACCGTCACGTCGAGGGCCGAGGTCGGCTCGTCGGCGATGAGCAGCTGGGGGCGTGCCGCCAGGCCGATGGCGATGAGGGCCCGCTGCAGCATCCCGCCCGAGAACTCGTGCGGGTACTGCTTCGCGCGGCGCTCGGGGTCGCGCAGCCCGGCCTCGGCGAGCAGCTCGTGGGCCCGGGTGGTGGCGGCGGCCCCGGTGGCGATGCCGTTCGCCCGCAGCGCCTCCTTGACCTGGAACCCGACCTTCCACACCGGGTTGAGGTTGGACATCGGGTCCTGCGGGACCAGCCCGATCTCCTTGCCCCGCAGGCCCACCATCTCCTTGTCGGTCGACCGGGTGATGTCGGCGCCGGCGAACTCGATGGACCCTCCGGTGACCTTGCCGGTGCCGGGCAGCAGGCCGATCACCGCGTGCGCCGTCGTGGACTTGCCCGAGCCGGACTCCCCCACGATGGCCACCGTCTGGCCCCGGTACACGGTCAGGCTCACGCCCCGCACCGCCTGCACCGGGCCCTGAGCGGCGGCGAACGAGACCTCGAGGTCGCGGATCCGCAGCAGCGGCTCCGCGCTCGAGGTCACCACTTCAGCCTCGGAGTCGATCGCGACGGGGATCATCGTGTGCGCGCCTTCGGGTCGAGGGCGTCGCGCACGGCGTCGCCCATCATGATGAAGCTGAGCACCGTCAGCGCGAGCGCGGCGGACGGGTAGAAGAGCACCATCGGCTGGCTGCGCAGGGATGCCTGCGCCTTGGCGATGTCCGCTCCCCAGGACGTGATCTGCGGCGGCAGGCCGATGCCGAGGAAGGACAGGGTCGCCTCCGCCACGATGTAGGTGCCGAGCGCCACGGTGGAGGTCACGATGACCGGGCCGGACGCGTTGGGCGCCACGTGCCGGACGAGGGTGGCGAACCGCGACGAGCCCAGCGCGCGGGCGGCTGTGACGAACTCCGAGCCCCGCACCGCCATGACGGCGCCCCGGGTGACACGTGCCAGCTGGGGCCAGCCGAAGATGCCGAGCACGAGGACCACCGTCAGCACGCTGCGGCTCTCCTTGAACATCTGCATCACGACGATCGCGGCGAGCACCAGCGGGATAGCGAAGAAGACGTCGGTGACCCGCGACAGCAACGCGTCGAACCACCCGCCGAAGAAGCCGGCCACGGCCCCGACGGAGCCGCCGACCAGGAGCACGAACAGGGTGGTCAGCACACCGGTGGCGACGGACGCCCGGGCCCCGTGGATGGTGCGGGCGTAGATGTCGCAGCCCTGGCGGTCGAAGCCGAAGGGGTGGCCCGCCGACGGGTCGGCGAGGGAGTTGCGCAGCTCGCAGAAGCGCGGGTCGAGCGACGTGAACATCGTGGGGAAGGCTGCCACCAGCAGCACGAGCGTGATGAGGGCGGCGGAGATCCAGAACAGCGGCCGACGGCGCAGGTTCTGCCACGCGTCGGCCCACAGGCTCGTGGGCGCCGCCGTCTCGTCGAGCTGGTCGACCACTCCCAGCCCCGTGTCGGCCGCGAAGAAGTGGGCCTGGTCTGGTCGGGCAGGGGCGTCAGGCATAACGGATCCTCGGGTCCAGGGCCGCGTAGAGCACGTCGACGACCAGGTTCGCTGCGATGTAGATGACCACCAGCACGGTGGTCAACGAGACGACGGTCGACGCCTGTCCCTGCTGGATGGCACGGAACAGCGTGCCGCCCACGCCGTTGATGTTGAAGATCCCCTCGGTGATGATCGCGCCGCCCATCAGGGCGCCCAGGTCGGCGCCGAGGAACGTGACCACCGGGATCAGCGAGTTGCGCAGCACGTGCACCGTGACCACCCGTGGCCGGGAGAGCCCCTTGGCGGTGGCGGTGCGCACGTAGTCGGCGGTGAGGTTTTCCGCGACCGATGTCCGTGTCAGTCGCAGCACGTAGGCGAGCGACACCGCGCCGAGCACCATCGCGGGCATCAGGAGGGTCCGCACGCTCACGTCCGAGCCGACCGTCGGCGGCACCACCCCCCACTGGACGCCCACGACGAACTGGAGCACGAAGCCGATGACGAAGGTGGGCACGGCGATGACGAGCATGCTGGTCACCAGGACCGTCGCGTCGAAGGCCTTGCCCTTGCGCAGGCCGGCCACGAGGCCGGCGGCGATGCCGAGCACCGCTTCGAACACGAGCGCCATGGCGGCGAGCTTGAAGGTGGTGGGCAGCGCCTCGCCGATGACGTCGCGGACCGAGCGGCCCGAGAAGGTCGTCCCGAAGTCGAACGTCAGCACGCCCTTGAGGTACAGCAGGTACTGCGTGAGGAACGGCTTGTCGAGATTGAAGTTCTCCCGGATGCGCTCAGCCAGCGCGGGGCTGAGCCCGCGGTCGCCGCCGAGCGCTTGCACGGGATCCCCGGGCAGTGCGAAGACCATGGCGAAGATGAGCAGAGTCGCCCCCAAGAACACGGGGATCGTCTGCACGAGCCGTCGGCCGATGTACCAGGCCACAGCAGGAACCTCCTCAGGTGGGTCCTGGGCAGACGTCGGCGGGGACGGGAGCCTGCCCGTCCCCGCCGACGATGGGGGGTCAGTTCTTGGTCACCGCGTAGAGCAGCGGGACGCTGTTCCACCCGAACTCGACGTTGCTGACCGTGTCAGCGGATCCGCCGGTGGCGTTGGCGTACCAGAGCGGGATCGCCGGCAGGTCCTTGAACAGGACCTCCTGGACCTGGAGGAACTTGGCGTTCGCCTCCTCGATCGAGCTGGCGGACGCGCCCTCGGTGAGCAGCGTGTCGACCTCGGCGCTCGAGTAGTCGCCGTCGTTCGAGCCGGCGCCGGTGCCGTAGAGCGGGCCGAGGAAGTTGTACAGGCCCGGGTAGTCGGCCTGCCATCCGGACCGGAACGCGCCCGTGATCGTGCGGGCGGTGACCTCCGAGCGCAGGTCCTTGAACGAGGGGAACGGGTTGCCCTCGGCGGAGATGCCCAGCGTGTTACGCAGGCCGTTGGTCACGGCGTCGACCCAGGCCTCGTGGCCGCCGTCGACGTTGTAGCCGATGGTGAAGGTCCCGCTGTACGGCGAGATGGCGTCGGCCTCGGCCCACAGCTCCTTGGCCTTCTCCGCGTCGAACTCCAGCACCTCGGAGCCGGCGATGTCGTTCGACCAGCCGTCGATCACCGGGGAGGTGAAGTCAGACGCCGGCGTGCGGGTGCCCTGGAAGATCGCGTCGGTGATCTCCTCGCGGTTGATCGCCAGCGAGATCGCCTGGCGGCGCAGCACGCCCTCCGCGCCCGAGAAGTGCTCGAGGCCCTGCGGGATGGTGAAGGACTGGAAGATCGCGGCGGGCTGGTTGACGGCGCGGTCGCCGAGCTCGGCTTCGAACGTGGCGAACGCGTTGTCCGGGACGTTGTCCAGGACGTCGAGCTGCCCGGCGAGGAGGTCGTTGTACGCGCCCTCGAGGGTCTCGTAGAACTTGACCGTCACCCCGCCGTTCTGGGCCACGCGGTCACCGGGGTAGTCCGGGTTCGGCACGAGCGTCGCCTGGACGTTGTGCTCCCAGGCGCCCTCGCCGTCGAGCATGTAGTTGCCGTTGCCGATCGGGTTCTCGCCGAACGCGGCCATGTCGGCGAACGCGGCCTCGGGCAGCGGGTAGAACGCCGAGTAGCCCAGGCGGAGCGGGAAGTCCGACTCCGGCTGGTTCAGCGTCACGGTGAAGGTGGTGTCGTCCACGACCTGGAGCCCGGTGAGCTCGGAGTCCTCGTCCCACGAGAAGCCCTGGATGGGCTCGAAGAAGTAGCTCGAGAGCTGCTCGTTGCTGAGCTTGGCGCCGTAGTTCCAGGCGTCCACGAAGCTCTTGGCGGTGACGGGCTCGCCGTTGGTGAAGGTCCAGCCGTCCTTGAGGGTGATCGTGTAGGTCTGCGCGTCCTCGGTCTCGATGGACTCGGCGACCTCGTTGTGCGCGCTCCCGTCGGCCCCGTAGGAGACCAGGCCGGCGAAGATCAGGTCGAGGATCTTGCCTCCCCCGACCTCGTTGGTGTTGGTCGGGATGAGCGGGTTCTGCGGCTCGCTCCCCCACGCGGTGACGATGCCCTTGGACGCGCCGCCCGTGGTGGTCGCCGTGTCCCCGCTGTCGTCGGTGCCGCCGCACGCCGTGAGGGCGAGGGCCGCCACAGCCGCTAGACCGACTATGCGCCTGATCTTCACTGTTCCTCCTGGAGGGTCACATCGAGAGGTGAAGACGGGCGCTGTGTCGCTCTCGTCCTCGGCTCGGACAGTACGTTCCGAGTTTCTGATTCACACGCAATCGCGACAATCGTTATTGGAGCGATACCACGTGGTAACACCCCGTTATCGGGACCTTCGGCCACCCCGACAGCACTGTCGGGCTGGATGCCCCCTTATGTCCTACCAGTCCTCCGCGCGACTGACCAGGCCCCCGCGGGCGCCGCTGTGGCGAGAGGCGGGCGCGGGACGCGCCCAGCCTGCCTACGCGCCGGGCTGGCGCTCCACGACGTGGCGCTCGGTGAACACCACCACGTCGCCGAAACGGGGACGCCGCAGCCGGTAGGGCTCGCAGTCGACCCTGCCCACGAGCCAGCCGTCGGCGTCGGCGGTCTCGACGACCCGGACCCACAGCCGCTCCACCTCGCTGGGCCACACCCGCTCGAAAGCGAGCTTGACCACCTCGCCCTCGGGCGTGGGCCGCGTGGCCGCCGGGTCGAGACGGGCCGGCATCCGCCCGACCTCGCCACCCCCGACCTGCTCGTCGCCCGGGGCCGTCTCCGGCCGCTCGAAGGGCCAGAGGCCGGCGGCCTCCCCGCCCGGGGCGAGCAGCCTCCACCGGAACAGCAGGCGTCCGAGCACGTCGATCCGCTCGCCGCGACGCCAGCGTCCCGTGCTGATCCGACCCATGCCGCGAGGGTAGCCACAATCCGGGCACACAAACTCATCCTTGCTAACGCCGCATATCGGTACATACGGTGTGAAACGTTCGCGAGAACGAACGTTCTATCCACGTCGATCGAAAGGCAGGGACATGGGCTACATCACCGTTGGCACCGAGAACAGCACTGACATCGACATCTACTACGAGGACCACGGGACCGGACAGCCAGTCGTGCTGCTTCAGGGCTACCCACTCGTCGGGGACACCTGGGAGAAGCAGACCGCCGCCCTCCTCGACGCCGGCTACCGGGTCGTCACCCTCGACCGCCGCGGCTTCGGCAAGTCGTCCCGCCCCACCGAGGGCTACGACTACGACACCCTCACAGCCGACGTCAACGCCGTGATCGAGACGCTCGACCTGCACGACGCCGTGCTCGTCGGGTTCTCCATGGGCACCGGCGAGGTCGGCCGCTACCTGGGGACCTACGGCGCCGGACGGATCGCCAAGGCGGTCTTCATCGGCGCCCTGCTGCCCTTCCTCCTCAAGACGCCCGACAACCCCGACGGCGCGGCCCCGCAGGAGGCCTACGACGCGCAGCTCGCCGCGGCGAAGGCCGACCGGTACACGTTCTTCACGGCGTTCTACGAGAACTTCTTCAACCCGGACGAGCTCCTCGGCAGCCGGGTCAGCGAGGAGGTCATCCGCGCGTCCTGGGACATCGCCGCCGGCGCGAGCCCGTACGCCTCGTGGGCGGTGATCCCCAGCTGGATCGAGGACTTCCGCGGCGACGTGGCCAAGATCGACGTGCCCACGCTGATCGTGCACGGCACCGCCGATCGCATCCTGCCGATCGACAACACCGCGCGGCCGTTCGCCCGGGCGCTGCCCGAGGCGGAGCTGGTCGAGATCGAGGGCGCGCCGCACGGGCTGCTGTGGACGCACGCCGCGGAGGTCAACGAGGCGCTGCTCGCCTTCCTGGCCTCCTAGCCAGGGGCGCCCGGCGGCCTCAGGGGGCGCCGG
>Ga0233375_1000543_pt1 | contig 19885 bp, 15 predicted proteins | sample ElkDunMinimDraft_10_FD_191539 | JGI IMG/M metagenome (GOLD analysis project Ga0233375, IMG submission 191539) | Fecal eukaryotic communites from dung pellets of Tule Elk in California, USA - Elk Dung E16 | ecosystem: Host-associated > Mammals > Digestive system > Large intestine > Fecal | place... | reverse complement strand
CGCACACCGAGCGACGCACCAACCTCGATCGCGTCCTGGTTGGCGCCCATGTAGAGGAACGTCCAGCCGAACTGCTCCTCGCGCTCGGTGACGAGCGCCTTGATCGCGGCGTGCGTGCACTCCTTCGACGCGTTCTCGAGGCCGTCGGTCATGATCCCGACGATCACCGCGCCGGGGCGCTGCTCCTCGGGGAGCTGCGCGATGCGCAGCGCGGTCGTCTGGACCAGGCGGCCGATGGAGTCGAGCAGCGCCGTCATGCCGCGCGGGCGCAGGTCGAGCGGCGGGACCTCGCGCACGTCGAGGTCTGTGTAGACCTCTTCGTACTCGTTGTCGAACTGCGCGAGCGTGACCGTGCAGCGGCCGGGCGCCTCGCGCTGCTCGGCGAGGAACAGGTCGAAGCCCTGCTCGGTGGCCTGCTTGATGGACTGCATGGATCCGGACCGGTCGAGCAGCATGGCGAGGTGGGTGAGGTTCTGGTCGGGCATGGTGGTTCCCTTCGTCGTGCTGCTGGACGGGCGGTGAGGGTCACGTGCGTCGGCGGAACCTCAGGGGTTCGACGGCGGCCGTCGGCTCGGGCGGCGGGGTCCCCCGCTCGCGGTCGTAGCGGGCGCGCGTGACGCCCTCGGCGGAGACGCGGCCGTCGGGACCGGAGTAGCCCGCGAGCGCCGGGGTCCGCGCGATCCGTGGCGGCACGGTGTTGGGCGCGACGCCCGCGGCCTCTGCGACAGACCGCATCGACGACCCGGCGAGCAGCGCCTCGGCCATCGCCTCGTCGAGCGCGACGTCGAGCAGCGCGCGAGCCCGTGACAGCTGCTCCACCGCCTCGCTGGGCTCCGCGGCGATCGCCTCGTCGAGCGCCGCACGTGCGGCGTCGAGTCGAGGTCGGAGGTGTCGCGACAGGTCCCGGGTCATGCCGAGGACCCTACGCGCAGTAACTGCACACGCACAAGAGATGCGCATGTGCTTCACCCGCACATGCCGCGGATGACGGCTGGGGTCCGATCGCACAGGACCTGGCGGACGACGCAGCCGCGGGAGAACGCGGTTCGGCGGTTCACCGAGCTCGCGTCGCCAGTCTCCTCAAAGCCTCGACGAACTCGGCGCGGTCGATCATCGCGAGGTGCTCCAACGCGTCGCGGGCGTGGTCGGCGTCGGTTCGTCTCACAACGGGATCGCCTCGACGGTGGCGCGAACCTCGTCGCGGAGGGAGCGCTCCGGCACGACGTCCACCACCCGTCCCAGGATCTGCTCGAGCTCGAGCTGGAGCGCGCTCAGCCTCATGAGGCCGACCGTGTCGTCGACGTCGACGAGGAGGTCGACGTCCGACTCGGGCGTGTCGCGACCCGCCGCGACGGAACCGAAGACCCGCACGTTGTGCGCGCCGTGCCGGGCCGCCGTCGCGACGACCTCGTCGCGCCGTTGACGCAGCACGACGTCGAGCATCGGGGTCGGCTCGTCCCTCGTCGACACCCGGGAAGGCGGGTCGGAGGCCGTCGACCGGTCGAGCAACCGCTTGATCTCCGGCTGGCTCCGCCCGAGCGCCGCTGCGATCCGTCGCTGGCTCCAGCCGAGATCAGCGGCTTGTCGAGCACCGCGCTCGAGCGTCGCGCTCGCCTCGTCGCGCAGCGCGCGCGCCGTCGCCGCGAGCCCGCCGAGATAGGCGCCGAACGCGGCCTCGACCGCCGATTCCTCCTCCATGACCCACCTCCGATAGCACATGCTATCGGAATGAGGGCTGCGTCGTCAGCCGCTCTGGGCCGCGCGCAGGATCCGAACCGCTCGCGGCCCGACCCCGTGCAGTGCGAGCAGGTCTTCGTCGCTCAGCCGTGCGACGTCGGACAACGTGGTGATGCCAGCCTCTGCGAGCGCGCGCGTCGCGGGCCGGCCGATAGCCGCGGGCAGGTCGCCAGGGCGCACGTCGTCGTCCGTCATCCTGTCACCATGCCACCCCCGCCCGCGTCGGTCGAGGGCCGGACCGTCAGACACCACCCTGCCGCACGACACACTGTCTCCCGTGAGCAGCGACCGCCGACCTCGACCCCCACACCGGCCGAGCATGGTGTGGACCGCGGTCCGTGGCGGCGTCCGGGGCCGCGAGCGCCTGACGCCGGTCGTCGACTACCTCGCCGTGCTGGCGATCCTGCTCGTGCTGTTCGGCGGGGCGGTGTGGTTCTTCGTCTGGATGCTGCTCCTCGAGGAAGGGCTGGCGGCGGTGCTCGCCGCGTTCATCGTCGTGGGGTTCGGTGCCGGGCTCGTGATCTACCTGCGCGGCCCGTCGAGGCAGTCGGTCGTCCTGCGCCCGCACGAGGTCGAGCTGCCGGTGGGCACCGAAACCGTGGTCCGGGTCGTCGTGCGTTGGGAGGACGTCACAGGCGTGCGGGTCGTCGACGGCGAGCGCCGGCCGACGGTGCGCGTGGACCTGCGCGACGGTGCGCGGGCCCGGCACGCGGACGGCGAGGACCTCATGCAGGTGCGCCCCGCGAACGGGCCGGACCCGGACACGGTCGCCGTCGCGGACGCCGAGGCGTTCGCGCGCGTGCTCCAGCACCTGCTCGACCACCCGCAGGACCGTGCCCGTCTCGCGGAGCGCGCAGGCGTGGGCATCGTCCTCGCGTTCGCGCGCCCCGTCTACGGCGACCCACCCGCCTGACCCGGCCGCTCCGCCGTCGGACCCACGCCACGGCCACCGAGCCGCCGAGCCGCCGAGCCGCCGAGCACGACGACGGCCCGGTCCCGCACCTGGAGGGTGCGGGCCGGGCCGTCGTCGATCGGACGTCGTGCTCGGTCGGTGGTCCTCAGCGGACCGTCGACGGGTCCTCGGTGGGTCCTGTCAGCGACCGATGTCGGACAGCATCGCCGCGGCGATGATGAGCTCGCGCTCGGCGTCGTCGAGCACGCCGTCGAGCACGAGGTCCTCGGTCACGAGGCTCACGTGGTCGACGAACTCCCGGTGCGTCGGGTACTCGTCGGTCTCGGCGACGTGGTCGTTGACCGTGCAGCCGGTGCCGTCGTCGTAGTTCTCGACCGTGCTGTCGTGGCCGTCGATGACGACGGTCGGCCGCACGTCGGAGCCCACGCAGCGGTCGCGGGCGAGCCGCAGGACCGTGAACGTGACCTCGCCGGTCGCCGAGACGTTGCCCGCCCCGTCGACCGCGCGGTAGCGGACCACGTGCTGGCCGTCGGCCGCGAACGCGACCGTGGTCGCGTAGCGCTGCCACGCGCCGCCGTCCGCCTGGAACTCGATGCGGTCGACGCCCGACTCCTCGTCGACGGCGGTGAGCGTGACCCGCGCGCTCGCGACGTAGTCGCCGTCACGGGTACGGCTGCCGCTCACGCCGGCCGTGACCACGGGGCCCTCGGTGTCGCCGGGCTCCTCGCCGCCCGCGATGACGAACGTGACGCTCTGCGGCGCCGACACGTTGCCGGCGACGTCCGTCGCGCGGTACGTGATGGTGTGCGCGCCCGGGGTGCGGACCGAGACCTGCTTCGCGTACGGGGTCCACTCGCCGCCGTCGAGCTGGTACTCGACCGACGCGACGCCCGAGTCGGCGTCCGTCGCGTTGAGGCGGACGAAGACGTTGCCGAGGTACTCGCCGGCCTCGTTCTTCTCGCCGCCCATCACGCGGTGCGCGACCGACGGCGCGACGGTGTCGCTCCCGTCGCCCTCGACGACGGCGAACGTGACGCTCGCGGCCTCGGACACGTTGCCCGCCTCGTCGGTCGCCCGGTAGGCGAGCGTGTGCTGGCCCGGCTCGTCGACCACGACGGCGCCGGTGTACGCGGTCCAGCCCGCGCCGTCGAGGTCGTACTCGACGGACGCGACCCCCGAGCCGTCGTCGGTCGCGGTGACGAGCACGGACGCCGAACCGACGTAGGCGCCGGACTCGTCCTGCGTGCCGCTCACCTCGTGCGCGACGGTCGGCGCCGTGGTGTCCTCCTCGGCCTCCGCCACGACGACGAACTCGGTGACGGACTCCTCGGACACGTTGCCCGCGACGTCGGTGGCCCGGTAGAGGAGCGTGTGCTCGCCGGGCTCGTCGACGACGACCGGCTCGGTGTACGGGGCCCAGCCCGCGCCGTCGAGGTCGTACTCGACGCTCTCGACGCCGGACGCGTCGTCCGTCGCGGTGAGCGTGGCCGTGGCGGAGCCGACGAAGGCGCCGTTGTCGTCCTGCTCGCCCGTGACCTCGGCCGTCACGGTCGGCGCGGTCGTGTCCTCCTCGCCGCCCGCGACGACGGTGAAGGTCACCGAGCCGACCTCGGACACGTTGCCCGCGACGTCGGTCGCCCGGTAGGAGACGGTGTGCTCGCCGAGCTCGGTGAAGGCGACCGTCGTGGTGTAGGGCAGCCACGCGCCGCCGTCGAGCTGGTACTCGACGGACGCGACGCCCGAGCCCTCGTCCGCGGCGTGGAGCATGAACGCGGCCGTGCCGACGTACGCGCCGTTCTCGTCCTGCTCGCCCATGAGCATGGGCTCGACGGTCGGGGCGGTCGTGTCCTCCTCGCCGGAGCCCTCGACGACGGTGAACGTCGCCGTCTGGGCCTCGGAGGTGTTGCCGGCGGCGTCGGTCGCACGGAACTGCAGCGTGTGCGCGCCGACGGCGTCGACGACGAACGGCGCGTCGTACGCGGTCCAGCCCGCGCCGTCGAGGTCGTACTCGACGCCCGCGACGCCCGAGCCGTCGTCGGTCGCGGCGAGCGTGACCGTGGCGCCGCCGACGTAGGCGCCGTCGCCGTCCTGCTCACCGGTGACCTGGGCGGTCACGGACGGGGCCGTCGTGTCGTCGCCCCCGCCGCCGTCGGTGACGACGAGCTCGCCCCACATCTCGCCGTGCCCGGGGATGGCGCAGAAGTAGCGGTACGTCCCCGGCGTGAGGGTCACCTCGGCCTCGTGGCGCCCGCCGTTGGCGTCGAACGGGCTCGCCAGGATGTTGAGGTTCACGTCGTGGTTGTAGCCCGGCGTCGACGTGTCGAACGTGAGCGTGTGGCTCATGCCGAACGTGCTGCCGGTCGCGACGCTGTTCTCGAACACGATCGTCGCGGGGCCCGCCTCGGCGGTCGCGGGGAAGGTCTTGTAGTCGGTCACGCTGTTGTCGCCGGTCCACGTGAGGACCTGGGCGGCGGCGACGGTCGCGTCGGCCACGGACGTGACGGTGGACGGTGCCGTCGGTACGGCGGGGGTCGCCGACGCGGGGGCGACGGTGAGGACCGTCGTCGCGGTGAGCCCGGCGACCGTGGCGGCGAGGAACCGCCTCGCGCCGTGGCGGCGGGTGCCGCCTGGACTGGTACGTCGTTCCATGAGGGTGCTCTCCTCCGAGGGAGTCTGGGTTCTGACGGGCGGGAAAGGTGGGGGCGGCCGTCGGGGCCGCCCCCACCCTGCGGGTGCTACAGGTCGGCCACGCGGACGTCGCGGAACTCGATGAGGTCGGCGTTCCCGTGGTTCTGCAGCCCGATGAACCCGCTGTCGAACTGGCGCAGGTCGGTCGGCGGGTCGCCGGCCCGGGACGACTGCTGCCCCGGCGAGTTCTCCCACTCGTTGATGACGACGCCGTTGCGGATGATCGTGTACTGCTGCCCGACCACCCGGATCTCGTACTCGTTCCACTCACCCTTGGGCTTCTCGCCGCCGGTGTTCGGGCCGACCGGGTCGAAGTTGTAGACCGAGCCGGTCTTCTGGGGCTCGCCCGTCGGGCCGTCGTAGATCTGGATCTCGTGGCCGCAGTAGATCGCGACCCACGCCGGTGACGTCTGCCCCTCGGCGCACTGGGCGCCGCCGGGCTCGTTCGGGTTGGGGAACCGGGTGAACACGCCGGTGTTGGCGTAGTGGTCGCCCTCCGAGACGTCGCGGTACAGGAGCTTCACGGAGAAGTCCCCGAGCTCCTCGCCCGCGTACCAGAGCATGCCCAGCCCGCCGCTCGACCGGAGCGAACCGTCCGGCTGGAGCGTGAACTTCCCGGTCGGTGCCTGGTACCAGTCGTAGAGCGAGGCCTGCGTGCCGTCGAAGATCGTGCGGTACCCGCCCGGGTCCACGCCGATCTGGGAGCGGGCAGCGGCGTCGACGAGGCGAGCACGCTCACGCTCGTCGATGCGGCTGTCGTCGTACAGGCTCTTCGCCACGGACTCGACGTGCGCGAGGAACCGTGCGTGCGTGCGCCACTCCTTCTCGTCCTGGAACAGGTCGTTCATGGTGCAGGCACCCAGGTCGAGGTTCTCGACCGTGGAGTCGACGTCGCCGAAGAACACGGTCTCGCGCTCGTCGGGCAGGGTGCACGACGGCGAGCCGTCGGTCGTGACCGTGGCCGTCGACCCGTCCGCGTACGTGACGGTGAGCTTGGCCTCGTAGGTCCCGATGCGGGGGTACTTGTGCTTCGGGTTGGCCTGACGCGAGGTCGAGCCGTCGCCGAACTCCCACAGGTAGGAGACGCCACCGGAACGCGCACCGGTGAACTGCACCGTCAGCGGGTCACCCTGGATGCTCGTCGCGGACGCGGCCGGGGCCGGGGTCGGAGCCCCGCCCTGGTACGTGATCCGCATGAGCTTCTGGTTCGGGTCGAGGCTGAAGAAGCCGCCCGCGTAGTCGACCATGTACAGCGCGCCGTCCGGACCGAACTTCGCGTCCATCCAGCTCTGCAGCAGCCCGTCACCGCGACCGCCCGGGATGATGTGGCGCAGGTCCTCCATGAACGCCGGAGCGCCCTGGCCCTCGACGGCGTCCGGGTCGACCGTCACCGCGACGCGGTTGTTCGGGTTCGACTGGTCGCCGATGAACCACTTGCCCTCCCAGTACGACGGCCACGCGACGTCGGACTCCGGGTCGACCTGCGACTGCCGGTACGTGGGACCGGACATGACGGCCTGGCCGCCACCCCGCAGCCACGGGATGGTGTAGGTCGCGTCGTCCTCCTCGTACGTGGGGATGCCGTTCCCGCGGTCCGGGAAGACGGGCCCGCCGCCCGAGGGCGAGTACCAGATCATGTTGTCGCGCACCGGCGGAAGGTCCACGAGGCCGGTGTTGCGGGGCGACGTGTTCTTCGGGTTGTCGCAGTCGTACCAGCCGGTGAGGACGCTCGCGTCCTCGTTGCTCCGGTCACGGTACGGCTGCTTGTTGCCCATGCAGTACGGCCAGCCCTGGTTGCCCGCGGACGTGATGATCGTCGCGGTCTCGTACTTGGCCGGGCCGAGCTCGGGGTTCGGGCTGCCGGCGTCCGGTCCGACCCAGGCGGCCGTCAGCCAGTCCGTGTCGGGGTCGATCTGCAGGCGCGAGATGTTGCGCACGCCCATGACGTAGATCTCGGGACGGGTCTTGTCCGCGGGGTACTCGCCCACCGGGAACAGGTTGTCGTCCGGGATCGTGTAGGTGCCGTCGGCCTCGGGGTGGATCCGCAGGATCTTGCCGTTGAGGTCGTTCGTGTTGCCCGACGTGCGGCGCGCGTCCTGGAAGCTGATGCCCGCGTACTCCTGCGTCCAGTTGTTGCCGGAGTACCCGTTCGAGCCGCCGGACGAGTTGTTGTCGCCCGAGCCGATGTAGAGGTTGCCCTCGTCGTCGAACGCCATGCCGCCACCCGCGTGGCAGCAGCTGTGGATCTGCGTCTCCCACTCGAGCAGGTCGACGCGCGTGCTCTGGTCGATCGTCGGGGTCGCCGGGTCGTAGGTGAACCGCGAGACCGTGCGGTAGCCGACGCGACGCTCACGGTCGATGTTCTCGTGCGGCATCCAGTACACGTAGAGCCAGTGGTTGTTCGCGAAGTCCGGGTCGGGGACGATGCCGAGCAGACCCTCCTCGTTCTTCACGAGCTCGTCGCCGCTGCCGCGGTTGCCCATGACGTCGAGCGTCGTGAGCAGCTTCGCCTCACCCGTCTCCGGGTCCCACTGGTGGATCGTGCCGCAGCCGAGGCCCACGTTCGGGTCGCTCCACGGGACGACCGGGCCGGTCGCGCACGCGCCGCGCCCGATGTAGAACACCGTGCCGTCGGGCGCGATCGTCAGGCCGTGCTGCTCGCCGTTCTGGTCGAGCGTGCCGGGCGTGTTCACCTGGGACAGGCGCTCGGCCTTGTAGTTGGCGGCGATGGTCGCCTGGCAGTCGCCGCGCACGACGCCCGTCGTCCACTGCAGCGCCCCGAGCAGGTGCTGGCGGAAGGTGTCGTCCGACCAGCTCTCGGGCGTGCCGCCCATGCCGGTGAAGAACGAGCGGCCGCCGTCGTAGTCGCGGCACCAGGACACGGGCTGGAACGGCGACGTCGTCGGACCGGCGTCGGGGCCGGGCTCGAGCGTCGCGACCGTGTGGACGTCACCGGCCGGGTCGTCGGACCAGTCCAGCCACTTGTCCTCGCGGTCCCACGTCAGCGGGAGGTCCGCCGTCGCCGGGTGCTGGCGGTCGACCAGGTCGACCGTCCGCTCCTCGAGCGGGATCTCCGGGTCGGGCTGCTCGACGGAGTCGGGCCCGAACAGGGAGATCTCGGCGAGCTGGACCTCGGCGTCGCCCGAGTTCGCGGTGACGTCCAGGCGGTACCAGCCGTACTCGGTCTCGCTGCCGACCTCGAAGGTGCGCGGCTGGAAGCGCTGCGAGAAGGTCTGGTCGGTCTGGGTGTCGACGTCGACCCACGTCTGGCCGTCCGTGGAGCCCTGGATCTTCCAGTTCTTCGGGTCACGACCCGGGGAGTCGTTCGCCGACGTCAGGCTGTACTTCACGAGCGCGACGGGCTGCTCCATGCGCAGCGTGAGCGTCCCCGTGCGGGCGAACGTCAGCCACTTGGTACCGGGGTCGCCGTCGACCGCCCTGGGCGGGGTCTCGCCGGCCGGGCTCCGGCCGGTGCCGGTCGCCTCGGCGACCTTCTCCGACGTCGGCGTCGCGCCCGCGATCCGGGCGCCGACGAGGCCCTCGAACCACTTCGACGTCTCCTGGGCGCGCGCGGCGTCGCGGACGCCGAGGAAGCCGCCGCCGGAGTTGATGTACGCCTGGAGCGCGGCCTCCTGCTCGGCGCTGAGCTCGATGCCCTCCGACGACAGCATGACGATGCCGCGGTACTCGCCGAGCGTCGCCTCGCTGATCATCGCGGGGTCGGACGTCGCCTCGACGTCGAACCCGTTGGCGGCTCCCAGCTCGGTGAGGGCCGCCGTCGCGTCGACGACGGGGTCGGTCTGCTCGTCGGGCGCGCCGTGGAAGACGAGCACCCGCACGGGTGCCGTCGCCGCCGCCGCGGCGACGGGCGCCGTCGCGACGCCCCCGCTCGAGGCGACCACGGCGCTGGTCGGGGTGGTGGCGCCGGGCTGGGCCGCCGCCGGGATCACTGCGGCGCTCGCGACGAGCGCAGCGCTCGTGAGGCCGACGGTGAGGGCGCGTAGTGCTCCTGGTCGGGAGCGTCCCCTCATGGTGGGGGATGTCGATCTAGACAGCACTCTCCAACTCCTTCGTCATCGGTGCGACGCTCCCGGTCGGGCCGGGAGCCGATCGTGGTGGTGCGGACCGGGCCGACGGCCCGTCAGGCCCGCATCAGTGGCCGGCGTGACCCGTGGGGTCGACGACGGCCGGTCCGGTCCCTCCGGCGGCGGCGCCGCCGGTCGTGGTCGCGGCACCGGACGGTGCCGACGTGGTGTGGCTGTGACCCTGGAACCGGTCGATGGACTCCTGCGCGCCCGGCGGCATGGAGCCGTCGGCGTTGCGCACGAGGAAGACGCCGGACATCCCGCCGTCGGAGTGGAACTGGACGTGGCAGTGGTACATCCACGCCCCGGGCCCGACCCCCAGCCCGGCGACGACCTGGAACCCGAACGCGTCGCCCGGGTTGAGGTCCCGGTTGTCGACGACCTGGCTCGTGTCGTACTGGTCCGCGAGCAGCCCGGTCCGGTTGTTCGCCCAGCGGTGGGCGTGCAGGTGGAAGGTGTGGAGCTGGTTCCCGTGCCCGATGCAGATGAACTCGACGCGCTCGCCGAGCTTCGCCTCGAACATCGGCGTGGCGGGGGCGACCTTGTTGTTGATGGTCATGTCGTTGAAGACCATCGTGAACTGCTTCTGCGGCAGCACGTCCCCGACCCGGCGCACGACGAGCGCGCCGTAGAGCCCCGCGGCGATCCCCTGCGTGCCGTGGTCTCCCCACGCGTGGTCGTGGTAGTGCCAGTAGCCGGCGCTGCCCGGCATCCAGATGCCGCGGTCGCGCGCCATCTTGACGGTCGACCACGTGTAGGTCCGGGTCTGGCCCGGCTCGTTGAACGAGTCGTTGAAGACGCTGCCGTCGCTGTTGACGTCGTAGTTCACGCCGTGGGGGTGGATCGAGAGCCGCTGGTCGGTCGTGTTGACCAGCGTGATCTCGAGCGTCTCCCCCTCCCACATCTCGAGGATCGGGCCGGGGACCGTCGCCTTGCCGGGCTCGAGCCCGTAGCCGACGGTCTTGGCGTCGATGCGCTCGGCGTACATCGTGATCCGCCGGACGTTCGTGGCCGCCGCGACCGGGGCCGCGGCGGCGGAACCGCCCGCGGCAGCGGCCGAGCCCGCGGTGGGCACCGAGGCGACGCTGCCCTGCGCACCGAGCAGGAGCGCGATCGCGGGGCTCGTCGCGACGACGCCGGCCCCCGCGATGAGGGCGCGCCGCGACAGCGACCGGGGGGGCGGGTCGGCCTCGGTCGGGTCATGCGTGGGCGTCGTGTCGGTCATGGCTCTCCTTCCGGGCGGTCCCGGGCTTTCGCGGTCGCGCGGGCGCGCGACGACCCCGCGGGGTCGTGCTCAGGGCGCGCTCGGGTGCACGACGGCGTCTCGCGCGTCGGTGCGCGGTCACGGGTCGTCGGGGCGTGGGGCGGGTGGGGATGTGGGGTCTGGTCTGAGGCGTCCTGCGGGTGCGCGAGAGCGCTCCCTGGCGCAGGGTTGCGATCGGACAGGTCAGGGACGTGCAGATCGGACGGTGCATGGAGGGGGCTCGACACGCGACCGGGTAGGGGCCGGCCGGGGCGAGGTCCGGGGCCGCCGTGGCCCCGCCGGGACACGCTTCGGTGCGTGCCGCGCGGCTGTCGGTCCGGACGCCGAGCTCCCCTGGGCCGGTGTCCGGTCCCCTGGTCGGATCCAGGGGCAACGAGACTCATGACACCGCAATCGGACAGCGGTGTCAACCGGCAGACGAAAGTTGTGTCGACAACAAGCAAAAGTCGCGAAGCGGCCATCGGACTTTTAGTCATGGTCCGGCGCGACCAGGTCGTGAGCGGTCTTGCGGGACGCCCGGCGACCGGGCCACGACGGGTGTGCGACCCGACCCCGTGATGGAGTGACCGCGTGACGCACGATCCTGCCGCATGGCCCGTCCGGGAGTCGAGCCTCGACGTCGACGGCCCGGAGGCCGTCGCGTCACTCCTGTCCCTCGCCGACCTCCGGGTCGTGCACGACCGCGAGGAGATCCGGCTCAGCCCCGAGCGGCCGACGCACGAGCTGCCGCTCGTCCCCGGCGAGCAGGACCCCTGCCCGCGCAGCCGCCGGGCCGCGCGCCGCTCTTCTCCTCGTCCTGAGCCGCGGCGGCACGTCGGGGACCGCTCCGCGCGCAGGACGACTCAGCCGGCGAGCACCTCTCGCAGCGCCGCCGCGAAAGCGGCCGGGTCGTTGTCCGGCGACCACTCGTTGACCATGAAGCCGCCGTGGTCCCCGGGGAACGTCACGGCCTCGACGCCCAGCAGCGCGGCCAGCGCGGCACCGCCGCGCCACGCGAGCGTCCCCTCGCCCTCGGCGCTGACCACGGGCACGACGCGGGTGCCCGACGCGCGCAGCGCCGCCGCGTCCGGCGACCACGACGGCATCGTCGCGAGGTTCCGGCCGAGCAGCAGGTCGTCGCGCGACCCGTCGTCCTCGGTGGGCATGCCGAACATCGCCGGGTCCGGGGCAGGACGGTCGAGGTAGTCGGCGGGCAGCGGACCCACGTGGCTGACGAGCGCGACGAACTTGGCCATCGCGGGCCCGAAGCCCTCGCGCCGGTACGTCTCGACGATGTCGGCCTGGACCGCCGTCGAGACGTCGGCGTCCTCCAGCAACGGCGTGATCGGCGGCTCGTGCGAGACGAACGTGCGCACCTCGCCCGGGTACCGCGCGACCCACGACAGCCCGACGACGCCCCCGCCGCTCGACCCGAACACGTCGACCGGACCGATGCCCAGCTCGGCGACGACCCGGTGCAGGTCGTCAGCGTGGAGGTCGACCGAGACCTCGCCGTCGGGCGCGAGCGTGCTGCGCTCGGTGCCGCGCGGGTCGTACGTGACGACCACGCGGTCGTCGAGGAGGCCCACGAGCTGCTCGAACCCCGACGCGGCCATGGGCGAGCCCATGGCCACGAGCGGCGGGAGGTCGCTCGGCGCCTGCGGCGTCCACACGTCGTAGGTGACGACGGCGCCCGGCGCGTCCAGGGTGTAGGTCTTGCGTTCGCTCATGATGTCCTCCAGGTCGGTGCGCCCGTGGTGCGCACCGCGGGCTTCGAACGTTCCGACAGCGCGGCGAGCGAGAACTCATCGGACCATGGTCCCGGTCTCACGAGGCATCACCTCGCGCGTGGTCTTTCGGCGCCGGCCCGGCGGTGGCAGCCGCAGCACGCCGCTCCTGGATCTTGCGAGCGCCGGAGTGCCCGGCGAGCAGGTTCCGCTGGAACTGGACCTCGAGGTCGAGCGCGCTCCTCCCCGCCCTGGTGATGGCGACCCAGGTCCGCCGACGACGTCCCGCGCCGCTCGTGGACACCGCGACGTGGCCGTGGCGCAGCAGGGCCCGCAGGTGCTGTCCCAGGAGGGCGTCGTTGAGCCCGAGCGTGCGCCGCAGGTAGGAGAGGTCGGCGTCGTCGGTCTCGTCGAGGACGACGAGGATGCCGAGCCTGACGTGCTGGTGGACCGTCCCGTCGACGTGCGCGAGGGGGTCCGGCTCCTCACCGTCGCCCGTGGCGCGTTCGCGCGCGAGGGCACCCGCGGCGAGCGCGAGGAGCACCGCGGTGCAGATGCCGAGCACGGCCGCACCGGGCTCCGGACCGAGGAACGCTACGTGGTTGGCGACCGCGTGCAGGCTCACGGCCGGGCCGACCACGAGCAGACCGAGCCCGGGCGCCCACAGCCGCGGGTCCCGTCCGCGCCACCCCAGGAGGAGGAGCCCGAGGCCGAGCACGAACACCGGCCCGAGGAAGAGCACGAGGATCTGACCAGGCGGGAAGAGCGTCACCAGGGACGTTGCCACAGCCAGGAACCCGTACCCGTCGCGGCCGGTCCCGACGCCCTCGACCCGCCGCTGCACGGTCATGGCGACGAGGACCGCGACGGAGACGACCGGTGGGACGAAAGCCTGCGGGTAGATCCACCAGTCTGCCGTCTCGCCGTACGTGAGGAACGCCAGACCGAGCGCGTTCGCGAGCAGCGGGATCGAGGAGGCGTGCCGCGCCGCACGCTGGCGACCGCGGATCTCCTCGACGTCGTCCGTCATGGCCCCACCCTGCCAGGGACGGTCACGCCTGGCCAGGCTCCCGGCCCGTGCGCTCCTCGACGCGTCCGAGGTCGTGCTCGCGCTCGCCGGCCGCGGGTGGTGATGGCATCTGCCGTCTCCCGTCGTCGCCTCGGCGCCGGTCCCCGCCACCACGAGGGGATTTCCGGCGGGCCCCGACGGACGACGGCCCCGTGGGACGATCGGTGCGAAGCGTTCCGAAGGAGCACTACTCTCGCAGGATGCCGTCATCGAGGACCGCCCCCGCCGTCGTCGTCGCGGGGCTGCTGACCGCGGCCCTGTGGGTCGTGACCGGGCAGCTCGCGGGCTGGCTCCGCTCCGGGACGGCGGACCTGGTGCCGGGCGCCGTCCTCCGGGCGGCGCTGCCCCACCCGACCGGGGCCGTCTCCGCCGGCGAGCCCCTGTCCGGGGCGACGATCCTCGCCGCCGCGCTCGCCGGCGCCGTCGGTGCGCTCGGCACCTACCTCGCGCTGCGGCGCCTGCCCTCGGGGACCGGGCGCTGGGCGACGTTCCTCGCCGTGTGGTTCTCCGTCGTCGCCGCGTCGGCGCTCGCCGGTTCGGCCCTGTGGTTCGCGGGGATCACGCTCCCGTGGACCGCCCAGACGCTCGAGGAGTTCGTCGCGGCCGCGTTCGGCGGGTACTGGGGGCTCGCGAACGGCGTCGCCGTCGCCGTCGCGGTGGCCGTCACGCGTGACCTCGTCGACCGCCACGACGACCCCGCCGGCACGCGCCACACCCGCACGCCGGCGCGGGTACGGGCGTGGCCGGCCGCGCTCGGCGCGGGCATGGCGACCGGCCTGCTGTGGGCGGGGGCCGGCGTCGCGCGCACCCTGGTGCCCGTCCCGGTCGACCCGCAGACCTCCTGGGGGATCGCGCGCGACGTCGTGCTGCTCCCCGCAGCTCGCATCCCCCTCGACCAGGCCCAGCTCCTCGCGCACCCGGTCCCGCTCGTCCTGCCCGTCGTCGTGGGCCTCGTGGTCGCGGTCCTCACCGGGCTCGCGACCCGCCGTCTTCCCCCGGCCGAGGGCCGCTGGCCCCTGCTGCTCGCGGTGTGGCTGGCGTGCGTCCTCGGGTCGGCGCTCGCGTCGGTCGTCCCGCTCGTCGTCTCGGCCGTCGAGGCGGGTGGCGCGCTGCCCGACGCCGGACGCACCCTCCCGGTGCTCGAGGCCGGCCTGGCCTGGGGCCTGGTGTGCGGGGTCTTCGTGGCGCTGCTCGCGGTCGTCGTCCACGGGTACGCCGGTCCTGTGGCCGCCGGGGACGAGCCGTCGGACGAGCCGTGGCCGGCGCCGTCGGGCACGGTGGGCGAGAACGCGGCCGACGGAGCCTCGGCCGGCGCGGCCGCCGGCGCCGACGGGCCGAAGGACGCCGAGGGGGCCGCCGCGACGCGGCCGGGCGGCGACGCCCGCGCGCACGACGACGTCCCGGCGAACGCCTGAGCGGCGCCACGCCACGGTCCACGAGTCGCGGCCGACGTCCTAGCCGACGGGGTCGGAGAGCAGCTCCTCGGAGACCTTGCGCACGAGCTCGTCGACGTCGGGCTCGTGGTCCCACCCGGCGACGTACCGCGCGAGCATCTGGCGCTCGGCCTCCCGCAGGCGCTCCGCGGCGGCGAGCCCGGCCTCGGTCGCGGTGACGGTGTCGCCGTCGACGGTGACGAGTCCGCGCTCGGCGAGCGAGCCCGCGACGTCGCGCACCTGCGTCGCCGTCGCGCCCGACCGCTCGGCCATCGTCGTCACCGAGCGCGGGCCCTTGAGCGCGGCGCGCGTCACCATCCAGCACTCCGCCGGCTCGAGGCCGACCTGCACGGAGATCGTGCGGTAGGCGGCGAGCGGGTCGCGCGCACCGACCCGTCGCCACAGGATGAGGCGCAGCTCCTCCAGGGAGGTGCGGCTCGACGGCAGCGCGAACGCCTCGCCCGCCGCGTGCCCGGCGACCTCGGCCGTGTCCGGGGCACCGGCGTCGCGCGACGTGGCGCGCAGCGTCGTCTCGGGCAGGAACCACGTGAGCGCGAAGGCGACGACCGCGACGGGCACCGCCCAGAGGAACACCGTGTGCAGGGACTCCGCGTACCCGTCGAGGAACCAGTCCTGCACGTCGGCCGGGCAGCGCGCGAGGCCCGTGGTCGACGCGGCGAGCGTCGCCGGGTCGCAGGGCGGGACGGCGTCCGCCGGCACGCCGGTGCCGAGGTTCGCCCCGAGGCGGTTCGCGAAGATCGTGCCGAACACGGCCACGCCGACGGACGACCCGATGGTCCGGAAGAACGTCGCACCGGACGTCGCGGTGCCGAGGTCGCGGTACTCGACCGCATTCTGCACCGCGAGGATCAGCACCTGGTTGACCATGCCGATCCCGAGCCCGAGGACGAACATGCTCAGCCCCGCCTCGAGCGTCGAGGAGTCCCTGTCCAGGAGCGACAGGAGGAACAGCCCGACGCCGGTGATCGCCGTGCCCAGCACGGGGAAGACCTTGTACCGACCGGTGCGGGAGATGATCAGCCCCGACCCGATCGAGGTCAGCAGCAGGCCGAGCATCATCGGTGTCATCTCGAGCCCGGAGACGGTCGGGCTCGACCCCTTGACCTGCTGCAGGTAGAGGGGCAGGAACGTGATCGCGCCGAACATCGCGAACCCGACCGCGAAGCCGATGACGGACGCGACCGAGAACACGCGGTTGCGGAAGAGCCGCAGCGGGAGCACCGGCTCCGCGGCGCGCTGCTCCACGAGCACGAACGCGACGAGCGCGAGCACGCCGACGGCCGCGAGCCCGTACACCTCGGGCGAGCTCCAGCCCCACGTCGTGCCGCCCAGGCTCGTGATGAGCACGACCGCCGTCGCGACGACGCCGACGAGGACGATCCCGGCGTAGTCGATGCTCGGTCGCTTGGTCGCGGCGATGCTCGGCAGCACCGCGACGACCGTCACGAGCGCGACGACGCCGACGGGGACGTTGACGTAGAACACCCACCGCCACGACAGGCTGTCGACGAAGAAGCCGCCCAGCAGCGGGCCCGCCACGGACGCCACCCCGAAGACGGCGCCGAAGAGGCCCTGGTACCGGCCGCGCTCTCGCGGGGGCACGACGTCGCCGACGATCGCCTGCGCCAGGACCATGAGACCGCCACCGCCCACGCCCTGGATCGCGCGCCACGCGATGAGCTGGCCCATCGTCGACGACGTCCCGGCGAGGACCGACCCCACGAGGAAGATGAGGATGCACACCACGAACAGCGGCTTGCGCCCCACGAGGTCGCCGAGCTTGCCCCACAGGACCGTCGTCGCGGTCGACGCGAGCAGGTACGCCGTCACGACCCACGACAGGTGCTCCCCGCCGCCCAGGTCGGACACGATCGTGGGCAGCGCGGTGGCGACGATGGTCTGGTCGAGCGCCGCGAGCAGGACGGCGAGCATGAGCGCACCGAAGATCACGTAGACGCGCCGCTGGGGGAGCGCCCCGGCGCCCGGCGTCGTCGTGCCCACGTCGCCTCCCGAGGTGCGTCTCGCCGTCCGTCGCAGGATCGCACGGGACACGGAGGGCTGCGCGGCAAGGGTTCTGCCTGCCCAGCGGGTCGCCGGACGTACGACGGCGTTCCGCGGCCGGCCACACGTTCGTCACCCGCGCGTGGCCGACCGGAAACCGGGGCGTCCTAGCGTCGGCCGTGACCAGCACACCGGGACCACCGGAGAGGGCACAGCGACGATGACCCTGACGATGACGCTCGTACGGCACGGGCAGACCTACCTCAACGCACGGCGCCACCTGCAGGGGTCGTGCGACTCACCCCTGACGCGCAGCGGCCGCGCCGGCGTGCGCGTCACCGCGCAGCACCTGGCGCGCCACGACTTCGGCGCCGCGTACTCCTCGCCGCAGGGCCGCGCGGTCCTCACCGCGATGGAGATCCTGCGCCACCACCCCGACCTCCCGCTCACCGTCGACCACGACCTGCGCGAGCTGTCGTTCGGGTCGTTCGAGCGCCGCCCCGAGTCGCAGCTCGACGCGATCGAGCCGTGGGCCGAGCTCGTGCCGCGCTTCCTCGCCGGGACCCACCCGGGCGTCGGGGGCGGTGAGTCCGGTCACGACTTCATGACGCGGGTGCGGGACGTGTTCACCCGCGTCGTCGCGGCGCACGACGGCGCGTCGCGCCCGGGCGCGACGCAGGACGAGCACGTGCTCGTCGTCGGGCACGGCCTCGCGCTCGGCGCCTGGCTCGCCACCCTCGCCCCGTCGGGCCTCGTGGCGCTGCCCAACGCGTCGGTCTCGACGGTCGAGGTGACCGACGGCGTGCCGCGCGTCGTCGCCGTCGGTGTCGACGTCGCCGGCCACGGGCACGTCGCCGCGCGTCCGGCGTCTGCCCCCGCGAGCGCCGTCGTCCCGGTCTGACGCCGTCCCGGTCCGGCGCAGCCCCTGAGCCGGGAAATCCGTTCCGTCGCCCGGCGTCGTGCCGCACACTCGGGGCGTGACCGCAGCGACGACGGCCCCCGGCTCCCCGTTCACCGTCCGCTCCGGCGGGCTCGACGACGCCGGCGCGATCCTCGCGCTGTTCGACGAGCGCATCGCCTGGCTCGCCGCGCGCGGCTGGACCGGTCAGTGGGGCGCCGAGCCGTTCTCGGCGAGCGCGCGGCGGGTCGAGCAGGCGCAGCGCTGGTGCACGCAGGGCGAGGTCCGCGCGGCCGAACGCGACGGGCGGGTGCAGGCGTTCGTCGTGCTGGGCGACCACCACGACTACGTGCCCGCACCCGACGAGCCCGAGCTGTACGTCCAGGTGCTCGTCGCGGCGGCCGGCCCGGATGCGCGCGGCGCCGGGGCCGTCCTCCTCGACGACGCCGCGCGGATCGCGGCCTCGCGCGGCCTCGCGCGGCTGCGCGTCGACTGCTACGGGGGCAACGACGGCCGGCTCGTCGCGTACTACCGCAGCCAGGGCTTCGAGCCGACGGAGACGTTCACCGTGAAGGACTGGCCGGGCCAGCTGCTCGTGCGCCCGGTCTGACCCCGGCCCGTGTCCCGGCGCCGGGCGGTCACCGGCCGGTGGCCCCGCTCCCCCGGCGCGCGGCCCGTGCTCGCGCGTCGTCGTGCGCCGCGCGCAGGAGGCCGAGGACGAGCGCCGTGGTGCGCTCGCCGGGGTTCACGACGGCGACCCACCCCAGTGCGCCGTAGACCGGGTGCGGCACGACGACGTCCGTCGCACGGACCTCGGACGCGTGGCCGTCGCGCGGGTCGGTGCCCAGGAGCTCGCGGAACCGCGCGCGTCCGACGTGCACGTTGACCCTCCAGCGGCCCTCGGTCCCACCGAGGCGCGACGCCGCGTCGTCCGGGTAGTCCTTGGTGACGATCGTCCCGTAGGGCTGGCCGTGCGGGACCGCCCCGTCGGGCGAGTGGTAGAAGAAGTGGTCGCCGACCGCGAGGTCGGGGAAGGCGCCGCCTGGCTCGGGCGAGAGCACCAGGACCTCGTCGAACGACCGGACCTCGTCGAGGATCTGCTCCATACTCATGGTTCGAGTGTGTGCTTGAAGTGCTTGCGGAGGGTTGACCGGGTCCGATGACATCGACGGGATCGACACCGCAGCGCCTGCGGACGTCCGACGTCGCGCGCGCGTCGGGCTGGTCCGTGCAGCAGGTGCGCGACCTCGAGCGCCTCGGCGTCCTCCCCCCGGCCGTCCGCTCGCCGAACGGGTATCGCACGTTCACCGGCGAGCACGTCCTCGCCCTGCGCGCGTACCGGGGGCTCGCGGCCGCCGTCGGCCCGGTCGTCGCGCGCCGGACCCTGCGCGACGCCCGGGCCCTGCCGCGGGACGAGGCCGCGGCGCTCGTCGGCGCGCTCCACGTGACGCTCGCGCGCGAGCGCGAGGAGGCGCTCGTCGCCCGGCGTGCGCTCCTCGCGATCCGCGCCGAGGCGGACGACGAGGCGGGCCGCCCCGACCGGACGCGGGCGCGGACGCACGTGGTCCAGGACCCCGCCGCCGAGGGCGGCAGCCTCACCATCACGCAGCTCGCGGGAGCGCTCGGCGTCCGGGCGTCGACGCTGCGCTTCTGGGAGAAGGAGGGGCTCGTGACACCGCAGCGCGTCGGGACGCGCGCCGGGACCGTGTCGGCCCGGACCTACCCGCCGTCGGCGGTCCGCGAGGCGCGCATCACCGCCGCGCTGCGCGCCGCCGGGTACCGGGTGCCCGAGGTCCGGCACGCGATCGAGGCGCTCCGCCGGACCGCCCGGCCGGACGCCGACGTCGACCCGCTCGCCGCGCTCGACGACCGGCTCGACGCGATCGCCCGCCGGACCCTCGCGCTCCTGCGGGCCGGCCACGACGTCGCGCGGCTGCTGACGGGCGAGCCCGAGCCGTCCGGGTGACGCTCGGGTGGACGCCACAGGGGGCGGCGTCCCGTCACGTGTCCGTCGCTCCGGCGTCGCCCGGCGTCCACCGGAGCGCAACGCGGCGTTCCTAGGGTCGCCGG
>Ga0233375_1000539_pt1 | contig 19922 bp, 22 predicted proteins | sample ElkDunMinimDraft_10_FD_191539 | JGI IMG/M metagenome (GOLD analysis project Ga0233375, IMG submission 191539) | Fecal eukaryotic communites from dung pellets of Tule Elk in California, USA - Elk Dung E16 | ecosystem: Host-associated > Mammals > Digestive system > Large intestine > Fecal | place... | reverse complement strand
TGCCCGCCGACCAGCACCGACCGGACGTGGGAGCCGGCCATGCTCAGGCCGACACGGGGTCGTGGCAGGAGACCAGCTTGCTGCCGTCGGGGAACGTCGCCTCGACCTGCAGCAGCGACACCCGCTCCCGGACGCCGGGCATGCAGTCGGACTCGGCGACGACGTGCTTGCCGAGCTCCATGCACTGCGCCACGGACTTGCCGTCGCGCGCACCCTCGAGGATCGCCTCCGAGACCAGCGCCTGGACCTCGCTGACGTTCAGCTTGGTGCCTCGCTCGCGGCGTTGCCGGGCCAGCTGGGCCACCTGGTACACGTAGAGCTTCTCCCTTTCACGAGGTGTCAGATCCATGGTGCGGCGACCTTTCGGAAGGTAACTGCGCAGCCCACCTGCGCCATTGCCGACCATACACCGACGCTCATTATTGACAACTTCTGCGCGAGCGCTCGGACCTGATCGGGGCGAACGTCTCGTAGATTCGCCGTGACGGGCGGCCGAACAACATCCGTGACATTCTCTGGACACGTGGTCCAGTGAATCGATTTGCCCACACGATCCCACCCCTGGACGCTTGGCCAGATGAATCGATTCGCTGACGCGCCTTCCGTCAACACGCGCGCCGGGCATTCTCTGGGCCTAATCTCGCAACCATGGCCCAGGCACCGGGGAACGCCCGCCCTCCAGCCGGCGGCACGTCGCACGCGGCGCACCACCACGTCCCGCTGCGGTGGTCCGCCGTCGGGCTCGTGCTGCTCGGCGGAGGAGCCGGCGTCGCCGCTCGCGAAGGACTCTCGCTCGCCGTGCCGGACGTCGACGAGGTCCCGGTGGTCATCCCGCTGGTCAACCTCCTCGCGGCCTTCGTGCTCGGCTACCTGTACGAGGGCGTCGCCCGGGCCCTGCCGGGCACGCCGCTGGCGGGTCGGCTCAAGCTGCTCGTCGGCACCGGGTTCTGCGGCGGCCTGAGCACCTACAGCTCGCTGGCCACGGACACAGCCGTCCTGCTCGACCACGAGCGCGGGGGCGTCGCGGTGCTGTACGCGCTGGGCACGGTCGTGGTGGGCGCCATCGCGACGCTGGCCGGGATCGCACTCGGGTCCCGGCTGCACCCGCACCGGCCCGACGCGCACGAGCTGCGCCGCATCGAGGGGCACGCCGACACGAGCCCCGCCGCCGGGAGGACGTCATGACGCCGGGCCTGTTCCTGCTCGTGGTCGTCGCCGGCGGCCTCGGCGCCTGCACGCGGTACGTCGTCGACGCGCTCGTGCGCTCGCGCACCACGTCCGCCTTCCCGTGGCCGACCACCGTGATCAACCTGACCGGCTCGTTCGTGCTCGGGTTCCTCACCGGGCTGGTCGCCGGCGATCTCGCCTCGGCGGACGTGAGCGCCGCGGTCGGCACCGGATTCCTGGGCGGCTACACCACGTTCAGCACGGCGAGCTACGAGCTCGTCCAGCTCGTGCGGCAGAAGAAGTACGGCGTCGCGCTCGCCTATGGCGTCGGCGTGCTGGTGGTGGCCGTGGTGCTCGCCCTTCTCGGGTACCGCTGGGGCGACTCGCTGTGAGGGATCGTCGACGCCCGCAGCAGGACGCGCACCCGGCAGCCGATCGATTTCTCGCGCCGGGCATTTCTCTGGACGCCCGACCTGCACGCGCGTCCATTATTGCCGGGGCCGCCCGGCGCACCTTCTGCAGGATCTTCCCGCACGCCTAGTACACGTCACGGACGTACCGACGGGCACGCGTCATCGCCTTGACGTACGCCGCCGCCGCGTCCGGCGACATCCCGCCGTGCGCCGCCACCACCTCGCGCAGGGTCCGGTCGACGTCCGCCGCCATGCGCGAGGCGTCCCCGCACACGTAGACGTGCGCGCCCCGCACGAGCCAGGACCACAGCCGGGCGCCCTGCTCGTGCATCCGGTCCTGGACGTACACCGTCGTGCGCTGGTCCCGGGAGAACGCCGTGTCCAGACGCGTCAGGACGCCCTCGGACCGCAGCCCGTCGAGCTCCTCGCGGTACCAGAAGTCGGTGGCCTCGTGCCGTTCCCCGAAGAAGAGCCAGCTCTCGCCGGTGTCGCGGCGCGCGCGCCGCTCCGCCAGGAACCCGAGGAACGGCGCGACGCCCGTGCCCGGACCGACCATGACGACCGGCACCGACCCGTCCTCGGGCAGGTGGAAGTGCGGTGAGGGCTGCACGTGCACCGTGACGTCCGCGCCGGCGGGCGCGTCCGCGAGGTACCCCGAGCAGGCGCCGGCGCGTGCCGCACCGCCGGGAGCCGTGTACCGCACGACGCCGACGGTCAGGGCGATGCGGTCCGGGTCCACCAGCGGGCTGGAGGAGATCGAGTACTGCCGGGGCTGCAGCCGGGGCAGCGCGTCGGCCCAGTCCTGCGCCGCCGCGTGCACCCGCGCCGCCGCGACGACGTCGACGACCTGCCGACCCCACAGCCACTGCCGCAGGGCGTCGCCGCGGCCGGGCCGCAGGAGCGCACCGAGGTCGTCGCCGGCGGACCGGTCGGCGACGAAGCGCAGCAGCCCGGCGGCGGGCCGGGTCAGCTCCAGGTCCGTGCGCAGGGCGTCGGCCAGGACCCGCGCCCGGCCGTCCACGATGACCTCCGTGGCACCGTCCAGGCCGGTGGCGGCCAGCCACTGCGCGACGAGCGGCGCCGCGTTGACGGGGTGCACGGCCAGCGCGTCCCCGGCCCGGTAGGGCAGGGACACCGGGCTGTCGCCCACGTCGAGCACGACCTGGCGGACCTCCTTGCCGGAGCCGGCCGCCCCGAGCCGCCGGTTGACCGCCAACCGGCCGCGCCCGGGCCGCGCCCGGGTCGCGCGCTCGCCGGTCCCGCGTGCGCCCGTCGCGTCCGGCTCCACGACCCGGGCCGTCCGGGCACCGGGACGCGCCGCGCCCTGCCCGGCGGCGTGCAGCGACCCCGTCCCAGGCCCGGTGGCGCCCGTCGTCACCTCCGGGGGCGCAGCGGGCACGCCGTCGTCGCCCCGCAGCGCCGCGGCGAGCGCGTCGACCCACGGGTCGACGCACGCGTCGTCGCCCGGCTCACGCTCCAGGTGCGGGACGAGCCGCTGCGCGCCGAGCTCCGCCAGCCGACCGTCGAGGCGCCGCCCGTGCCCGCAGAAGCGGTCGTACGACGGGTCACCGAGCGCGAGCACCGCGAACCTCGCCGCCGCGAAGGACGGCGCACCGGGGTCGGCGAGCACCTCCCAGAGCGCGGCACCGTTGTCCGGGGCGTCCCCGTCGCCCGTCGTGCTGGTCACGAGCACCAGGTCCGCCCGCCGCGGCAGCGCGGCGAGCGCGTCGTCCATCGCGAGCACACGAGGCCTGCGGCCGGTGGCGGCCGTGAGCCGGGCGGCGACCTCACCGGCCAGCTCCTCGGCCGTGCCGGTCTGCGAGGCCCACAGCACCACCAGCTCGCGCGTCCGCGGAGCGTCGGCGCCGGGGTCGGCGCCCCCGCTGCGGGAGAACAGGCCGGCGAGCACGCCGTCGACCCACAGCGCGTGCTCCCCGGCCACGGGTGCGCCGGGTGGCAGCACCGGCACCCCGGGGGCGCCGTGCCCCAGGCCCGCCAGGAAGCCCGCGAGGTACCGCTGCTCGCCCGCGTCGAGCACGGGCGCCGCGACCTCCGGCAGGCCGAGCGCCACCGCGAACGCGCGGGCGGCCGCGGCGGACGCACCGTCGCCTGTCACCGGCAGCACGGGCAGCGCCGGCGGGGCACCGGCGGGCCGGTCGTCCCCGTCCGCGCCCGCCCCGTCCGCGCCCGCCCCGGCCGCGCCCGCACCGGCGGCGCCCGTGCCGGCGTCCGGGACAGGGGCCGGTGTCGCGACCGGCGTCAGCGTGACCGCGCAGGCCTTGAGCTCGGGCTGGAAGGACAGCGGGTCCACCGCGTCGTTGGTCACCGCGTTCACGCTGAGGTACTCGCCGAACAGGTCGTTCCAGTGGAACGGCGCGAACACCGTGCCGGGCAGGACGCGGTCGGTGACGACCACGGGCAGCACGGCACGGCCCCGGCGGGACGCGACCTCCACCGCGGCGCCGTCCGCCAGCGCCAGCCGGGCCGCGTCGTCGGGGTGGACCTCCACGAACGGGCCGGGGTTCAACCGGTTGAGCGCCGGGACCCGGCCCGTCTTGGTCAGGGTGTGCCACTGGTGCGCGACCCGCCCGGTGGTGAGCAGGAACGGGTGGTCGTCGTCCGGCAGCTCGGCCGGGTCCACGTGCGGTCGGGCGTGGAAGACGGCCCGCCCGCTCGGGGTGGGGAACACGAGGCGGGGCGCGGTGCCGTCGTCGCGGACGTGCCGCGGCTGGTGCACGCCGTCGTTGAGGTAGCGCATCGGGTTGCGCGCCGGACCGTCGGGGGCGGCCGGCCACTGCACCGGGCCGGTGCGCAGCCGCTCGTACGTGACGCCGCGCAGGTCGTAGCCCGTGCGCGGGTTGCTGCTGCGGCGCAGCTCCGCGAACACCTCCTCGGCCGACGTGTGGGCGAACCCGTCGAACCCCATGGCGGTGGCCACGCGGGCGATCAGCTGCCAGTCGGGCAGCGCCCCGCCCGGTGCGGACAGGGCGCGGCGCGCGAGCGTCATGGTCCGCTCGCTGTTGACCATCACCCCGTCCGCCTCGGACCACATGGCGGCGGGCAGCACGACGTCGGCGTACGCGTTGGTCTCGGTCTCGGCGAACACGTCCTGCGTGACCACCAGCTCGGCACGCTCGAGGCCCTCGATGACCGTGCGCCGGTTGCCCACCGACGCCACCGGGTTGGTGCAGATGACCCAGCACGCGCGGATCTCGCCGTCGGCCATGCGGCGGAACATGTCGATCGTGCCCGTGCCCGCGCCGTCGGCGCGGATCGTGCCCGCCGGCAGGTCCCACAGGTCCTCGCAGAACGCCCGGTCGTCGGGGTCGAGCACGCTGCGCTGGCCGGGCAGCCCCGGACCCATGTAGCCCATCTCGCGCCCGCCCATGGCGTTGGGCTGGCCGGTCAGCGAGAACGGCCCGCTGCCCCGGCGGCCGATCGCCCCGGTGGCCAGGTGCAGGTTGACCAGGGCGTTCGTGTTCCAGGTGCCGTGCGTGGACTGGTTGAGGCCCATCGTCCAGCACGACACCCAGCTCGCGGCGCCCGCGATGAGCGCCGCCGCGGCCCGCAGGTCCGCCGCCGGGACGCCGGTGAGTCCCTCGACGACGTCCGGCGGGTAGTCGGCGAGCAGCTGCGGCATCGCCTCCCAGCCCTCGGTGTGCTCGGCGACGAACCCCTCGTCGACCGCGCCCGCCTCGAGGAGCAGGTGCAGCAGCCCGTTGAGCAGCGCGATGTCGGTGCCGGGGCGCACCTGCAGGAACAGGTCGGCCCGGTCCGCGGTCGCGGTGCGGCGCGGGTCGACGACGATCAGCCGGGCGCCCGCCTTCACACGGTCCAGCACCCGCAGGAACAGCACCGGGTGGCAGTCCGCCATGTTGGCGCCCACGAGCAGGAGGACGTCGGCGTGGTCGAGGTCGTCGTACGACCCGGGCGGGCCGTCCGCGCCCAGCGAGAGCTTGTAGCCCGTGCCGGCGCTCGCCATGCACAGTCGTGAGTTCGACTCGATGCGGCTCGTGCGCAGGTAGCCCTTGGCCAGCTTGTTGGCCAGGTACTGCGCCTCGATGCTCATCTGCCCGGAGACGTACAGGGCGATCGCGTCCGGCCCGTCGCGCTCGAGGATCTCCCGCAGCCGGCGCGCGACCTCGTCGATCGCGACGTCGACGTCGGCGGGCACCGGTGCCGCCCCGCGCTCGGTCCGGACCAGCGCGCTCGTCAGCCGGCCACCGGCCGTCAGCACCGTCGCGCTGGTCGAGCCCTTGGTGCACAGGCGCCCCGCGTTCGAGGGGTGCGAGCGGTCACCGCTCGCCCGGCGCACGGCGCCGTGCTCGTCGACGTCGAGCACGATGCCGCAGCCCACACCGCAGTACGTGCACACGGTGGCGACCTGGGTCGCCCCCGTGCGCACGTCCCGCGTGGTCGTGGTGGCGGTCATCAGATGACGGCGTCGCCGAACGCCGCACCGCGGCGCACGTACACGGCCCACGTGGTCGCCGCCATGACCCCGTACAGCGCGACGACCACCCACAGCGCCGCCTCGATGCCGCCCGTCGCGCCGGTGGAGACGGCGAAGCCGCGCGGGATGAGGAAGCCGCCGATCGCGCCGACGGCACCGGCGATCCCGATGCACCCGGCCGCCACCTTGGCGCGGCGGGCGCGGTCGGCGGCGTCCCCGGCACCGTGGCGGAACACGGCGGGGATCATGCGGTAGACGGACCCGTTGCCGGCGCCGGTGGCCAGGAAGAGCACGAGGAACGACCCGAAGAACAGCGGGAACGACCCGGCGCGCAGCGCGAGGATCGCGGACACGGTGCCCGCGGCCATCACGGCGAAGGCGACGATCGTGACCCGCGCACCGCCCAGCCGGTCCGCCAGGATCCCGCCCAGCGGACGGGCGACCGAGCCGACGAGGGCGCCGAGGAAGGCGATCGACAGCGTCATGGTCGGGAACTCGTTGCGCAGCAGCGTCGGGAACGCTCCCGAGAACCCGATGAACGAGCCGAACGTGCCGATGTAGATGAACGAGATGATCCAGGTGTGCCGCTGCCGCGCCGCGGAGCCGTAGGTGCGCGGGTCGGTCGCGGCGTCCTTGACGTTGTCCATGAGCCGCCACGCGAGCACGGCGGCCAGGATGGCGAGCGGGATGAACATCAGCCCGGCGCGCTCGAGCTGCACGCCCGCGGCGGAGACGATCACGAGCGGGACCGCGAGCTGCACGGCCGCCGTGCCGATGTTGCCGCCCGCCGCGTTGAGCCCGAGCGCACGGCCCTTCTCCCGCTCCGGGTAGAAGAAGGAGATGTTCGCCATCGAGGAGGCGAAGTTGCCGCCGCCGACTCCCGCGAGCGCCGCGACGCCCAGCAGGACGCCGAACGACAGGTCGGGCCGCTGCACCGCCCACACGAGAGCGAGGGTCGGGACCAGGAGCAGCAGCGCCGACACCACCGTCCAGTTGCGGCCGCCGAAGACGGGTACCGCGAACGTGTACGGGATGCGCAGGGTCGCGCCCACCAGCGACGGCACGGCGATCAGCCAGAACATCTGGTCGGCCGTCAGCGCGAACCCGGCCGCGGGCAGCTGCGGCACGACGATGCTCCACAGCGCCCACACGGCGAACCCGAGGAACTCCGCGAAGACCGACAGGACCAGGTTGCGTCGGGCGACGGCCCGCCCGACCGTCTGCCACTGGTCGGTCGCCTCGGGGTTCCAGCCGTGCAGCCACCGCCCCCGGTGGCGCACCAGCTCGGGCGTCGTGCCGGGCGGGGTGAGGACGACCGCGCCGGAGCCGTGGCCCGTGGCGGCGCCCGGTGGGACGGGCGGGGCGACGGGTGGGGCGGACGGCCCCGCCGCGGGCGGCGTCGTCGGGGTCTGGGTCACGGGGAGCCTCCGGGCGTCGGGCCGCGTGCCGGGCACGCGAGGTCGGGCGTCGGTGCCGGCCGGGCCGGCGGGGCGCCGCGTGGTGCCGGCGTCGTGCTCGAGGCTAGGAACGCCGTGTTTCCCCCGCGGTGGCCCCCCGGTAACCCGCCGCGAACGTTCCGCGCACACGAGCCCGGCACGGGGTGTGAGGTACGGGGTGCGGTGCTCGACGCGAGTCGCGGTGCCGTGGGGTCCCGTCGGCGCGGGCGGGGGCGCGTGCCGCCACGCGGGCCGCGCACCGGCCTGCGAGGATCGACCCATGCCGGACCTCCATGCCCTGACCACCGAGCTCCTCGACGCCGCCCGCACCGACCCCCACGGCCGCAGCGCCCGGCTCGTCGTGCACGACGGTGAGCTGCGCCAGACCGTCATCGCGCTCGTCGCCGGCTCCCGTCTGGGCGAGCACGCCTCGCCGCCCGCCGCCAGCCTGCAGACGCTGGTCGGGCGGGTCCGCGTCGAGGTCGGTGACGACGTGCAGCAGGAGGTCGGCGCCGGTGGGCTCTGGGAGCTGACCCACGAGCGGCACTCCGTACGGGCGCTCGAGGACAGCGTCGTGCTGCTGACCACGGTGACGGGGGTCACGACGGGGTCGCACGGGTGAGCCGCACGGGCGGCCCGTTGCCGCCGCTCGTCGAGCCCGGCCCCCCGCTGACGCCGGCCCAGGTCGCCCGCTACGCGCGGCACCTGGCGCTCGCCGAGGTCGGCGAGACCGGCCAGCGCCGGCTGCTGGCGGCGCGCGTGCTGGTCGTCGGCGCCGGTGGGCTGGGGTCGCCCGTGCTCCTGTACCTCGCAGCCGCGGGCGTGGGCACGCTGGGGGTCGTCGACGACGACGTGGTCGAGGTCTCCAACCTGCAGCGCCAGGTGGTGCACGGCGTGGGCGACGTGGGGCGGCGCAAGGTCGACTCGGCGGCCGACGCGGTCCGCGCCCTGGACCCGGCGCTCGTCGTGCGCACGCACCCGGTGCGGCTGGGCGCCGACAACGCCCGCACCCTGCTGGGCGGGTACGACCTCGTCGTGGACGGCAGCGACAACTTCGCGACCCGCTACCTGCTCGACGACGTGTGCGCCGGGCTCGGGCTGCCGTGGGTGTGGGGATCGCTGCAGCGCGGGCACGCGCAGGTGAGCACCTTCTGGTCGACACCCCCGGTCGGTGAGGGCGTCACGCTGCGCGACGTGTTCGGCGGCCCGCCGCCGGACGGCACCGTCCCGGCGTGCGCCGTCGACGGCGTGCTGGGTGCGGTGTGCGCGGCCGCCGGCGCGGCGATGGCGCTCGAGGTCGTCCGCCTGGTGTGCGGCGCCGGCCGGACGCTGCTGGGCCGGGTCGTGGTGCACGACGCGTTCGCGGGCACGTGGCAGGACGTGCCGGTGCGCCGCCGCGCGGGTGACGCCCGGCGTCCCGGCGCTGGCGTGGCAGGACGCGCGGCGGACGTCCCGTCACCGGCGCCGCGGGACGTGCGCACCGGCGACGTCCTGGCGGCCGGCGACGCCGACGTCGTCGACCTGCGCGACGCGGTCGAGGTCGCGGCGCTCCCGTTCCCCGGGGCTCGCCACGTGCCGTTCGCGCAGTTCGTGTCCGAGACGGCGCTCGCGGCGCTCGACCCCGACCGGCCCCTCGTGCTCGTCTGCCGCGTGGGGAGCAGGTCCGCGCACGCGGCCGCGCTGGCCCGTGCGGCGGGTGTCCGGGACGCTCGGCACCTGCCCGGCGGGGTGGCCGCGTGGGCGCGGACGCCCGCGGGGGCCTGACACCGCCGGACACCGCCGGCTCAGCCGGGGTGGTCGCCCCCGGCCAGCTGGGACAGGGCGTGCGGCAGCACGCCGGCGAGCACCTCGAGCGCGTCGCGCGCGGCGCCGGGTGACCCCGCGACGTTGACCACCAGGGTGCGCCCGGCGACCCCGGCCACGCCGCGCGACAGCAGCGCACCGGGCACGCCCCGGCGCGCGCCGTCCGCGCGCAGCGCCTCCGCGATCCCGGGCACGGTGCGGTCCACCACTGCCAGGGTCGCCTCGGGCGTCAGGTCGCGCGGTCCCAGGCCCGTGCCGCCCGTGGTCAGCACCAGGTCAGCGCCGGACGCCACCGCCTGACGCAGCGCGCGCTCCACGGGCATGCCGTCGGGGACGACCACCCGGTCCGTGACCACCAGCCCCAGCGCCCGCAGCCCGTCGACGAGCACGGGCCCCGAGACGTCGTCGTACGTGCCGGCGGCCGCACGGTCGGACACCGTGACGACCACGGCGGACGGTGAGCCGGCGTCCACGGGCTCAGGCACGGGTCCAGGTCCCGCTGCGCCCGCCCGACTTCTCCTCGACGCGCAGGTCGGTGAGGTGGGCGCCCCGGTCGACGGCCTTGACCATGTCGACGAGCGTCAGACCGGCCGCGGCGACGCACGTCAGCGCCTCCATCTCGACCCCCGTCCGGTCGGCCGTGCGCACGCGAGCGTCGATGATGACGCCGTCGTCGACGACCTCGAGGTCGACGCTCACCCCGTGGATCGCGATCGGGTGGCACAACGGCACGAGGTCCGGGGTGCGCTTGGCGGCCTGGATGCCGGCGATGCGGGCCACCGCGAGCGCGTCGCCCTTGGGGACGCCCTCACCCCGGAGCAGCGCGACCACGTGCGGGGTGGTGACCAGACGCCCGGTGGCCCGCGCGCTGCGCACGCTGACCTCCTTGTCGGCGACGTCGACCATGTGCGCGGCGCCGTGCGCGTCGACGTGGGTGAGGCGGTCGGACTGGGTCACGCGTCGTGCTCCCTCAGGTCGATGACGGTCACGGGGTCCCCCGCGGCCAGGTGGGCGACGTCCTCGGGGACGTCGACGAGCGCGTCGGCACCGGCCAGGGCACCGAGCAGGTGCGACCCGGGACCGCCGACCAGGGTGGCGACGGGTCGTCCCGAGCCCCAGTCGAGGCGCGCGCGCAGCAACCGCCGACGGCCGGCCGTGGACGCCAGGTCCGCGGCGAGGACGGCGGTGAGCGTGCGCCGGTGCACGTGGCGCGCGCCGAGCAGGCGCCGCAGCAGGGGGCGGACGAACACCTCGAACGACACGAACGAGCTGACCGGGTTGCCCGGCAGCGCGAGCACCGGGGTGCCGTCCGCGAGCGCACCCACCGCCTGCGGCTTGCCGGGCTGCATGCGGACGTGCACGAGCTCACCGGAGCCGTCGGCCAGCAGGGCGTCGCGGACCACGTCGTACGCGCCCACCGAGACCCCTCCGGTGGTGACGACGACGTCGACCTCGCCGACGAGCGCCGCCAGCGCGGCGCGCACCGCGGGGACGTCGTCACGCACCACTCGCACGGCGACGACGTCCGCACCGGCGGCGGCGGCCGCGGCGGCGAGCTGCGGCCCGTTCGACTCGTGGATCTGCCCGTGCGCGAGCGGCTGTCCCGGCGCCACCAGCTCGGACCCGGTCGACAGCACCGCGACGCGCGGGCGGGCGTGGACGGCGACGTGCGCGTGGCCCGTCGCGGCGAGCAGGCCCACCGCGCCGGCGCCGAGCACGTCCCCGGCGCGCAGCACGACGTCACCCGCGCGCACGTCCTCGCCGCGCCGCCGCACGTGGGCCCCGGGCGCGACGACGCCGTGGACGTGGACGCGTCGCGTGCCGCCGTCGGTCGCCTCGACGGGCAGGACCGCGTCGGCGCCGTCCGGCACCGGCGCACCGGTCATGACCCGCGCCACCGCCCCGGCGGGCAGGCGGACGTCGCGGGTGTCCCCCGCCGCGACGTCGTCGGCGACCTCGAGCACCCCGTCGACGCGCAGCTCCGCGCTGCGCACGGCGTAGCCGTCCATCGCCGAGCTGTCCCAGGGGGGCAGGTCGACCGCGCTGCGCACGTCGGTGGCGAGCGCACGCCCGCGCGCGTGCGCCAGGGGCACGGTGACGGCGGGCAGCGGCCGTCCGAGCGCCAGCACCGCGGCCGCGTGCTCGTCGAGGCTGCGCACGACGCGGGCGGGCAGTGCGGGCCCGGCGGGCAGGACGTCGGCCATGCGCCCAACCTACTGCCGGGGTGGCAGCCGCCCACGCCCGCCCGGCGCGGCGCACCGTCCGGGCAGCGGACGCGCACGGCGGGCGCCACGGGCGTCCGTATCATCGCCGTATGGGAGCCGTGAGCGGGGGCGGTGCCACCTCGCGGCCGACGGGGGGCCTGGTGGACCGGTACGGCCGGGTGGCCACCGACCTGCGCGTGTCGCTGACCGACCGCTGCAACCTGCGCTGCACGTACTGCATGCCCGCCGAGGGGCTGCCGTGGGCACCGGACGACACCGTCCTCACCGACGCCGAGGTCGTGCGCCTGGTGCGGGTCGGCGTCGAGCGGCTGGGCGTCCGCGAGGTCCGGTTCACGGGCGGTGAGCCGCTGCTGCGCCGCGGCCTGGAGGGCATCGTCGGCGCGACGGCCGCCCTGCGGACCGCCGACGGCGCCCCCGTCCGCACGGCGTTGACCACGAACGGGCTGGGCCTCGACAAGCGGGCCCGTGCGCTCGCGGACGCGGGCCTCGGCCGGGTCAACGTCTCGCTGGACTCCCTGGACCCGCAGCGCTTCGCGGCGATCGCGCGCCGGGACCGGCACGCCGACGTGCTCGCGGGCCTGGCGGCCGCGGCCGCCGCGGGCCTCGCGCCGGTGAAGGTCAACGCCGTGCTGGTGCGCGGCGTGAACGACGACGAGGCCGTCCCGCTGCTGACGTGGGCCCTGGAGCACGGCTACCACCTGCGGTTCATCGAGCAGATGCCGCTGGGGCCCCACGGGTCGTGGGTGCGCGAGGACATGGTCACCGCCCGCGAGATCCTCGACGCGCTGTCGGCGGCGTTCGGGCTCGTCGCGGAGCCGGACGGTGCCCGCGGCGGCGCCCCGGCCGAGACGTGGCACGTCGCCGGGCACCCGGGGGCGACGGTCGGGGTGATCGGCTCGGTGACGCGGCCGTTCTGCGGGGCGTGCGACCGCACGCGCCTGACGGCGGACGGCCAGGTCCGCAGCTGCCTGTTCGCGCGCGACGAGGACGACCTGCGCGGGCTGCTGCGCGGTGGGGCGGACGACGACACGATCGCGGACGCCTGGCGGGCCGCGATGCGCGGCAAGGCGGCAGGCCACGGCATCGACGACCCGACCTTCCTGCAGCCCGCCCGGACCATGAGCGCGATCGGAGGATGACGGCATGACGACCACCCCGTCGCACACCACCGGGACCCCGCCGGTCACCGCAGCCGACGTGCCCGTGACCACGGTGCGCTACTTCGCGGCAGCCGCCGAGGCGGCGGGGGTCGACACCGAGCAGGTGCCGGTGCCCGTCGGCGCGACGGTGGGCACCCTGCTCGACGCGCTCGCCGCCCGCCACGGCACCGCCCTGCAGGACGTGGCGGCGCGGTGCGCGCTCCTCGTGGACGGGGTGCTGCACCGGGACCGTGACGAGCCGCTGGGCACACCCTCCCGCGTCGACGTGCTGCCGCCGTTCGCGGGCGGCTGAGCCGTCAGGCGCTGCCGACCCACTCGTGACCGCCCGCCGTGAGGTCCTGGCGCTTCCACACCGGCAGGTGGGCCTTGACCTCGTCGACCAGCAGCGCGGCGGCCGCGAACGCGTCCTGCCGGTGGGCGGCGGACACCGCCACGCCCAGGGCGCACTCCCCCACGGCCAGGGTGCCGACCCGGTGGACGCAGGCGACCGCGTCGACGCGGCTGCGGGCGACGACGTCGGCCACCACGCGCTCGACCACGTCCTGCGCGTCGGGGTGGGCGACGTACTCCAGCCGGGTCACGCCCCGTCCCTGGTCGTGGTCGCGGACGACGCCGGCGAACGTCACGACCGCACCGGCCGCGGCGTCCGCCACCGCGCGGGCCAGCTCGTCGACGTCGACGGGGTCGGGGGTCACGCGCGCGGTGAGCACGCGGCGCGCGGGCTCGTACGGGCGGTCCTCGGGTCCGGTCACCGCGCCAGCCTAGGGTCGTGCCACGCCGGCCGCAGATGCGGTGCGCCAGTGCCGTAGTCGCCGCAGGTGCGGCGTCGACACTACGATCGGTCGGTGCCGACCTACCGCGTGGCCGAGGCCGCGACGCTGCTGGGCGTCAGTGACGACACCGTGCGCCGCTGGATCGACTCCGGCCGGCTCACCGCCGCCCCGGGGTCGTCCGGCCACCGGGAGGTCGACGGCCTCGCCCTGGCCGGCCTCGCGCAGGAGCTGGGCGCGCGGCCCGAGCCCGGCGGTGAGCACCGCTCCACCCGCAACCGGCTGCGCGGGATCGTCACCCGGGTCGTGCGGGACACCGTGATGGCCCAGGTCGAGATCCAGGCCGGACCGTACCGCGTGGTGTCGCTCATCAGCCGCGAGGCCGCCGACGAGCTGGGGCTCGAGCCCGGGGTCGTGGCGGTCGCCTCCGTGAAGGCGACGAACGTCGCCGTCGAGCACGTCGAGCGCGGGTGACGGGCCGCGCGCCGGCCCTCACGGCCGCCCTCACCATGACGCTGCTGGGCGTGACCGTGGCGCTCGGAGGCTGCGCGCCCACCGGGACCGCCCGTGCGGGCGACGACCCCGAGCGGGTCGAGGACAGGCTCGTGGTCCTGGCGGCCGCGTCGCTGACGGACGTCGTGGCCGACCTCGCCGAGCGCGCGACGGCGGACCACCCCGGGCTGCGCGTCGAGACGACCTTCGGGTCCAGCGCGACGCTCGCCGCGCAGGTCCTGGCCGGGGCGCCGGCGGACGTCCTGCTCACCGCGAGCGACGACACGATGCTCACCGTCACCGACGCGCTCGGCGGCGAGCCCGTCGTCGTGGCGACCAACCACCTCCAGCTCGCCGTGCCCGCCGGCAACCCGGGCGGGGTCACCTCGCTCGCGGACCTCGCCGACCCGGACCTGACGGTCGCGCTGTGCGCCCCGCAGGTCCCGTGCGGCGCGGTCGCGGCGGACGTCCTGGCGCGGGCGGGCGTCGTCGCCGCACCTGACACCCTCGAGCGCGACGTGCGTGCCGTCCTGACCCGGCTGACCCTCGACGAGGCGGACGCCGGCCTGGTCTACCGCACGGACGTGCGGGCGGCCGACGGCGCCGTCGAGGGCATCGAGGTGCCGCAGGCCGCGGACGTCGCCACCGAGCACCCCGCGCTCGTCGTCCCCGGTGCCCCGCACCCCGCCGCGGCCGCCGCCTTCGTGACGCTGCTGACGGGACCCGATGGACGCCGGGCGTTCGCCGCGGCCGGGTTCGGCCCGCCGTGAGCGGGCGGACCGCCGGCCGGCTCTCGTCGTGGGCACTGGTCCTGGCGGCGGGCGCGGGCGTCGCGGTGCTCGTGCTCCCGATCGTCGCGCTGCTGCTGGCGACGCCCTGGGGCGACCTGCCCGCGCTCGTCGGCGACCCCGCCGTGCTGCAGGCGCTGCGCCTGTCGCTCGGCACCGCCACGGTGGCGACGACGGTGTCCCTGCTGGTGGGCGTGCCCCTGGCGTGGGTGCTCGCGCACGACGACCTGCGCGGCGTCCGGCTGCTGCGCGCGCTGGTGACCGTGCCGCTGGTGCTGCCGCCCGTGGTCGGTGGCGTCGCCCTGCTGCTGCTGCTGGGGCGGCGGGGGCTGCTCGGCGGCACGCTGCACGCGTGGACCGGCCTGAGCGTGCCGTTCACGTCCGTCGCCGTGGTCCTGGCCCAGGTGTTCGTCTCCCTGCCGTTCCTCGTGCTGGCCGTCGAGGGTGCCCTGCGCGGCGCGGACCGCCGCCGCGCGCTCGCCGCCCAGACCCTGGGTGCGTCGCCCGGGTACGTGCTGCGCCGGGTCACCCTGCCCGCCGTCGCCCCGGGCGTCGCGGCGGGTGCCGCGCTCTGCTTCACACGGGCGCTCGGCGAGTTCGGTGCCACCGTGACTTTCGCCGGCAGCTTCCCCGGGACCACCCGGACGATGCCGCTGGCGGTCTACCAGGCGATGGACACCGCGCCCGAGCAGGCGGTGGCGATGTCGGTGCTGCTGCTCGCGCTCTCGGTGACCGTGCTGGTCGCGCTGCGCGGACGGTGGCTCGGCGGCCTGCCCGGGACGGGTGGCCGCCCGGCCGGGAGGGCACGGTGATGCTCGACGTCCACGCCCGGGTGGAGCGCGGGGCCCTGACCCTCGACGTCGCGCTGCGCGTCCCGCCCGGTGCGGTGCTCGCGGTGATGGGACCCAACGGCAGCGGCAAGTCCACCCTGCTCGAGGCCGTCGCCGGCCTGGTCCCGCTGACGGCGGGGCACGTGCGCCTGGGCGACGAGGTGCTCGCCGACGCCGCGGCCGGGCACCACCGGCCGCCGGCCCGGCGCGGCCTGGGCGTCGCGCTGCAGGACGGCGCACTGTTCGGGCACCTGTCCGCGCGCGAGAACGTCGCGTTCGGCCCGCGCGCGCAGGGGGTGCGCGCGGCCGCGGCGCGCGCGGCGGCCGACGCGCTGCTGGCGGACGTCGGCCTGGCCGAGCACGCCCGGACCCGCGCCGACCGCCTGTCCGGCGGGCAGGCCCGACGCGTCGCGGTCGCCCGGGCCGTCGCCGCACGCCCGCGCGCCCTGCTGCTCGACGAGCCGTTCGCCGCGCTGGACGCCGGGACGCGGCACGGGGTCCACGGGGTCGTCCGCCGGGCCGTCGCCGCCGGTGTGCCCGCGCTGCTGGTGACGCACGACCTGCGGGACGCGCTCGAGCTCGCCGACGCGCTGCTGGTGCTCGAGGCGGGGCGCGCCGTCCAGCAGGGCACCCCGGCCGAGGTCGCCGCGGCTCCCGCGACCGCGTACGTCCGGCGGGTCGCCGCGGCAGGCTGAGCGCACCGGCAGGCCGTAGCGTGACGCACGTGACCGGTGCACCCGCCGTCGTGGTCGTCCTGACCGGCGGCACCGCACGCCGTCTGGGCGGCGCGCCCAAGACGGCGCTCGACGTGGGCGGCCGCTCCCCGTTGCGACGCCTGCTGGACGACGTCGCACCGCTGCCGACGGTCGTCGTCGGTGAGCCGCAGGACGTGGGGCACGAGGTGCTGTGGGCCCGCGAGCAGCCCGTCGGCGGTGGTCCGCTCGCCGGGGTCGGCGCGGGTGTGGCGGCGGTCCGCGCGGCACACCCGGGGCCGGCGGTGGTCGTCGTGCTCGCCGGGGACCAGCCGTTCGCCGGACCGGCCGTCGGGGCGCTGCTCGCGGCGCTGGACGCGGACGCCGCGGTGGACGCCGCCCTCGCCGTCGGCCCGGACGGACGCCCCCAGCCGCTGCTGGCGGCCTACCGCCTCGCGGCCGTGCGCGAGCGGCTGGCCCAGGACCTGCACGGGCGACCGGCGCGGGACCTGGTCGCGGGCCTGCGCACGGTCGGTGTCGCGGTGTCCGCCGCGACGGTGCTCGACGTCGACGACGCCGACGACCTGGCAGCCGCCCGCCGCGTGGCCGCCTCCCTCAGCCCGCGGCCGCGGGCTCCTCGCTGAGCAGCACCGCCACCCGGGCCAGCGCGTCACGCACCGCCGCCTCCGGGTCGTCGCCCGCGGCGGCGGCCCGGCCGGCCGCCAGACCCACCAGGTACGCGGTCAGCGGTGCGGCGGGACGCAGGACGCCGTGGGCCACGTCGCGCACCATGTCGAGGACGTCGTCCTGCGTCGCCGCGACGAGCGCCGGGTCGACGCCGAGCGCGGGGGCCGCCCGGTCGGTCCAGTCCTGCAGCGCGTCCATCGCCACCTCCGTCGTCGCAGCCTAGCCACGGTCCACGGCCGCACACCCCTCGTGCGCGGCGGGTGCGTCGAAGGCCTGCGCCCGGTGCCGGGCGTGCAGGGTCTCGACCAGCTCGGCCTGCTCCCGCGAGCGCGCCACGAGCGCGTCGAGCCGTTCCGCGTCGAGGTCGAGCGCGGCGGCGTGCTCCCGCAGCGTCGTCCAGCCCAGGCGCTTGCCCTCGAGGCCCGAGCGCAGCACCTCCAGCTCCAGGACGAGCGTCATCGGGGACCGGCCCGCCGCGCGGCCGTTGGGCTTCAGCCGCGCCACGCGCTCGGCCAGCGCGGCCCCGAGGTGCTTCCAGCGGGAGAGCCGGAACCCGAGGTCACGCGCCGTGGCCTCGTGCACGCGACGCTCCTCGCGCAGCTCGGCCGCCAGCCGCTCGAGGTCGGCGGCGTCCTGCCCCGCGTCGGGGTTGCGACTCATCCGCAGGACCCGCGCGGCGACGGCGCTGGCGCCCGTGATGTGGTCGTTGAGGTAGGTGCGGACCAGCGCCAGGTCGATGCGCGCGGCGTCGGGCTGCGTCATGGCGTCCTCCCGGATCGGCGTGCACCGATCCTGCGGCCCGCGGGGGCCGGGCGCACGCGGGGAGGGCGTCAGACGGACTCGCTCGACGGTGCGGGCGGGGCGACCGCCTGCTGCGCCTCCCGCTCGACCAGCTGCTCACGCCGGCTCGACGCGCGCGGCCGGTACACGACGCGGGAGTGGAACGTGAAGCGGACGACGAAGGCGACCGCGATGGTGATCGCCGTCGCGAGCACCGCGGCCACGTGCATCGTGTTCACCAGCAGGCCGACCAGCGGCAGCCGGACCATCGTCTCGACGTTGTTGAACACGAACGACTGCGCGAACCGCGCCCCCACGCCCTTGCCCTCGTGCCGCAGGTCGCGGAACACGAAGCGCTCCTGCAGCAGGAAGTTCCCGGCGATCGTCACCTCGGCTGCGACGATCGCGGCCAGCAGCCAGTGCGCCCCCAGGCTCGTCATGGCCGCGACGATCCCGATGTTGGCCAGCGCCCCCAGGCCGCCGATGATCGCGAACCGCGACATGCGCCCGAACCGCAGGCCGGCGAGCTGCCACATGAAGTGGACGCCCTGGGCCAGGTTCGCCTTGGACGCGCCGGCGTAGCGCTCGCCGAACACGAACGGCACCTCGACCACCCGCATGGGGTGCCGCGCGAGGATCTCGAGCAGGATCTTGAAGCCGCGCGGGCGCAGCGTGTCGAGGTCGACCGCGGCGCGGCGCACGGCGAAGAACCCCGTCATGGGGTCCGAGCAGTCGCGCAGCCGCACGGGGAACATGGCGCGCGTGACCGCCGTCGAGGTCGACGACACGGCCTGGCGGACCACGCCCGAGAGCCCGGCGCTGGAGCCGTCCCCGATGTACCGCGAGGCGACGGCGACGTCCACGTCCGGCTCCTGCACCCGCGCCAGCAGCGTGGGGATGAGCTCGGGCGGGTGCTGCAGGTCGCCGTCCATGACGAGCACGTAGGGGGTCGTGGTGGCCCGCACCCCCGCGAGGACCGCACCGCCCAGGCCGCCCTCGGGCGTCTCGCGGTGGATCACCCGCACGGGCAGCTCGGCGGTGGTGGCGGCCGTGCGGACCACGTCCGCCGTGTCGTCCGTGGAGTCGTCCACGAAGAGCAGGTCGACGCCCAGCCCCCGGGTCGCCTCCCCGACGCGACGCACCAGCTCGGGCACGTTCGGGGCCTCGTTGAACGTCGGCACGATCACGGTCAGCACCGCTCCCGCGCGATCCGGCGCTCCGTCCATGTGCACCTGCCTCCGGTCTTCCGACGACGCCCCGTCGCGTCGCAGAACGTCCTGCCACGGTAACCGACACGATCTGCCGCGCCGAGCCACTCACCCGGGCTAAACGCTTCAGCAGCGCGCCGCCGCACGGTCGGCACAAACTCCCACGAACCCTGACGAGACAAGCGTGCACCCGGCTGCCACGATGACGCACGTGCATCGCGACATGACCGCTCGCCTGGTCCTCGACGTCACCTCCCCCGCGCGCCTCGTCCTCGAGATCGCCGTCTCCCACCGGCACGACCCGGTCGAGGAGCTGAGCATCCTGTCCGGCGGTCGCGCCGTGGTGCCGCGCGAGGTCGTGGACCCGCACGGGTCCCGGCTCCACGTCCTCGACGTCCAGCCCGGACAGCTCACCGTGGACTACCGCGCGAGCGTCACCGGACGGGCCGAGCCGGAGCCCGGCGACCCCTCGGACGAGCTGCTCTACCTGCGGCCGTCCCGCTACTGCGAGTCCGACACCCTCGCCCCGACCGCGCGGGCGGAGTTCGTCGGGCTGGCCGGCGTCGAGCTGCTGGGGGCCGTCAGCTCGTGGGTCGGCACGCGGCTCGCGTACGCCCCGGGCTCCAGCCTGCCGACGGACGGCGCCGTGCGCACGCTCCTCGCCCGGCGGGGCGTCTGCCGCGACTTCGCGCACCTCGTCGTCGCCCTGCTGCGCGCGCTCGACGTCCCCGCCCGGCTGGCCGCGGTCTACGCCCCGGGCCTGGACCCCATGGACTTCCACGCCGTCGCGGAGGCCTACGTGGAGGGTCAGTGGCGCGTGCTCGACGCGACCACGCTCGCCCCGCGGTCGAGCCTCGTGCGCATCGCCACCGGCCGCGACGCGTCCGACACGGCGTTCCTGTCGGTGCACCGCGGCACCGCGACGCTGCGTGAGCTGCAGGTGTCGGCCGTGGCCGACACGCTGCCGGACGACGACGTCCGGGAGCTCGTGTCGATCGGGTGAACGGGGAGGCCACCG
>Ga0233375_1000538_pt1 | contig 19923 bp, 16 predicted proteins | sample ElkDunMinimDraft_10_FD_191539 | JGI IMG/M metagenome (GOLD analysis project Ga0233375, IMG submission 191539) | Fecal eukaryotic communites from dung pellets of Tule Elk in California, USA - Elk Dung E16 | ecosystem: Host-associated > Mammals > Digestive system > Large intestine > Fecal | place... | reverse complement strand
CCTCCCGGCGCCGGGCGGGTCTGTGGGGGATCAGCTCAACGGAGCCGGGTCAGCGGGCGACGGGCTTGCCGTGCCCCGCACCGTGGCCGTTCCCCTTGCCCTTCCCGGGCCCCTGGTCATGGCCCTTCCCCGGGCCCTGGTCGTGGCCCTTGCCAGGACCGTGGTCGTGGCCGTGCCCCTTGCCGGGACCCTTGCCCGGCCCGGGACCGTGCCCCGGACCGTGACCCGGACCCGGGCCCTTGGCGGGCGTCACGGTGAGCTGCTCCTGCGCCCGGAGGTCGCCCGAGGCAGCCGTCAGGGTGTACGGGCCGCTCGTGGTGCGCGCCGGCACGGAGAGCGACGCGACCGCGGAGCCGTCCGCCCCCACCCTCACCTGGCCGAGCCGCTCGGCCTTGGGGGCGTGCTTGCCGCCCTTGGCGGACTGCAGCGTGACGGTGACCGTGCTGCCGGGCGTGAACCCGGTGAGGCGTGCGGTCACCTTCTCGCCCGCCCGCACCACCCGGCGGTCGAGCGTGACCGCGGGCGTCGGCTCCTCCGGCTCGACGACCGGCGCCAGCAGCTGGGCCACGCCCCACCGCGAGGTGTCCTGGTAGGAGCGGCCGGTCGGGTCGGACCACGTCACCACACCGGTGCGGACGCCCGCCGCGGCGTCGTTCACCTGGAAGTCGACGCCCACGAACCCGCCGGGCTCGACCGGCTCCTCGAGCACGAGCGCGGCCTCGACCACGTAGCCGGTGTCCGTGGCGGCGGTCGCGCTGGTGAGGTTGTCGCCGATCACGTCCAGGTCGCCGCTCACCGAGACGGCGTTGGCGTAGCTGATCCGGTACTGGCCGTCGGCGGGCTGGAAGGCGCCGGCCTTGGCGTTGGCCGGGTCGAGGAACACCTCGACCGAGTCCTGCTCCCAGGCGTTGCTGCTGCCGGCGTCGAGCTCGTCGTCGGTGACCCGGAACAGCGCGTAGAGCGTCTGGTCGCGCCACAGCAGGGACACGTCGGCGGTGGCGCCCAGCTCGCCCTCGACCACGGTGCCCGTGCGGACGGTCGCGGCGGACGCCCACACGTCGTCCACCACCCCGTCGATCACGGGCGCGACCGCGGCGTGCGGGGCCTCGATCAGGCCGACCGGTTCCACGAGGGTCACGACGCCGCGTCGCAGGCCGTCCTCCTGGCCGTGCGACAGGTCGTTCCAGGAGAGCCGGCCGCCGGTGGCGCCATCGGTGACGCGCAGGTCGAACCCGACCCTCGAGCCCTCGGTGAGGCCGGTCGCGGGCAGTCGGACCACGGCGGTGTACCCCGTGGCCGTGCTGGTGACCACGGCGTCGGCTCCCGCGCCGTTGACCGCTCCGTCGCGGGAGACGGCCACGGTGGTGTCGCCCACGAACAGGCGCACGACGTCGTCCGCCCCGTCGTCCGTGGCGTCGGCCACCTCGACGCGAGCGGTCAGGTGGTCCTCGGCCCAGCGGAGCTGGAACCCGGTGGAGCCCGTGCCGTCCGAGCCGATCTCGATGAGTGGGAGCAGGTCCCACTCGCGCGCGTCGATCGCGTCGCCGTCGATGGCCACGTCACCGGCGTGCACGTTCGCCTGCCGGGTCAGGGCCGGCAGCTCGCCGCGGTCGACGATGCCCCAGTACGCCGGCTTGGCCTGCAGCTGGTCGTCGAACAGCAGGGGCGCGCCGGTCCGCCAGCTGCGGCTGTCGTACGGGCCCCACACCGTCACTGCGAACAGGTCCGGGTAGTCCCGCAGCATGTCGAAGACGTCGGCGTAGTAGTAGCCCTGCTGGACGAGCCGCTCCTGCGTGACCGTGCCGTCGATCTGCACGTCGAGCTCGGTGACTGCCTGCACCAGGCCCAGCTCGGCGAAGGCGTCGATGCTGGCGCGGAGCTGGGCGACGGGCTGGACCAGGCTCACGTGGAACTGGTGGCCCAGGCCGGCGATCGGCGCACCGCGGTCGAGCAGCCGCTGCGCGACGGAGATCATCGCCGCGCGCTTGGCGGGCAGCTCGGTGTTGTAGTCGTTGAGGAACAGGGTGACGGGCGGGTTCTCGGTGACGCCGCGGTTGAACGCGTCGCTGGCGTACTCGAACGCCAGGTCGAGGTACTGCTCGCCGAGCACCTCGAACCAGCGGCTGCGGCGCAGCCCGTCGCCCTCGGACTCGGCGATGGCCTCGTTGACCACGTCGAACGCGACGATCGGGTTCCCGGGGGTCCCGTACTCGCCGTACTTCTCCCGGTAGTGGCCCGCGACGGTGTCGATGTGGGTCTTCATGCGCTCCCGCAGCACCGTCTGGTGGGCGGCGGAGCTGGTGAGCGGCTGGCCGGCCTCGTCGAGGAAGAACCAGTCCGGGGTCTGGCTGTGCCACACCAGGGTGTGGCCGTAGACGCGCTGGCCGTTGGCGAGCGCGGCGTCCACCAGGCGGTCGGCCTCGGCGAAGGTGAACTCGCCCTCGGTCGGCTGGATGGACTCGGGCTTCATCGCGTTCTCGGCGGTGATCTGGTCGAAGTGCTTGTCGACGAGGATCGCGCTCTGGCCCACGGTCTCGCGCTCGTCGATCGCGACGCCGATGGGCCACGGCAGCTCGTCCTGGAGGGACGGGATGTCCGTCTGCACGGGCGGCGCCGCGTCGCGGGTGATCACGACGTCGTCCACCAGGAACGAGGACGTCCCCGAGGCGGACTCGACGTACAGCAGCGCGGAGTCGGCGGCCGCCATGGTGTAGTCAGCCGAGATCTGCGTCCATGCGCCGGCGGTGACTCCCGTGGCGGAGCCGACGGTGTCGTAGCTGGACGTGCCCTCGACGTCGCGCTGCACGCTGACGCGCAGCTCGGCCGGGTCGGGCGAGGCGCCTTCGGCGAGGGTCACCCAGGCGGAGACGTGGTAGGTCACGCCGGTGTCGAACAGCTCGGACACGTCCGTGCCAAGCCCGTGCCACGTGTCGCCCCGCGAGTCGACGAGGGCGGCCTGCGTGCCGCTGTGGGCTGCCTGGTCCGTGAGCGACACGACGGGAGACGTCCCATCGCCGCGTGCCGTCCACGGCGCCAGGCCGTCCTCGAAGTCGCTCGACAGGATCGTGGTCCCGGTTCCGCCGCCGCCCTCGGGTCCGCGCTCCGCGGGGAGGGTGAACGTCCAGCCCGCGGCGATCTGCTCCGCGAGGACGGTCCGGACCGCCTCGACGGTGCCGGTGCGGTCACCGCCGCCGTCGTGCGCCAGCACCACCGCGCCGGGCTGCATCGCGGCCCGGAGGTTGGCGATGAGGGTGGGGACGTCCTGCGTCTCCCAGTCGGCGATCGTGTTGCCCAGGCCGAGCGGCTGCATGCCGAGCCGCGCGGCGACCTCGGCGGTCTGGCCCCAGCTGCCGTTGGGCGCCCGGAAGTACGGCACCGGCGCGTCCGGGTCGCCGAGCGCCTCGCGGATGATGGCGAGGTTCTCGGTGAGGTCGGCCTCGACCTGCTCGGGGGTCCACGCGCCCATGTCGGCGTAGCTGGTGGTGTGGTTGCACAGCGTGTGGCCCTCGTCCACGATGCGCCGCAGCAGCTCCGCGCCGCGCGTGCCCTGGATGTTCTGGCCGATCACGCAGAACACGGCGGGGACGCCGTGCTCCGCCAGGAGGTCGAGGACCGCGTCGGTCTCCCCGGGGTTGGGCCCGTCGTCGAAGGTGAGGGCTGCCACCGCCCCGGTTCCCCGTGCGGTCGTGACCTGGGTCGTCGTCGGATTCACGGCGCCTCCCGGGACAGCTTCGGTGTCGCCCTCCGCCGCCATCGCCGGCACGGGGCCGAGCCCGAGGATAGCGGCGAGGAGTACAGGTCCCAGTACGCGTGTTCTTGCCCTGCCGAGTCGATGCACGGTTCGCCCCTTTGCGAGTGCTTTGAGTCGTGTGGGGCACACCCTAGGGACCGGCAGAAGGTTTCGACAACGTTTTCGACGAGAACCCGCAGGTGGGAGCGGCGCCACGGTGAGACCGTGGCGCCGCCCCCTCACCGCGTCGGCTACGCGGCCCCCGCGAGGGCCTGCGCCGGCGGTGTGCGCAACGCCCGCCGGGTGGGCAGGTCGATCGCGGCGAAGGCGATCACCACGACCAGCACCGCCACCCCGGGCGCGAGCCACCACGGGCCGGCGGGCAGCGGCCGGTCGAGGAAGCCGATGCCCAGCATCGCCAGGGGGACCACAGACAGCAGGCCGCCGGTCACCAGCGCCACGCCGCTCGCGAGCGCGGCCTCCCGCCGCATCATCGCCCGCACCTGCCGAGGCGTCGCGCCCGCGAGCTGCAGGGTCGCGATCTCGGTGCGGCGCTCGAGGGTGCTGGCCACGAGCTTGTTCGTGACGCCGAGCAGCAGGTAGCCCAGCAGCACGCCCAGGACCACGATGTTGATCCACAGCTCGGGCGGCACGCTGCCGAGCCCGGAGGCCGGGCCCGCCTCCTCGGACGCGGAGGCCCCTCCCGCCGGCGCCGCGCCGTTCGTCGCGGCGCTCGAGTCGTGCAGTTGCAGCCCGGGGCGCCCCGCGGCGAAGCCGGCCAGCGCCTCGGACGCCTGGGCGGAGCCGTCGGTGCGCACCAGGACGCTCTGCGCCAGGCCCGAGGCGTGCCCGGCGGCCAGATCGGCCGCCAGCACGAGGGGCCCGAAGGCGAGGTCGCGGCCGTGCACCGCGACCACCCGGGCCTGGACCGGCGTCCCGTCCCCGAGCACCAGGTCCAGGGTGCTCCCGACCGGGTGCGATCGGGCCGTCCCCGCGTCGACCGCCACGGTGCTGCCGGTGAGGTCGGCGAGGTCCCCGTCGCGGACGTCGAGGTCGAGCACGCCCGCCGCGTCGGGGGTGAGGACCGCCGCCGACGTGCTCTCGAGGGTGGTCTCGCCGACGAAGGTCGTGCCGGTCAGCACGGTGGTGGCGCCGAACGGGGCGGCGGCCTCGACACCCGGGAGGTCGCGGACCTCGGCGACCACGTCCTCGGGCAGGCCGCCCAGGGCCGGGGCGCTGAGGGTCGCCTGCGCGGTGGTCGCGGCGCGCAGGTCGCCCTCCGCGGCGGCGAGGGTGGTGGTCTGGGTGAACGCGTAGGTCAGGGTGAAGACGACCACCAGGGCCAGGGTGCTCACCGCGGCGCCCACCCGGAGCGCGTACCCGTGGCTGTTCGCGACCGCGAGCCAGGTGTGCGCGGTGGTCCGCGCGGGCAGCCGACGGGCGATCCAGCGGCTGATCCCGCCCACCAGCAGCGGCCCGAGCAGCGCCAGGCCGATGGCCGCGACCATGCCGGCCATCGCGGCCCCGGCGGCCCCGAACACCGTGCGGGACAGCACCGGCCCCACCGAGAGCACGAGGGAGCTGACGATCAGCGCGACGCCGGTCAGCGCCCGAGCCCGCGAGGGAACGCGGGGCTCAGTGCGCGACTCGGCGACCGCCTCGGTGGCGGGCAGGCGGGAGGCGCGGCGGGACGCGGATCGCGCGGCCACCTGCACCACGAGGGTGAGCAGCAGGACGGCGGCGACGCCCGGCAGAGGGCTGACGACCAGCGGAAGCCCGGCGGGGATCATCCCGGTGGAGGTCATGAGCCCGCGGAACGCCTCCGCGGCCACGTAGCCGAGCGCGACGCCCGGGACCATGGCGGCCCACGCGACGACCGTCGCCTGCCACGCGGCGAGGGACCGCACCTGGCGCGGGGTGGCGCCCACGGCGCGGAGCAGTGCGAGGTCGCGGCGCTGCGCGCTGATCGACACCGCGAGCGCCCCCGCGACGATGAACCCGATGACCAGCAGCGTGACGCCGCTGAGCGAGCCGGCGATCGCGGGCAGCGTGCCCCGGCCGGCGGCGGCCTGCGGGCTCTCGACGTCGCCGCGCGCGGCGCCCGTCGAGACGACCAGGCCCGCGTCGGCGACCAGCTCGCGGGCGGCGTCGGCCACCTGCCCGGTGGCGCCGGGCTCGACGCGCAGCGCGACCAGGTCCACGGCGGGCTGGGCGCCTGCGGTCGAGGCTCCTCGGGCCAGCGACCGGGCGGTCGCGTCGTCGAAGTACACCCCGCCGTCGGCGCCGGGGATGACGGCGGCGACCGTGTGGGTGCGGGTGGCGCCGGCGGCGACCACCTGGACCTGGTCGCCGGGCCGTGCGCCCGCGCTGGCCGCGAGGCCCGCGCCGAGCGCGACCTCCCCGACCGCGGGGCCCGCACCGGCCTGGGCGCCCGCGCCGTCGAGCAGCGCGGTGGAGGACCACCCGTGCCCGGCGGTCGCGGGGTCGCCCACCTCGCCGAGCCGCCCGTCGGGCCCGATCACCGCGGCGGGGAAGCTGACGTCCCCGACAGCCTCGACCACGCCGGGCAGCGCGGCCAGCTCGGCCACCACGTCCGCAGGCACCGGCGCGCGCTCGGGCAGGGCCACCGCGAGGTCGCCCGCCTGCTCGAGCGACTGCCGCGCGGTGACGACCACCTCGGCGCCGGCCAAGCGCTCGACGGCGACGTGGGATCGCACTCCCGACTCGGCCAGCACCCCGATGGCGGTGATGAAGGCCGCGCCGCCCAGCACCGCGAATGCGACGGCCAGCAGCGCCGCGACCCGGCGCCGGGCCATGTGGACCGCCAGGTGCAGCATCTCAGCCCACCTCCACGGTGGTCAGCGTGTGCGCGAGCTGGGCGACGGTGGGCGACTCGAGGGTGTCGACCACGCGACCGTCGGCCATCACCACCACCCGGTCGGCGCGGGCGGCGGCGGCGGGGTCGTGCGTGACCATGACGACGGTCTGCCCGAGGCCGTCCACCAGGTCGCGCAGGAGGTCGAGCACCTCGCGCCCGGTGCGCAGGTCGAGGGCGCCAGTCGGCTCGTCGCCGAACACGACCTCGGGCCGGGCGGCGAGGGCCCGCGCTATGGCCGCGCGCTGCTGCTGGCCGCCCGACAGCTCGCCGGGGCGGTGGGCGAGCCGGTCGGTGAGGCCGACCCGCTCGATCAGGGTCTGCAGCCACGCCACGTCGGGCTTGGCGCCCGCGAGGCGCAGGGGCAGCGTGATGTTGTCCATCAGGGTCAGTGACGGCACCAGGTTGTAGGACTGGAAGACGAACCCGACGTGCGTGCGCCGCAGCTCGGTGCGCGCGGTCTCGTCCAACGGCGCCATGTCGATGCCACCGATCGCGGCGCGCCCCGAGGTCGGCGTGTCCAGGCCCGCCGCGCAGTGCATGAGGGTGCTCTTGCCGGAGCCGGAGGGGCCCATCACGGCGACGAACGTGCCGCGCTCGACGGTCAGGGTCACGTCGTCGAGGGCGCGCACCCCGCCGTCGTAGACCTTGCTGACGTTCGACAGCGCCACCGCGGGCTCCACCGCGGGCGCCGCTGCCATGGGCCGGCTCCCCGCTATCCCGCTCATGACCGGCCCTGGCGGACGTGCGAGACGACCAGCGCGGTGACGCACGCCAGGCTGAGGGTGCCCAGGGCCAGGCTGATGCCCATCGGCACGGCCATGGCCGACGTCACCGAGTTGGCGACGGCGGTCAGCACCAGCAGCGCCCACAGCACGGCGCGCTGCCCGTCGCGGTGGGCGCGCTCGACCGCTGCGGGCTGCTCGGCTGCCGGGGGGCGGCGCAGGATCGGGTCGGAGGGCGCATCGGAGGCGCCGGGCAGGCGGTAGGGGTCGGACATGGCACGCTCCCAGCTCGGGGGGGTTTCCGGACACCCTCAACGCTAGGAATCGGGGCGCCCCCGCCACGATCCCGCCAGCGCCCGACCTGGGGTGCAGCAGGCTGTACTTCTTCGCCGCGTCCCCCCGAAGGCCTGCCGCCCCCGGCGCCCGTCGCCTAGGGTCACTCGACGTGGACACGCACACGGCCGGCGCCGACCTGGTGGTCACGCGCCCGCCCGCCCAGCGCCGGGCCGGGATCGCGGGGCGCACGGTCGACGCGATCGAGCAGCTCGTGGGCGGCTTCGGCACCGCGGTGCTGGCGCTGGTGGCGCTGCTGTGGGTGGTGGTGTGCGCGGCCGCCTGCGTCGTGGGCGTCGGGTTCTGGATGCTGCCCACCGCGCTGCGGGCCGTCCGCCTCGTCGCCGACCGGGAGCGCTCGCGGCTGTCCCAGATCGGGCCCGTGGTCCTGGGGCCCGCGCCGCTGCCGCACGGGCTGCGCGACGCCCTCCGGGACTCGTCGGTCCGCCGCGAGCTGGCCTGGCTGCCGTGCGGGGCCACGCTGGGCCTGGCGCTCGGCGCGATCGCGCTGACGCTGCCGCTCAACGCGGCGCGCGACGCCACGTTCGCGCTGTGGTGGATGGCGGTGCCCGAGGAGCTCCGCCAGCCGTCGTTCAGCGGGTGGGTGGTGGAGACCTGGCCCGGCGCCATCGCCGTGACCCTGGCGGGCTTCGCCTGGGTGGCGGTCGCCGTGGGGCTCGAGCCGCCCATGGCGCGCCTGCAGGCGTGGCCTGGCCGCCGCCTGCTGGGCCCGCGCCCCGGCACGGACCTGGCCCTGCGGGTCGCCGAGCTCACCGCGACACGGGCCGGCGCGCTGGACGCCCACGCGGCCGAGCTGCGACGCATCGAGCGTTCCCTGCACGACGGCACCCAGAACCGGATCGTCGCCGTGTCCGTGCTGCTCGGCGCCGCGCAACGCGCGCTGCTGCGCGACCCCGCCGCCGCGGGACCGCTGCTCGAGCGCGCGCAGGACGCCGCTGAGCAGGCGCTCGTCGAGCTGCGCGCCGTGGCCCGCAGCATCCTGCCCGCGGTGCTCGAGGACCGGACGCTGGGCGACGCGCTGTCCGGCCTCGCGGCGACCAGCCCGGTGCCGTGCCGGCTCGACATCGCCGACATCGGACGATGCGCGGCGTCGGTCGAGGCCACCGCGTACTTCGTGGTCGCGGAGGCGCTGACGAACGTGGTGCGGCACAGCGGGGCGCGCAGCTCCGTGGTGACCGTGCGCAGAGACGACGACCGGTTGGAGGTCACCGTGCACGACGACGGGACGGGCGGCGCCGCGGAGCGCGCCGCCGGGGAGCGCGACCGGGACGGGGCGGGCGGCGGGAGCGGCCTCGCCGGCATCCGGCGGCGCGTGCAGGCGCACGACGGGACCTTCACGTTGACCAGCCCGGTCGGCGGGCCCACGACCCTGGAGGTGACGCTGCCGTGCGGATCGTGATCGCCGAGGACGACGCCCTGCTGCGCGAGGGCCTGGCGCTGCTGCTGCGCGCCGAAGGGCTCGACGTGGTGGCGACCGCGGGCGACCCCGCCGAGCTGCTGGCCGCCGTGGCCGAGCACGCGCCCGACACCGCGATCGTGGACGTGCGGATGCCGCCCACGCACACCAACGAGGGGATCGTCGCGGCGGTCGAGGCGCGCCGCCTGCAGCCTGGCCTCGCGGTGCTGGTGCTCTCGGCCTACGTCGAGGAGGCGTTCGCCACCGAGCTGCTCGCGAACGGCAGCGCCGGGCTGGGGTACCTGCTCAAGGAGCGGGTGGGGCGGGTCGAGGAGTTCCTCGACGCGCTGCACCGGGTGGCCTCCGGCGGCACGGCGATCGACCCCGAGGTCGTCGCCCAGCTCTTCGCGCGGACCCGATCGGACAGCAGGCTGGACAGGCTCAGCCCGCGCGAGCGGGAGGTGCTCGCCGCGATGGCGGAGGGCCTGGGCAACTCCGCCATCGCGGCGCGCCTGTTCGTGACCGAGGGCGCCGTGCACAAGCACATCCGCAGCATCTTCGCGAAGCTCGACCTGGCGCCCACCGACCTGGCGGACCGCCGGGTCACCGCGGTGCTGCACTACCTGGAGGACGCCCGCCTGCGGGCCTGAGCCCGGTCAGGTCCGCGCGGTCAGGAGGCCCCGGGCCCGGCGATGTTCACCATCCAGTCCACCCCGAACCGGTCGGTGCACATCCCGAAGGCGTCGCCCCACGGCGCGACCTCGAGCGGCTCGGTGACGGCGCCGCCCTCGACCAGCTGGGCCCAGTAGCCGCGCAGCGCGGCGTCGTCCTCCGGGCCGCCGCTGAGCGAGATCGTGGCGCCCGGGCCGGCGCCCGGCTCGGATCCCTGCATCGCGGCCGGGATGTCCGAGGCCATCAGCACCAGGCCGATGTCGGTGGTGAGCATCGAGTGCATGATCTTGTCGGCGTCCGCCGGGTTCTCGCCCATCTGGAACTCGGCGAACGTGGTGGTCTCCAGCTCGCCGCCGAACACGGACTGGTAGAACTCCATCGCCTCGCGGGCCGAGTCCTGGAAGTTGAGGTAGGGGTTCAGACGGACGGCCATGATCGCTCCTCGGGACGTGACGGACGGGTCACAGTGGCAGACCCGTCCGCAGGCCCGAACTCATCGGCCGGTCGACGGCCGATCAGCGGCCCGGTGTCAGGAGACGACGTCCTCGAGCACGTCGAACAGCTCGATGCCGCTCGGCGCCTGCATGCCGGTGGCGCCGGTGTCCGCGTGCGCGGCCTTGAACGAGTCCGAGCGCATCCAGGCGCGGAAGGACTCCTGGTCGTCGAACTCCATCGTCGAGACGTACGGGACGCCCGGCTGGGTGGGGCGCATCAGCAGGCTCCGGCGCAGCCCGGGCACGCCCGCGAGCGTCGCGCGCATGCTGGTCGCGAACGTCCTCTCGAAGTCGGCGGCCTCCTCGGGCTTCACATCGAGTCGGTTGTGGACGACGTACATCGGGCACCTCGCGCGCTGGGGGATGGGACTCGACACAGTAGCGACCACGGCTGAGTCGCCGTCGCCGTCGGCTCGTCGCTGCTCGCGTGGCCGACGCCACGGGACTGTGCGACTGTGAGGCCAGCCCACCCCGGCAACGGCTCCGGGCACTGCATCTCAGCGCCGCGCACGACAGGGACGTCATGCGGGGCGCCCTCGGGGCACGCGGCGGGGACGGGCCGCTGACGCGTCACGGGCGACGCGTCGGACACTCGCGTGCGAGGGGCGGCACATGATGAGGACGACCCGTCACACCCAGCGGATCCGCGCGGCGCAGTCGCCGGGACGGACGGCGCACGACGTCGCGACGGGGGAGCCCACGTGAGCGCCGTGCGGCGGGGCGTCCAGCTCGAGCCCATGCCGACGCTGCTCGAGCCTGTCAACCGTGCCGGGCGCCCCGTCGCCCGGGAGAGGGGGACCGCGATGACCCAGCTGAACGCGTCCACGCTCGGATCGCTCCACCCGGCCGTCGCCGTGCCGCGCTACGACCGGCGCGCCGTGGCGCCGGCCATCGTCCACATCGGCGTGGGCGGGTTCCACCGCGCCCACCAGGCGATGTACCTGGACCGCCTGATGAACCAGGGCGAGGCGCTCGACTGGGGGGTGTGCGGGGTGGGCGTGCTGCCGGGCGACCGGCGCATGAAGGACGCGCTGGACCGGCAGGACGGGCTGTACACGCTGGTGGTCAAGCACCCCGACGGGACCCTCGAGGCGAGGGTCATCGGCTCCCTCGTCGCGTACCTGCTCGCGCCCGACGACCCCGAGGCCGTGATCGTGCAGATGGCGGCGCCCGTCACGCGGATCGTCTCCCTGACCATCACCGAGGGCGGGTACAACGTCCACCCGGTGTCGGGCGAGTTCCAGGCCGACGAGCCGGCCGTGCAGGCCGACCTGGCGCCCGGCGCGGCGCCGTCCACCGTGTTCGGACTGGTCACCGAGGCGCTGGTCCGCCGCCGGGAGCGAGGGCTGCCGCCGTTCACCGTGATGTCCTGCGACAACATCCAGGGCAACGGCGACGTGGCGCGCGCCTCCTTCGTGGCGTACGCCCGGCTCCGCGACCCCGGTCTGGGCGACTGGGTGGAGCGGGAGGTGCGCTTCCCGAACTCGATGGTGGACCGCATCACGCCGGTGACCACCGACGCGGACCGCGAGCTGGTGGCGGCGGCCTTCGGCATCGAGGACGCGTGGCCGGTGGTGTGCGAGCCGTTCGAGCAGTGGGTCGTCGAGGACGACTTCGGCCAGGGCCGCCCGCCGCTCGAGGACGCCGGGGCCCAGCTCGTGGCGGACGTCGGGCCCTACGAGCTGATGAAGCTGCGGCTGCTCAACGGCAGCCACCAGGCGCTGTGCTACCTGGGGCGCCTGGCCGGCTACGAGTACGCGCACGAGGCCGCGCAGGACCCGCTGTTCGCGCAGTTCCTCGCCCAGTACATGGACCTGGAGGCCACGCCGACGCTGGCCGCCGTGCCCGGCGTCGACCTGGACGACTACAAGCGCACCCTCATCGAGCGGTTCGCGAACCAGGAGATCCGCGACACGTTGGCCCGGCTGTGCGCGGAGAGCTCCGACCGTATCCCCCAGTGGCTCGTGCCGGTGGTCAGGAGCCGGCTCGCTGCCGGGGGCGACGTCGACCGGTGCGCGTTGGTCATCGCCTCGTGGGCCCGCTACGCGGAGGGCGTCGACGAGCAGGGGGAGCCCATCGAGGTGGTCGACCGCCTGCGGGACCGGCTGATGGCGGTCGCGGAGGGCCAGCACGCGGACCCGACGGCGTTCCTCGCGCAGCGCGACCTGTTCGGGGACCTGGTCGAGGACGAGCGGTTCGTGGCCGCCTACACGGCGGCGCTCGTCTCGCTGCGGGAGCGGGGCGCCCGGGCGACCCTCGAGTCCTGGGTGGGCGTGCTGGGCGACGCCGGCTCGATCAGTGCTGCAGCGCCGGCTGCCGGCGGTCCAGCCGAGCCCTGAACCGCTGCACGGGCCGTTCCACCAGCCACCAGCTCGCGGTCGCCGCCACCAGGGTCAGCGTCACGACCAGCACCGGGCCCAGCAGCCCGCCGATCGGCTCGAGCCAGCGCATCATCGCCGCGTTCCACAGGTAGGCGGCGTACGAGATCGTGCCGAGCTGGAGCAGGGGGCTCAGCAGGCGGCTGGGCAGGACCTCCCAGTGGCTCGTGTAGTTGATGAGCACGGCGGTGGCGAGGGCGACGCCGGGCGCGATGAGCAGGTACATGACGGCGGAGTGCGCGAGGCCCGGGATGGCCGCCACGACGGCGATGGCCGTGAGCATGACGACCTGCAGCGCGCGCCGGCGCCCGGCGGTGGTGGGCAGCGCCCGGGCGAGCTCCTGGCGGCCCAGGTACGCCACCGAGCCGATCATGATCGTCAGCCACCACGACGAGGGCAGGGCGTAGACCCGCGCCACGTCGGGCGCGGTCAGCTTGATGGTCAGCACGCACATCATCACCACCCCCACCGCGACCAGCCCCACGACGCGGCGGAGCCCCACGCGGCGGAACCCGAAGAGCAGCACCAGGGGCCACAGCACGTAGAACTGCTCCTCGGTGGCCAGCGTCCACAGGTGGTACAGGCTGCCGCTGCCGGGCGGGATGCCGGGGATGTTGGTCGTGTAGGTGAGGGCCACCGCCACGCTCTGCGGGACCAGGTCCCGCTCGCCGAGGTGGTCGAACACGCCCTCGACCACGGCGTACCCGAGCAGGAAGAGCAGCAGCGCCGGGATGAGGCGCAGCGCGCGGTTGCGGTAGAAGACCGCCAGCCGCACGCCGCCGGTGCGGTAGATGTCGCGGACCAGCACCCCGGTGATCAGGTAGCCGCTGAGCGCGAAGAAGATGGTGACGCCGACCACCCCCGCGCCCCCGAAGAACGGATGGGCGTGGTTCAGCAGGACGAGGAGCACGGCCAGCCCGCGCAAGAGATCCAGACCAGGCAGCCGTCCGCGCATCCATGTCCCCCTGTCGATGCCCGATATCGACCATATGTCACTTATCGCGGGAGGTCTGCCCCCATCCGGGTCATAGGGTGGTGTGCCGTGCCCGAGGGTCATACCGTCCACCGCGTCGCGCGGCAGTTCCGTCGCGACTTCGTCGGCCACGCGCTGGCCGTCAGCTCCCCGCAGGGCAGGTTCGCCGCGGGGGCGGCGCTGATCGACGGCCGCGGGCTGACCGGCTCCCGGGCGGTCGGCAAGCAGCTCTTCCTCGAGTTCGACGGCGGGCTGGTGCTGCGCGTGCACCTGGGCCTGTACGGCGCCTGGGACTTCTTCGGGCAGATCACGCCCATCACCGAGGGCATGGCCGCGCTGGGCAGCATGGGCGCCCCGCGGCTGCGCCGCGCCGTGCGGATGGGCGAGGACGAGCAGGAGCGCGGGGCAGCGGGCGCCGAGGAGCCGTTCCCGCCGGAGCCCGTGGGCCAGGTCCGGGTGCGGCTCGCCACGGGCGCGAGCGTCGCGGACCTGCGCGGCCCCACCGCCTGCGAGGTGCTCGACCCGGAGTCGGCGGCCGCGGCCGTGGCGCGCCTGGGCCTGGACCCGGCCACCGAGGAGGACCTGGACGCCGCTGGCGCCGAGGCCGCACGGCGCCTCACCCGCAGGGCCGTGCCCATCGGGCAGCTGCTGATGGACCAATCGGTGATGGCCGGCATCGGCAACATCTACCGCGCCGAGATGCTCTTCCGTGCCCGACTGGACCCCTGGACGCCGGGCCGCCAGGTGCCGGTCGAGGCAGCGCGGGCGCTCTGGGACGACTGGGCCGTGCTGCTCGCCGACGGCATCCGCACGGGCGTCATGCTCACCCGGGAGGACCTCGACGAGGAGGGGCGGGCGCGGGCGCTGGCCGACCGGTCCGAGCGGCACTGGGTCTACGGGCGCGCGGGCCTGCCGTGCCGGGTGTGCGGCGCCCCGGTCGTGGTCGAGGACATGGCGGGGCGCAAGCTGTACCGCTGCCCGTCCTGCCAGCGCTGACGCCCGCTCAGTCGCGCGGCAGCAGCTCCGGTCCGGGCGCGAGCTCCCCGACCGGCGTCTCGCCCTCCACGACGTTGCCGCGGGTGGCGAGCGGGCACGCCCAGGCGGGGTCGTACGCACAGGACGGGTTGTAGGCGAAGTTCAGGTCGATCACCAGCGGCCCGCGGCCGTCGTCGCCGCTGGTGCCCAGGTCGGCGCCTTTGATCGTGTCGAGGACGTACCGCCCGCCGCCGTAGGTGCCGCCCGGGCGCCCGGCCAGCGCGTCCTTGACCGGCAGGAAGACCCCGCCGGCGTACGCCCGCAAGGCCCACACGGACAGCGCGCCCAGCCCGGGGAGCGTCGCGCGGCCTATCCGTTCGAACGGCACCACGCCGTCCGTGCCGGTGGCGACGTCCAGGCGCTGGGTCGAGGCGGCGCGCACCCGCGCCTCGAAGCGGAACGCCGGGTCGTAGGGGGCCACGGGCAGGCCGCGGAACGCCGCTCGCGCCTCCGGCAGCAGCGGCGAGGCGGGGTGGTCGCCGAACAGCGCGTCTCGCCGCTCGACCCACAGGGCATGGGCGGCGGCCGGGTCGTCGACGGCGACGCGGCGGACGTCGGCGTACAGCTCGGCGGTGCGGCGGCGCCAGTCGTTGACCGCGAGCACGTCGGCGGCAGAGCCTCGGGCGTCCGGCATCAGGCCACCTTGCCACGCGGCCCCGGGTTCGGCAGGCGGGCTGCCGGGCGTGTCAGCAGGCGCGTGGACGAGGGCCGGGCAGCGTTCCCGGAGGGACCGGGAGGGATGCGGCCAATCGGGCTCAGCCCGCGTCAGGTCCGTCGTCGTCGGGAGCCTGCTCGGGGCCTCGAGACCTCAGGAAGGCCTCGAGGAGGTCCTGCGACGGGATGAGCCCTTGCATGTCCGCGGACGCGTCGGCCCCCGTGCTGCCCTTGATCGCCAGCACCGCGTTGTGCAGGTGCTCCATCTTGACGTCGAGGGCGTCCGCGACGTCGGCGGCGTCCTTGAGCTCGGCGAGCAGCGAGGCGGGGATCTCCTTGCCGTACTTGTAGTAGATCTTGTGCTCGAGGCTCGCCCAGAAGTCCATCGCGATGGTGCGGATCTGGATCTCCACAGTGACGGGCTCGACCCTGTCAGACATGAACACCGGCACCTGGACGATGAGGTGCAGGCTCTTGTACCCGTTGGGCTTGGGCTGGGTGATGTAGTCGCGCTCGGCCAGCAGGGTGAGGTCCTGCTGCCCGACGAGCAGGTCGCGGATCCGGTGGATGTCCGACTGGAACGCGCACGTCACGCGGACGCCCGCGATGTCGAACATCTGCGCCTTGATGTCCTCGAGGGTCAGGGGGATGCCCTTGCGGTGCGCCTTCTGCAGGATGCTGTCCGGCGACTTGAGCCGCGAGCTGACGTGCTCGATGGGGTTGTAGCTGCGCGCGTACTTGAACTCGTCACGGAGGATGGTGAGCTTGGTCATCACCTCGTCGAGCCCGAAGCGGTACGCCAGCATGAACCGGGTGAAGTCGTCTCGAAGCTCGATGATCGACGACACGTGTCCCTGATTCTGCTGCACCCGGCGAGCGTAGTCCGGCAGCCTGGACGACCCGTGGGACCCTCAGCGCAGGCCGCGTTGGAGGGCCCGCAGCTCCCGCAGGCCGATCGCCGCCGCCACCAGCCCGGGGGCCCACGCCCACGGCCGCCCGCGCAGCGCGGCCACCGCGCAGACCACCAGCACCAGCCCGCAGCCGGCGACCGTCGCCAGGCTGGCCCATCGGATCGATCTCACCCGCCGCACGCTACCCGCCGCACGCTACCCGCCGGACGTGACGGACCCCTCGCGTGCCCGGTCGGCGCTCGCCCGGCGGGAGATGGCAGGGTTACGAGCATGGACGTCAGAATCTTCACCGAACCGCAGCAGGGCGCGTCCTACGCGGACCTGCTGGCCGTCGCCACCGCCACCGAGGACCTCGGCTTCGACGGCTTCTTCCGCTCCGACCACTACCTGCGGATGGGGGAGGGCGACGGGCTGCCCGGCCCCACCGACGCGTGGACGACGCTGGCCGGCCTCGCCCGGGACACCCGGCGGATCCGGCTCGGCACCCTCGTCTCGCCGGTCACCTTCCGGCCGCCGGGCATCCTGGCCATCCAGGTGGCGCAGGTCGACGAGATGTCGGGCGGGCGCGTGGAGCTGGGCCTCGGCGCTGGCTGGTTCGAGGCCGAGCACACCGCGTACGGCATCCCGTACCCGGAGAAGCGGATCGGGCGGCTCGAGGAGCAGCTCGAGGTCGTCACCGGGCTGTGGGGGACGCCGGTGGGCGAGCGGTACTCCCACGCGGGGCAGCACTACACGCTCACCGACTCGCCGGCGCTGCCGAAGCCGGTCCAGGCCTCCCCGCTCGACCCGGCGCGGGCGGGGGTGCCGATCATCGTCGGCGGCCACGGGCCCAAGCGCACCCCGGCCATGGCGGCCCGGTACGCGGCCGAGTTCAACCTGGCCTTCCCGGAGCTGGCGGACGTCGAGCCCAAGCTCGACCGGGTGCGCGCGGCGTGCCGCGACATCGGCCGGGACCCGGCCTCGCTCGTGATGTCGGTGGCCCTGGTGTCGTGCGTCGGGCGTGACGACGCGGAGGTCGACCGCCGGGCGGCGGCGATCGGCCGTGACCCGATCGAGGTCCGCTCGGTGGGCCTGGCGGGCACCCCGTCCGCGGTCGTGGACCGGATCGGGGCGCTCGCGGAGCTGGGCGTCTCGCGCGTGTACTTCCAGGTCCTGGACCTGCACGACCTCGACCAGCTCGAGCTCATCGCGCACGAGGTGCTGCCCCAGCTCGGCTGACCTCTCCGCGGTGCGGACGCAGCCCTTCCTGGCGAGCCGGGGAGGGCTGCGTCGTCTGTGCCCGCGCAGACCTCGACCGCCTGGTAGGTCTCGAATGCCAAGATTCTCATGGGATGACTGCAGATGACGGTCAATGTCGCGCTTGCGAGCCCGTGACCTGCGAAGACGCCTCTGATTTCACCCCGCGTCATCGGCCTGGCCGCGCCGCCGCACGCATGAGGCATACGGTGCAGGACTAGACAAGTCGCCCATCGCTGTTACGTTCTGTCCGTACCCACCAGGGGCGATGTGTCGCATTTGTGCCACGAGCGCAGGGCGCTGTCTCCCCCGGTGGCCTCGGTCGCCAACGTCGCCGCCGCACTCGGCGACGGGTCCCTTGACCCGCCGCCTCCGCATCGGCCCGACGTGGGGAGACCACATGGCAGCAACGACGTTCGACCGGCTCCTGACCGAGCCGCGCGCCACCGACGTACCGCAGAGCCGTCCCGTCCGCACGCCGGAGAACGAGGCCGCCCACTCGCCGTCGTTCATGCTGCTGGTGGCACTGGCGTGCGCGGGGGTCATCCTCTACGCGTACTTCCTGCTCAACCCCGCCAACCGCGGTGACTGGCTGCCCTGGTCGATGGTCATGCTCGCCGAGGCCGTGCTGGTCACCCACGCGCTGCTGTCCCTCTGGACGATGCTGTCCAGCGGGCACAACCCCCGCGGCTTCGCCTTCCACCACGCCCAGGACTCGCTGTACGACACCGCGCGGATCCTGCGGACCGGCGCCGAGTCCACGCCGAGCCAATGGACGATGCACCTCAACGGGCGCCCCGTGGGCATCGACGTGTTCATCACCACCTACGGCGAGGACCTGGCCACGATCCGCCGCACCGTCACCGCGGCCCTCGCGATGCACGGAGAGCACATCACCTGGGTGCTCGACGACGGCCGCTCCGACGAGGTGCGCGACCTCGCCGCCGAGCTCGGCGCCCGGTACGTGCGCCGGCTCAGCAAGAACGGCGCCAAGGCCGGGAACGTCAACCACGCGCTGACCATCACGCGCGGCGAGTTCTTCGTCATCTTCGACGCCGACTTCGTGCCCGAGCCGGAGTTCCTGCACGAGACCGTGCCGTTCTTCGCGACGGCGGACGTCGCGTTCGTGCAGACCCCGCAGACCTACGGCAACCTGCACAACCTCATCTCCCGCGGCGCCGGGTACATGCAGGCCGTCTTCTACCGGTACATCCAGCCGGGCCGGAACAAGTTCAACTCGGCGTTCTGCGTCGGCACCAACGTCATCTTCCGGCGCACCGCCATCCTCGACGTGGGCGGCATGTACTCCGACTCCAAGTCGGAGGACGTGTGGACGTCGCTGCGGCTGCACGAGGCCGGCTGGCGCTCGATCTACATCCCGATGGCCCTCGCCGTGGGCGACACCCCCGAGACGGTCGAGGCCTACACCAAGCAGCAGCTGCGCTGGGCGACCGGTGGGTTCGAGATCATGTTCACCCACAACCCGCTGTCCAAGAAGCGCAACCTCAACCTCGACCAGCGGCTGCAGTACTGGGTCACGTCCACGCACTACCTGACGGGCATCGCACCCCTGCTGCTGCTGCTCGTGCCGCCGCTGCAGGTGTACTTCGGCCTGACCCCCATGCAGCTGCACATGTCGCCGCTCACCTGGGCGCTGGCCTACGCGGGCTTCTACGTCATGCAGATCGTGGTGGCGTTCTACACCCTCGGGTCGTTCCGCTGGGAGACGCTGATGCTGGCCACGGTGTCGTTCCCGATCTACGTCCGCGCCCTCGTCAACGCGTTCTTCCGCCGCGAGCAGCAGTGGCACGTCACCGGCAGCCTGGGCCGGGCCGCCTCCCCGTTCAACTTCATGATGCCGCAGGTGCTGTTCTTCGTGTTCCTGCTGCTGACGTCCGTGGTGGGCGCGTGGAAGGACTTCGGCAACGGGTCCCTCTCGCTGGCCCTCGCGTGGAACGTCACCAACACCCTGATCCTCGGCGCCTTCGTCGTGACCGCCGCGCGTGAGCAGCGCCAGTCGCGCCGGGACGCCGTCCTGACCTCCGGAGGTGCCGCATGACCTGGAGCAACCGCCTACGCCTGACCCTCGGGCTCGTCGTCGTCGTGGCCCTGACCGGGGTCTTCACCTACCAGCTCAACGAGCGCAAGGGCCGGGCGGGCAGCTCGTCCGCGCAGATCGCCGCCCTGACCTACCACGTCGGCTCCCCGTACGCCGGGCTAGTCGTCGACCAGCTCGTGGAGCCCGGCGACGCCGTCGCCGAGGGCGACCCGCTGTTCGTCATCGACAGCGCGGCACTGCGGCACGACACCGAGATCGGCTTCGCGCCCGCCGAGACGGCGGCGAGCGCCGTCGACGCGGAGGGCCGGCTGGTGGTCAAGGCCACCGGGCCCGGCACGATCGTGAGCCTCAAGGCCGAGCGGGGCACCTTCGTCGAGGCCATCGGCGACCTGGCCATCGTGGAGAAGGCCGACAGCCTCTACGTGCAGGCC
>Ga0233375_1000533_pt1 | contig 20032 bp, 18 predicted proteins | sample ElkDunMinimDraft_10_FD_191539 | JGI IMG/M metagenome (GOLD analysis project Ga0233375, IMG submission 191539) | Fecal eukaryotic communites from dung pellets of Tule Elk in California, USA - Elk Dung E16 | ecosystem: Host-associated > Mammals > Digestive system > Large intestine > Fecal | place... | reverse complement strand
AGGGCCAGCTCACCGCTTGGAACTACTACCAGACCGTCGAGAGCGCCGAGAACTCCACCTTCGTCGCGGCGTTCAAGGCCGCCTACGGAGCGGACCGCGTCACCTCCGACCCCATGGAGGCGGCCTACACCTCCCTGCACCTGTGGAAGCTCATGGTCGAGAAGGCCGAGTCCTTCGACGTCGCGGCCATCCAGAAGGCCGCCGACGGCGTCACCTTCGACGCCCCGGAGGGCACGGTGACCGTCAACGGCGAGAACCACCACATCGCCAAGACGGCCCTGATCGGCAAGATCGGCGCCGACGGCCTCATTCACACCGAGTGGAGCTCGGACGGCGCCATCGAGCCCGACCCGTTCCTCAAGGGCTACGACTGGGCCGAGGGCCTCTCCTGACCTGAACGGGCGGCCGGGCCGCCCGAGAGCCCTCCGGGGCCGCACCACCCTCCGCACGACCCGCACGCCCGTCCGTCCCGTCGCCGCGCCGCGCCGACGGGACGGACGGGCCGCACGAAAGGGGCCGGCATGGATGCCCTGTTCTCACAGCTGTTCGCCGGGCTGAGCCTGGGATCGGTGCTGCTGCTCGCGGCACTGGGCCTGGCGCTCACCTTCGGCCAGATGGGCGTCATCAACATGGCGCACGGCGAGCTCATGATGGCCGGCGCCTACACCGCGTACGTGGTCCAGGGCATCGTCTCCGACGCCGGGGCGTCGCTGCTCGTCTCGCTCGTCCTCGGCTTCCTGGTGGGCGGGCTGATCGGGCTGCTGCTCGAGGTCACGCTGCTGTCCCGCATGCACCGCAGGCCCCTCGACACGCTCCTGGTCACCTGGGGCGTCGCCCTGGTGCTCCAACAGCTCGCGCGGGACGTGTTCGGGGCGCCGAACGTGGACGTGCGGGCGCCGCAGTGGCTCTCCGGAGCCGTGCAGGTCTTCGGGATCGGCATGCCGAAGACCCGCCTGTTCATCCTGCTCGTCGCGGTCGTGTGCGTGACCGCCCTGGCGCTCGTGCTGCGGCTGACGCCCCTGGGACGGCAGATCCGGGCCACGGTGCAGAACCGCGACCTGGCCGAGACCACCGGCATCTCGACGCGGGCCACCGACCGGCTGACGTTCTTCATCGGGTCCGGCGTCGCCGGGGTCGCGGGCGTCACCCTGACGCTGCTCGGGTCGATCGGCCCGACGCTCGGCACCGCCTACATCGTCGACGCGTTCCTCGTGGTCGTCGCGGGAGGCATCGGCCAGCTCAAGGGCACCGTGATCGCCGCGTTCGCCCTGGGGCTGCTGCAGGCCACTATCGAGTACTCGACCACCACGAGCATCGCCAAGGTGCTGGTCTTCGTGGCCATCGTCGCTTTCCTGCAGGCCAGGCCGCAGGGCCTGGTCGCCGTGCGGACCCGGAGCCTGGCATGAGCGCCCCGCTGGCGCCGGAGCGGCAGACCGCCTCCGCCACCGCCCGGGCGACGGCCGGCCTCCGGGACCGGATGCTCGCCCGCGGCCGGTCGCGCACCCTCGGCGGCTTCGCCGTCGCCGCGGTGCTCCTCTTCGGTGTGGCCCCCGCCGCGCTCTCCGACTTCCGGCTCAACCTGCTGGCCAAGTTCCTGTGCCTCGCGATGGTGGCGGTCGGCATCGGCCTCGCCTGGGGCCGGGGCGGCATGCTCACGCTCGGGCAGGGCGTGTACTTCGGCCTGGGCGGCTACCTCATGGCGATGCACCTCAAGCTCGCCGACGCGGGGCCGGGCGGCGTGCCCGACTTCATGCTGCTGTACGGCGACGGCACGGTGCCCGGGTGGTGGGAGCCGTTCCGCAGCCCCCTCGTCACCATCGTCGCGATCGTGGCGGTCCCGGTGCTCGTGGCCACCGGCCTGGGCTGGGCGGTCTTCAGCCGCCGGGTGCGGGGCGCCTACTTCGCGATCCTGTCGCAGGCCCTCGCCGCCGCGTTCGCGATCCTGCTCATCGGCCAGCAGAAGGTCACGGGCGGCACCAACGGGCTCAACGGGTTCCGCTCGTTCTTCGGGTTCGACCTCGCCGACCCCGTGAACAAGCGGATGCTGTTCTTCATCGCGGCGGGGACCCTCCTGGTGATGGTCGCCGTGGTGCGCCTGCTCATGGTCTCGAGGTTCGGCGAGCTGCTCGTCGCGGTGCGCGACCAGGAGAACCGGGTCCGGTTCCTGGGGTACGACCCCGCCCTGGTCAAGGTCGTCGCGTACGCGGTGGCCGCGGCGTTCGCCGGCATCGGCGGGGCGCTGTTCGTGCCGATCGTGGGGATCATCTCGCCCGCGGACGTCGGGGTGGTGCCGTCCATCGCGTTCCTGGTGGGCGTCGCCATCGGCGGCCGCGCGACGCTGCTGGGACCCGTCCTGGGAGCCATCGCGGTGTCGTGGGCGCAGACCAGCCTGTCCGAGTCCTTCCCCTCGATGTGGATCTACTTCCAGGGCGCGCTGTTCATCGTCGTCGTGGCGTTCCTCCCGGGCGGGCTCGCCTCGCTCGGCGGGGCGTGGCGCCGCAGGCGTTCGCCCGACGCCCAGCCCACCGTCCCCGTGGCGCCCGACGACGACCCCGTGGCGGCCGGGCTCGCCGTCTCGGCAGAGCCGGCTGAGGTGGGCGCCGCCGACGTCCAGCCCGATCCGTCCGCGACGACCGCTGGGAGGCTGACATGACCGAGCCCGCGACGCCCGACGGGGCGGTGCACGACGACGACCAGGCTCGTCGGTTCCGGCACGACTACCTCGAGGTGCGGGACCTGCGGGTCGAGTTCGACGGCTTCGTGGCCGTCGACGGCGTGGACCTCACGGTGACGCAGGGCGACCTGCGGTTCCTCATCGGGCCGAACGGCGCCGGGAAGACGACCATCGTCGACGCGCTCACCGGGCTGGCGGCGGCGAGCGGCTCCGCGCAGTTCGGCGGGGTCGAGCTCGTCGGCGCCAAGGTCCACCGCATCGCGCGGGCCGGGGTGGGGCGCACCTTCCAGACGGCCAGCGTCTTCGACGAGCTCACCGTGCTGCAGAACCTGGACATCGCCGCGGGCTCGCGGCGCGGGCCGGGAGCCCTGCTCCGGAAGCGCTCGGAGGTCCCCGCGGAGGTCGAGGAGGCGATGGACACCATCGGTCTGGCCGGCGCCCGGGACACCCTCGCCGGGGTGCTCGCGCACGGGCAGAAGCAGTGGCTGGAGATCGGCATGCTGCTGGTCCAGGATGCCCGCCTGCTGCTGCTCGACGAGCCCGTGGCCGGCATGAGCCACGCGGAGCGGGAGGAGACCGGCCAGCTCCTGCGTCGAGTCGGCGCGGAGCGGACCGTGGTGGTCGTCGAGCACGACATGGAGTTCCTGCGCAGCTTCGCCTCGTCCGTCACGGTGCTGCACCAGGGCACGGTGCTCAGCGAGGGATCGGTCGCGCACGTCCAGGCGGATCCGCGGGTGGTCGAGGTCTACCTGGGCGGTGGCTCCCGCGCCCGGAGGGCCCGCGGCGCCGGTTCACCGGACGGGCCAGGAGAGGGGACGGCATCGGACGGGCCAGGAGACATGCCAGCAGGGGACGCGGCGACAGGGCGCGATGCGCGCGCCGGGACGGAGGCATGATGCTCGAGTTGTGCGACGTGCACGTCGGGTACGGGCGCACCACGGTGGTGCACGGGGTCAGCCTCACCGTGCCGGCCGGGGGAGTGGTGGCCGTGATGGGGCACAACGGAGCCGGGAAGACGACCCTGCTCCGCTCTGCGGTGGGGCTGCTGCGACCGCGGTCGGGGGCCGTGCGGATCGACGGGCAGGACGTCACCCGCCTCCGCCCGCACGAACGGGTGCGGCGCGGGCTGGCCTACGTCGCGCAGGGCCAGCAGTCGTTCGGCCAGCTCACCGCCCGGGAGAACCTGCAGCTCGTCGCCGACACCCAGCCGCGGGGCCTCGGCGCCCGGCGCACCGACGAGGCGCTCGACCTGTTCCCCGCCCTGCGCGGGCTGCTGGGCCGCCGCGCCGGCCTGCTCTCCGGCGGACAGCGCCAACAGCTCGCGATCGCGAGGGCCTTGATCACCGGGCCTCGCGTGCTGCTGCTCGACGAGCCGACGGAGGGCATCCAGCCGTCGGTCGTCACCGAGATCGAGGACGCCGTGCTGGAGCTGACGGGCTCCGGGGACCTTGCCGTGCTGCTCGTCGAGCAGCACGTGGGCTTCGCGCTCGCCGCCGCCGCCCGGTACCTGGTGCTGGAGTCCGGGCGGGTGCGCGACGAGGGCGCCGGCGGAGCGGAGAAGGAGGCGCAGGTCCGTGCGGCGATGGCGCTGTGAGGTAGTGCGCGCCCTTCGAGTGTCCGGAGGACGCGCATGAGCGCCGGCCGCACCGGGGACCGTCCGCCCGACGCCGGCGCCCCCGTCGCGGGGGCTGACTCACGCGCGTTGCGGGACGTCATCTACGAGCAGCTTCGCGACGAGATCGTCAACGGCCAGGTGTCCCCGCGCGAGCGTCTCACCGAGCCCAAGCTCAGCAAGGCGTTCGCGGTGTCCCGCACGCCGGTGCGGGAGGCTCTCGCGCGGCTGCTGGCCGATGGGATCGTGGAGCGCACCGACTACGGCTACGCGGTCGTGGCGCCCAGCCTCGCGGACCTGCGCGACCTCTACGAGCTGCGGGTGACGCTCGAGCTGCGCGGCATCGCCCGGGCGATCGAGAACCCCGAAGTCCGCCACGACGAGGCGATGCTGCGCGAGGAGCTGCAGCGGTGGCTGCCGCTACGCGACCAGCCTCCCGAACCCGCGGCGGCCTTCGTGATGCTCGACGAGCAGTTCCACATCGCGCTGTCGCGCGCCTCGGGGAACGCCCAGCTCACCGCGGCCCTCGTCGGCGTGAACCAGAAGCTCCGCGTGGTGCGCCGGCACGACTACGTCGAGGCCGAGCGGGTCACGACGACGGTCGCCGAGCACGTCGAGATCCTCGAGCTGGTGCTCGAGCACCGCCTGGACGAGGCGCTCCGCGCGCTGCACCGCCACGTCGGGGAGTCGCTCGAGGTCGTGATGCAGCGGGCCACGGTCGCCATGACCCGGATGACGCTCGCGAGCTGAGGCGGGGCGTCGCGCCGTCGCCCCGCCTCTCGCCCTCGTCTCTCGCGCCCTCGGTTCAGGCCCCCGCGCCGCTCAACGGAGGAACAGCCGCGAGGCCTGGTCCTCGGCGTCGGCGTAGGTGCGCGCTGCCGCGTGCAGGGCGGCGGTGATGCTGTCGAGGGCCTGCTCGACGCGCACCTGGGTGGCGCCCCACTCGGTCATCACACCCGCGAACGCCGTCGCCGCTCCGCCGCGCCATGCGTTCTGCAGGTCGGTGAGCTGGCGCTGCATCGCCCCGACCTCTGCCCGCACCGCGGCGGTGCGGGCCTGCACGGCCGCTGCCGCCTGACCGACCTGGGCGCTGTCGACCTCGTACCTGCTCATGCGTCCTCCTCCTATGTGCTGGAGCGGCGGACGTTACGCAGAACGCCGAAGGCGCGGCCGCGCCGACGAGACGGCCGTGGGCGCAGGCGCGACGGCCGGCAGGCTGTGGGTGGGAGGACTCAGTGGGCGAGCGCCGAGAGCTCTCGGTCGATCCGCTGCCGCTCGGCGGCCAGGTTCTGGCGCGCCGGCTCCTCCCAGACCGCTCCGAGCGGGCTCGTGAACAACTGCGGCCGGTCCAGCAGGCGGCCGATGATCGCCACCCGGGCGCGGAGGTAGTCCTCGACCGGCAGGTGCGCGTACTCGGCGCGCAGGTCCTGCAGGTAGGCCTTGTACCGCTGCGGCTCGGCGGCCAGCATCGCCAGGTCGGCGTCGCAGAGCACGGCGCCGTCGAAGTCGCCCGGCTGGGCGTGGTGGTGCGCGAGGGCGAGCACCAGCTCGTGCACGCGTCGCGCGTGGGCCTCGGGAACGCCCAGGCCCAGCAGCTCCTCGAGCGCCAGCCGAGCGCTGCCCGGCTCGTCCTCGCCGCCCTTGTTCGCGTACGCGGCCGCCTCCGCCGCGTCGAACTTGGCCCCGTGGTACCAGGCGGCCAGGCGGACCAGGTCGGGCTCGTGCGTCTCCTCCGCGAGCTCGTCGACATGGGCCAGCACATCGATCAGGTGGCGCAGGTTGTGGTAGCACCGCTCCGGCGAGGACCACCTGGCGATGAGCGCCTCGCCGACCTCGCGGATCTCGCCGGGCGGGGCGGTGGCGCCAGCCTCGACGACGCTGCGGACGAATGCGGACATCAACCACTGCGGTGCGTCATGGACGCCCATGAGCCAGCCCTCACCTGTCGCTTTCGTGCCTCGGACGCGCCATCGTAGCCCTCAGCGCGTGGGAGGCCCCTCCACGGTCGGGTCGTGCGCGGGACGGCTCTCGGAGCCGCCCGCCACGGGCAGCGTGACCTGCACGGTCGTCCCACCGCCCGCCGTCTGCGATATGGACACCTCGCCGTGGTGCGCCGCCACGATGGCCGCCACGATGGCCATGCCCAGCCCTGCCCCGGCCGATCCGCCGGCGCCCCGCGACCGGCTCGCGTCGACGCGGTAGAAGCGCTCGAAAACCCGAGCGGCGTGCTCAGGGTCGATGCCGGGCCCGTGGTCGCGCACCCAGAGCACCCCCGCGCCGTCCCGGGTCGTGGCGCCGATCTCGACGGCGCTGCCCGCGGGCGTGTGCTGCACCACGTTGCCCACGAGGTTCGCCACCACCTGCCGCAGCCGTGGCTCGTCCCCGATCACCACGCACGGCCCGCTCGTCGGCTCCAGGTGCAGGGGCCGGGTGGGGTCGAGCGCGTGCAGGTCGCTGAGCGCGTCGGCGGCGAGCACCGTGAGGTCGACCTCGTCGGCGCGCAGCGGGCGCCCGTCGTCCATGCGGGCGAGGGTGAGCAGGTCCTCGACCAGCACCCCCATCCGGGACGCGGACTGCTCGATGCGGCGCATCGTGTCGTCCACCTGCGCGGGCTCGGTGAGAGCACCCATGCGGTACAGCTCGCTGTAGCCGCGGATCGCCGCGAGCGGGGTGCGCAGCTCGTGCGAGGCGTCCGCGACGAAGCGCCGCATCCGCTGCTCGGAGGCGGTCCGCGACGCGAAGGCCTGCTCGATCTGCGACAGCATGCCGTTGAGCGCGCCGCCGAGCCGGCCCACCTCGGTGCCCTCGGGCGCTGCCGGGACACGTCGTGCGAGGTCCCCGGCGGCGATGGCGGCGGCCGTGTCCTCGATCTGCCGCAGCGGCCGCAGCGAGCGCCGCACCGCCCAGCCGCCCACGACCGCCCCGAGCGCGACGATGCCCACACCGCTGAGCACGAGCACCAGGACGATGCGGTGCACGGTGCTCTCGATGTCGGTGAGCGGGAGGCTGACGGCTGCGGTCAACGGGTAGCCCGTGACGGTCTGGAACGGGATGACCACCGTGCGCCACGACGATCCCGCGCGCGTGCTGCCGACGGTGAAGGGGGAACCGTCGGCAGCCACCGCCTCCTGCGCCGTCATCGCGGGCAGGCGCGGTCGGCCGTACTCCTTGTACGTCGCCTCGCGGCCCAGGTCGGCGGTGGCGCCGTCTTGGAGGGTGACCACCACGGAGTAGTCGCTCGGCAGCACCGACCGGTCCCACCGCACGGAGCTTCCGCCGAACAACTGGTCCAGCTTGGCCTGGGCGAGGTCCTGCGCCTGCCGGGACAGCTGCTCGTCGACCTGCGCCACGAGGTGGCGCTGCGTCAGCACGGCGGTCGTCGTCCCGGCGATGGCCAGGCCCGCGGCCAGCAGCACGGTGATGAGCGCCACCAGTCGGCCCCGCAGCGGCACCGCGGCCCACCACGCCCGTGCCCCACGCAGGACCGAGCGCCCGCCGCGAAGCCAGCGGTCCGCGAGGGCGCCCCGGCGGGACGGTGACGGCGGGTCCGGCTGCGCCGTGGGCGGCGCGTCGTTGGCGGGCCTGGCGGAGCGCGTCGCGCTCATGTCCCGGTCGGTTGGCGCAGCATGTAACCCACCCCGCGCTTGGTGTGGATGAGGGGGGTGACGGGTGTCCCGTCCGCGGCCTGCACGTGGTCGATCTTGCGCCGGAGGTACGAGATGTAGGACTCCACGATGTTCGCCTCGCCACCCCAGTCGTACTGCCAGACGTGGTCGAGGATCTGCTGCTTGGACAGCACCCGGCCGGGGTTGAGCATCAGGTAGCGCAGCAGCTTGAACTCGGTGGGGGACAAGTCGATGACCCGCCCCGCCCGCCGGACCTCGTGGGAGTCCTCGTCGAGCTCGAGGTCGGCGTAGGTCAGCAGGTTGCCCTCGAGGAGTTCGGAGGAGCTGGTCCGGCGCAGGATCGCCCGGATGCGCGCCACGACCTCCTCCAGGCTGAACGGCTTGGTCACGTAGTCGTCGCCGCCCACCGTCAGGCCCTGCACCTTGTCGGCGGTGTCGTCGCGCGCGGTGAGGAACAGGACGGGCACGTGCTGGCCCTTCTCCCGCAGCCGGCGCGTGACGGTGAAGCCGTCCATGTCCGGCAGCATCACGTCCAGCACCACGAGATCCGGGTCGATCAACCGGGCCAGGCGCAGCGCGCTGGCGCCGTCAGCGGCGGAGTGGACCTCGAACCCGCCGAAGCGCAGCGAGGTGGCGAGCAGCTCGCGGATGTTCGGCTCGTCGTCGACGACCAAGAGCCGGGCCTCAGGCTCAACGGGCGCACCGGTCATGCCCCCAGTCTGCGCTCTCTTCCTGGAAGTCCGCTGAGGACGCGCAGAACCCCAGGTCACCGCGCCAGGCCACGAGCGGTCCTCTGCGCCCCGCCGGCCGGTGGCGTCCACCCGCCGATGGGCGGGGTACTTTTCTCGGCGTGATCGACGAACTCCAGCCCCCTGTCGTGACCGTGGTCCAGAGCTCCGCGGACGTGGGGCTCGACCGCCTGCGGCGCTGGCTGCCCGGGACGCGGCTGCGGCTGGTCCGCGCCGACCAGGGCGAGGCGGTGCCGGTGGGCGCGGCGGCCGTGGGCGACGGCCTCGTGGTGCTGGGCGGCCCGATGTCCGCCTACGACGACGCGCACGCGCCGTGGCTGCCCGAGACGCGCGCGCTGCTCTCCGAGTGCGTCGACGCGCGGACCCCCACGCTGGGGATCTGCCTGGGCGCGCAGCTGCTCGCCGTCGCCCGGGGCGGCCGTGTGCAGGTGGGCGCGCCTCCCGGGCTCGAGCACGGCGTGATCGACGTGCGGTGGCGCCCCGAGGCGACCGGCGACCCGCTCCTCGGCGGACTGGCCGGGCACGTGGAGGGACGGCGGAGCACCCGCATGCTCAGCTGGCACGCGGACGCGGTCGTGGAGCTTCCCGCCGGAGCGGTGTGGCTGGCAGCGTCTGCCATGTACCCCTACCAGGCGTTCCGCACCGGCACGGCGTGGGGCCTGCAGTTCCACCCCGAGGCGGGGGCCGAGACGCTGGGCGTGTGGGCCGCCGAGGACGGCATCGCCCCGGGACCGGTCCTCGAGGACTTCGCAGCGCACGAGGCGGAGCTCACCGCGGCCGGGGAAGCGCTCGGCGCGGGTTTCGCCGCGCTCGTCCGGGAGCACGCCGACGGGCGCTCCCCGGCCGCCTGACACGGCGAGCCGCCTGTCCCGCGCACGCAGGGCCCGGGCACGCACGGCCCGGACACGCCGGTGGGGTGGGCGCAGCCGCCCACCCCACCGGTCGCCACCTGACCCGAGCTGGTCAGCCCTCGATCTGCGGGGCCGCGGAGCCGGCCTTGAGCGCGGCGAGGCGCGCCTCGACCTCGAGCTCCTCGCCCGAGGCCTCGAGCTCGGCGAACTGGGCGTCGAGCGACGACGCCGCCAGCTCGGCCTGGCCCATCGCGAGGGCCTCCTCGCGGCGGACCTTCTCCTCGAACCGGGCCAGCTCGCTGGTCGGGTCGAGGACGTTGATCGAGCCGATCGCGGACTGCACCTGCACCTGCGCCTGAGCGGACTTCTGCCGGGCGACCAGCGTGTCGCGGCGCTGCTTGAGCTGGACCAGCTTGTCCTTCATCTGCGCCAGGCCGGTCTTGAGCTTCTCCACCGTCTCGCGCTGCGAGGCGATCATCGGCTCGGCCTGCTTGGCCTCGCCCTCGGCGGAGATCTGCTTCTGCAGCGCGACCTTGGCCAGGTTGTCGAACTTGTCGGCGTTGACCGAGTCGCCCGAGGCCCGGTACTGGTCCGCGCGCGACGACGCGGCGATCGCCTTGCCGCCCCACTCCCGGGCGGCGGCGACGTCCTCGTTGTAGTCCTGCTCGGCCAGCCGCAGGTTGCCGATGGTCTGCGCGATGGCCTTCTCGGCGTCGGCGATGCTGTTGGTGTAGTCGCGCACCAGCTGGTCCAGCATCTTCTGCGGGTCCTCGGCGCTGTCGATCAACGAGTTGATGTTGGCCTTCGCCAGCTGGGTGATCCGGCCGAAGATGCTCTGCTTCTCGGTCATGGGTGCTGCCTCTCAGTGGTCAGGATGTGCCAGATGATGGGGTCGGTGTCGTCGTCGGCGCGCACGTGGCGCAGGGTCAGGTGCGCGTCAGAAGCCGCCCCCTCGTCCGCCACCGCCGCCTCCGCCGCCGAAGCCGCCGCCTCCTCCGAAGCCGCCTCCGCCGAAGCCGCCGCCCCCGCCGCGCAGGATCGAGTCGATGAGGATCCCCCCGAGGATCATGCCGCCGACGTTCGTGCCGCCCCCGCCGCCGAAGCCCCCGTCGTTGCGGCGGTTCCGCGCCTCGGCGGCCTCCACGTCGGCCCGGGCGCGCCACTGCGCGTCCGCCGCGAAGCGCTCGGCGTGCTGCGCTGCGGCGAGGGCCGACGTCGGGTCGGAGTCGCGCTGGTCGAGCGCCTGGCGGAACAGCCGCTGAGCCTCGGCCAGGCTGGTGCGGGCCTCGGGGCCCACGGCGCCGCGGCGGGTCTCGACGAAGTCCGTGGTGGCGCGGATCTGCGAGTCGAGCCGCCCCAGGACGTCGCGCAGCAGCGCGGAGGACCGCCGGGCCTGCTCCTCGGCCTCCCGCATGGGCGCCAGGGCGGCGTCCAGGGCGGCCTCCGCCGTGGTGATGTCCCGCAGCGCGGCCAGCGGGTCCCCTCCCCGCTGCGCGGCCCGGGCCTGGTCGATGGCCTGCTGCGCGTCGGTGACGCGCGCGGTCACATCAGGACGGTCCGGAGCCAGGCGGGCCGCGTCGGCGATGTCGGAGGAGATCGACGCGATGGCCTCCTGGAGCCGGCCGCTCGCCGCGGCCAGGTCCTCGCCGGCGCGGTCCACGGCGTCCAGCAGCGTGGTGACCTGCCCGAGCGCGTTCTCCGCGGCGCGCGCGTACGCGACCGCCCGGCCGCGGTCGTCCTGGTCGAGCGCGGCACGGCCCTGGTCGATCGTGGAGCGCACGTCCGCGAGCAGCGCGAGGGCCTGGTCCGGGTTCGCCGCCACGGAGGCCAGCGCCTCGGGCGGGTAGGTCTGGCCGAGCGTCGCGAGCGTCGCGCGGGCCGGGTCGACGCGTGCGGCGAGGGCGTCCGCGCTCGCCGACTCGTCCGCGAGCATCTGCGGCGCGCGTGCCTGCAGGTCGCGCAGCTCGTCGAACTTGTCCTGCTGCGCGTCGAGGGCCTGCGCCGCCTGGTGGCAGATGGTGAGGATGTGGATCGCGGCGGCTCGCACCTGCGGCTCGGCCTCGCGCTGCGTGTCGTCCAGCTGCTGACGGGCCCGGAAGGCCTCGTTGACCTGCGTCTTCGCGGTGGCCAGCACCTGGGTGAACTCGCGGGTGGCCTCCGGTCCGAACTGCGCCTCGGCGAAGCCGAGCTCCTGCTCGGAGGTGCGCAGCGCGTCGTCGAGCTGCACCAGCGCGGTGCTCGCCCGGCTGCGCAGCTCCTCGGTGGGAAGGCGCTCGAGCCCGGCGGGGGCGCCTGCGCCGACCGGTGCGGGGTGCTTGCGGCGCCGCACCGTGGTCCACACCAGGATGCCGACGATCACCACGAGGCCGAACAGCAGGAAGGTGAGGAATCCGCTGCCCGACGACGCGCCGGTCGAGGCTCCGGACTCGTCGTCCTCGCCGTCGCCGCCGCCCGCGCCGCCCCCGTTGGCAGCGGCGGCTTCGATCTCCTGGGCGGCCGTGATGGCTGCGCCAGCCCAGTTGTCGCCGCTGAGCTCGTCCTCGATGGCCGCGGCGATGTCGTCCAGCTGGGACGCGCTGAGCCCGGGCACGGACTCCGGGGAGAGCGTGTACCTCCGGTCGTCGACGGCCACGGCGAGCATCATGTCGTCGGAGCCGAGCCCGGACCGGGCCCGCGTCTCGTCGGACCACGTCACCGGCGCCGTGCCGCTGAACGAGGAGACGTACACGACGTAGAGCTGGTAGCGCGTCTCCGCCGCGAGGTCGTCGAGCGCCGACTGCACCTCGGCGGTGTCGCCGCCGAGCGCGTCGACCTGGTCGGTGACCTCGTCGGTGACCTGCAGCGGCCCGACGGCCGAGGCCGCCCCCGCGGGCAGGAGGACGGCGCACAGCGCCACGACGATCGAGGCCAGCACCGCCCACCCGGTGCGAGCCTGCGATGCGCCTGTCAACGTCGTGCGGCGGTGTGGCACTCCACGATCCTCTCCCTGGGGTCTCACGGGTGCAACGACGCACGCGGAGCGCTGGTTCCCGGGCGGCGGGCGACCTCCCCGCCGTCCGGCAGCGGGACGATAGCGCGAAGCGCCCCCCTCGCGGCCGGGGGTGTCAGCCGTTCGGGGGAAAGGCGCTACTCCGGGACCAGGTCCTCGGCGTCGACGATCGTGTACGCGTAGCCCTGCTCGGCGAGGAACCGCTGGCGGTGCGCCGCGAAGTCCTGGTCGACGGTGTCGCGGGCCACCACGGCGTAGAAGTGCGCGGTGCGACCGTCGCCCTTGGGGCGCAGCAGCCGGCCGAGGCGCTGGGCCTCCTCCTGGCGGGACCCGAAGGACCCGGACACCTGGATCGCGACCGACGCCTCGGGCAGGTCGATCGAGAAGTTGGCGACCTTCGACACCACGAGCTTGGTGATCTCCCCGGCGCGGAACGCGTCGAAGAGCCGCTGCCGCTCCGGCACCGTGGTGGCGCCGGTGATGACGTCCGCGCCGATGTGCTCGCCGAGCTCCTCGAGCTGGTCGAGGTACTGGCCGATCACCAGCGTCGGCTCGCCCTCGTGCTTGGCCACGAGCTGCTCGACCACGGTGTTCTTGCCCGGCGCGCTCGCGGCCAGGCGGTACTTGTCCTCCGGCTCCGCGGTCGCGTAGAGCATCCGCTCCCGCTCGGGCAGCGTCAGCCGCACCTCGACGCAGTCGGCGGGGGCGATGTAGCCCTGCTGCTCGATGTCCTTCCACGGCGCGTCGTACCGCTTGGGCCCGATCAGCGAGAACACCTCGTCCTCGCGGCCGTCCTCGCGCACCAGGGTGGCCGTGAGGCCGAGGCGGCGGCGGGCCTGCAGATCGGCCGTCATGCGGAAGATGGGGGCGGGCAGCAGGTGCACCTCGTCGTAGAGCACCAGGCCCCAGTCGCGGGCGTCCAGCAGCTCGAGGTGCGTGTACACGCCCTTCCGCTTGGTGGTGAGCACCTGGTAGGTGGCGATCGTGACGGGCCGGATCTCCTTGCGGGAGCCGGAGTACTCGCCGATCTCGTCCTCGGTGAGGGTGGTGCGCTTGACCAGCTCGTCGCGCCACTGCCGGGCGCTGACCGTGTTGGTCACGAGGATCAGCGTGGTGGTCTGCGAGCGGGCCATCGCGGCCGCCCCGACGAGCGTCTTGCCGGCGCCGCACGGCAGCACCACGACGCCCGATCCGCCGTGCCAGAAGCCATCGACGGCCTGGGCCTGGTAGGGGCGCAGCGACCAGCCGTCCTCGGTCAACGACATGGCGTGCGCCTCGCCGTCGACGTACCCGGCCAGGTCCTCCGCGGGCCACCCGAGCTTGAGCAGCACCTGCTTGAGGTGCCCGCGCTCGCTGGGGTGGACCACCACGTCGGTGTCGTCGAGCCGCTGCCCGACGAGGCCGGCGGTGCGCTTGGAGCGCAGCACCTCCGCCATGACCGCGCGGTCCAGCGAGTGCAGCACCAGGCCGTGCACCGGGTCCTGGATGAGCTGCAGCCGGCCGTAGCGGGACATGGTCTCCGCGATGTCGATGAGCAGCGCGTGCGGGACCGGGTAGCGCGAGTACTCGAGCAGCACCGACACGACCTGCTCGGCGTCGTGGCCCGCCGCGCGCGCGTTCCACAGCCCCAACGGCGTCAGCCGGTAGGTGTGCATGTGCTCGGGGGCGCGCTCCAGCTCGGCGAACGGGGCGATCGCACGGCGGCACGCCGCGGCCTGGTCGTGGTCGATCTCGAGCAGGAGGGTCTTGTCGCTCTGCACGATCAGGGGGCCGTTCGTCATGCGTCGCCTTCCGGTAGGTCACAGGTCCGGGCATGGGTCCGAACGCCGCGCGGGCCGCGCTTTGTTCCACGCGCGCCCCAGTGTGAGGTCATCGACAGCACGTCGGGGACAGGCCGTTCAGACGGGGGTCGCGGACGCGATGCGGTGCACGGCCACGGTGAGCTCGGCGTCGCGGGCCTCGTCGCGCACCCGCACCCGCCCGCCCTCGACGTGCACCGGCCGCACCCGTCGACGCTGGTGCACCCCGTGCGGGCCCACCATCTCGAGCCAGACCTCGCGGCCCTGCGCCGCGGCCTCCCGGAGCACGCCGAGCGCGGTGACCGGGTTGGTGGCCACCGGCTCGTGCAGGCGACGGTCGTCCCCCTCGCCCACCGCGGAGCCGGACTGCTCGGCCTCGCGCAGCGCCGGGACGAGCTGCGCCACGAGGCCCGCGCGCTCCTGGGCCGTCAGCGTCTCCGGGCGGCGGGTCGGCGCGCCGATCCTGCTCGTGGGGCTGCGCCGCAGGTTCCGCACCCGGTGCACCAGCGGCTCGGGATGCAGCACCTGGCCGCCCGGCCCCTCCGCCAACGGCGCCAGCCCGTGCTCGCGGAGCACGGCGAGCAGCTCGCGCGGCGGCACCACCGAGCCCAGCACGGTGGGCGCGAGGCGCATCAGGCCCAGCTCCGCCAGCGCCGGGTCGTCGACCAGTCCGGCGAGCAGCGCGGGGTCGTCGGCGCGCAGGTAGCTCGCGGCGTACCCAGCCCGCAGCTGCCCGTGGCGGCGGCCCGCGTCGCGGACCATGTACTCGAGCGGCTGGGGGATCCCGTCGCGCGCGTGCGCCGCCAGCCCGGCCAGCAGGTCGTCGGCCGTGCCGCCGACGTCGAGGGCCGCGCGGATGGACTCCGGGGTGAACCGGACCGTGAGCGCGGCGCCCCGCGACTCGATCACGCCCGACCGCTCGAGCAGCGCCGCGAGCTCGGGGGTGGGGCGGCCCGGGACGATGCCGGTCAGGTCGCCCTGCAGCAGGAGGTCGGACACCGGCTGCGGCAGGGCGCCGGCGAGGGCCGCCTCGGGCGTCGGGCCGGCTGGCTCGCTCGACGGCACGGCATGGCCGGAGCGGTCCAGCTCCTCGAGCAGGGCGCGGCCCGCGGGGGCAAGCGCCCCGGCGCCGAGCACGCCCAGCAGCCCGCCCTCGTGGAGGGTCGCGGCGACAGCGGCCTCGGGGGGCACCGAGCGCGGCGTGCGCCAGCGCAACATCTCCAGCACGGCCTCGGTGCGGAGCACGGTGCCCGGCGGGACCTCGGCGAGCACGGTGAGCACCGCCTGCCGCACCCGCGGCGCCCAGGGGCGCGTCAGGTCGGGGTCGAGGGCCGCGCGGACACCGCCGCGCTCATCGCGGCCGCCCACCATCCACGGGGTGCGGACCATGGTCGCCCAGGCCCGGGCGAGGGTGGCCCACCGCGACGGCAGCTCGTCGTTCAACCACTCGTCCACGGACAGCGTCGGGGCGAAGGACGGGCTCTCCTCGCCGTCCTCGGCGATGAGGCCGGCCGCTGCGGCGAGCTCGACCACGAACGCGGCCTCGGTGTCGTCGACCTCCAGGGTGGCGGCGATCCGGCGCAGCTCGCGCACGCCCAGCCCGCCCGAGCGCAGGACCGGGGCGGGCGTCTGCTCCCAGGTCCGCACCAGGAGCGCGACCAGCCGCACGAAACGCTCGGCGGCGGCCGCCGACTCCGCGGCGACCAGGGCCTCGGCGTGGGGGACACCGGTGGGGACGGGCTCGGGCGGCGTCGCGGGCGCCCGGTGGGTGCGGCCGTCCCGCAGCGCCATGGCCACCGCGCGGGGGAGCACGACGTGGCGGGCGTCCCCGTGCATGAGCAGATGGTGCTCGAGCAGCCAGTCGACGGCCGCGGCCGCGGGGCTGTCGACCGGGGGCGCGATGCCGACCGGCGGGCCCCAGGTGAGCGCGTCGAGCACCGAGCGCGCCGCCGGGGGCGCGTCGGCGAGCACAGCCAGGTCGACGGGGTGCTCGGGCGAACCGGTGGAGGGCGCCAGCCCGGCGGGGTACGGGCCGAGCAGCTCCGCCAGGCCCGGGGCCGGGTGCAGGCCCTCGTCGTCGGTCCACAGCAGGGCGAGCTGGTGCGCCCGGTCCAGGGCGGCCTCGACCCGGTCGCGCTGGGCCCGCTGGGCGCCGACCGCCGCGGCGACGTCGTCACGGTGGACGACGGCGCCGCTCTCGGTGAGCGCCACCACCGCCTCGAGCGCCTGCAGGACGGACGCGTCCACGGCGGCGAGCGCCCGCTCGAGGCTGGACCGGCTCGAGGCGCGGGCCGCGAGCGACGACAGCGTCGAGGGTGAGGGCGCCGCCAGGTCAGGGCGCTGCAGCAGCAGCGCGACGAGCTCGTCGTCGCCGCGTGCGCGCAGGTGCTCCGTGAACGTGACCATCCCTCTCACGATACGTGCCGGACGCCCCTCCTACCCTGCGGCGTCATCGGCGGCCGCCGCACGGCGTGCCCGCTGGTCAGCCGCGACGTCCGCGCCCCGGGCCGGAGCGGGCCGCGCACCGGATGCAGGTGCGCGCCGCGGGCCGTGCCTCCAGCCGGGCGGCGCCGATCGGCTCCCCGCACACCTCGCACCAGCCGTACGCCCCCTCCGCCACCCGCGCGAGCGCGGCGTCGAGCTCGGCGATCTGGGCCAGCGCGCTCCGCGCGAGCGAGTCGGCCTGGGCGCGCTCGAAGGCGAGGGTGGCCCCCTCGGGGTCGTGCTCGTCGTCGGTCGCGGTGTCCCGCTGCGCGTCGGCGAGCCCAGCCAGGTCGCCGCGCAGCGACCGCAGCCGCCCGACGGCCTCCGACCGGGCCTCGGACAGGCGCTCGCGGGCGCCCGCGGGATCGGCGCCCGGGGGGTCCTGGCGCGTCGTGTCGTCGCCCATCCCCGCCACGTTACGGGGGCCCTCGCCGACCTGGCACGGTCCGCGCGCGACGCGGCGGACCGCGACGAGGGCGCGGCGACGCCAGCGGGTAGCATTGATCGGTACATCATCCATCGAACACCAGGGGTTGCGGTGCCCACCGGCAAGGTCAAGTGGTTCGACACCGAGCGCGGATTCGGATTCATCGCCAGTGACGACGGCGACGAGGTCTTCCTGCACGCCTCGGCGCTGCCCGCTGGCACGGCGGCTCCCAAGCCCGGCGCCAAGGTCGAGTTCGGCGTCGCCGACGGCCGACGCGGCCCCCAGGCGCTGTCCGTGAAGCTCATGGACCCGCCGCCCTCGGTCGCGAAGGCGCAGCGCAAGCCCGCTGATGACATGGCGGTCATCATCGAGGACCTCATCAAGCTGCTCGACGGCGTCGGCAACGGCCTGCGCCGGGGCCGCTACCCCGAGAAGGGCGGCGCGACCAAGGTCGCCGCCGTGCTGCGCGCCGTCGCCGACGACCTCGAGGCGTGAGGATGGCCACCGCGACGAAGGACGCCGTCCTCTCCTCCGAGGCCACCGTCGAGCTCGCCCGCGCGGCCGCCGTCGAGCTCGCCGAGCAGCCCAGCGACGTCGGCGAGCACCTGGGGTCCGTGGTCGAGAGCGACCGGCTGGTCTCCCACCGCTTCGCGTCCACCGCGAAGGGCTACCGGGGCTGGGCGTGGACCGTCACGGTCGCCCGGGTCCCGCGCGGGCGCACGGCCACGGTGTGCGAGGCCGTGCTGCTGCCCGGCGACGACGCGATCCTCGCCCCCGAGTGGGTGCCGTGGTCCCAGCGGCTGCGCCCCGGGGACATCGGGCCCGGCGACGTGCTCCCGTTCCGCGCCGACGACCCGCGCCTCGAGCCCGGCTGGACGCCCTCGGGCGATCCCGAGGCCGACGAGGTCGCGATCGAGGACCTCGCCCTGGCGCGCACCCGTGTGCTGTCGCCCCAGGGGCTCGCGGAGACCGCCGAGCGCTGGTACCGGGGCTCGCAGGGCCCCACAGCCGCCGGCGCCGTGTCCGCCGCGGCGGCCTGCACCACCTGCGCGTTCCTCATCCCGCTGCAGGGCTCGCTGGGCCAGCTGTTCGGGGTCTGCGCCAACGAGTGGTCCCCGGACGACGGGCGCGTGGTGAGCCTCGACCACGGCTGCGGCGCGCACTCGGAGACGGACGTCGAGCCGCACCCGACCGACTGGCCGGCGCCGGACACGAGCGCCGACGCGATGGACGTCGAGGTCATCGAGACCGCCCCGGAGGCGGCCGCCGCCGAGACGGCTCCGCAGGCTGACGCGACCACCGCGGAGGAGGCCACCGCTGAGGAGGCCGCCGCCGAGGTGGCGCCCGCCGATGCCCCCGAGCCGGGCGCCGACCCGCTGAGCCCGGACCGGTGACCTCGGACGCCTTCGACACGGCGGCGCTGCGCGCAGCCGTGCTGGAGGCGTGGCGGGCCTCAGCCGCACGGCTGCGAGAGGACGCCAACACCGAGGAGGACCACGCCCGCGGGTACTACCGCGACCGGGTGCTCGTCGAGCTCGCGCAGAACGCCTCCGACGCGGCCGCCCGCGCGGGCGTGCCGGGCCGGCTCCTGCTCCGTCTCGCCGCGACCGAGGGCGGCGCCGTGCTGGTGGCCGCGAACACGGGCGCCCCGCTCGACGCCGCGGGGGTCGCCTCGCTCGCGTCGATGCGCGCCTCGGCGAAGCGCGGCACGGCCGGCGCCGGCGGGCCCGCCCTCGTCGGCCGGTTCGGCGTGGGCTTCGCGGCGGTGCGCGCCGTCGCCGACGAGATCTCCGTCCTGTCCACGGCGGGCGGGGTGCGCTTCTCGCTCGCCGACACCCGCGAGCTGCTCGCGCGGGCCAGCGCGGACGTGCCCGGCCTCGCCGAGGAGGTGCGCCGCCGCGACGGCTCGCTGCCCGCCCTGCGGCTGCCGTTGCCCGCGGAGGGGACCCCTCCCACGGGCTACGACACCGCCGTGGTGCTCGAGCTGCGAGACGAGGTCGCGACCGACGAGGTCCGGGCCCTCCTCGGAGCCGTCGGGGACCCGCTGCTGCTGGCGCTGCCCGGGCTGGTGGAGATCGTCGTCGAGGACGACGGCGCGGAGCAGCCGGTGCGGCGCGTCGCCACGGTGGGGGAGCGCTGGCACGTCGCCTCCGCGCAGGGCGAGCTCGACCTGGCCCTGCTGGCCGACCGGCCCGTGGAGGAGCGCGACGCCCGGGCCTGGCGGGTGACCTGGGCGGTGCCGGTCGCGGGAGCGGGCGCCGACTGGGAGCGCGTGGTGCACGCGCCGACCCCCACCGATGAGCCGTGCACGGTCCCCGCCCTGCTGGTGGCCACGTTGCCGCTCGACCCGGCGCGGCGCCACGTGGCCCGCGGGCCGCTCACCGAGGCGGTGCTGGACCACGCGGCCGACGTGTACGCGCAGCTCGCGACATCGCTCGCAGGGTCGGGCCAGGACCCGTTGGCCCTGGTGCCGACCGGGCTCCCGGCCGGCGCGCTGGACGGCGCCCTGCGGGAGCGGCTCGTGGAGCGGCTCGCGCGCACGCCGCTGCTCGTGCCCGCCGCGCGGCTCGCCCCGGGCGACGACGCCGCTGCCACGGGCGCGCTCCTCGAGCCGGGCCGCTCGGTGGCGCTGGCCGGGCCTGCAGGTCGCGACCCCGGGGCGGTGGCGGCGCTCGCCGAGCACGCCTCCGGGCTGGTGCGGGTGCAGGCCGGGTCGGAGGCCGCCGCTCGGACGTTGGGCGTGGAGCTGCGCGAGCTGGCCGACCTGGTCGAGGAGCTGCCCGCCGCGGGCGGCGCCGACCCGGGGCGCTGGAGGGACCTG
>Ga0233375_1000532_pt1 | contig 20032 bp, 24 predicted proteins | sample ElkDunMinimDraft_10_FD_191539 | JGI IMG/M metagenome (GOLD analysis project Ga0233375, IMG submission 191539) | Fecal eukaryotic communites from dung pellets of Tule Elk in California, USA - Elk Dung E16 | ecosystem: Host-associated > Mammals > Digestive system > Large intestine > Fecal | place... | reverse complement strand
GGAGATCGAAAGAGAGACCGACCTTGCACACCCCGGGCCGCGCGGAGCGCAATCGCCTCATCGAGGAGAATCTCCCCCTCGTGGGCTACCTCGCCCGCGACGTGCACGCCCGAGCGACGCACGTCCCTCGCGAGGAACTCGCCTCGGCCGGCGCCCTCGCCCTCGTCACGGCGGCGGAGGCGTTCGACCCGACACTCGGCGTCCCCTTCGGAGCGTACGCCCGCCGGCGCATCCTCGGCGCGTTCGCCGACGAGATGCGCTCCATGGACTGGGCGAGCCGCGGCATCCGCAAGCGCATCAAGGAGATCACGGCCGTGCGGGAGACCCTCACCGCGGCCCTCGGACGCACCGCGACCGCCGATGAGATCGCCACGACCATGGGACTGCCGCGGGACGCCGTCGTGGAGTCGCTCAACGACGCCGCCAGAACCGTCACGAGCCTCGACGACGCCGCCGTGCTCGACGTTCCGGCCGCCATCGCCCTCCCGGCGGAATCCGCCGCACTGCAGGAACGGCGAGAGGTCCTCACCCGCGCCGTGGCGGCCCTCCCCGAGCGGATGCGCGCCATCGTGCAGGCGGTCTACATCGACGAGCGCCCCGTGAAGGACCTCGCCGAGGAACTCGGCGTCTCGCACTCCGCGATCTCGCAGCAGCGCGCGGAGGCCGTGCGCCTGTTGCGCGACGCGCTCGAACGCTTCTACCTCGACACCGGCGCCGCCCCCATCTCGCGGGTGTCCGACTCGGCACGCGAAGCGTACTTCTCACGCATCGTCACGGCGACGCCGCCCCGCCACGGCGCCCTCCACGCCGCGAAGGCCGCCGCCAGCTAACGCCCGCCGTCGAGCTGCCGATAGGAGATTCCGGACACCTCGGGAACTCCCGACGAGCCGCACGACGACAGGAAGGGCGCGCACATGGGTCTCCAGATCGACGGACTCGCCTCCGGTCTCGACACCAAGGCGATCATCGATGCGCTGATGGACGTCGAGGCGATCCCGCGCACGCTGCTGAAGGCGAAATCCGACGACCGGCAGGTGATCATCACCCAGCTGCGCTCCCTCAACACGGCGCTGCAGGGGCTGTTCACCGCCGCCAAGGACGCCACCGGCGTGGGCGCCGTCGCGCAGGTGCGCACCAGCAGCTCCGACCCCTCCGTCACGGTCACCGCCAGCGCCGGCTCGGCCGCGGTGTCCAGCGACATCATCGTCGACCGCACCGCCACGGCGCACACGGTCGTCACGCGTGCCACCGCCGCCTTCACCGACCAGCCCCTCGTCCTCACGATCCAGAACGCGGCGGGCGACCTCATCGAGGTGAATCCGTCGTCGTCGGCACCGGCCGACGTCGCCCGGGCCCTCACCGCCGCGGGAGCCGGCATCGTCGCCTCTGCCGTGTCGGCCGGCACCGATGCGGCCGGGCAGCCCCTCTTCCGACTGCAGATCACCGCGACGCAGAGCGGCGCGCAGGGGACCTTCCGGGTCTACAGCGGGGATGCCGCGGCCGTCACCGCCGGCACGGCGACGGACCTCGCCGCCGAGACCGGGGCGGCGGTCATCACGCAGGGCCAGGACGCGCAGGTGCGCCTATGGGCCGGCACGCCCGCCGAGCTGACCGTCACCTCCGACGACAACACGTTCGCCGATCTCTTCCCCGGCGTGGACATCACCGTCTCGAAAGCGTCGACCGAACCGGTGACGATCTCGGTCTCCGCCGATCCTGCCGCGCGCGCCAAGGCCGCCGGCGACTTCGTCTCGCAGATCAAGGCGGTGCTCACCGGCATCGCGAACGGCTCCAAGACGACGGCCCCGACCACTCCCGGCGGCACCACGACGCTGGGCGTCTTCACCGGCGACAGCACGGTGCGCGGGCTGCAGCTCGCGCTGAGCAACGCCGTGCAGTACCCCGTCGACGGCGTCTCCCCCTCGACGATCGGCATCTCGATCGACCGCTACGGCGTGCTGAGCTTCGACGAGAAGAAGTTCACCGCCGCACTCGAGGCCGACGAGGCATCCGTCGAAGCGGTCTTCGCCGGTGTCGCGGCGCGCGTGCAGGAGACCGCCGAGCAGTACTCCGACAAGTACGACGGCCTCGTCACCGCCCGCATCACCGGCCAGGAGAGCGAGGTGAACCGCATCGCCGACCAGTTGGAACGCTGGGACGTGCGCCTGGAGATGCGGCGTTCCACGCTCGAACGCACGTATGCGTCGCTGGAGACGATGCTCTCCCGCCTCCAGTCGCAGTCCTCCTACCTGACCTCGCAGCTGGCCGCCCTCAACCCCTCGAGCTCGAAGTGAATGCCGCGCTGAGGGCGCAGCAGCGCTACCGGGACGAAGCGGTGCTCTCGGCGAGCCCGGAACGCCTGGTCACGATGCTCTACGACCGCCTCCTGCTCGACGTCGATCGCGGCGAGAGCGCTCAGCGCGCGGGCGACTGGGAGACGGCCAACACCGAACTGCAGCATGCCCAGACCATCATCGCGGCACTGGCAGGTTCGCTGTCACCCGACTGGTCGGGCAGCGTCGAACTGCAGGCCGTGTACTCCTACCTCACCCGCACGCTCGTCGGCGCGAACATCGGGCGGGATGCCGAGCGCACGCGGGAATGCCGCGAGCTCATCGCGCCGCTGCGCGACGCCTGGCACGAAGCGGCAGCGGCGCCCGTGGCCCAGCGCGCATGAGCGACCTGGACACCTGGCTCGACCTGCTCGCACGCTTCGAGCACGACCTCGAGAGCCCTCTGGACGCCTGGGAGCCGTGGGAGCCGGTGATCATCGACACCCCGCTGCCGGAGCATCTGGTCGATCGGGCGCGCCTCATCGTCGCGCGCCAGGAGCAGCGCATGGCGCGCCTCCAGGTGGAGATGATCGCCACCCGCGCGCACCTGGACGCGGTGGGCATGGTGCCGGCGCTGCGCACGGACACCGCCGCGTATCTCGACCTCGACGGCTAACGCACCGCGCGCCGCGGCCGATAGATCTCCCTGAGCACGGATCGCTCATCTCCTTCGGCCAGGGATCGGCCACGGCAACCGTCGACGGGAACGGCTTTCGTGCTCGAATCAGTGACCACCGTTGCGCTCACCAGCGCCCTCACCGGGCTCTCCCAGCGCCAGCGGGCCATCGCGGACAACATCGCCAACGTCAACACGTCCGGCTACCTCGCGAAGGTCGTCGCGTTCGAGGACGCCCTGGCAGCCTCTGTCGAGCGCGGTGACGGCGCCGTCGCGCCCACCGTCACCGAATCCCTCGCCCCCACCCGCCTCAACGGCAACAACGTCAACCTCGACACCGAGACGCTCTCGAACATCGACACGGTCCTGCGCTTCCAGTTCGCCTCCCAGGCGGTCGGCGGGTCGTTCAAGTCGGTCCAGACCGCCCTGAGGACATCATGACCTTCGACGCCATCGGCATCGCCGGCTCCGGCCTGACCGCGCACCGCACCTGGCTGGACGCGCTCAGCGACAACATCGCCAACATCAACACGGCGGCCTCCACCGACGACGCCGCGTTCCAGCAGCGCTACGTGGCCGTGCAGTCCGACGACGCCGCCGGCGGCGTACGGGTGGCCGGTGCCCAGTTCGGCGACCCCGAGGGGCGACTGGTCTACGAGCCCACGCATCCGCTCGCCGATGCCGAGGGGTACGTCCGCTACCCCGACATCGATCTCGGGGAGCAGATGGGGCACCTGATCATGGCGCAGCGCGGCTACCAGGCCAATGCCGCCGTCGTCGACCGCGCCAAGACCGCCTACGAGGCCGCCCTCCAGATCGGACGAAACTGATGCCCCCGATCTCCGCGATCGACGCGATCGCCCCCTCCATCTCCCTGCCCGTCGCGCCGACCCGCGGGGCGGGCGACGACACCACGTTCGCCCAGAGCATCACGGGTGCCGTCGACGAGCTGCGGTCGCTGCAGTCGACCTCGAACGAGCTGGCCGTCGCCGCCGTCACGGGCGACCTCGACGACATCCACTCGGCGATGATCGCGTCCACCCGCGCGTCGGTGACGCTCGAACTGGTCGCGGCCGTGCGCAACAAGGGCGTCGACGCGTTCAATGAGATCATGCGGATGCAGGCCTGATGCCCGCTGCCGTCTCGTCCGTCTTCGCCCGCCTGCAGCGGGCGGTGGCGTCGTTCACGCTCGCGCAGCGGACCATCGCGATCATCGGCATCGCCGTGCTCGTGATGGGGGTCTTCGCGATCGTGACCTGGCTCTCCCGCCCCACCCTCACTCCGCTGTTCAGCGGGCTGAGCGCGCAGGACGCCAGCGCGGTCGTCGAGCAGCTGAAGGCCTCGTCGGTGAGCTACGAGCTCGCCGACGGCGGCTCGACGGTGCTCGTCCCCGAGGGCGACGTGTACGAGCAGCGGCTCGCGGCCGCCGTCGCGGGCCTGCCCGGCTCCGGCTCCGACGGCTACTCGCTGCTGGACACCATGGGGGTCACCAGCTCCGAGTTCCAGCAGTCGGTCACCTACAAGCGCGCGATCGAGGGCGAGCTCGCCCGCACCATCGGCGCGCTGGAAGGCGTCACGACGGCATCCGTGCAGCTGGCGATCCCCGAGGAGAGCGTGTTCGTCTCCGAGAAGCTGGAGCCCACCGCCTCGGTGTTCATCGAGACGGACAACCGCTCCACCCTCTCCACCGCGCAGGTCGAGGCCATCGTCCACCTGACATCTGCGGCCGTCAGCGGCATGAAGCCCGAGAACGTCGCGGTCGTCGACCAGGGCGGCCAGACCCTCTCCGCCGTCGGCACCGGGTCGACCGGCGGCCTCGCGCAGCAGGCCGGCGCCTACGAGGCGCGCATCGCCGCGAGCGTGCAGCAGATGCTCGACACCGTCGTGGGCGCGGGCATGGCGACCGTCACCGTCGCCGCCGAGATGGAGCAGGCCACCAGCGAACGCATCGACGAGACCTACACGCCCATCGAGGGTGAATCCGCCACCAGCGAGCAGTCCAGCACCGAGACCTACACCGGCCCGGGCGCGGGCACCGGGGTGCTCGGGGCCGAGATCGGCGCGGGCATCGCCGGCGGCAACGGCACGTACGAATCCACCGAGACCACCCGCAACAGCGTCATCAACAAGACCGTCGAAAGCACGTCCACCCCCGCCGGCGCCCTGTCGCGGCAGGCGATCGCCGTCGCCGTGGACCGCACCGCGGCCGAGGACATCGACGTCGACCAGCTCGAAGCGCTCGTCGCCTCCGCCGCGGGCATCGACCGCCAGCGCGGCGACGCCGTGACGGTGGAGCTCGTCACCTTCAGCGATGCCGGCGCCACCGCGGCCCAGGCGGCCCTCGACGCCGCGCGCGAGGCGGATGCCGCCGACCGCCAGGCCGAGCTGTTCCGCACCGCGCTCAGCGCCGGCGGCGTCGCCCTCGTGCTGATCCTCGCGACCGTGGCCGGCATCGTCGTCATGCGCCGCCGCGCCGCGGCTGCCGCTGCGACCCCGCTGGACCTCGTGCAGGTGGACGCCGCCGCCGACCCGTTCGCCGCGCTCGTGCAGGGCGGCCCAACCGCGCAGCTCGAGCAGTCGCCGACCATCCCGCTGCCGGTCGACTACGAGCCGGACCCCGAGCCGGAGCCGGCCCAGGTCACGCTCGACCGCCGCCGGGCCGAGCTCGCCGAGTTCGCCCGCCGCGATCCCAGCCGCACCGCCGAACTGCTGCGCGGCCTCATCCGGGAGAGCCAGGACGCATGAGCACCCTCACCGGAACCCAGACCGCCGCCGTGGTCATGATGAACCTCGATCGCACCCTCGCGGTCGAGGTGATGAAGCATCTCACCGAGGACGAGGCGGAGGGGGTGGCGGCGGAGATCATCCGGCTGCGTCACCTCGACGCCGAGACGACGACCCGCGCGCTGTCGGACTTCCACCGCATGCTGCAGGGCCACCTGCCGCCTGCGCGGGGCGGTCGCGACATCGCCGCGGGGCTGCTGGAGGCATCGTTCGGCTCCGAACGGGCCGCGGGCGTGCTCACCAAGGTGTCCTCCGCGATGACCGGGTCCTCCTTCGACTTCCTCATCTCCGTCGAACCCGCCCAGATCGCCAGCGTCGTCGACGGCGAACTGCCGCAGACCATCGCCCTGGTCATCGCGCATCTGCCCGTCGATCGCGCCGCGGCGGTGCTGGCGGAATTGTCCGACCCGGTGCGCACCGACGTCGCGCACGCGATCGCGACGATGGGCACGGCCTCGCAGGATGCCGTGGCGATCGTCGCCGAGACGCTGCGCACCCGCTCCGGCGCGTTCGCCACCCGCGACGCCCCCGAGACCCTCGGCGGCGTGCAGCCGCTGGTGGACATCATCAACCGGTCCGAGGCCACGGTCGAGAAGGCGCTGCTGGCGAACCTGGAGGCGCGCGACAGCGTGCTGGCCGAGGACATCCGCTCGCGCATGTTCACGTTCGCCGACCTCGTGGTGCTGGAGGACCGAGACGCCCAGCGGGTGCTGCGCGGCATCGAGATCCGCGTCCTCGCACTCGCGCTCAAGGGCGCACCGCCCGCGGTGGCAGCGGTCATCCGCCGCAACATGTCCGAGCGCAACCGCGACACCCTCGACGAGGAGTCGCAGGCCATCGGCGCCGTGCGCATCTCCCAGGTGGAGGAGGCCAGGGCCGAGATCGTCCGCACCATCCGCGCGCTCGAAGCCGTCGGCGACATCCGTGTGCAGCGGGGAGACGAGGAGGAGTATGTCTCTTGACGTCTTCACCCGGATCGAGATCCCGCGCCTGTCCGGACCCGCCGAGCACGCCGAGCGCGAGCGCGCCGCCCGTCGCGGCCACGCGATGGGATACGCCGAGGGCATGCGCCTCGCCCGCGAAGAGGCCGAGCGCGAAGCCGAGCGGGCGGCGCAGCAGCGCCGCATCGCCGCCGCCGATGCGGTCGCGGCGACGACAGCCGCGCTGGATGTGCTCGACCGTGCGGTGACGGCCCTCGCCGAACGCACCGCCGCGCTGGCGCAGGTCGCCGAGGAGCGGGTGCTGGCCCTCGCGGTCGAACTCGCCGAGACGATCCTCGACCGGGAGCTGGCCGACCCCGTGCGCGCAGCACTCACCGCGCACGCCCGCGCGGAGCGCGTCGTGGACACCACCGACGCCGTCATCGTGCTGAGCCCCGCAGACCTCGCCACCCTCGACGGCCTCGGCGAGCGCCCCGGCGCCATCCGCATCGAGTCCTCGGGCGAGCTCTCCCCCGGCGACGCCGTGGTGCGCGTTCCCGACGGCGAGGTGGACCTCCGCGTCGACGCCGCCCTCCGCCGTGCGCGGGCGGCACTGGCGGAGGTGGGCTGATGAGCCGCTGGTCCGCCGTGCTCGACGCCGCGCGCCCGGAACGCTCCGGCAGCGTGTCGCGCATCTTCGGGCTGGGTGTCGAGGTGCGCGGCATCGGCGCCGCCGTGGGCGACCTCATCACGATCGGCGGTCGGGTGGATGCCGAGGTCGTCGCCGCCGAGCGCGGCGCGCTGCGGTGCATGCCACTGTCGGCGACGACGGGGCTGCGCGTCGGCGACCGCGCCACCCCGCTGGCGGGCGGGCTCAGCGTGCCGGTGGGACGCGGCGTGCTCGGGCGCATCATCGACGGCCTCGGCCGCCCCATCGACGACCGCGGCCCGATCGAGGCGCCCCGGGTGGCGCTCGGTCATGACACCCCGCCGGTGATGGACCGCGCCCGCATCGATGTCCCCCTCTCGTCGGGGGTGCGCGCGATCGACACCCTCACGCCCATCGGCCGCGGTCAGCGCATGGGTCTGTTCGCCGGGTCGGGCGTCGGCAAGTCGTCGCTGCTGTCGATGATCGCCCGCGGCTCCGCGGCCGACCTCAACGTCATCGCCCTCGTCGGCGAGCGCGGCAGGGAGGTGCGGGAGTTCATCGAGGACGACCTGGGCCCCGAGGGTCTCGCCCGCTCGGTCGTCGTCGTCTCCACGTCCGACGAGCCGGCAATGGCACGCCTGCGGGCCGCCTTCACCGCCACCCGCATCGCCGAGGCGTTCCGCGACGGCGGCGGGCACGTGATGCTCATGATGGACTCCCTCACCCGTGTGGCGATGGCCCAGCGGGAGATCGGGCTGGCCGCGGGCGAACCGCCGGCCACGCGCGGCTACCCGCCCTCGACCTTCCCCGTGCTGGCGAACCTCCTCGAACGCGCCGGAAACGACCGGCAGGGTTCCATCACGGGCGTCTACACCGTGCTCGTCGACGGCGACGACCACAACGAACCCGTCGCCGACACCGTGCGCTCGATCCTCGACGGCCACATCGTGCTGGACCGCTCGCTCGCCCTCACCGGGCACCACCCGGCCATCGACGTGCTCGCCTCGGTGTCGCGCCTGGCCGGCAAGGTCGCCACCCCCGAGCAGCAGCAGCTCGCCACGGTGCTGCGCACGGTGCTGTCGGCACGGCGCGGGGCGCACGACCTCATCGGCATCGGCGCGTACCAGGCCGGGGCCGACCTGCGCGTGGATGCCGCGCTCACCCACGAACGCACGATCGAGCAGTTCCTCACACAGTCGCTGGACGAACACGCCCCCGCGGAAAGCTCGTGGCAGCGGCTGCGCGCCCTCGTCATGGACTTCGGAGACCTCTCATGAGCCGTCCCTTCCGCCTCGCCGGGCTGCTGCGCGTGCGCGGCATCCAAGAGCGTGCCGCCGCCGAGCACCTGTCGCGCGCGTCGATGGAGCACGTGCGCACCGAGGCGCGCGAGCGACAGCTGCGTGCCGCGCTGTCGACGTCGGCCGATGAGGCCGTGGACGTGCGCACGCTCTCGGCCCTCGCCGCGAGCCGTGTCGCCTCGCGCAGCATGCTGGCGGACCTGCGCACCCTCGCGGAGATGCAGGAGGCCGCCGTGGCGGAGGCGCGCGAACGGCACACCGCCACCCGCATCGACGAGCGCGGCCTCGCCCTGCTCGCCGAAGCCCACGCGCGGCGGGAGCTGGCGCGCGAGTTGCATGCGGAACAGACCGAGCTGGACGAGATCGGGGTCAGATCCCGCACCGAGGAGGCATCGTGAGCATCGTCAACGTCCTCGCGCGCGTGGATGAGATCCAGAGCCGCATCCGCTCGCTCGCCGCAGAGCCGGTCGGCGGCACCGCGAGCGCCGGCGCGACCTCGGGCACGAGCGCGGGCGCGTTCGCCACCGCCGTGCAGGACGTCATCGGCGCCGCTGCGCTGACGGGCGGCTCCGTCAGCGGCGAGGATGTCGTCGCGCAGGCGAAGAACTACCTCGGCGTCCCCTACGTCTTCGGCGGCGAGGACATGAGCGGCATGGACTGCTCCGGCCTCGTGCAGCGGGTGCTCGCCGATCTCGGCATCGACGCCCCCCGCGTCGTGCAGGATCAGGCCGACATCGGGGTCGAGGTCGGGTCCCTCGCCGAGGCGCGCCCCGGCGATCTGCTGGTCACCAACGGCGAGAAGCACATCGTGATCTATGCCGGCGACGGCAAGATCATCCACGCCCCCAGCCCCGGCAAGAACGTCGAACTGCGCAACAACTACCTCACCGACGCCGACATCCAGACCATCCGGCGCGTCGTGCCCTCACGGGCCGAGATCGCCGCCGCGGCGGCGCCCGCCGTCAGCGCGGCGTCGATGTTCGCCGCGGCAGCCGCTCCCGTCATGGCCTCCGCCGCGCCCGTGTCCGCCGCCGCCGGCGCACGCGCCGCCTCGATGCTCGCCGGCTTGACCCCCACCGCCTCCCCCGCCACCGCGCTGAGCGCCGCCCCGGTCGGCGGCACTCCGGCCGCCGCGACCCTGTTCGCCGCCGCAGCGTCCGGTGCCCCCGCGACGATGTTCGCCGCCGCCCGCGCGATGCCGTCGGCCGCCCCCGGGACCGAGCGCGGCGCGGCGGATGCCGCAGCGGCCGTGGCGGCGGCGAGCGCGTCATCGGCGGGGCCTGCTCCCGCCGAGCCGGTCGCGGCCGCGCCGCAGCCGGCCGCGGCCGCCCCGGCGGCACGCACCCCGTTCGCGCAGCAGGTGTCCGCCCCCGTGCTGTCGCTGGCCAGCGCCGGCGAGGGCGAGCACACCCTCACCCTCACGGTGTCCCCCGAGAACCTCGGACCGGTCACCGTGAAGGCGCAGATCACCGGGGCATCCATCGTCATCGAGCTCGCCGCCCCCACCGAGACCGGTCGCGAGGCGCTGCGTGCGCTGCTCGTCGACCTCCGCCGCGACCTCGCCGGACTCGCCGCGAGCTCGTCGATCGTGCTCGCCGCCGGTGACACGTCGGCCACCGGCAACGGCCAGAACCAGAACCCGTCGGGCCCCGCATGGCCGGGCGGCTTCGGGTCCTCCTCCGGTTCCTCGGGGCAGTCCGGCGCCTGGAGCTCCGGCACCGGGTCCCGCGGCGAGCGCGACACCGCCGCCGACACCCCCGCACCCCTCCCCGCACCCGCCCCCGCCGCCGTCGGCTCGGGCATCGACCTGTTCGCCTGACCCGAAGGAGCACCATGCCCCCCGTCGATTCCGTCTCGGGCGCCTCCTCCGCGCCGCAGACCCTCACCGCTCCGCCGCCGAAGCAGACGATGGATGCCGAGGTGTTCCTCACCCTCCTGGTCGCCCAGATGAAGAACCAGGACCCGAGTTCGCCCATGGACACCAACGAGATGATGGCGCAGACCACCCAGCTCGCGATGATGGAGCAGCTCACCGCGCTCACCGACACGTTCAACGAGAACTTCGCGCTCAGCATGCGCCAGGCCGCCGCAGGGCTCGTGGGCCAGCACGCCTCCTACCTCGACGCCGACGGCACCACCAAATCGGGACTCGTCTCCAAGGTCTCGTTCGAACAGGGCGTCCCCTCCGTCACCATCGGCGACAAGACCGTCCCGCTCGACGCCGTCTCCGGCGTCACCACTCCCCCCGCTTCCTGACCCGCACCAGAAGGGCTTCTCATGCTCCGTTCGCTCTACGCCGGCATCTCCGGCCTCCGCTCGCACCAGACCATGCTCGATGTGACGGGCAACAACATCGCCAACGTCAACACGATCGGCTTCAAGGCCGGTTCCGTGCAGTTCCAGGACACGCTCTCCCAGATCGTGCAGAACTCCCGCGCCGCCCAGGCCGGCGCCGGCGGCACCAACCCGGCCCAGGTGGGCCTGGGCGTGCAGGTCTCCGGCATCCGCACCAACTTCACCGCCGGCTCCCCGCAGGCCACCGGCGTGCCCACCGACCTCATGATCGCCGGTGACGGATTCTTCGTCGTGCGCAACGGCGCCGAGAGCCTCTACACCCGCAACGGCGCGTTCTCGTTCGATGCGGCCGGGCGCATGGTCACCAGCGACGGCTCCCTCGTGCAGGGGTGGACGGCCGTGGACGGTCAGCTCGCGACCGGCGGTCCCACGTCGGACATCTCGCTCCCCATCGCCGCCACCGCCCCCGCGCAGCCGACGAGCACCGCGAGCGTCAAGGGCAACCTGCCGTCGGATGCCGCCGTGGGCGAGTCGCTCGTGCGTGACATCACCGTCTACGACGGGGTCGGCACCGCCAGCCAGCTCACCCTCACGTTCACCCGCACCGCTGCCGGCTGGGACGTCACCGACGGCACCGCGACGACGGCGCTGGCGTTCACCGACGGCAAGCTCCCGGGCGCTGCATCCATCGTCTCCGGCGGCGTCACCGTCGACCTCTCGTCCGTCACCGGCTTCGCGGACCTGCGCACCGTCGCGATCGGCGAGCAGAACGGACGCGCACCGGGAACCCTCGTGTCGTACACGATCTCCGGCGACGGCAGCCTCATCGGCGCGTTCAGCAACGGCGCCTCGCAGGTGCTCGCCCAGGTGGCACTGGCCTCCTTCGACAACCCGGAAGGCCTCGAGAAGGCCGGCTCGTCGCAGTACCGCGCGGGCGCGAACTCCGGTGAGGCCGCCGTCGGCGCCGCCGGGGCCGACGGCATGGGCTCGCTCGTCAGCGGCGCCCTGGAGATGTCGAACGTCGACCTGTCGCAGGAGTTCACCAACCTCATCGTCGCCCAGCGCGGCTTCCAGGCCAACGCGCGCATCATCACCACGAGCGACGAGGTGCTGCAGGAGCTGACCAACCTCAAGCGGTGATCCCGGCCGGCCGACGGCGCGCCCCTAACCGATGCGCGCCGTCGGCCGACAGTCGTATCCACAGCCAGGCACGACCGGCGGGTTCTGCGTACGCGCGCGGCGCCCGGCGGATTCAGAAGGAAGAGAGCGCATGATCGTCCTCACGCGCCTGAACCGTGTGCCCTTCGCCGTGAATCCCGACCTCATCGAGCGCATCCAGGTCACCCCCGACACCACCCTCGTGATGGTGGACGGCGCCACCTTCGTCGTCGTCGAGTCGATGGACGCCGTGATCGACAGCATCGTGGACTACCGCGCCCGGGTGATCGCCACGGCGGCCGGCCGACGCGTCACGGAAGGTGAGAGCTGATGGACCCGTCACTGCTCATCGGCATCCTGCTCGCCTTCGGCGGGCTGTACGCGATGATCAGCCTCGAAGGCGCCCACGTCAGCGCCCTCCTGCTGCCCGCGCCCATGGTGCTCGTCTTCGGCGCGACCATCGCCATCGGCATCGCCGGCGGCACGCTCAGCGACGCCGCCGGCGCGCTGCGCGCCCTCCCCCGAGCCTTCCGCGGGCTCGGCGGGTCGACGAAGGACCTCATCGACAAGGTCGTCCACTACGCCGAGATCGCCCGCATGCAGGGTCTGCTGGCCCTGGAGAGCGCCGTCGCCGACGAGAAGGACCCCTTCCTGCGGCAGGCGCTGCAGAACATCGCCGACGGCACGGATGCCGATGACCTGCGTGTCCTCATGGAGGACCAGGTGGCCACCACGGCGTCCCAGCGCCGCACCGCCGCACGCTTCTACAGCACGCTCGGCGGTTACGCGCCGACCGTCGGCATCGTCGGCACGGTCGTCTCCCTCACCCACGTGCTCGAGAAGCTCGACCAGCCCGACACGCTCGGCCCGCTCATCGCCGCCGCTTTCGTCGCCACCCTCTGGGGCCTGCTCTCGGCGAACTTCATCTGGCTCCCCATCGGCTCCCGTCTGCAGCGCCTCGCCGAGATCGAGGTCGACCGGATGACGCTGCTCACCGAGGGCATGCTCGCCGTGCAGTCGGGCAGTCCGCCGCACCTCGTCGAGGAGCGCCTGCGGGCGCTGGCCCCCGAGTCGGTCACCAAGGGCGGCAAGCGCAAAGAGAAGTCCCCGCAGCGCGCGGACGAGCGGGCATGAGCGTCCGGCGCGCGCGACGCATCCCCGATCACGGCCACCAGGGCCCCGACGAGCGCTGGATGGCGTCGTACCTCGACATGGTGACGGTGCTCATGTGCATGTTCATCGTCCTGTTCGCGATGTCCACCGTCGACGAGCAGAAGTTCGAGGCACTGCGGGCGTCGCTGGCGACCGGGTTCGGCAGCGAAGCCTCCGCGGGGGTCGACGTCTCCGAAGGCGTGATCGTCCCGCCCGAGCTCCTCGACGAAGCCGGCGAGGGCTTCCTCGACATCGCCCTCCCCGCGGCCGACCCGCAGCCGACGGCGGCGCAACTGGAGTACGCCGGGCTCGACGACCTGCGGGCCCGCCTGCAGGGAGCGCTCGACACGCAGGGGCTCGGCGACGCGGCCACCTTCACGATCGACGACCGCGGGTTGACGATCGGCCTGGTCAGCGCCGAGACGTACTTCGCGACCAACAGCGACGAACTCAGCGACAAAGCACGCGCCGTGCTGGATGCCGTCGGCGGCGTGCTCGCCGCCGACGAGCACCGCATCTCGGTGGAGGGCCACGCCGACCATCGGCCGCCGTTCGCCCCGTTCGCCGACAACTGGCAGCTGTCCACCGCGCGGGCGACCGGCGTGATGGGGTACCTCGTCGACGCCCGCTCGGTCGGGGGCGAGCGCGTCACCTCCGTCGGCTACGGCTCCTCGCGCCCCATCGCGGAGGGCGACAGCGAGCAGGCACTGGCCAACAACCGCCGCGTCGACATCGTCGTGCTGTCCGACGCCGACGAAGAGGTGCGCGCCCTCCTGCCGCAGATGTCGGGCGTCGACGCGTCGGGCTGAGCCGCCCCTTACGCACGGCGTCGGCCGTCCGATAGTCCCATCCGTGCAGATCGACGACCGCGCGCACCCGACCACAGGTCCGGAGCGCTACGACTTCGGTCGCCCCGCCGCTCTCTCGCGTGAGCACACCCGCGCTCTCGCGGGGGCGTTCGACGCGTTCGCCCGGCAGTGGGCGATCCAGCTGACTTCGAAGACCCGTCTGCGCGCCCACATCGCCGTCGAGCGGGTGAATCTGGAGACCTACGACGAGTACGTCGCCACCGTGCCGCTGACGACGACCCTCGTCATCTGCGCCGCCGAAGGCTCCGACGACCGCATCATCGTGGAGTTCCCGCTCGACACCGCCCTCTCCTGGATCGTGAAGATGCTGGGCGGCGACGTGCCGGGACGGCTGGACACCCGCTCGCTCACCGCCGTCGAGCAGGCGCTGCTGAGGGCGCTCATGGATGAGACGCTCGCCCACCTGCGCGGATCGCTGGGGGCGCTGCTCCCCCAGGAGCTGACCGTGAACGCCGTGCAGTACAACTCCGCGTTCGCCCAGATCGCCGCAGCGCAGGAACTGGTCGTCGTCGCCCGGTTCTCGATGAAGTTCGCCGACCGCACCGAAACGGCGACCATCGCCCTGCCCGCAGCTTCCCTCCTGGAGCGGCTCTCGCGCACGGCATCCGCCCCCCACGCGGTCAGCGACCCCGGGATCGTGCGCTGGCACGTCGAGGAGACCCCCGTCGAACTCACCCTGCGCCTCACGCCCCGCAGCATGCGCCCGAGCGAGGTGCTGACCCTGTCGGTGGGCGATGTCATCCCGCTGCCCCACGGCCAGGACCGCCCTCTCGACCTCGCCGTGGGCGACAACGTCGTCGCGTCCGCCGCCGTCGGGGCCAACGGCGCCCGCCTCGCGTGCGTCGTCACCTCATCCGATCTGTCCCACTCCCTCGTCGAGGAGCAGAAATGACCAGCACCACCGCCCACGAGTTCGCGGCAGCCGCCGCCTTCGCCGACCGCCTGCCCACCACCGGCCCCACGACCGCGCGGCCGTCGAGCGGTTCGAGCGAGACCGGGGATGCCGTCATGGTGTCCTCCGTGGGCGACACCAGCGCGGCGCTGGCGGTCATGATGCTCGACGAGAGCGCCCTGGTCGACGGCCTGTCCGGCGCCCCGCTCACCGAGCGGCTGCACGACTCCCTCGACGCTGCGGCGACGGCGTTCGGCCCGTCCGTGCTGGGCGAGCCCGTCATCGGCGACGCCTCGGCGCTGTTCTCCCACCCGGCGGCACAGGTGTTCGACCTCGTCGACGAGAACGAGCGCACGATCGGCCGCCTCGCGGTGCGCATCTCGCAGACCCGGTCGGCCTCTCCCCGCCGCCTGCAGCGCATCGCCGGCGTCGAGATGGACCTCACGGTCGAGGTGGGCCGCACCCGCATGACCGTCCGCGACGTCCTCGACCTGGAACCGGGCCGCATCGTCGAGCTCGACCGCTCGGCCGGCGCCCCCGCCGACGTGAAGCTCAACGGGCGCCTCATCGCCCACGGCGAGATCGTGGTCGTCGACCAGGACTACGCCGTGCGCATCACGCGGATCATCGAGAACGCGGAGGCGTGAGCTGGACGATCTGCTCCTTGCCCTGCGCGTCGTCGTCTCCCTGGCGGCGGTGCTCAGCGCGCTCTGGCTGATCCAGCGCCGGCTGTCCCGCCGGACCGGGGGGCCCCGCAGGCAGGAGCCCATCCGCGTCGTCGCGAAGCAGGGCGTGGGCCCCAAGGCGCAGATCGTCGTGGTCGACATGGAGGGTGCCCGCTACCTGCTCGGTGTCACCGAGGGCGGGGTGTCCGTCGTCGACCGACTTCCGCTGCCCGCCGCCGACCGGACGCAGCCCGCACCGGTGGAGACCCCCGCCACGCAGACGAGCGATGCCGGCACCGCCGGCGACGAACTCTCCCCGCCGGTCCCGCTGCCGCTGCGGCGGACGCTCCCCCGCGGCACCGCGACGACCCGGGCCTTCGGCCGCCCCACCACCCCCGCACGCGGCGCCGCGGAGGTCCTGCGTCGGGCGCTGGGAGCGTGAAGGCCGCGCGGCGGTTCCCGGTGCGACTGCTCACGCTCGTCGCACTGGCGTTCGTCGCGGCGATCGCGCTCCAGGTCGTCGGCGCCGCACCGGCCTACGCCGATGTCGTGGCGCCGACTCCCCCGCCCACCGGCGGGGTGAGCGTGGACATCAACGGCATCGACGGCACCCCCTCGGCGTCGATCCTGACGCTCCTGGGCATCACTGTGCTGTCGGTGGCGCCGGCGCTGCTGGTGATGATGTCGTCGTTCACGAAGATCTTCGTGGTGCTCGCGATGACCCGCAACGCCCTGTCGCTGCCGACGATCCCGCCCAACCAGGTGCTGTCCGGCCTCGCGCTGTTCCTGTCGCTGTTCATCATGTGGCCGGTCCTCACCGACATCAACACCGTCGCCGTGCAGCCCTATGTCGAGGGCACGCTGACCTTCACGGATGCCGTCGCGCTCGGCTCGGACCCGCTGCGCACCTGGATGCTCGCGTACACGCGCGAGGAGGACCTGGCGCTCATGACGCGCTTCGCCGGGTTCGACAACCCCGAGGCGGCGGCGGACGTGCCGCTGCAGACGCTCATCCCGGCGTTCATGATCTCCGAGCTGCGCGCCGCGTTCATCATCGGCTTCGTCATCTTCGTGCCGTTCCTCATCATCGACCTCGTCGTGGCGGCCGCGCTCATGTCGATGGGCATGATGATGCTGCCGCCGGTGATGATCTCACTGCCGTTCAAGATCCTGCTGTTCATCCTCGTCGACGGGTGGGGGCTGATCCTGCGCACGCTCGTGGAGAGCTACGGGGGCGGCGGATGACCCCCGAAGCCGTCCTCGACATCGGCATGCAGGGCCTCATGCTCGCGGCCAAGCTCGCCGCCCCGCTGCTGATCACGGCGCTCGTGGTCGGCTTCGCCATCTCGCTCCTGCAGTCGATCACCCAGATCCAGGAGGTGACGCTGTCGTTCGTGCCGAAGGCGATCGCGGTGGCCATCGCCCTCATCGTCTGCGGCAACTGGATGATCGCGGAGGCGATCGCGTTCACCCACGAGATGTTCGCGCGCATCCCCCAGCTGCTCTCCGGCGGATGACATGTACATCCCCATCGACTTCGCCTGGCTCGAGGCGACCGCACTGGCCGCGGTGAGGACGACGGCGTTCCTCGTCATCGCGCCGCCGTTCTCGTTCCGCGCGTTCCCTGCCCGCATCAAGGCCATGCTGGGCGTCGGGGTCGCCCTCGCCGTGAGCAGCACGGTGTCCGCGAGCTACGAGAGCCTCGACACCGGGCCCTTCTTCGCGGCGCTGGCCATCCAGGTGATCACCGGGGCGCTGCTGGGCATGCTCGTGATGGTGTGCTTCTCCGCCGTGCAATCGGCCGGCAGCCTGATCGACGTGTTCGGCGGCTTCCAGCTCGCGCAGGCATTCGACCCCCAGATGCAGGTCAACGGCGCCCAGTTCACCCGCCTGTTCCAGATGATCGCGCTGGCGCTGCTGTTCGCCTCCAACGGCTACCAGCTCATCCTCGCCGGGGTCGTGCGCAGCTTCGACGCCGTCCCGGTCGACGGGATGCTGGACCTCACCCGCCCGGTCGAGCTGCTGATCGACACCACGTCGCAGATGATGCTCGCCGCCGTGCAGATCGCAGGTCCCCTCGTGCTCGTGCTGTTCCTCGCCGACATCGGCCTGGGCCTCATCACCCGCGTCGCGCCCGCCTTGAACGCCTTCGCGATGGGCTTCCCCGTCAAGATCCTCCTCACCTTCCTCCTGGCCGGCACCGTCGTGCTGGCCCTCCCCGCCATCGTCAGCGCCCTCGCCGAAGACGCCTTCGGCCTGCTCACGGGAGGGACGCGATGAGCGAGGGAGGCGACTCCGGGGAGCGCTCCGAGAAGGCCACCGACAGGCGACTGAAGGAGGCCCGCCGCAAGGGACGCCTCACGCGCAGCCAGGACTTCACGGCATGGCTCGGCATCGCCGCGGCCGCCGCGATGATGGCCAATGCCGTCGCGGCCGGGGCCGCCGCCGGCTCCACGCAGTTCGTCGCCGTCACCAACGTCATCCTCGACCCGCAGCCGCAGAACGCCGTGGCCGCCCTCGAATCGGCCCTCGGATCGATCGCGGGGACGCTGGGGCCCATGCTCGCGGTGGTCGCCATCGTGACCCTCATCGGGGCGGTCGCCCAGGGCGGCGTGCATCTGCGCGGGGTGCCCACCCGCTTCGAGCAGTTCAACGTCATCGCCGGCGTGAAGCGGCTGTTCGGCATGCAGGCCCTGTGGGAGGGCGTCAAGGCCCTGCTGAAGACGGCGGCGATCGGCCTGGCGCTGTACGTCATCATCGCCGGACTCGTCCCGGTGCTCACCGCCAGCGGCGCCCACTCCGTCGTCTACCTGCTCGACGTCGCCGCCACCGGCACGGCGTCGCTGCTGATGACCGCGGTCGCGGTGGGCATCGTGCTGGCGGCGGTCGATGTGCTCGTGGTGATCAAGCGCAACCGCAAGCACACGCGCATGACCAAGAAGGAAGCCACCGACGAGCACAAGAAGACCGAGGGCGACCCGCTCATCCGCAGTCAGCGCCGCGCACGGCAGATGGCGATGAGCCGCAACCGCATGTTCGCGGCCGTCGCCGACGCCGACGTCGTGCTGGTGAACCCCACCCACATCGCGGTCGCGCTGCGCTACGAGCCTGGCAAGTCCGCTCCTCGCGTCGTCGCGAAGGGCAGCGGCGCCATCGCCGAGCGCATCCGCGACCGCGCGGCGGAGGCCGGCGTCCCCCTCGTCCGCGACATCCCCCTGGCCCGCACCCTGCACGGCGCGTGCGAGCTCGGCCAGGAGATCCCGGCCGAGCTGTACACGGCCGTCGCCCGGGTCCTCGTCTTCATCGACAACCTCAAACGTCGCGGCGCCGCCCGCGGTGTCCACACCCTCCCACCCAGGAGAGCCCAGTGAAGAACGTCCTGCTCAAATCCGCGGTGCCCATCGGCGTCGTCGGCATCATCATGCTGCTGGTGGTCCCCATCCCCCCGCCCCTCCTGGACGTGCTCATCATCGTGAACATCCTGTTCGCGCTGCTGGTGCTGCTGACGACCATGTTCGTGAGGAAACCGCTGGACTTCTCGGTCTTCCCCTCGCTGCTGCTGGTGGCGACGCTGTTCCGGCTGGGGCTGAACGTCGCCTCCACCAAGCTCGTGCTCGGTGAAGCGCACGCCGGCCAGGTCATCGACGCATTCGGAGCCATCGCCGTCGGCGGGTCGCTGGTGATCGGCATCGTCGTGTTCCTGATCCTCGTCGTCATCCAGTTCGTCGTGGTCACCAAGGGCGCCGAGCGCGTCGCCGAGGTGGGCGCGCGCTTCACCCTCGATGCCATGCCCGGCAAGCAGATGGCGATCGACGCCGACCTCAACGCCGGTCTCATCACCGACACGGAGGCACGCAACCGCCGCGCCGAGGTCGCCGCCGAAGCGGACTTCTACGGCGCCATGGACGGTGCGTCGAAGTTCGTCAAGGGCGACGCGATCGCGGGTCTGGTCATCATCGTCATCAACCTCGTCGGCGGCATCGCCATCGGCGTGATCAGCCACGGCATGGAGGTCGGCGAAGCGGTCGACACCTACGCGATCCTCACGATCGGCGACGGCCTGGTCACCCAGATCCCCGCCCTGCTGATGGCCGTCGCCACCGGCATGATCGTGACCCGCTCCAACGCCGAGGCCGAGATGGGCGCGGAGGCCACCGCGCAGCTGAGCCAGTCACGCAACGCCCTGCTCATCGCCGCCGGCGGCGCCGCGGCGATGTCGTTCATCCCCGGCATGCCGATGCTGCCGTTCCTGGCGGTCGGCGGCTTCCTGCTGCTCGTCGCCCAGCGCATCAAGGCGAACCAGGCCCGCGAGGCCGACGCGCTGGACGTCCCGGCGGCGGCCGGGCCGGCTCCGGATGCCACGGAGGAGCTCATCGAGCGCATGCGGGTGCATTCCCTCGA
>Ga0233375_1000529_pt1 | contig 20119 bp, 19 predicted proteins | sample ElkDunMinimDraft_10_FD_191539 | JGI IMG/M metagenome (GOLD analysis project Ga0233375, IMG submission 191539) | Fecal eukaryotic communites from dung pellets of Tule Elk in California, USA - Elk Dung E16 | ecosystem: Host-associated > Mammals > Digestive system > Large intestine > Fecal | place... | reverse complement strand
ATGGCCGCCGGACGGGAGGTGCGCGTGGTGGTCGAGCCCGCCGAGGTGGACGACCGCGCGCTGCCGCAGCTCGCCTCGGCCATCGCCAAGCGCATCGAGGCGGACCTGACGTACCCGGGCGAGATCCGGGTGACGGTCGTGCGCGAGCTGCGCGCGAGCGCCACCGCGGGCTGACGGGCCCGCTCCGGACCGGGTGGGCCGAACGGCGCACGTCCGAGGGGTGCGCCCCCGACGATCGCGTCGCCTCAGTGCCCCGTCGTGGCCCCCCGCGGTGCCGGCCCGGGTGCGGTGACGTCCACCGCCGGTGCGGCGGTGCGTCGTGTGCGACCCTGCAGGCGCAGCGCGAGCCGCGACAGGCTGATGTTGACGACCAGGTAGATCCCGGCGCCGACGGTGAACAGGGCCACGACCGACGCGTTGCCGAAGTACTGCGCGTTGTTCTGGATGGCCTTGAGCAGCTCGGAGTACCCGACGATGAAGCCGAGCGAGGAGTCCTTGAGCAGGACGACGAGCTGGGCGACCAGGCTGGGTGCCATGGTGCGCAGGGCCTGCGGCAGCAGCACCAGCCGCAGCGTCTGGCCGCGGGACAGTCCGATGGCGGCCGCGGCCTCGGACTGGCCCTTCGGCAGGGCCGCGAGCCCGGCACGCACGATCTCGGCGATGACGGCCATGTTGTAGACCGTCAGGCCGAAGATGACCGCGGCGAAGGCGCTCCAGCCGAACGCCAGCAGGGCGAAGAACATCATGAGCAGCACCGGCAGACCGCGGAACAGCTCGATCACGACCGACGCGGCGACGCGGACGGGTGCGAGGCGCGTGGTGCGGAGCACGGCCAGCACCAGACCGAGCAGCAGTGCCAGGGGCGCGGCGACGGCCGCGGCGCGCAGTGTGGCGCCCAGGCCGACGACGAGCAGCGACCGCCACACGTCGAGCGCGCTCTGGTTCTTCGGCGGGTCCCACAGGACGGCCCAGCGGTCGGCCTCGAAGACACCGCGTCCGGCGGCGTACCAGGCACCCACACCGACCAGGGCGAGGACGAGAAGGCCCCCGACGACGGAGCCGATCCGCTCGCGGCGGCGCGCGAGCGGGCCGGGGGCGTCGTACAGGACCGAGGTCGCACGGCTCATCGGGCGAACGCCACCTTCCGCTCCAGCAGGTTCGCGAGCTGACCTGCCGGGATCGTCACGACCAGGTAGAACAGCGCGACCCCGGCGAGGACGAGGACGACGTCGGCCGGGTTCTGCTGCGCGAGCCGCCGGCCCGTCGCCGTGAGCTCCACGACGGCGAACCCGGCGGCGACGGACGTGTTCTTCGCCAGGGCGATGATGACGTTGATCAGGGGCGGGATCACCGAGCGCACCGCCTGCGGCAGGATCACCGACGTGAGGGACTGCCCGAACGTCAGGCCGATCGCTCGCGCGGCCTCCGCCTGCCCCACGCCCACGGCGTTGATGCCCGAGCGCACGGCCTCCGCGACGAACACCGACGTGTAGGCCGTCAGACAGCCCACGGCCGTCCAGTAGCCGAGCGGCAGCACGACGCCGAACTGCGGCAGCACGAGCACCGCGAAGAAGAAGATCAGCGTGAGCGGCATGTTCCGCAGCAGCTCGGTGTAGGTCGCGGCGAACACGCGTAGCGACCCCAGGGGTGAGACGCGCATGGCGGCCACGGCCAGGCCGATGACGAGCGCGCCGAGGCCCGCGACGATCGTCAGCTGCGCGGTCATGCGGAAGCCGGCCAGGTAGGCCGGCATGTTGTCGGCGATGACCATGAGGTCCACGCGCGTCCTCCGGGTGCGTGCTCGTGCGGGCGGTCGGGCGCGCAACCCCGCCGCCGCGCGGGAGGCGGCGGCGGGGGTGCGGGTGCTCAGTAGCGGTCGACCGTCGGGGGCTCCGGGGCCGGCAGCACGGTGCCGGCGGTGGACTCCCACGCCTCGCTCCACGTGCCGTCCTCGAAGCTCTCCTCGAGCACGTCGTTGATCCACATGCGGAAGTCCGTGTCGTCGAGCGCGAGGCCGATGCCGTAGGGCTCCTCGGTGAACGGCTCCCCGCGCACCTCCATGTCGTCGTTGTCGGCCGCGAAGCCGGCGAGGATCACGTTGTCGGTGCTGATCGCGTCGACCTGGCCGTTGCGCAGCGGCTCGATGCACTCGGAGTACGCGCCGAGCGCCTGGACCTTCGCCTCGGGGTAGTTCTGCAGCAGGTTCGCCTCGGGCGTCGACCCCGACACGGTGCACACGTTCTTGCCCGCGAGGTCCTCGGGGCCCTCGATGTCGGTGTTGGACGTCATCGTGAGGATCGACTGACCGGCGAGGTAGTACGGGCCCGCGAAGGACACGACCTCCTTGCGCTTGTCGTTGATCGTGTAGGTGGCGACGACGATGTCGACCTCGCCGTTCTGGATGAACGGCTCGCGGTTGGACGAGATCGTCTCCTTCCACTCGATGTCCTCCGGGGCGATGCCCAGCTTGCCGGCGATGATCTTGCCGATCTCGACGTCGAAGCCCTCGGGCTCCCCGTTGGGGCCCACGAGGCCGAACAGCGGCTGGTCGAACTTGGTGCCGATGGTGATCGTGCCGGCCTCCGCGAGGGCCGCCATGGTCGACCCCTCGGGGAACTCGGCGGTCTCCTCGGCGGGTGTGGCCCCGCCCGCGGGCTCGGTGCCCTCGCCGTCGTCGGAACCTCCGGCGCACGCCGTCAGGGCGAGGACGGTGGCGGACATCAGGGCGATGAGCCCGGTACGGACGGGTCGCATGGTGCGTCTCCTTCGTGGCGTCGGCGCGTCGCGGCTGGGTCGACGTCGCGCCGGTACGGGTGCGGGGCCCGGGGCCGGGTCCCCGTCCATCAGTGGGTGAGGATCTTGGACAGGAAGTCGCGCGCCCGCTCGCTGCGAGGCGCCGTGAAGAAGGTCTCGGGGTCGGCGTCCTCGACGATCTGTCCCGCGTCCATGAACACGACACGGTGGGCGGCGCGCCGCGCGAACCCCATCTCGTGGGTGACGACGACCATCGTCATGCCGTCGCGCGCCAGGCCGACCATGACGTCGAGGACCTCGTTGATCATCTCGGGGTCCAGCGCCGACGTCGGCTCGTCGAACAGCAGGGCCTGCGGCTTCATCGCCAGGGCCCGGGCGATCGCGACACGCTGCTGCTGACCGCCGGACAGCTGCGCGGGCAGCTTTGCCGCCTGGTCGGCGACGCCGACGCGGTCGAGGATCTCCATCGCGGTCGCCCGCGCCTCGGCCGGGCGGACCTTCTTGGCCTTGACCTGGCCGAGCGTGACGTTCTCCAGGACCGTCTTGTGCGCGAAGAGGTTGAACGACTGGAACACCATGCCGACGTCGGCGCGCAGCCGCGCGAGGTCCCTGCCCTCCGCAGGCAGCGGCTTGCCGTCGAGGGTGATCGTCCCCGAGTCGATCGTCTCGAGTCGGTTGATGGTCCGGCACAGGGTCGACTTGCCCGACCCGGAGGGCCCGATCACCACGACGACCTCGCCGCGGTGGACGGTGAGGGACACGTCCTTCAGCACGTGCAGGGCACCGAAGTGCTTGTCGACGTGCTCCAGGACGATGAGTGGCTCGCCCGTCGGACGTGCGGCGGCGCCTGCGGACGGTCGCTCGGCGGTGGTGCTGTCGGCCATTGCTCGAACCTACGGGTGCTGTGTTGCGGACGCCATCGTTGCACGTCACGGTCCAGTAACAGCCCGTTCACACGGATTCTCCCCGGCGGCGCACCGCCCCGCGACGCGGAGGTGCTCCGGGGGGCGTCGTACCCTGGTGACGATGTCCACGACCCTGCCCGCCCCGGCGCCTGCGCACGTCCCCGGCCCCGCGACCGTCGGTCCACCGGACCCCGACGTGCGCCCGCGCACGTACCTGGTCAAGACGCTCGGCTGCCAGATGAACGTGCACGACTCCGAGCACATGGCCGGGATGCTCGAGCAGGCCGGGTACGTGCCCGCGGCACCCGCGGAGGCGGCCGCGGAGGACGTCGACGTCCTGGTCATCAACACGTGCGCCGTCCGGGAGAACGCGGCCGACAAGCTCTACGGCAACCTGGGCCGGCTGGCCGGCACCAAGCGGACGCGCCCCGGCGGCATGCAGATCGCCGTGGGCGGCTGCCTGGCGCAGAAGGACCGCGCGGGGATCGTCGAGCGCGCCCCCTGGGTCGACGTGGTGTTCGGCACGCACAACCTCGACGTGCTGCCCACGCTGCTCGAGCGGGCGCGGCACAACGCCGCCGCCCAGGTCGAGATCGCCGAGTCGCTGCAGGTCTTCCCGAGCACCCTGCCCACGCGTCGCGAGTCCGTCTACGCGGGCTGGGTGTCGATCAGCGTCGGGTGCAACAACACCTGCACGTTCTGCATCGTCCCCCACCTGCGCGGCAAGGAGCGCGACCGCCGCCCGGGCGAGATCCTCGCCGAGGTCGAGGCGCTCGTCGCCACGGGTGCCATCGAGGTCACCCTGCTCGGTCAGAACGTCAACTCCTACGGCGTCGGGTTCGGCGACCGGCACGCCTTCGGCAAGCTCCTGCGCGCCGTCGGCGCCGTCCCCGGGCTCGAGCGGGTGCGGTTCACGTCCCCGCACCCCGCGGCCTTCACCGACGACGTCATCGACGCGATGGCGAGCACGCCCACGGTCATGCCGCAGCTGCACATGCCGCTGCAGTCCGGCTCCGACCGGGTGCTGCGGGCCATGCGCCGCTCGTACCGGGCGGACCGGTTCCTGGGCATCCTCGAGCGGGTGCGCGCCGCCATCCCGCACGCGGCGATCACCACCGACGTCATCGTCGGGTTCCCGGGGGAGACGGACGAGGACTTCGAGCAGACGCTGCGCGTCGTCGAGCAGTCCCGCTTCTCCTCGGCCTTCACCTTCCAGTACTCCCCGCGCCCGGGCACGCCCGCCGCTGACCTGCCGGACCAGCTCCCGCGGCACGTGGTGCAGGAGCGGTACGAGCGGCTGGTCGCGCTGCAGGAGCGGATCTCCGCGGAGGAGAACGCCGCCCAGGTCGGCCGCACGGTGGACGTCCTGGTCGCCGAGGGCGAGGGACGCAAGGACAGCGCCACGGCGCGCATCTCCGGACGGGCGCAGGACAACCGGCTCGTGCACCTGGCGCTCCCCGTCGGTCTCGACCCGGCCGACGCACCCCGCCCGGGTGACCTGGTGACCGTCGAGGTGACCCACGGCGCCCCCCACCACCTCGTGGCGGACTCCGGCCTCGTGCCGGGCGGGGTCTTCCGGGTGCGGCGCACCCGGGCCGGCGACGCCTGGCAGGCGCGGGCGGAGGGCCGCGAGGAGCACGCGCACGGCGCGTCCGGCGGCGCCTGCGGCACGGGCGCCCCCGCACCCGCCGGTCCGGTCGTGCTCGGCCTGCCCGCGATCGGGCGCCCGGGCGCCTGACCCGGCCGGGGCACCCGCGACCCGGGTCCTTCGGACCAGGCCGCCACCAGCGGTGGGGTCTTCAATGGGTGGGACGGCGTTGCCGTCCCGCAGCCCCGTGGAGCCGTCATGTCCGAGGTCTTCCTGTTCCTCGCCCAGCAGCCTGTCCTCCTGCTGTTCGTCGTCATCGGTGTCGGCTCGGCCATCGGGCACGTCCGGGTCCGCGGCGTCGGCCTCGGGGCCGCCGCGGTGCTGTTCCTGGCCATCGGGCTCTCGGCGTGGGCCGCGTCGTACGGGGTGAACCTCGAGATCACCGAGGCGCTGGGCACGCTCGGGCTCTGCCTGTTCACGTTCTGCGTCGGCCTGGTGTCCGGCGCCACGTTCTTCTCCTCGCTGCGCCGCAGCCTCGCGCCGATCCTGGCCGTGGCCGGCGTCCTGGTGGCCAGCGCGGCCGTCGCCGTGGGCGTCGGCGGCGTCCTCGGGATCGACCGCGCGGTGGTCGCGGGCGCGTGGGCCGGCGCGGTCACCAACACCCCCGCGCTGGCGGCGGCGCGCGACGCCGCCGGGGACGCGACCGGCCCGACCATCGGGTACGCCGTCACGTACCTGTTCGGGGTCGTGGGCATGCTGGTCGCGGTGTCGCTCGCGCTGCGGCACCGGGACCTCGACACCGACGCCCCGCCGACGCTCGTCACCCGCACCGTGCGCGTCGAGGCGACCGGGCGACCGCGCATCGAGGACCTGGAGGAGCGGCACGGGGACCGCATCAAGTTCTCCCGCGTGCGGCGCGGCGAGGAGGCCCCGATCCGCACCGCCGACGGGGGTGACCTGCTCCTGCTCGACGACCTCGTCACGGTCGTGGGCCCCGCCGAGGACGTCGACGCGGTCACGCGCGAGCTCGGGCACGCCTCGTCGCACCGGCTGGAGGCGGACCGGCTCTACCTCGACATGCGGCGCATGACGGTCTCCGCGGAGCGGGCCGCCGGGCGCACCATCGGCGAGCTCGACCTGCTGCACCGGTTCGGTGCCACGATCTCGCGGGTGCGTCGGGGGGACGTCGACGTCGTCGCCACGGACGACTTCCAGCTGCAGCTCGGCGACCGGGTGCGCGTCATCGCGCCCCGCGAGCGCATGGCGGAGGTCTCGGCGTGGTTCGGCGACTCGGCACGCGGGCTCTCGGACATCGTGCCGGTCGTCCTGGGCGTCGGCATGACCCTCGGGATCCTGCTGGGCGCCGTCGCGTTCCCCGTGCCCGGCGGTCACTTCGCCGTCGGGTCGGCGGCGGGGACGCTGCTGGTCGGCCTCGTGCTGGGCCGGCTGGGACGCGTCGGACCGGTCGTCACCGCCATGCCCTACACGGCGGCCCAGGCCATCGCCGAGCTCGGTCTGCTGATCTTCCTCGCCCAGGCGGGCACGCGGGCCGGCGCGCAGATCGGTGCCGCGTTCACGTCGGGGGACTGGCTGCGCATCCTGCTGCTGGGCGCGGTCGTGACCACGTTCGTCGCCACCGGGCTGTACCTCGTCATGCGTCGGGTGTTCCGGGTCGGGGGGACCCGCCTGTCGGGCATCGTCGCCGGCGCGCAGACGCAGCCCGCGGTGCTCGCGTTCGCCAACGGCCGCACGGGGTACGACGCGCGGGTCGCCCTGGGCTACGCCCTGGTGTACCCGGCGGCCATGGTCACCAAGATCGTGCTCGGGCAGCTGCTGGGCGGGCTGTGAGCGTCAGTTGTCGGGCACGTCCGGGGGCGGGGCGTCACCGGGGACGACGGGCTCCAGCGCGGCGAACAGCTGCACGCCGGTGCCCAGCCCGCAGGCCAGCAGCTGCGCCAGCTGCAGGTCCGTGACCCCGGGCTCCAGGTCCGCCGAGACCTCCGCGTAGACGGCGAGCGCGCCGTCCTCCTCGCGCACGTAGGCCTTCGGCCAGATGCGCTCGCGGTTCCAGTCGTTGATCGCCAGCGCCAGCGGGCGGCGCTGCTCGAGGGGGAGCGTGCGCTGCCACCTCCCGCGGACCTGCAGGATCTCCTGCTGCTCACCGAGCAGCAGGAACCAGAACCGGCTGCCGTCCCACGTGCCGGTGAGGTCGCCGTCGTCGTCCACGACGAAGCGGTAGCCGCGTCCCAGCAGGTAGTCGGCCACGCGGTCCCGCGTCAGGGGGCGCGGCGGCTCGTCGTCCAGCGGCGTCGTCTTGGCCGGCTTGGGCAGGCCGCCGAGGACCCGCAGGAGCCACCCGGGGGCGCTCACGGGGCCGCCCCCGCCGGGTCCGGGTACCGCTCGTCCAGCGCGTCGAAGAGCATGCTGCCGGTCGACAGGCCGCAGAACAGGATCTGGCTGAGCTGGGCGTCGGTGGCACCGTGCTCGAGATCGGTGGCGACCTCGGCGACCACGTGGACGCGGCCGTTGTCCCGCACCCGGGCGTACGCCTTGGGCCAGATGCGCTCGGCGTTCCACTCGTTGCACAGGTCGAGGACCTCCTCGAGCCGCTCGATCGCCAGCTCGCGGTGCCACTGCCCGCGCACCTGCAGGATCTCGGACTGCGCGCCGAAGAGGAAGAAGTAGAACAGCCGGCCTCGCCACAGACCGCCCAGGTCGCCGTCGTTGTCGACGAAGTACGAGAACTGGTTGTCGGTCATCCACGACGCGATCCGCGCGGGGGAGACGGGTGTCGGCGCCGCGCTGCCGTGCTCGACGGTCCCCAGCTCGCGGGCCAGCAGCTCCGCGACCCGCTCGTGGAGGTCGGCGTCGTCCACGCCGACCTCGGGCGTGCCGGTGACCGGGCGGGTGCCGGACCACCACCGGCGTGCGCGCTGACGGAACCACCCCATGCGCCGACCCTACCCGGCGCCGCCGACGAGCGGCCTGCCGGTGCGCGGGGCGGGACGGGCGCACGCGGCGCGTTACGGTCGGTCCGTGCTCGTCGCTGCCGCTCTCGTCCCGGACACGGTGCTCCTGCTGCCCGGCGTCGCGGGGCGTTCCCCCGAGGACCCCGCGCCGGTCGCGCTGCGGCGGGCGGCGGCCACCGCGACGGCGCGTGCGGTCGCCCACGCCGACCGGGTGGTCGTGGTCGCGCCCGGCCCGCTCACGCGGTGCGTCGTCGGGCCCGTGCACGCCGGTGCCGCGGCCGCGGGGGTCCCGGACCACCTGCTCGGCGCGCCCGTGCCCGACCTCGTCCTCGGCCCCGTGCCCGGTGCGCCGCCCGTCCCGGGAGCGCCGGGGACCGGTGCGGTCGTCGGGCTGCGGTCGGCCCTCGACGCCGGTGTCGCGGCGGACCGGCTGCACCTGCTCGAGGTGGCGCCCGGCCCGGTGACCGGGCTGCGGGCCGTGGGTGCGGCGCTCGGCGCGGACGTGCCGACGGCCCTGGTCGTCGTGGGCTCGGGGTCCGCGCGGCACGGCCCGGGCGCCCCGCTGCCGCAGGACGCACGGGCTCCCGCGTGGGACGGCGCCGTGGTGGCCGCGCTCCGCGCAGGCGCTGGCCAGGCCCGCGACGCGCTCGCGGGGGCGGACGCGGGGACGGCGGCCGACCTGGCCGCCACGGGCTGGGCGCCGTGGCAGGTGCTGGTCGGCGCGCTCGACGCGCTGCCGCCCGGTGCGCCCGCCCTCGCGCCGGAGGTGCTGCGCGCGGACGTGTGGCACGGCGCCGCCCACGCCGTCGTGCTCTGGGAGGTCGCGCCGTGAGCCTCGTCGTCGCGGTCGTCGGCCCCACCGCCACCGGCAAGTCCGACCTCGCACTCGACCTCGCGCAGGCCCTGGGCGCGGAGGTCGTCAACACCGATGCCATGCAGCTGTACCGCGGGATGGACATCGGCACGGCGAAGCTGGCCCCGGAGGACCGCCGCGGGATCGCGCACCACCTGCTGGACGTGCTGGACCCGCTGGAGGAGGCGTCCGTCGCGGACTACCAGCTGCTCGCGCGCCGTGTGCTGCGGGACGTCGACGCCCGGGGGTCGCGGGCGGTGGCCGTCGGGGGCTCCGGGCTGTACGTGCGCGCCCTGCTCGACCGCATGGAGTTCCCCGGCACCGATCCGGAGGTGCGCGCGCGCCTCGAGGAGCGCGTCGAGGTGGAGGGTGTCCGTGCCCTGCACGACGAGCTGGCCGCGCTGGACCCGGTCGCCGCCGCCGGCATCGGGCCGCGCAACGCCCGCCGGGTGGTGCGTGCGCTGGAGGTCGTCGCGCTGACGGGGCGCCCGTACTCCGCGACCCTGCCCCGCCACGAGTACGAGGTGCCGGCCCTGCAGATCGGTCTGGACTGCGACCGGGCCGCGCTGGACGCCCGCATCGAGGTGCGGGTGGACCGGATGTGGGACGGCGGCCTGCTCGCCGAGGTGGAGCGCCTCGAGCGGCACGGGCTGGGTCGCACGGCGTCGCGCGCGGTCGGGTACGCGCAGGCGCTCGCCCACCTGCACGGTGGGCTCGACGCCGATGCGGCGCGTGCCGCGACGGCCGCCGGCACGCGGCGGCTCGCCCGCAAGCAGATGGGCTGGTTCGGGCGCGACCCGCGCGTCCACTGGCTCGACGCCCGTGACCCGGACCTCGTCGCGCACGCGCTCGAGCTGGTCGAGGCGGCCGACGCCGACCGGCTCCCGCCGCCCGACCCGGACGCACGCGTGCGCCGTACGCTGGGCTCGTGACCGCCCCCACCGTCCCCGTCGCGAGCACCGTCGCGAGCACCCCCGCGGACCCTGCGGCGACGTCCGCCGCAGCGGGTGCCGCCGCGCCCGTGACGCTCACCGCCGTCCGGGGGCACGGCACGCAGAACGACTTCGTGCTGCTGGACGACCGGGACGGCGTGCTCGACCTGACGGCCGCGCTCGTGGCACGGCTGTGCGACCGCCGGGCGGGCGTGGGCGGGGACGGCGTCATCCGTCTGGTCGCCACCCGGCACGTCCCCGACGCGCCGGACGGCACCGCCGCGACGCCGTGGTTCATGGACTACCGCAACGCGGACGGGTCGATCGCGCAGATGTGCGGCAACGGCGTGCGCGTGTTCGCCCGGTTCGCGCAGCGGCTGGGGCTGTGGGACCCGGCGACCGGGCCGCTCGCGCTCGGGACGCGTGCCGGCGTGCGGACGGTCGCGGCCACGGAGCCCGACGTCGGGTCCGGTCCCTGGTTCACCGTCGGGATGGGTGCGGTCACGCTGCCGGCGGGCCCCGACGCCCTTGCGGTCGGCGGCGACGCGCACGTGGACGTGGCCGGCCTGACCGTGACGCGCCCGGGCCTGTCCGTCGACGTGGGCAACCCGCACACGGTCGTCGTGCTCGCGCAGGAGCAGGACCTGGAGGCGGCGGACCTGACCCGGGCGCCGGACGTGACCCCGCTGCCGCCGCAGGGGACGAACGTCGAGCTGGTGGTGCCGCTGGGCGAGCAGGTCGCCGCCGACGGGACGGTCGTGGGGCGCCTGCGGATGCGGGTGCACGAGCGCGGCGTCGGCGAGACGCGGTCGTGCGGGACGGGCGCCGTCGCGGCGGCCGCCGCCGTCCGCGCCTGGGGCGGCTCCCAGGCCCCGCGCACGTGGCTCGTCGACGTCCCGGGCGGGACGCTGCGGGTCACGCTGCACGCCGACGGCCGGGCGGACCTGGCCGGGCCGGCCGTGCTGGTCGCCGACCTGGTCGTGGACGTGGCGGCGCTGGACGCGTGACCGCGGCGTTCACGGCGTCCGACCTCGGGTCGCCGCTGGGGGAGCGGGCCACGCTGCTGCAGGTCTCGACGGCGTTCTGCGCGCCGTGCCGTGCGGCCCGGCGCGTCCTGGCGCGGGTCGCCGACGCGGTCCCCGGGGTGCGGCACGTCGAGGTCGACGTGGCCGACGCCCCGCACATCGCCGCCGCCCTGGCCGTCACCGCCACACCGACGGTCGTGGTCCTCGACGCCGACGGCACGGTCGTCGCCCGCGCGCAGGGCGTGCCGACGCCGCGTCAGGTGCTCGGGGCGCTCGGTGCCGCGCTGCCCGCGGAGCCGTCCGACGGCGCGAGCGCGTCGCGCCGCTCGGTCGGCGGGACGCCGACGCGCCCCGCGACGAGCACCGCGCCCAGCGCGAGCACGCCCGTGAGCAGGAACGACCCGACGAACGGCGCGGGGCCGGCGTAACCGGCCGCGCCCCCCGCGGTCACGAACACGACGCCGGTCAGCGCGAGCGCGAGTGCCGCGCCGACGGAGTCGGCGATCGAGTTGGCGGCGCTGTTGCGTCCCTGGTCCGCGGGCGTCGACCACCCCAGCAGCAGGACGTTCAGCCGGGACGAGCCGACGCCCATGCCGGCCCCGGTGGCGGTCCACACCCCCACGAGCGCCCACGCCGGCAGCCCGAGCGCCGTCACCAGCGTCGCGCCCGCGACCCCCACGAGCACCAGCGTCGTGCCGATGCGCACGGCCGTCCGGCTGCGCAGCCGGGACCCCAGGCGGCCCTGGACGACCGACCCGACCGACCACGCCAGCGCGGCCGTCGACAGCCCCAGGCCGCTGGCGGTGGTGCCCCACCCGTCCCGGTCGACCAGGAGGTAGGGGACGTACACCTGCGCCCCGAAGAACGCGCCGGAGACCAGGACGCGGGTCGCGATCACGGCGGGCAGGCCGGGGCGCGCACGGAGCGCGCCCTGCGGCACGAGGGGACGGGTGGCGCCGACAGCGCCCAGGGCGGCCGTCACCGCGACGACCTGGGACCACGGCGCGGGCAGCTGCGCGGCGACGTTGAGCGCGAGCACCGCGACCGCGACGAGCACCGCCCACGCCACCCGACGGGCCGCACGGTCACCGGAGGGGGGCGTCGTCGCCCGGTCGGGCACCGCCGACCCCGCGAGGCCCCGCACCGCACCCAGCAGGGGGATCGTGGTCGGGACGACGAGGACGGCGACGGCGAGGAACACCCAGCGCCACCCGGCGAGGTCCGCGACGAGACCCGCGAGCGACGGCCCCACCACCGATGGCAGCACCCACGCCGTGGAGAACCACGCGAACACGCGCGGGTGCAGGACCGGGGGGTACGCGCGGGCGACGACGACGAGCAGCGTGACGTTGACGACGCCGCCCCCGAGCCCCTGGGCGAGCCGCCCCAGCACGAGCACCGGCATCGACGCCGCCGCCCCGGCCACGACGAGACCGACCACGAACAGCGCGACGCCCGCGGCGAACGGCGGGCCCGGCCCGCGCCGGTCGGACCACGCGCCGGCGACCACCATGCCGACCACCCCGGTCGCCAGCGGCCCGGCGAACGCGAACGCGTACAGGGCGCGCCCGTCGAGCACCTCGGCCACCTGCGGCATCACGGTGGTCACGGCGAACGACTCGAAGGCGACCAGCACGACCAGCGCGAACATCGCCGCGGAGATCGTGCGTCGGGCGCGCCACATCGCGTCCGGGGTGGCGTCCTCGGGGGGTGTCACGGCGTGACCGTCACGGCGCGACCCGCAGCACCCGGAACCCCTTCGCGCTGGCCTCGCGGGTGGTGGGCAGCCCGGCTTCCTCCACCAGCCAGCGGTGCAGCGGGTCGGCGCCGAGGTTGCGTCCCACGACGAGCCAGCCCTCGCCGCCGGGTGCCAGCCGGGGCAGCCACCGCGTCAGCAGCTCGTGCAGCGCGGGCTTGCCGATGCGCACCGGCGGGTTCGACCAGACCGCTGCGAACCGCAGGTCGTCCGGGACCTCGTCGGGGGTCGCCGCCACGACGTTCGTCAGGCGGAGCCGCGCGGCGTTGCGGCGCACCAGGTCGAGCGCGCGCTCGTTCACGTCCACCGCCCACACCCGGGCGTCGGGCGCGAGCAGCGCGAGGGTGAGGGTGACGGGTCCCCAGCCGCAGCCCAGGTCGAGCAGGTCGCCGCGGTCCGGCGGTGCCGGCACCGTCCGCAGCAGCACCTGGGTGCCCAGGTCGACGTGGTCGGGGGAGAACACGCCCCCGGCCGTCTCCACCTCCACGTCGCGTCCCGCCAGGTGCACGCGCAGCGTGCGGCGTTGCTCGGCGGAGGCCGGTCGGGCCGTGAAGTAGTGCTGCCCCTGCGGGTCGTCGGTGCCGCTCACCTGCCGAGGCTAGCGGTGCGCGAGGGGTGTGCCTGCAGCGAAATCCCGTCGCGGGCGTCGTACGTGCGTGCGATCCTGGACACAGCCATCCGCCGACGAGAGGACCCGCGTGGACGACCGAGAGCACACCACCGACGAGGCGCAGCAGGCGCCGGCGCGCAGCGCGCAGGAGGTGGCCGACGACGTCGTCGCACGTGTGCTCGCCCGGGCCGGTACCGCGCTGCAGTCCGGCGGGACGTCGCACACCGCCTTCGACGGCGACCAGCTCGACCTCGAGGAGCGCACGTCGCTGCGACGGGTCTCCGGCCTGTCGACCGAGCTCGAGGACGTCTCCGAGGTCGAGTACCGCCAGCTGCGGCTCGAGCGGGTCGTGCTCGTGGGCCTGTGGGGCTCCGGCTCGGTCGAGGACGCCGAGAACTCGCTGCGCGAGCTCGCGGCCCTCGCGGAGACGGCGGGCTCGCAGGTCCTCGACGGGCTGCTGCAGCGACGCCGGACGCCCGACCCCGGCACGTTCCTCGGCTCGGGCAAGGCCGCCGAGCTCGCGACCCTGGTCGCGGCGGTGGGCGCGGACACCGTCGTGGTCGACGGCGAGCTGGCGCCGTCGCAGCGACGCGCGCTGGAGGACGTCGTCAAGGTGAAGGTCGTCGACCGCACCGCGCTGATCCTCGACATCTTCGCCCAGCACGCCAAGTCGCGTGAGGGCAAGGCGCAGGTCGAGCTCGCGCAGCTGGAGTACCTGCTGCCGCGTCTGCGTGGGTGGGGCGAGTCGATGAGCCGCCAGGCCGGTGGCCAGGTCGGCGGCGCCGGCGCGGGCATGGGCTCCCGCGGTCCGGGTGAGACGAAGATCGAGCTGGACCGCCGCCGCATCCGCAACCGGATGGCGAAGCTGCGCCGGGAGATCGCCGCGATGGCACCCGCGCGCGAGACCAAGCGGGCCTCCCGCAAGCGCAACGCCATCCCGTCCGTCGCGATCGCCGGCTACACCAACGCCGGCAAGTCGTCGCTGCTCAACCGGCTGACCCACGCCGGTGTGCTGGTCGAGAACGCGCTCTTCGCGACCCTCGACCCGACGGTGCGCCGCGCGGAGGCCGCCGACGGACGCGTCTACACGCTGGTCGACACGGTCGGGTTCGTGCGTGCCCTGCCGCACCAGCTCGTCGAGGCGTTCCGCTCGACGCTGGAGGAGGTGGCCGACGCCGACCTGATCCTGCACGTGGTGGACGCGGCGCACCCGGACCCCGAGGGGCAGATCGCGGCCGTGCGGCACGTGTTCGCCGACATCCCCGGCGCCATGGACGTGCCCGAGATCATCGTGCTGAACAAGGCCGACCTCGCCTCCCCGGAGGCGGTGGCGCGCCTGCGCTCGCGGGAGGTGCACTCGGTCGTCGTGTCCGCCCACACCGGGGAGGGCATCGAGGAGCTCGGGGCGCTGATCGCCGACCAGCTGCCGCGCCCCGGCGTGCAGGTCGAGGTCGTGGTGCCCTACGCGCGCGGTGACCTCGTCAACCGGGTGCACGAGCACGGCGACATCGACCACGAGGAGCACACGGCCGCCGGCACCCTGCTGCGCGCCCGGGTCGACGCGGGCCTGGCGGCGGAGCTCGAGGCCGTGGCGCGCACGGCCTGACGGCCGACCGGCACGGGTGCGGTACGTCGCGTCCCGGCGGTCGGTCGGGCGCGAGGGGCGTGGGTGCCCGCGACTACGCTGACGCGGTGCCCGACCCCCGACCCGCCTCGTCGACCGACACCGACGACGGCTCCCGCGCCGCGCACGGGGCCGCGGAGGTCGACGAGCTGCTCGACCTGGCCGTCGGGGCGCTCGGCGGCGGGCGGCGCGACGGGCAGCACGCGATGGCGCAGGCCGTGGCCGACGCGCTGCGTACCGGTGAGCACCTGCTCGTGCAGGCCGGCACCGGCACGGGCAAGTCGCTCGGCTACCTCGTGCCCGCCGTGCGCCACGCCGTGCTCGCCGAGGAGCGCGTGGTGGTGTCGACCGCGACGCTGGCGCTGCAGCGCCAGGTGCTCACGCGCGACCTGCCGCTCGTCACCACGGCCCTGGCGTCGCGGCTGCCGCGCCAGGCGCAGATCGCGCTGCTGAAGGGCTGGCACAACTACCTCTGCGTCCACAAGGTCGCCGGCGGCTACCCGTCCGACGACCAGGGCACGCTCTTCGACGTCCCCGAGCGGCCCGGTGCCGCCGAGCACCCGCCGGTGGTCGAGGACGGCGACACCGTGCGCGAGTCGCTGGGCGAGCAGGTGGTCCGCGTGCGCGAGTGGGCGGAGGAGACGACGACGGGCGACCGCGACGACCTCGTCCCCGGCGTGTCCGACCGTGCGTGGCGGCAGGTGTCCGTGACGGCCATGGAGTGCCTCGGCGGGACGTGCCCGATGCTCGCGGAGTGCTTCCCGGAGGCCGCACGGGCGCGCTCCCGGGAGGCGGACGTGGTCGTGACGAACCACGCGATGCTCGGGATCGCCGCGTCGGGCTCGCCCGGTGTGCTGCCGGAGCACCAGGTGGTCGTCGTCGACGAGGCGCACGAGCTGGCCGACCGGGTCACCGCGCAGGCGACGGCCGAGCTGTCCCTGCCGGCGATCGAGCAGGCCGCGCGCATGGCGCGGCGCCACGGGGGCGTCCCCACCACCGACCTGGACACCGCCGGGCAGCACCTCGCCAGTGTCATCGTGCCCCTGCCCGAGGGTCGGTTCCCCCGCGGGCTGCCGGAGGACGTGCGCCTGGCCGTCGCCGCCGTCCGCGACGCGGCGCGCACGCTGCTGACGGCCCTGAAGCCGGAGGCGGGTGCTCGCGACGCCGCGGACGGGGGCCGCAAGATGGCCAACTCCGCGATGCTCCTGCTGTTCGAGGTCGCCGAGCGGATGGCCGCCGACCCCGAGCAGAACGCGTCGACCGTGCTGTGGTGCGCGCGGGGCGAGGACCGCCGCGGCGTCACGACGACGCGGTTGCACGCGGCGCCGCTGGCCGTGGCGGGCCTGGTCCGCAGCAACCTGCTGGCGGGGCGCACGGCGGTGCTGACCTCCGCGACGCTGACGCTCGGCGGCTCGTTCGACCCCGCTGCCCGCTCGGTGGGGCTGGCGGTGCGCCCGGACGCGGCACCCGTCGGGCCGGAGGCCGTGGCCGGTGCCGCGACGACGGGCGTCCCCGCGCCCGGCGGCACGCAGCCGCCACCGGCCGGCGACGAGGTCCTGCGCTGGCGCGGCCTCGACGTGGGCAGCCCGTTCGACTACCCGCGCCAGGGCATCTGCTACATCGCGCGCCGGCTCCCGCCGCCGGGACGCGAGCCGGCCACGGACGCCCAGCTCGACGAGATCGCCACCCTGGTCGAGGCGGCCGGCGGCCGCACGCTCGGCCTGTTCACGTCCCGCCGGGCGGCGACGGTCGCGGCGGAGGCGATGCGCGAGCGGCTGGACGTGCCGGTGCTCCTGCAGGGGGACGACCAGCTCCCGACGCTGGTCGCACGGTTCGCGGCGGACGAGCCGACGTGCCTGTTCGGCACGCTCTCCCTGTGGCAGGGCGTGGACGTGCCGGGCCCGGCCTGCCGGCTCGTCGTCATCGACCGCATCCCCTTCCCGCGTCCCGACGACCCGGTGCGCTCGGCCCGCTCCGACGCGGTGGCCGCTGCGGGCGGCAACGGGTTCATGTCCGTCGCCGCCACCCACGCCGCGCTGCTGCTGGCCCAGGGTGCGGGGCGGCTGGTGCGCTCGGGGGAGGACCGGGGGGTGGTCGCGGTGCTCGACCCGCGGCTGGCGACGGCGCGCTACGGCGAGTTCCTGCAGCGGTCCATGCCGCCGTTCTGGCGGACCACCGACCGCGAGGTGGTGCTCGCCGCGCTGCGCCGGCTCGCCGGTTCGGACTAGCCTCGTGCCTGGGGCGTGCGGACCGGGCGTGCGCGCCCCGTGCTCGGCTCGACGCCCGTGACGAGGGGAAACACCATGGTCGACGCCATCGAGGGCGATGAGTACGCCCTGAGCACGACGCCGTCCGTGCCGCGCCGCACGTCGAAGCTGGGCATCGTCGGCGCGGGTGCGGTGGGCTCGACCATGGCCTACGCCGCCCTGATGCGCGGTGCGGCGCGCACCGTGGCCCTGCTCGACGTCAACCGGGCGAAGGTGGACGCGGAGGTCCTCGACCTGTCGCACGGCATCCAGTTCACGTCGATGGCCGAGGTGATCGGGTCGGACGACGTGGCCGTGATGGCGGACTGCGACATCGTCATGTTCACCGCGGGCGCCAAGCAGAAGCCCGGCCAGACCCGCATCGATCTGGCCGAGGCGACGATCTCCCTGGTCAAGAACGTGCTGCCCGGCATCGTGGAGGTCGCACCGAACGCCGTCTACGTGATGGTGACCAATCCGGTGGACGTCGTGACGTACGCGGCGATGAAGATCTCCGGGCTGCCGCCCGGGCAGATCTTCGGGTCCGGCACCGTGCTCGACTCCTCGCGGCTGCGGTACCTCATCGCGCGGCACACCGGCGTCGCGGTGCAGAACGTGCACGCGTACGTCGCGGGGGAGCACGGCGACACCGAGATCCCGCTGTGGAGCTCGTCGACCATCGGGGCCGTGCCGATCCTCGACTGGGAGGGCACGGGCGGCAACGGCCCCCTGACGCGCGAGGTCCGCGACGCCATCGCGCGGGAGGTCGTCGAGTCCGCCTACCGCATCATCGAGGGCAAGGGCGCGACCAACTACGCGATCGCCCTGGCGGGGTCGCGGATCATCGAGGCCGTGCTCAAGGACGAGCGGCGGATCCTGCCGGTGTCCTCCTTGCTGGACCAGTACCTCGGCATGTCCGACGTCTGCCTCAGCGTGCCCTCGATCGTCGGCGCGGCCGGCGTGCTGGAGCGGCTCGAGGTGCCGATGTCCTCCGACGAGATCATGGGGATGCGGCGCTCGGCGGAGGCCGTCCGGTCGGTCGCCCGCCGCTTCGGCTTCTGACCCCGGACGTCGTCCCCCGCCGCCCGGCAGGGCACCGCCGCCGGGCACGGCCGGTGGCCTGCTCGGGCGGGCGGCGAGGGCCGGCCCCGGCGTGCCGCGGCGTCAGTGCGAGCGCAGGGCGCTGATCAGCTCGGCCTTGCGCATGCCGGAGCGGCCCTCGATGCCGATCTCGGCCGCGCGTCGGCGCAGGTCCGCGAGCGTCCAGTCGTCGTAGTCGCCCGACCGGCCACCCGCGCGGCCGACCGCCGAACGCCCGCGGGCGGCCGCGGCGTTGGCGATGCGCGCGGACTTCTCCTTGCTGTTGCCCTGGTCCCGCAGCTCCTCGTAGAGCTCGGGGTCCTTCACGCTGGGGCCGGGGTCGCGACGTGCGGGCATGGTTCCTCCCTGCGGGCTGGCCGTGCGCCGGGACGTCCGGCGCACGGCCACAGCCTCGCGCGGCGGGCGACCCGCCGCACGGCGACGCGGTCGGGCGGCCGCGCGGGCGCTACAGGCTGCGCAGGACGCTGACGACGCGGCCGAGCACGGTGGCCTCGTCGCCGTCGATCGGTGCGTAGGCCGGGTTGTGGGGGAGCAGCCAGACGTGGCCGTCGGCCCGCTTGAGGGTCTTCACCGTCGCCTCGCCGTCGATCATCGCGGCGACGATCTCGCCGTTCTCGGCCACCGGCTGACGACGCACGACGACCCAGTCGCCGTCGCAGATGGCGGCGTCGATCATCGAGTCGCCGGCCACCTTGAGCAGGAAGAGCTCACCCTCCCCGACCAGCTGGCGCGGCAGGGGGAAGACGTCCTCCACGACCTGCTCGGCGAGGATCGGCCCGCCGGCGGCGATCCGGCCCACGACGGGCACGTACGACGGGGCGGGGGTGCCGTCGCGCTCGGGCAGCTCGGGGTCGGGCGCGGGGCCGTCCGAGCGGGCGCCCCAGCGTGCGACGCTGCGCGCGTCGTCCGGCTGCACGACCTCGATGGCGCGCGGTCGGTGCGGGTCGCGCCGCAGGTAGCCCTTGCGCTCGAGCGCGGTGAGCTGGTGCTTGACGCTGGACGGGCTGGTGAGCCCGACGGCGTCACCGATCTCCCGCATGCTCGGCGGGTAGCCGCGCTGCTCGACCGAGGCGCGCACGGTCTCCAGGACGAGGCGCTGCCGCGTCGTCAGCCCGTCGCCCGGGACCTCCTCGGCGTCGGTGGGGGACGCAGCCGCGGCGGCGGCCCGCCCCCGGGCCTGCGTCGTCGAGCTGTGCTGCACGTCCACTGCGCCTCCTGCGTCGGTCGACGCGGGGCCCGGGGCGGGACCCGCGTGCGCCGGGCGCCGCCCCCCGCGCCGACCCTCGCCCTCGGGGGACGAGCTCCGGCGACGGTCGCCGCCTCCGACGTCGCCGGGGCGATGTCGGAGGTCGGTGGTGCACTCGTCGCAGCACTCACCCTAGGGGCGGGGGGTGGACGGATCAAACATCTGTTCGATCGTGTCTCGACGCGTGTCGGTCCGGTCTGGTAGACATCGTACAAGCGTTCGACGAACAGGTGTTCGACGAGGGCGGATGGACGCCGGGTTCCTGGCCGAGGCCGAGGACCGGGGTCGACGACGAGAGGAGCGCAGGATGACCGCGATGACGACGTCACGGACGGTGCGAGCGACAGCAGGTGCTCGTCCGGTGCGTCCGGCACCCGTGGTCCGGGGCGCGCGCCCGCGTGCTGCTCAGCCGACGGGGTCCTCGTCGACGCTGCACCTGACACGCCGCGGCCGGGTCGTCGTCTGGACGCTGGCTGCGGTGGTGGCGCTCGGCGTCGGCGGTGCCGCCGG
>Ga0233375_1000528_pt1 | contig 20156 bp, 21 predicted proteins | sample ElkDunMinimDraft_10_FD_191539 | JGI IMG/M metagenome (GOLD analysis project Ga0233375, IMG submission 191539) | Fecal eukaryotic communites from dung pellets of Tule Elk in California, USA - Elk Dung E16 | ecosystem: Host-associated > Mammals > Digestive system > Large intestine > Fecal | place... | reverse complement strand
GACGGATCGGAATCTCGGGGGGGTCGGGATACCGGCGCGGGCGGGCCGGCGGGGGAGATGAAAGAGCCCGTCGCGGTGTGTCGATCCGGCGTTCCCCCGCTCGACCTCGGGGTGAGAAGGTCCCAGGACGGGACCGGTGGGCCGGAGGGAGCGGGACGATGTCGAAGTACATGCTGATCATGCGAGGGACCGACGAGGGCGAGGCCGCGTACGCCGCGAAGGACTTCCGTGAGGTGATCGAGCAGATGGGCCGCTACAACGAGTCGCTCGTGCAGGCGGGCGTCCTGGTGGGCGCCGAGGGGCTGTCCGCCGCGGCGGAGGGCGCCGTCGTCGACTTCTCGGGCGAGAGCCCTGTCGTCAGCGACGGCCCCTACGGCGAGACCAAGGAGCTGTTCAACGGCTTCTGGATCCTCGACGTCGCGACCCAGGAGGAGGCGGTCGAGTGGGCGAGGCGCGCACCCCTGGCGGGGCCGGGCAACAAGCTCGAGGTGCGCCGGGTGAACGGGCCGCAGGACATGCCGCAGGACGGCGAGTGGAGCCAGAAGGAGGCCGGGTGGCGCGAGCAGCTCGGCGAGGTCTGAGCGCGCCCGGCCCGCACGCCGGGCAGCGCGCCGTCGAGGCGGTGTGGCGCATCGAGGCCCCCCGCATCGTCGGCGCGCTCGCCCGGTACACGGGCGACTTCGCGCTCGCCGAGGACGTGGCGTCCGAGGCCCTCGCCGAGGCACTGGTGACGTGGCCGCGTGACGGCGTCCCGCGCGACCCCGTCGCATGGCTGCTGACCGTCGGGCGACGACGGGCCATCGACGCGTTCCGCCGCCGGGCCGCGCGCGACGAGCGGTACGTCGCCCTCGGCCGGGACCTGACCGAGGGCGGTGCGCACGCCGGTGCCGCACCCGCCGGCCCCGGCGACGGCGACCTGCTGTGGGACCCCGACCGGATCGACGACGACCGGCTGGCGCTGATGTTCGTCGCCTGCCACCCGGTCCTGTCCCGCGAGGCCCGCCTCGCGCTGACCCTGCGCGTGGTCGGCGGGCTCACGAGCGAGCAGGTCGCCGCGTCGCTGCTCGTGCCCGTCCCCACCGTGCAGGCGCGGATCACGCGGGCCAAGAAGACGCTCGCCGCGGCGCGGGTCCCGTTCGAGGTGCCGCCCGCCGCGGAGCGTGCGCAACGGCTCGGCTCGGTGCTGCAGGTCGTCTACCTGATCTTCAGCGAGGGCTCGTCGGCGTCGGCCGGCGACTCCTGGTTGCGCCTGGACGTCGCCCACGAGGGGGTGCGGCTGGCGCGCCAGCTCGTGCGGCTGGTCCCCGACGAGCCCGAGGCGCAGGGCCTGCTGGCGCTCGTCGAGCTGACCGCGGCGCGGTTCCCCGCCCGGACCGGCCCGGACGGTGAACCCGTGCTGCTCGCCGACCAGGACCGCACCCGCTGGGACCGCTCGGCGGTGCGACGAGGGCGCGCCGCGCTCACCCGGGCCGTCGCCGCGGGCAGCGGGCTCGGGCCGTACGGGCTGCAGGCGGCGATCGCCGAGCAGCACGCGCTCGCCCCATCGGTCGCGGCGACGGACTGGGACCGGATCGTCGTGCTCTACGAGGCGCTGGGCCGCGTCGCACCGTCGCCCGTCGTCGACCTCAACCGCGCCGTGGCGGTGTCGATGGCCACGGGCCCGGCATCGGCCCTGCCCCTGGTCGACGCCCTCGCCGCGGCGGGTGGCCTCGCGGGGTCGTACCTCGTGCCGAGCGTGCGCGGTGAGCTGCTCGCGCAGCTCGGACGGACGGCCGAGGCGCGGGCCGAGCTCGGGCTCGCCGCACGGTTGTGCGGCAACGCGCGGGAACGTGGGGTGCTCGAGAGGAAGGCCGCGGCGCTGTGAGCGACGCGTTGCGGGCTCGACCGCGCCGCGCCGGCCCTGGGTGCCCTCGGCGGATGTCACCGCCCGGTCCTAGCGTGGGGGACATGTCCGACAACCCGACCCTCGACACCTACTCCGAGCGTGCGGCCGGCATGCAGGCCGTGCTCGACGCCACCGACCCCGCGGCGTGGGACGCGCCGTCGCCCTGCGCGGGCTGGACGGGCCGTGACGTCGTCGCGCACGTCCTCGACACGCAGCGCGACTACCTGACCCGGCACGGGGCCGACCTCGGCGACCGGCCCGACCTCACCGACCCCGCGGGAGCGTGGCGTGCGCACGTGTCCCGGGTGGCCGCCGCGCTGGCGGTGCCGGGCTTCGTCGACCGCGAGTTCGAGGCGCTGACGGGGTCGAGCACGGTCGGCGCGACGTTCCTCGTGTTCTACGGCTTCGACATGGTCGCGCACCGCTGGGACGTCGCCGCCGCCGACGGACGTGCGCACCGCTTCACCGACGCCGACCTCGACGTGATCGAGGGCATGATCGCGGCGATGGGTGAGCACCTGTACGGCGACGGCGTGTGCGGGCCGCCGCTCGAGGTCGCGGCCGACGCGGACCGCCAGACCCGTGTGCTCGCGGCACTGGGTCGCGGGGCCGTCCTCCCGGCCTGACGGGTTCGCACCCGGCGGGGTACGCGTCAGTCGTCGTGCGGCAGCGCGGAGGCGACGGGCTCGGTGCCGGCGTCGGGGGCCGACGTGTCGTTGCCGCGTCGCCGGTCCCAGACCTCGCGCCCCTTGTCGACCCCGGCCTGCCCGGCAGCGCGCGCCTTGTCGAGGCACCATCGCGCCCACGCGAACTCGGTGGCCAGCAGCGCGAGGCCCGCGAGGATCGCGAGGATCCCGGGCCCGGGCAGCACGAGCATCGCGACGCCCGTGAGCAGCACGGTCCCGCCGACGACGAGGACGGCGACGACGCGCACGGGCCGTGGCAGCGTGTCGATCTGCGCGCGCACACGCGCCAGCCGTTCGCTCCAGGTCGCCACGGCACCCCCTCTTCCGTCCCCGGGGCGCCGCGCGCCCGTTGCTGCCTCAACGTCGCACGCGGGCGATCAGTGCCCGCGCGAGGGATCAGCCTGCCAGACGCACCACCACGGCGTCGGCGACGCACGCGGTCGCGTCGGGCACGACGTGCAGGTTGAGCGCCGGCTCGAACAGCTCGGCCTCGAGCAGGACCAGGCCGTGGGCCGCGGAGTCGACGGTGTCGATCCGGGCGTACAGCGGCACGCCGAGCCCGGTCGCGGCCCCGACGGCGGCGACCACCTGCCGTGCGAACGCGGCCTCGGCGCCGGTGACGTCGACGGGCTCGGGGTGCTCGGCGTACACGCCGCCGACGAGCCCGCCACCCGGTGCGAGCAGCGCGCCCTTCGCGATCGCGTGCGTGAGCTCGCCGTCGACCACGTACAGCGCCTTCTCGCGGCCCTGCGTGAGCTCGCGGACCTCGGGCTGCACCATGACGACGCCACCGGCGGCGAGGATGCGCGCGGCCAGGTCGAGCGCGCGCGGGTCGTCGGCGCGGAACAGGCCGGTGTCGCGCGCACCGGCGGACACCGTCGGCTTGAGCACGACGTGCGCGTCGCGGGTGCGAGCGGCGTCGGCCAGGTCGGCGCGCACGTCGGCCAGGTCCGTGCGGTACGTCGTGGGGACCACGGCCACGCCCAGGTCGGCGAGCTGCGCGAGGTACCGCTTGTCGAGGTTCCACCGCACGAGCGCCGGTGGGTTGAGCACCTCGGTCGCGGCCTCGGCGAGGGCGAGCCACGCGAGGAACTCGTCGAGCCGCTCGGGGTAGTCCCACGGGCTGCGCAGCACCAGCAGGTCGTGCGCGGCCCAGTCGACGTCCGCGTCGTGCCAGACGACGGCTGCGGCGTCGACGCCGCGGGCGCGCAGCGCCGCGACCAGGGGCGCGGTGTCGTGGTCGAGGTCCTCGGCGGGGTAGGTGTCGGTGACGACGACGCCGACGCGGGGGGAGGTGGTCACGGGCGGACCCTATGTCGACTCCCGTGCGGGGTGGGCATCGGTAGGGTCGCGGGTCGTGACCTCTGCACCGCCCGACGCCCCGCCCGCCCCTGACGCGACCGGCCCGGCGGTCGAGCGCCGTCGACTCGCGGTGGCGGCCGCCGTCGTCGTCCTCCTCGTCGTCGGGGGTGCGCTGCTGGTGCGTCTGACGCCGCTGGGCGCCGTCGTCGGGGTCGAGGCGCCGTGCGTGGTGCTGGCCGGGGATCGGGACGTACGCCCGCCCGCCGTCGTGAGCGACGCGGCTGCGCGGGTCCGCGAGGTCGCCTCGGACGCGGCGACCCTGACGGTGACCTGCAGCCTCGTCGAGGCTGCCGAGCCCGACGACTTCGGTCAGACCGATCCCGCCGACGACCCCGCCGCGTGGTCCGTCGGCGTGGACGCGCAGGTCACGGAGCTCGAGGCCCTGCCCGTGGCCGCCGACGCGGTGCTGGCCGCGGCGCCCGCCGACGCGGTGTTCGCGTGGCGCCTCGAGGTGCACGACTCGGCGCGGACCACGGCCGTCGTCCTCACGCCGGGCGGTGGCCGCGACCTCGTGGACCACGCGGTCGAGCTGCGGCGTGACGCCGGGGTCGCCGAGGTGTGGTTCGGGCCCGACACCGGGCGTCTCGTGGTGCCCACACGTGACGCGCTCGCGACCGCCGTGGCGGCGACGGCGGGGCGGGACCTGCCGGTCACGACCGTCGAGACGCTCGACGACTGGCTCGAGGTCGAGCAGGTGCACCCCGGTACGTGGCCGGACACCGACGCGGTCGCCCTCGCGGTCGACGTGGCCGGCTGGGACGGGGTGTGGCGCGTCGTGCTGCGCGGCGGCGAGCCGGCGTCACCCGACCTGACGGTCGAGGCGGACGACGACGCGCAGCGCGCGCACGTCGCGTCGCGCCTGGCGGCGACGGTTCACCCGGGCCCGCTGCTCGCCTACCACGTGGTCTCGCAGCAGGTCGCGGTCGACGGCGTCGTCGGGGTGCCGGCCGTGGCGGACGTGCAGCCGGACGCGGCGGCACCGGGCGCGGCGGGTGCCGCCGACGCGGCGGGGGTGCCGGCCTGCGCGGGTGCCGAGCTGCGGGTGGAGGTGCTCGGCAACGACGCGGCTGCCGGCACGCGCTTCCTCTTCCTGCGGGCGACCCACACGGGCGCGGCGCCGTGCGTCGTGCAGGGGGTCCCCGCGCTGGCCTTCGCGCGGCAGTCCGGCACGACGACGCCCGACGTCACGCAGCTCCCGGACCTCGTCGCGCCGGACGTGCCGCCGGTCGTCGTGCTGGCACCGGGCGAGGCCGTCGAGGCGCAGGTGCGGTGGGCGGCGATGTCGACGTCGCAGGACCCGGACGTCGCGGTCGCCGTGAGTGTGCGGCCGGTCGCGGGCGGCCCCGCAGTGGACCTCGTGCTGCCGCGCTCGCTCGACGTGCTCGCGGGGGCGACCGTGAAGGTGGGTCCGTGGCAGGCCCCGTTCGTCGAGGTCGGCGAGTTCTAGCCGCGTCGCTCGGAGCGGGACGGGTCAGGTCGTGGCCGCGCCGGCGGCGTGCCGCGGGGCTGTGCGGTTCACCGTGCCGAGCATCCTGCCCAGCACCGACAGCTCCTCGGGGGTGAGGCCGAACGCCTCGCGGACGCGCGCGGGCACGTGCGCGACCTGCCCGCGCAGCGCGCGGCCCTCGTCGGTCAGGGCCACGGTGACCGAGCGCTCGTCGTCGGCGCGGCGGCGACGCTCCACGAGCCCGCGGGCCTCCAGGCGCTTGAGCAGCGGGGAGACCGTCCCGTAGTCGAGGTGCAGCACGTCGATGACCTGCCGCACGGTCTGCTCGCCGCGGGTCCACAGGACGACGAGCACGAGGTACTGCGGGTAGGTCAGGCCCACGGGGTCGAGCAGACCGCGGTACACCGACGTCATGGCGCGCGACGCGGAGTACAGGTCGAAGCACAGCATGGTGGCCAGGGCGGTGTCGTCCGGCTGTGGCGCGTCGGGCTGTGCTGCCTCGCGCTGCGGTGCCTCGGCGGGCCCGTTCTCGTTCACGCCCTCATCATAGAACAGGATTGACGTCCACAACTAGATCGTGCACGATGTACTTGTTCCCGAGCGAACCTCGGGCACCCGAGCTCCGGGCCACCCGTCCGGGCGTCATCAGGGAAGAGGTCAGGGAAATGCCGTACATCACCAGCACCGCGACGGACCAGCAGGTCGAGCTCTACTACGAGGACCACGGCACGGGGCAGCCCGTCGTGCTCATCCACGGCTACCCGCTCGACGGGCACTCGTGGGAGAAGCAGACGGTCGCGCTGCTCGACGCCGGCTACCGCGTGATCACGTACGACCGCCGCGGGTTCGGGCGCTCCACCAAGGCGAGCGAGGGCTACGACTACGACACGTTCGCGGCCGACCTCGACGCGGTCCTCACGACGCTCGACCTCACCGACGCCGTCCTGGTCGGGTTCTCGATGGGCACGGGCGAGGTCGGTCGCTACCTGGGCACCCGTGGCTCGCAGCGCGTCGCCAAGGCCGCCTTCCTCGCGGCGATCGCGCCGTACCTGCTGCAGACGCCGGACACGCCGAACGGCCTGCCGCAGGAGGCGTTCGACGGGATCTCCGCCCAGGCGCGCGCCGACCGTTACGCCTGGTTCGACGAGTTCTTCGCCAACTTCTACAACCTCGACGAGAACCTCGGCACGCGCATCAGCGAGGCCGCGGTGCGCGGCTCGTGGGCCGTCGCGGCCGGCTCGGCGCCGTGGGCCGCGTGGGCCGTCGTCCCGACGTGGCACACGGACTTCCGTGACGACATCGCCAAGATCGACGTGCCGACCCTGATCCTGCACGGCACCGGTGACCGCATCCTGCCGGTGGAGGCGACCGGCCGCCCGTTCGCGGCGCTGCTGCCGGAGGCGACGTACGTCGAGGTCGAGGGCGCGCCGCACGGCCTGCTGTGGACGCATGCCGACGAGGTCACCGGTGCCCTGCTGGAGTTCCTCGCCGCCTGACGACCTCCGCAGGGTGGCCCGACCGGCCGCCCTGCGGTCGCCCGGACAGGGCTGGATCGACCTCTCGCGGTCGGGGGCACGCCCTCCCCTCGTGAGAGGTCGATCCAGCCCCGGCAGATCCGGGTCGGGTGGCGGTGCGACGGGGTGGGCGCGATTGTCCGCGCGGGGTCGCGGAGCGCGAGGATGGCGCGGTGCGTGCTCTGGTGATCGACGAGTTCGGTGTGCTCCCGCAGGTCCGGGACGTCCCGGACCCCGTCTGCCCGCGGGACGGGGTGATGGTCCGGGTTGCCGCGACGGGCGTGTGCCGCAGCGACTGGCACGCGTGGCAGGGGCACGACGACGACGTGAGGCTCCCGCACGTGCCGGGGCACGAGCTGGCCGGCACGGTCGTCGAGGTCGGGCCGGACGTGCGCGGGTGGGCGGTCGGCGACGTGGTCACCGTGCCGTTCGTCATGGCGTGCGGCGCGTGCGCGACGTGCCGGGCCGGGGACCAGCAGGTGTGCCCGCACCAGACGCAGCCCGGGTTCACGCAGTGGGGCTCGTTCGCCGAGCTCGTGGCCCTCGACCATGCCGACACCAACCTCGTGCGCGTCCCGCCGGGCATGTCGCCGGTCACCGCGGCGGCGCTGGGCTGCCGGTTCGCGACGGCGTACCGCGCCGTCACGGTGCACGCGGCGGTGCGGGCCGGTGACGAGGTCGTCGTGCTCGGCTGCGGGGGAGTGGGGCTGTCGGCGGTGATGGTCGCCGCGGCTGCCGGCGCGCACGTCGTGGCGGTCGACCCGGCGCCCGCCGCGCGGGCAGCCGCGCGTGACGCCGGTGCGCACGTGAGCGTCGACCCGGGCGGCGACGCCCCGGCGGCGTTGGCCGCGCGGCTCGTCGAGGCCACCGCGGGTGGTGCGCACGCGACGCTCGACGCCCTGGGCAGCCCCGCGACCGCACAGGCCGGGGTGCTCGCGCTGCGCCGTCGCGGCCGGCACGTGCAGGTCGGCCTCCTGCTGCGCGACGACGCGTGGACGGCGCTGCCGATGGACCGCGTGCTGGGGTGGGAGCTGTCGGTGCACGGCAGCCACGGGATGGCCGCGCACGAGTACCCGGCGATGCTCGCGCAGATCGCGGCGGGGCGGCTGGCGCCGGCGACGCTCGTGGGCCGCACGGTCGGTCTCGAGGACGCGGCTGCGGCCCTCGCCGGCCTGCCGACCGCCGGTGCGGCGGGGATGACCGTCGTCCTCCCCTGAGCGGGAGGGCGCGCGCCGAGCTCGCGCGCCTGACCGTCGGGCCGTTCACCTGAACGTGTCGCGCAGCCCCGTTGACCTGCGCAGATGCGCGACGACAGGTGGCACGGGAAGTGAACGACAACGTTATCCACAGTCATCACATGATTGACCGCCCGATTCGTCCGGGGCTAGCGTCGTTCACGTCCGATTAGTACATAGTCCTTACATATTCGACGAACGGGAGTCGAGATGTCAAGCAGCAGGGCTCAGGACGGGCCGCAGGACGGTCCGGGCGCCTGTCGGCCACGTCGCCGCCGGGCACTGGTCGCCGCCGTCGCCGCACTCGGGGTGGTCGTCGCCGGCCTGGTGGCCGCGCCGCCGGCCACCGCGGCGGGCGGCATGACCGTGACGTTCACGTCGCAGGGCGACTGGGGGACCGGGCACCAGGTCGCGGTCACCGTCACCAACACCGGCACGACGAGCGTCCCGACGTGGTCGGTGGACTTCCGGCTCCCCGCCGGGGTCGCGATCACCAGCGCGTGGGACAGCGACGTCACGCGCAGCGGCCAGGACTACCGGGCCGTCAAGAAGGGGTGGGCCGGACCGCTGGCCCCCGGCGCGTCGCAGAGCTGGGGCTACGTCGCCTCGGGGCCGTACGGCGCACCCTCCGCCTGCAGCGTCAACGGCGGGACGTGCACCGGCGGCGCACCCACCCCCACGACCACCCCCACGACCAGCCCCACCCCCACGACGAGCCCCACCCCCACGACGAGCCCCACCCCGACACCCACCCCCACGACGCCGCCCCCGGGTGGCGGCAAGGTCGTCGGGTACTTCGTCGAGTGGGGCGTGTACGCCCGCAACTACCACGTGAAGAACATCCAGACGTCGGGTGCGGCCGACCGCATGACGCACATCCTCTACGCGTTCGGCAACACCACCGGCGGCCGCTGCTCCATCGGCGACCCGTACGCCGACTACGAGAAGGCGTACACCGCGGCCGACTCGGTCGACGGCGTCGCCGACACGTGGGACCAGCCGTTGCGCGGCAGCTTCAACCAGCTCCGCAAGCTCAAGGCTATGCACCCGGACCTCAAGGTCATCTGGTCGTTCGGCGGGTGGACGTGGTCCGGCGGGTTCACCCAGGCCGCGGCGAACCCCGAGTCCTTCGCGCAGTCCTGCTACGACCTGGTCGAGGACCCGCGCTGGGCCGACGTCTTCGACGGCATCGACGTCGACTGGGAGTACCCCAACGCGTGCGGTCTGACGTGCGACTCCTCCGGCCCGCAGGCCTTCGACCGCGTCGTGACCGCGCTGCGGAACAAGTTCGGCAGCGGCAACCTGGTGACGGCGGCGATCACGGCCGACGGGTCCGCGGGCGGCAAGATCGACGCGGCGGACTACGCCACCGCGGCGACCAAGCTCGACTGGATCATGCCGATGACGTACGACTACTTCGGCGCCTTCAACCCGCAGGGCCCCACCGCCCCGCACTCGCCGCTGACCTCCTACCCCGGCATCCCGCAGCAGGGGTTCAACTCGCAGGCCGCGGTCGACAAGCTCGTCGCCAAGGGCGTCCCCGCGAGCAAGATCCTGCTGGGCGTCGGCTTCTACGGCCGCGGCTGGTCGGGTGTCACGCAGGACGCGCCCGGTGGCACAGCGACCGGGGCCGCACCCGGCACGTACGAGCAGGGCATCGAGGACTACAAGGTCCTCAAGGCGCGCTGCCCGGCCACCGGGACGGTCGGCGGCACCGCGTACGCGCGGTGCGGCAACGAGTGGTGGGGCTACGACACCCCCGCCACCGTCGCGTCGAAGATGACGTGGGCGCGCAGCAAGGGCCTCGGCGGCGCGTTCTTCTGGGAGCTGTCCGGCGACACCGCGGACGGTGAGCTCGTGCGGGCCGTCGCCACCGGGTGGTGACCGCGCCCTGAGGCCCGCGCACCCCGGCTGCTGGACGGCCGGGGTGCGCGGGCCTCGCGCGCGCCGTGCCGTCCCGCGGCGTCGCCGTGCTCGGCCGCCGTGCTCGCAAGGTGGACGCTGTGGTTGACGTCACGTCCACGCGTCCGGTAGACCTTGCCGCGGCGGCACAACGGCGTGACGCCGATCGCAGGACACGGGTCCGGTTCCTCGGTAGGCCGAGCGCCCGACGTGCTCGCCGGTCGCTCGCGCGACGGCGGCGAGCACGTGCGTGGTGGGAGCGCGACCATGGTGTCACCAACGGGCACCATCCGCCGCGACCCTCGGCCCCAGGCGTGAGCAGGGCCCGGACGCGGACGTCCGGGCCCTGCTCCTGAGACCTGGGTGTCAGTGTCCCAGCGTGTCGATCGCGGCGACCTCGTCCGGCGTCAGCGTGAAGCCCAGCACCGCGAGGTTCTCCTCGATGCGCTCACGCCGCACCGACTTGGGGATCACCACGACGTCGTGCTCGACGTGCCAGCGCAGCACGACCTGCGCCGGTGTCACGCCGTGCGCACGCGCCGCCGCCACGATCGGCTCGGCGTCCAGGTCGGTGCGCTTGAGCGGGCTGTACCCCTCGACGACGACCCCGCGCTCGCGGTGCGCCGCCAGCAGCGCCGGGTCGTGGTCGACCGGCGAGTAGGGGATCTGGTTGACGGCCGGGGCCTCACCGGTCGTCGCGATGAGCTCGTCGATCTGCGCGATCGAGTAGTTCGAGACCCCGATCGAGCGCACCAGGCCCTCGTCGCGCGCCTGGCGGAGCTGCTGCCAGACGTCGGGGCGCGCCTGCTTGCCCGGCGGCCAGTGGATCAGCCACAGGTCCAGGTGGTCGGTGCCGAGCGCGGCGAGCGACTCGGTGAGCGTCAGGCGCTCGCGGCCCGCGTGGTCCGGAGGCAGCTTGGTCGTGACGAACACGTCGTCGCGGTCGATGCCGACCTGCGCGAGCGCGCGGCCGACCTGCGCCTCGTTGCCGTAGCCGGTGGCCGTGTCGACGTGCCGGTAGCCGAGCTGCAGCGCCGCGGCGACGGCGAGCTCGGCGTCCGAGCCCTCCGACTGCCACGTGCCGAGGCCCAGGACGGGGATCGCACCGCCGGGCAGGTTCAGGGTGGGGGTGGGGGTGTCGGGCATGCGTCCATCCTGGCCGAGCCGGTGCGACCGCGCAGGTCGGAAGCGCCAGGCGCGTCACCACGGAGTGCCGGCCGACGACCTGTACCGCGAGCTCGTCGAGGCGCTGCGGATCGCCGACCTGCCGGCCGAGGTCGACGCCGGCTGACCCGACCCGGGCGGGGCACCCGACCGGCGTCCGCGCTCACTCCTCCGAACCCGGGCCCGTGCGACCCGGCCCTGCCGTGAGCCGTCCGCCCGGGTGGCCCGTCAGCCCCAGCTCGTCGGCCAGGAAGAGGAACGCCCGCGCGTACGGCTGACCCTCGATCTCGGCGCGGACGCGGTCCCAGTCGATCTGCTCGCGCAGCGCGCGGGCCATCGGCAGCAGCCACGTGAAGTCGCAGTAGTGCTCGCCGAGCACGCGCATCTTGGCGGAGATGATGTCGGTGGCCGGGAGCACCGGCATGCGCACCGCCAGCACCTCGAGCTGGTCGGCGTGGGCGAGCTGCTCGTGGGTCACCGGCTCCCCGACCATCCGGAAGATCACGTCGACGAGCTGACCGTGGTGGTAGGCCTTGAAGAGCCAGTTCTCGGCCGGCTGCTGCACGTCGAGGCCCGCCTCGACGAGGGCGGCGCGGGCCGCGTCGACGTCGTCCTCCGCGACCGCGAAGTCCGCGTCGTGGCTGGGCTCGGGTGCGCCGCGCGCCCACGCCGCGTACCCGCCGACGAGCGCGAACGGGATCTGTGCGTCGATCAGCGCGACAGCGGTGCGCCGCAGCGCGTCCTGCAGGGCTGCGCGGTCGTCAGGGGTCTCCGCACCGGTCGGGACGGGAAGCGGCGGGGGTGCCGCACCCACCAGGGGCGTCGGCGCGGCGTCGGACGTGCCGGTCGTCGGGGTCGAGGGCATGCAGGGTGTCTACACCGGGTCGGGCGGCCTCGCGCGTCGAGGCTGCACGGCGGTGCCGGGCGTGCGGGCCGGCGGGGTCGCGGTGACAATCGCTGGGTGCGCCTCGCGACGTTCAACATCCTGCACGGGCGCTCGCTCACCGACGGGCGGGTCGACCTCGACCGGTTCGCCGACGCCGTGCGACGCCTCGACGCCGACGTCCTCGCGCTGCAGGAGGTCGACCGTGCGCAGGCCCGGTCCCACGGCGCGGACCTCACGGCCGTCGCCGCCGACGCGATGGGGGCACCGCACCACCGGTTCGTCGCGACGCTGCACGGGGAGCCCGGCCTGTGGGTCGCGGGCACCGGCGAGGAGCAGCCCGACACGGCCGCGTACGGCATCGCGCTGCTGTCGCGGCGGCCGGTGCGCGCCTGGCACGTCCTGACGCTGCCGACGCTGCGCCGCGCCGCTCCCGTGCGCTTCCCCGGTTCCCGGTGGCCGTCGTTCGTGCGCGACGAGCCCCGCACGGCACTGGCCGCCGTCGTCGAGGACGAGCGGGGGCCGCTCACCGTCGTCGGGACGCACCTGACGTTCATCCCCGGCTGGAACGTGCGCCAGCTGCGCCACCTGGTGCGGGAGACCCGCACCCTGCCGGGGCCGAAGGTCGTGATGGGGGACCTCAACCTCGCCGGCGAGCAGCCGGCGCGACTGTCGGGGCTGCGCTCGCTGGTGCACGCGCCGACCTTCCCGGTGACGGACCCCGTACGGCAGCTCGACCATGTGCTCGCCGGGCCGGGCGTGCACGGTGCGGGTACGGGCGAGTCGCTGGACCTCGGGCTGTCCGACCACCGGGCGCTCGTCGTCGACGTCACGCGCTGAGTCGCGGCGCAGAGCGTAGGGGCGTCCCCGCGGCGCCGCAGCACGGGCGTCCGGTGTGTCGCGAACGGTCTCGCGCAGCGGACGCGCGGTTGCGCCGTCGTGCGTGACCGGGTCACGGTGGGGGAGTCCGACGGCGTCGGACCGGGGCACGTCGTCCCGCCCGCGGTGCGACTCGTGCGCGACCGCAGGGGCGGGGCCGCGGGTGCCGGCCGACGTCCCCAGGCCCTTCGGAGAGGAGCACCCGTGCTCACCCTGACCGAGAACGCCCGCACCGCCGTCGAGACCCTCACGAGCAGCGCCGGTCTGCCTGACGAAGGTGGTCTGCGCATCGCCGAGCAGGACTCGGGCGGCTTCGAGCTCGCGCTCGTCGCCGGCCCCGCCCCGGGGGACGAGGTGGTCGGCGGCGACGTGCGCGTGTACGTCGACGCCCGTGCCTCGCAGACCCTCGCCGACCAGCAGCTCGACGTCGAGGCGACGGGCGACGGCACCGCGTTCACGCTGACGCACCAATGACCTGACCACCCATGAGCCGACCGCGACGGTCGGGCCGGGCGGCACGTCCGGCCAATCCGCCGGCGCAGGACGAAGGGCCGACCACCGCGCGGTGGCCGGCCCTTCGTGCGTGCGTCCGGAGCCTCAGGCGCCGCCCAGCATGTCCTCGAACGACGGCACGGCGTCGTACAGGCCCCCCTTGACCTCGGGCTCGCGCGCGGCGACGCGCTGTGCCAGCTCGGCGGCCGCACGGCGGACGCGCGCCGGCAGCGGCTGCGCCTGGTCCGTGCCCGCGTCGGCCCAGTCGTCGGTCGCGGCGAACACCGACGTGGGCACGGTGTCGGCGCGCAGGTACGCGAACAGGGGGCGCAGCGCGTGCTCGAGGGCCAGGGAGTGCCGCGCGGTGCCCCCGGTCGCCCCGAGCAGCACCGGGGTCCCGGCGAGGGTGCCGGGCTCGAGCACGTCCACGAACGACTTGAACAGCCCTGCGTACGACGCGGCGTACACCGGTGTGACCGCGATGACGCCGTCCGCCCCCGCCAGCGCGCTCTGCGCGGCCGCGAGCTCGGGACGCGCGTAGCCGGTGAGAGTCATGTCGACGACGTCGTGCGCGAGCGCGCGCAGCTCGACGACCTCGACGACCGTGTCCACGCCGCGCGCCGTCAGGTCGGCGACGGCCGCCTCGGCGAGGCGGTCGGCCAGCATGCGGGTCGACGACGGCTGCGACAGCCCGCCGGAGACGACGACGATCGATCGGGACGGCATGGGGTCCTCCTGGGGACGTGCGGGTGGTGCTGGATCGCCCTCTCGCGGTGAGAGGGGGGAGGTCAGGCGAGGGCGGCGTCGGCGGCGTCGAGGTCGTCCTCGGCGGCCTTGCCCGTCCAGTGGTCGGCGGGGGCGACCTGCTGGGTGTGGACCTGCCCCGCGGCGCGGGCGGCGGCGACGCGCTCGGCGTGCGTCGGCGGGTTGGCCGGGACGTCGGCGGGGCGACGGGCCTCAGCCTCCTTGCGCAGCACGGGCACGACCTCCTCGGCGAGGAGGTCGATCTGCTCGAGCACGGTCTTCAGGGGCAGGCCGGCGTGGTCCATGAGGAACATCTGGCGCTGGTAGTGGCCGACCTGCTCCCAGAACGCGCCGTACCGGTCGATGACCTGCTGCGGGCTGCCGACGGTCAGCGGGGTCTCGCGCGTGAACTCCTCCATCGACGGACCGTGCCCGTAGACGGGGGCGTTGTCGAAGTACGGGCGGAACTCGTTCCACGCGTCCTGGCTGTTCTTGCGCATGAACACCTGCCCGCCGAGCCCGACGATCGCCTGGTCGGCGCGGCCGTGGCCGTGGTGCTCGTACCGCTGCCGGTAGAAGTTCACCATCTGCGCGGTGTGCTCCATGGGCCAGAAGATCGCGTTGTGCAGGAACCCGTCGCCGTAGTAGGCGGCCTGCTCGGCGATCTCGGGGGAGCGGATCGACCCGTGCCAGACGAACGGCGCGACGCCGTCGAGCGGTCGCGGGGTGGAGGTGAAGCCCTGCAGGGGTGTGCGGAACTTCCCGCTCCAGTCGACGACGTCCTCCTCCCAGAGGCGCCGCAGCAGCGCGTAGTTCTCGATCGCGAGGGGGATGCCCTGGCGGATGTCCTTGCCGAACCACGGGTAGACCGGGCCGGTGTTGCCGCGGCCCATCATGAGGTCCATGCGGCCGTCGGCGATGACCTGGAGCATCGCGTACTCCTCGGCCAGCCGGACGGGGTCGTTGGTGGTGATGAGCGTCGTCGCGGTGGACAGCACGATGTTCTTGGTGCGGCCCGCGAGGTAGCCGAGCATGGTCGTCGGGGACGACGGCACGAACGGCGGGTTGTGGTGCTCACCGGTGGCGAAGACGTCCAGGCCCGCGTCGTCGGCGTGCTGGGCGATCGTCAGCATGGCGCGCACGCGCTCGGTGTCGTCGGGGGTCCGCCCGGTCGTGGGGTCGGTCGTCACGTCGCCGACGGAGAAGATCCCGAACTGCATGGTGCACCTCGCTCATCAAGTCGATGCGTTTGCATCGATCACGCGCCTCAACCGCCACCGACCCGCGCCTATTCCAGGCCGCCGGTTCAGCCGTCGGTCGGTTCGGCGAACTCCGCCGGCGTCGACACGACCGTCGTCACCTGCGTGGTGTCGGTCAGCAGCGCACCCGTGAGCTCCGGCGCGGGGCCGCCGAGCGCCAGCAGCGCCACGAGCAGCACCAGGACGCCCAGCCGCACCCACGTGCCGCGGCCCTCGGACGCGCGCGTCGGCTCGTCAGTCGAGGAGGAGCGCATCGACCCTCCTGTCGTCCTGCGGGCGCCGTGCCTGCCGGGTGCGTCGCCGTGCCTCGAGGACCGCCACCACCTCGAGGGTGGCGAGCGCGAGCAGCGGCGGCACCAGCATGACAGCGCGGCCCGGCGCGGAGGTCGCCCACGTCAGTGCGGCCCCCCACCCGTGGTGCACGCCGAGCACGACCCCCCGCACGCGCTCGACCGGTGTCGCGTTCGCGTCCGGGCCGGGGTTCGCATCGCCCTGCGTCCGGATGTGCGGCTGCAGGACCGGCATGCCGTCGTCGCCGACGACCGTCTCCATGCGCCCCGAGCCGTCCCCGACGTCCTGCATCGCCGGCAGGTTGTGCAGCGACACGATGCGGTGCGTCACCAGGCCGGTCGTGCCCATCGGCTGGAACGTCACGACGAGTCCCGGCTTGAGCTCGGAGGCGTCCGAGACCGCGCGCAGCACCACCACGTCACCGGCGACGAACTGCGGCGCCATCGAGCCGGACGTCACGATCAGCAGCCGCTGCCCCTGGGCCCCGAACCACAGGGGAACCGCGAGCGACGTCAGGTAGGCCAGCACCCCGACGGCCACCACGGCCCACAGTGCCGCGCTCGCCGCGCGGCGCCGCCACGGCGCGCTCGGCCGGGCCGCCGGTCGTGCCGCCCGACGGTCGACGAAGGGCTGCGGGCCCCGCTGCGTCTCGCTCAACGTCTCAGTTGTTCACCGTCTGCTCGGAGGCGAGCAGGAAGCTCAGCTCGGCTGCCGTGCTCTGGAACGTGTTGTCCGCGTCGCGGGACATGTCCACCCGCACGCACAGCGTCTCGACCCCCGTGATCGCCGGCAGCGCGCGGTCGCCGCTCTGCGAACCGGTCGCCGGGTTGCCGACGATCGCGGTCGCCACGGCCGGCAGGCCGAAGTCGCCCTCGACCAGGTCCCGCGTGTCACCGAGCGCCGTGGCGGCGTCGGTGCTCGCGCGCGTGCACGTCGCGTCGGCGTAGACGCGCGCACGCAGCTGCGTGCGCAGGTCCCCCGTGCCGGCGGTGCCGGCGGGCGGGTCCGTCGTGGCTGCCGACAAGCTCATCGCGTACCGCAGCTCGAGCGAGCCCGCGTTGGTCACCGTCAACGGTGCGAGCACCGTGTCGCCCGGGGCGAGGCCACCCACGGGGAGCTCGAACCCGCCGCCGTCGGCGGTCAGCGCGATCGAGCCCGTGCTGATCGTGCCGGCCAACCCGTCCTGGTCCGTGAACAGTGCGGACGTCGTCAGCGACGTCGCGCCGGCCGCGGCGAGGACGAGGATCGTCACGGTCGCCCAGGTCCGTCGGCGTCGGGCGGCGTCCTGGCGGGAGGGTGCGGGGTCGATCATCTCCTCGAGCAGCTCGTCCATCATCGTGGTCGGGTCCTCTCCTGCGGGTGCGCGCGCGTGCACCGTCGCCACGGCGCGCCACGGCTCGAGTCCACCTTCTTCGGGAGAAGTCGGTACATCGGCGACATCTGGTGAGTCCTCCGTGGCATGTTCACCCGATCGAGTGAAGTGAGGCCTCGCCCGGCGGGCGCACGGTGTCGGCCGGAGCCGGGCGCGCCCACAGGAACCCCTGCGCCCGGTCGACGCCCAGGCGGGTCAGCACGCGTGCGGTCTCCTCGTCCTCGACACCCTCCGCGACCACCCCCAGCCCGAAGGAGTGCGCCAGGTCCACCATCGCCTGCACGACGACCTCCGACCCCTGCCGCCCACCCTCGCCCAGGTCCGCGACGAACAGCCGGTCGATCTTCAGCTCGGCCACCGGCAGGTCCCGCAGCTGCGAGATCGACGTCGTCCCCGTGCCGAAGTCGTCGATCGCCACCCGCACGCCGAGCGTCCGCAGGCGAGCCAGCACGGGCACGACGCGCGAACGGTCCGCCACGAGCGCCGTCTCCGTGATCTCGACCTCCAGGAGTCCCGGAGCGACGTCGTACCGCGCGAGCAGGGACTCGATCGTGTCGACCACGACGGGGCTGGCGACGTCGTGCGCGGACAGGTTCACGGCCACCGGGACCTCGTCGGCCTGGTCGCGCCAGCGCGCGAGCTGACGGACCGACTCCTCGAGCGCGAACGCCGTCACGCGGTGGATGAGGCCGGACTGCTCGGCCAGCGGCACGAACGCACCGGGCAGCAGCAGGCCGCGTGTCGGGTGGCGCCACCGGATCAGCGCCTCGAACCCCACGATCCGCAGCGACGCGAGGTCGATCTTCGGCTGGAAGTGCATCTCGAGCTGCGGCGCCTCACCGGACTCCGCGTGCGCCTCGAGGGCCTGGTGCAGCTCTCCGAGCAGCACCAGCCGCGCGGGGGAGGAGTCGTCCGTGGCGGGGGAGTACACGCTCACGCCTGCGCGGTGGTGCTTGGCCGCGTACATCGCGATGTCGGCGGTCCGCATGAGCGACGACGCGTCCGACGCGTGGTCCGGCAGGCACGCGACGCCGATCGACGTCTCGATGTGCAGCGCGATGTCGCTCAGCTCGAACGGGCGGGCGAACAGGCCGCGCACGCGGCGGGCGAGCCGCTCGGCGTTGGCGACCGTGCGCACGTCGGGGAGCAGGATGGCGAACTCGTCACCGCCGAGCCGCGCGACCACGTCGTCGTCGCGCAGCGCGTGGCGCAGCCGCTCGGCGACCTGCTGCAGGAGCTCGTCACCGTGGTCGTGGCCCAGGGTGTCGTTGATGTCCTTGAAGCGGTCGATGTCGAGCAGGATCAGTCCGACGCGCGTGCCCTCGTGCGCGACCTCGTCGATGGCCCGCTGCATCTGGTCGGCCAGGAGGCGGCGGTTCGGCAGCCCGGTCAGGGAGTCGAGCAGCGCGAGGCGGGCGTTCTCGAGGGCGACGTCGCGCAGCCGGCGCGACGTCGCGTGCACGATGCGGAACAGCAGCAGCCACAGCACGACGAGGCCGCCGACCACCACGAGCGTGACCGTGCGCGTCGTCGTGCTCAGCGTCTGCTGCGTCGTGGTGTGGTCGAGCATGACCTCGGCCACGCCGACGACCGTGCCCGGGCCGACGCCGGCCTGCGCATCGGGTGTCGCGGTGTCGGACAACGGCACCGGCACGTAGACGTCGAGGACCGTGCGCTCGGCGGCCGCGGTGTCCCCGGCGCGCACGTCCGGCTGGACGACGGCGTCCGGCTCACCGGAGTCCATGACCGCCGCCCGGCGGTCCGTGTGCGGCAGCCCCGTGGTCGCCGCGTCCGACGAGTACATGAGGCGCCCGTCGGTGCTCCACAGCCGCAGCTCGACGAGCTCGTCGTCGAACCCGCCGGTGGCGTTGGCCACCGCCACGCGCTCGCCGGTGGAGAGAACCCCGGTGACGAACGCGGTCGACGGCACCACGCGGGCCGCGGAGGCGGCGATCCGCTCCGCCGAGCCGGTGCCGTCCCGCACGGCCTGACCGCGCATCTGGGCCGACGTCACCAGCACCAGCGCGACGCCGACCAGGGTCATGCCGACGAGGCTGACCACGGCGAACCGACGCGTCGGGCTCGGACGACGGCGACCAGCGGGCACGGACACCTCACGGCTCGGGGGGGCTCCCGGGACGAAACCTCCAGATCAGCGTATGTCGTGATGCGGGCCGGGCTGCGACACCCCGGCTGCGGGTCGGGTGCGCACCTGCGGGAACGTCGGGTGAATCCGCGGTGTTGTGACCGACGGCACCGTCGCGAGGGCGGTGCCGACGAAGGAGGCCACCCGTGACCGACCACGCGACCGACCCCGGTACCTACCCCGTGACCAAGAGCGACGCGCAGTGGGAGCTCGAGCTCGAGCCGCAGGAGTTCGCGGTGCTGCGTCGCGCCGGCACCGAGCGCCCGTGGACGGGCGCGCTCCTCGACGAGCACCGCGCGGGGGTCTACCGCTGCCGTGCCTGTGGCAACGAGCTGTTCCGCTCGGACACCAAGTTCGACTCGCACTGCGGCTGGCCGAGCTTCTTCTCCCCGCTCGCGGGTGACCGCGTCGAGCTCCTCACCGACCGGAGCCTGGGCATGGTCCGCACCGAGGTGCGCTGCGCGCGCTGCGGGTCGCACCTGGGCCACGTGTTCGACGACGCACCCCAGACACCGACGGGCGACCGGTTCTGCATGAACTCCGTGAGCCTGACGTTCGAGCCCGACGGGGGTGCGTCACCCGCCGGTGAGACGGCGGTCGGCGCATGAGGGACGAGTCGGGCACGACACGCCGCGACACGCCGCCACGAGCGGAAGTCCCCCGTGGACGGGACTGAAGTGTGGCGGCCCCCGTGCCGATAATGCGGACGTGGACGAGGTCCTGACTGTTCGGCGATGGCGGCGGTACGGTGCCGACCGCCTCTACGTCACGCACGAGACGGGTGCGCGCGTGGGTTCTGTCGACCTGCAGTCCGGTGAGGTCGTCGCGGACGACCCCGTGCTGGAGGCGCGTCTGCGCCGCGCCGCGCAGGCGTACCTGCGCTCGGACGTCCCCG
>Ga0233375_1000523_pt1 | contig 20292 bp, 21 predicted proteins | sample ElkDunMinimDraft_10_FD_191539 | JGI IMG/M metagenome (GOLD analysis project Ga0233375, IMG submission 191539) | Fecal eukaryotic communites from dung pellets of Tule Elk in California, USA - Elk Dung E16 | ecosystem: Host-associated > Mammals > Digestive system > Large intestine > Fecal | place... | reverse complement strand
GGCGCTGGCCGACGTCGACATCGTCGTCGAGGCGATCGCGGAGGACCTCGACGTCAAGCTCGAGCTCTTCCGCGACCTCGACCGCATCTGCAAGCCGGGCGCGATCCTCGCCACCACCACGTCGTCGCTGCCGGTCATCGCCTGCGCGTCCGCGACCGACCGCCCGCAGGACGTCATCGGGATGCACTTCTTCAACCCCGCGCCGGTCATGAAGCTCGTCGAGGTCGTGTCCACCGTGGCGACCGCCGACGACGTCACCGAGACGGTGAACGCACTCTGCGCGAACGTCGGCAAGCACGCCGTCTCGTGCGGGGACCGCGCCGGGTTCATCGTCAACGCGCTGCTCTTCCCGTACCTCAACGACGCGGTCAAGATGCTCGAGGCGCACTACGCCACGGCCGACGACATCGACGTCGCGATGAAGCTCGGGTGCCGCCTGCCGATGGGTCCGTTCGAGCTGCTCGACGTGGTCGGCAACGACGTGTCGCTGGCGATCGAGCAGACGCTGTTCCGCGAGTTCCGTGAGCCCGCCTGGGCGCCGGCGCCGCTCCTCGAGCACCTCGTGACCGCGGGCTACCTCGGGCGCAAGACGGGGCGCGGATTCCGCGACTACGCACGGCGCTGAGCCGTACGGGGACGTCATACGCCCGGTGGGCCACGGCCCACGAGCCGTATGACGTCCCCCGTACGCTGGACGCATGTCGCGCCGTCGCCGTACCCCCCGTGGTCCTCGAGGCGCCCCACCTCCGCTGAACGGCGGCACGCAGCGGGTCGAGGAGCGCAGCGACGGCGACTGGGTCGTCCGGTCGATCACCGGGTCGAGCTCGACCAAGACCTACACGTGCCCCGGTTGCGCCCAGTCGATCCGCCCCGCGACACCGCACGTGGTCGTGTGGCCCCTGGAGCCGGGTCTCCTGAGCGCGTCAGGCCTGGAGGAGCGCCGTCACTGGCACACCCCGTGCTGGCGCAGGCGCCGCTGAGCGGCACCATCACCCCGCACGGGTGACGCCCGCCGGGAGGCGCGCCGTGAGACTTGTCCGGTGGTACGGGGCGTCAGCACGCAAACGTGGATCGACAGAGCCGTTGTCGTCAAGGCGTGGTTCGACGCCTCGTTTCCCGGACGCTGCATGCGCCGGATGTACGACATCGACGGACGGAACCGGGCGATCACCCTCGCGGGGCAGGCGTTCATCGCGCTGATCCCTCTGCTGGTCGTGGTCTCCGGGTGGTTGTCCCGGGACGGCAACCAGCAGTTCGCCGACCTCCTGATCGAGTACTTCGCCCTCACCGGGAGCACAGCGGAGTCGGTGAACGCGCTGTTCGCGAGACCACCCGACGCGACGGGAGGACTGACCGTCCTCGGCTTCGTGATCCTGCTGTTCTCGGTCGGGTCCTTCAGTCGTTCGCTCCAGCGTCTGTACGAGCTGGCGTGGGGCCTGGATCCCGCACCCCGGGTCCGTTCCACGGTGTCGGGGCTGGGAGGCGTCCTGTTCATGCTGGGGATGTTCGCGTTCGTCGGGTGGATCGGCCACATCCTCGGGCCGGCGGGGATCGCTGTCCAGGTGGTCGTGTCGGTCCCGCTGTGGCTCGTCCTGATCCGCCTCGAGCTCGGTGGTCGCGTCGACGTCGACGGGGTCCTGCCCGCGGCCGCGCTCGCCACCGTGGTCCAGCTCGCGGCGGGCTGGTGGACCCACCTGTACGTTCCGCACCTGATCGCCATCGACGCGGCACGGTACGGCGTGATCGGTGTCGCGTTCGCGATCGTCGCGTGGCTCGTCATCGTGGCGTACGTGCTGGTCGGCACCGCGGTGGTCGGGTACGAGCTGTCGGTGTGGATGCGGGACCGGGGCATCACCGCCACCATGAGGTCCTGGGTGGGACGGAGGGTCCCGCACTCGAGCCGCCAGGAGGACCCATGACCAGCCCCGCCACGCACCCCGGTGCACCGATCCCGTTGGAGACCCTCCCGAACCTGCGGAGTCTCGGCGGATGGGTGACACGCGACGGGCGTCGTGTCCGAGACGGGGTGCTCTTCCGTTCCACCGACCTGAGCCGGGTCGCCGGCGAGGACCTCGAGACGCTTCTCGGGCTGGGGATCAGGACCGTGATCGACCTGCGGACGGAGCCGGAGCGGACCCAGCGGCCGGACGTCGCGCTGGCGGGCGTCCAGCAGGTGACGCTCGACGTCCTCGCCGACGACACGGACGCCACTCCCGCCGACATGGTGACGCTCCTCGAGCAGCCGGCGCGGGTCCAGGCGATCCTCGGCAACGGCCAGGCGGAGGCGCTGCTCAGCCAGGCGTACCGGCAGCTCGTGGCCCTGCCGAGCGCACGCGACGCGTACCGGACCTTCTTCGCCGACCTCCTCCAGCCCGAGCGAGGCCCCGTGCTGTTCCACTGCACCACGGGCAAGGACCGTACGGGATGGGCGGCGGCGACCACCCTGCTCATGCTCGGTGTCCCGGAGGAGGACGTGATGCGCGAGTACCTGCTCACCAACGACCAGCTGCTCCCGTCGCTCCAGCCGGTGTTCGACGAGTTCTCGGCGCACGGCGGTGACCCCGATCTGCTGCGCCCTCTCCTGGGCGTACGGGAGTCCTACCTCGAGACGAGCCTCGACCAGGCGAGGACGCAGTACGGCGACCTCGCGTCGTACTTCGCCACGGGGCTCGGCATGGACCGCGACCGGCAGGCGGCGCTGCGCGACCTCCTGACCGTCTCCTGACGAGCGGCCTGAGCAACGTCACCCGCGAGGGGTGATCCCTCGCTGGGGGCGCCGGCCGCAGAGTGGGACGACAGGTCATCGCAGAGAAGGGGACATCCGATGGCGGACAACGTGAACCCGGCCGGACCGGTGGACATCGCCGTGCTGGGATTCCTGGAGGGCTCGACCCCCGACGGCAGCGTGGCGGCGGTGGTCGCAGACGCCGTCGCGAGCGGCGCGGTGCGGCTGCTCGACGCGGTCATCGTGACCCGTGGCGAGGACGGGGACCTGACGGTGCTCGACGTCGACGACGGTGACGCCCTCAGGGAGGTCATCGGGTTGGATGCCGACGTCCCCGGGCTCCTGGGGGAGGAGGACATCGCGGCGATCGCCGAAGCGCTCCCCGCCGGAGGGTCCGCGGTGCTCGTCGTGTGGGAGAACATCTGGGCCGCGCGCTTCTCCGCAGCGCTCGGCGCCGTCGGTGGTGTCGTCCTCGCGCACGAGCGCATCGACCGTTCCGACCTCGACGCCGTCATGGCGGCGTGGCGATCCGAGTGAGAAGGGAAAGACCATGATCGGTGGACGAGGAGGACGCCCGGGACTCATCGGGCTGGCGGCGAGGACCGCCGTCGTGGCGGGCACCGCGGGCGCGGTGAACAACCGCATGCAGCGTCGTCAGGACGCCCGGTACGAGCAGGACGCGCAGGCGCAGGCCTACGAGCAGCAGCAACAGCAGGCCGCGGCCCAGCAGGCCGCGGCTCAGCAGGCGGCCGCGGCACAGCAGTACGCCACCCCTGCACCGCCGTCCGGTGGTGGAGGCGGCGACGTCGTCGGTCAGCTCGAGAGGCTGGCGGCCCTGCAGCAGCAGGGGATCTTGACGCCGGAGGAGTTCACCGCCCAGAAGGCGAAGATCCTCGGGGGCTGAGTCGACCGAGCCGGTGAGGGCCCCCGCGAATCACCCTGCCGGTGTGATGCTGTCGCGCCGGGGTCTCGACAGGCTGTCAGGCATGCGGCGGGGCGGCCGCCGCCTGACGAAGGAGAACGCATGTCCACCCGTACCGGTACAGGTACCAGCAACCCGTGGGCGCAGGGGCTCACCATCTTCGCAGCAGCGATGCTCGCGATCATCGGCTTCGTCCAGGTCTTCCAGGGGATCGCGGCGATCGCCAAGGACGACGTGCTCGTCACGACCGAGAACTACGTCTACGCGTTCAACACCACGACGTGGGGCTGGATCCACCTCGTGCTCGGCGTCCTCTTCATCGTGATCGCGTTCGCCATCATGTCCGGCAACGCCTTCGCCCGTGGAGCCGGCATCGGCCTCGCGATCCTGTCCATCATCGCCAACTTCCTGTGGCTGCCGTACTACCCGATCTGGGCGGTCGTCATCATCGCGTTCAACGTGTTCCTGATCTGGGCACTGGCCAACTACACCCCGGACTTCGAGAGCTGACAGGACGTCTCTCGACGCCGCATCCGTGAAGGACAGTCATGACGAGCGCCTCGCCTCAGCGACCCACCTCGTACGAGATCCTCGTACGCGGAGAGCTGAGCGAGGCGCTCGTCGCCGCGTTGGAGCCCCTTCGCCTGAGGGTCGAACCCGGTGGCACGGTGGCGCTGCGAGGTGCCTTCCGTGACCGCTCGGAGCTGCTCGGGGCGCTGCAGGCGCTCGAGGATCTCGGCGTCGACCTCATCGAGGTGACGCCCACGGAGGACGACTAGGGGGCGGGAACCTCTCGGTCGCCCGTCGCCTCCGCGTCGACCCCGTCCGGCCGCTGTCCCACCACGTCGGGATGACGCGGGCCGGCCACCAGCTCGACGACCAGGAGCCCGAGCACCACGAGCACCACGATCACCAGGGCGTCGCCGCCGCTCGGGTGGTCCAGGGCGACGTACGCCAGCACACCCAGGGCCACGACCATGACGCGGGCGAAGGACCTGTACGTCGCGACGAAGGTGGAGACCGGGCCGCGCGCGATGCCGGAGCGCTCCCGCATCCGTCCGATCGTCGTCGTGATCCCCGTGCGGAGCGCGGCGCCTGATCCCGTCGGCGCCAGCAGGAACGCGGTGATCGCGAGGGCCAGAGCGATGACGAGGACGGCGCGCAGGGCCGTACGGACGAAGCGGATCAGCTGGTCGTAGACGACAGCCGCAGCGTCTGTCGGGAGCACGTCGGTCGGTACGGCGTCGAGGTAGAGCGGTCGGACGAGGTTGAGCACGAGCCCGAGCAGCACCATCGCCACAGCGACCGACAACCCCACCGCGAGGAGGGCGCGGCGCCGGTCGTGCGCCACGAGCACGGCGGTCGCCAGGAGGACGAGTCCCAGGATCGGGAGCACGCGGGACGCGGTCTCGAGCCAGCTGAACCACGTCTGCGCGGTGCCGATGTCGTCGGACTTGAACAGGACGAAGCTCGCGTCGACCTCGGGGATGCGCTCGGCGAGCGCGAACCCGCGCTCGACGAGCAGCTGCTTCGCGGCCTCCACGAAGGTCGCGATGTTCACGCTGACGGCGTTGTCGGTGACCTCCACCTGTCCGGTGTCGGCGCCGGTGAGCACCGCGACCGCCTGGTCGTGCGCCTCCCGGTTCGCCGCCACCCACGCCTGCTCGAAGGTCTCCGAGCGGACGACCCGGGCGACGGTGTCACGGACGAAGTTCTCCACCGCATTGGTCAACGGCGTCGCCAGCGCCGGAAGGAGCGGTGCCGCGCGCGGCGGCACGAACGCCTGCTGCGCCAACGCGTCGAGTGCCTCTCGGGTGACCTCGTCGACCCTGAGCTGAGTGATGATCACGTCGGTGATGAGGTCGGTGAGCGCGTCCTGGACCGCAGGCTCCGACGCCAGCGGGGCAACCGTCTCGACGTACCGGTCGGTGTCCCCGATCTCGTCGTGCGCCCAGGTGGCGACCACCGACAGCGGGGCGATCAGTGCCCCGAGCAGGACGAGCACCGCGACCAGCGGCGTGCGCCACCAGCCCTGGCGGCCTGCCGCGACGTCCGCACTCGCCGAGGCAGGAGCGGCCTGCTCGGTGGCCAGCCGGGCCCGGAGAGCGGCCACCTCTTCCCGGAGCCGCTCGACCTCCTCGTCGTCCTGTGCGCTCATGTGACTCTCCCCTCGGAGGGTGCGGAGCCCGGATGGCTGGAGAGCAAGGGGCCGATCCAGCCCCGGTCCGGGCTCACGTCGACGAAGACGGCCTTGACGAAGAGCGTGAGCGGGATGGCGAGGATCGCACCGATCCCCCCGAAGAGCGTGGCCCAGAAGATGAGCGAGAGAAACGTCAGGGAGCCGGACAGACCGACGGTGTTGCCGACCACCCGGGGTTGCACGAGGGTCTGGAGGACGAAGTTCACCGCGGAGTACACGATGATCACGGCGAGTGCTGTGCCCCACCCGTGGTCGAGGAGCGCGATGATCGTCGGCGGCACGAGCCCGATGACGAAGCCGATGTTCGGGATGTAGTTGGTGAGGAACGCGAGCATGCCCCACAGCCACGGGTCCCGGATGTCCAGGGCGTACAGCGCCACGACGTCGACGAACGCGACGACCAGCCCGAAGAGGGTGGACACCACCAGGTACGAACGGGTGCCCTGCGCGAACCGGCCGAACGCCTCCGCCGTGCGAGACCCGCTCTCCGGGACCCTCCGGAGCTTCGAGGCGAAGGCGCCGGCGTCGGTGGCGACGAAGAAGAGCAGCACGACGATGAAGAAGATGCTGGTGAACGCACCGGCGACACCACCGATGAGGTCGGTCGCGATCCCGACGACGCTGCCGAGGTCGATCGCGCTGACCATCTCGCGGACCTGGACGCTCCCGATGCCCCAGGACTCCAGGAGGTCGCCGACGTCGGCCACCAGCTCCTGGAACTGCGGCTCGTACTCCGCCAGCAACGTCGCGAACCGGCCGGCGGCCACGACCAGCGCGAGCCCGAACCCGGCCACGATCGCGTACACGGCGAGAAGCGTCGTCGAGGTGGCCAGCCACTCCGGGACGCCGCGTCTGACGGCGTAGTCACGGATGGGCTGCACAGCCACGACCAGGACGAGGGCGAGGATGAGTGGCGCGATGATGCCGGAGAAGGCGCGGAGACCGACGGCGGCGGCGAACGCACCGGCGCAGGTGAGGATGAGGAGCGACTCGCGCGGGATCACGGACCGCGCCGGTGGTTCTCGGTCGTCAGGCACGCTCCGACGCTAGGACAGGCTGGTCCCGCCCGACTCACCCTTGAGGTGTGAGATCGGTGCAGGTCTCACGCGGACTGGCGCACGGACAGGAGCGTCAGACCGAGGTCGTCGAGGGCGAAGAGCAGGTCGTTGAGCGCGACGAGGCCCGTGAAGCGGCCCCGGAGGACCAGCCTTCCGCGCTCCTCCGTCACGGTGAGCCCGCGGGCCTCGATCGCACGGCGGACCGCGTCCGTCAGCGTGCCGGCGACGACGACGACGTACTGCGTGCCCTCCCGCTCGTCGTCCATGGCCCCAGTCTGCGACCGTGCGGCCCGGCGCGGCTCACCCCGTGCGGGCGAGATCGGTGCTCACAGCAGGCCGATCCCCTGAGCGTGGAGGACGGCCGCCCGTCGGGAGTCGACCCCGAGCTTGCGGTAGATCGCCCGCAGGTGTGTCTTCAGGGTGTTGCGGGAGATGAACAACGTCGCGCAGAGCTCACCCTGGTCGAGGGACGTCGGCAGGTACTGGAGGATCTCGAGCTCGCGGGCGGAGAGCGCGACGATGAGGTCGACGGCGGTCTCGTGGTCCCCGCGCAGCTCGACGAGCAGGCGCGTGACGAGGTCCCCGTGCGCGCCGACGCGGCCGTGCTCGGCGGTGAGGAGGTCGAACGCGTACGGCCCGAGGTCGAGCCACGGGCGGCGCCAGCCGTGCCGAGCGGTGCTCTCGAGCACCGGCCGCAACCGGGCCGAGGCCGCAGTCACGTCACCGGACTTCAGTGCGAGGGCCGCCGCCGCGAGCCCGATCCGTACGCGTAGATCCTCAGGAGTGTGGTGGACGGCCACGGCCGGCACGAGGAAGGCAGCGACCTCTCCTGGATCTGCGGCGCGCAGTGCGGTCGTCACGGTGATCCAGAGGAGGTACGGGGTGGTGTCCAGCCCGCTGCCGGCCGACGCCCGGTGCACGGCGCCCGTTGCGGTGTCCGTGTCACCGCTGGACAGCGACGCCGTCACGGACCCCACGAGCGCGTGGCGAGCGACGAGCCAGGGGGTCCGGCGCCCGAGCTCCGCCGTACGCTCAGGCGACGACAGGGCGGGGTACGCCACGCGGTGACGGAGGTGGTCGTCGATCCTGTCGAGGAGCGGTGGGGGCAGGAGACTCGGTCGGTCGTCGGTCTGCGCCGACCGCGTGTCGACGGGCAGAGGCGCCGCGCGTTCGAGGGCGAGCCATGTCCGGACCACGGCGATCGACCGTGGGGGAGTCCCGCCGCTGAGCTCCTCGACCTCGGTCGCGGCCTCCTCGGCCTCCGCCGGGCGACCCGCGGCGAACGCCGTCCACATGCGCATCTCTGCCGCGGTGATCCCTGCGCGGGGCGCGTGCCGGGCGAGCCGCGCCGCGCTGCGCTGGGCGTCCTCGACCTCGTCGAGTCGGCCGTCGGCGATCGCCAGCGCCCCGTGGACGAGCACCCAGGCGCTGCGCAGGCCCGCGCTCGGCGAGCCGGCGCCGAGATCGACCGCAGGGTCCGCCGCCGCGACCCACTCCCGAGCGGTCGCTGTCTCACCCTCGCCCAGCGCGAGCCAGCTGCGGCACAGCGCGGTGAGCGTGACGACGCGTTCGTGAGTCGAGACGTCGAGGCTGGTGCGGCGCGCGGTGTGGGCGAGCGCGGCGTCCGCGCCGCGGGTGTCGTCGTCGCGCATCGCCCGCAGTGCCAGCAGCAGGCGCCCACGCTCGTCGTCGCGTGCCAGCACTGCGGGGACAGCGGCCGTAAGGCGGTCGACGGCGCTCCAGTCGTCATCCCCGAGGCTCCGGCACGCCAGCCCGACCGCGACGTCGGCGGCGAGATCCTCGTCGTGCGCACGGATGGCGTGACCGGCGCTCGCGTCGAGCTGGTCCCGTCCGAACGTCCATCGGCCGGCGACCTCGTGGAGGGCCCGCAGGCGTGCAACCGGCTCGCGCTCGAGCTCGCTCATCAGGAGGTGACGCAGCATCGGGTGGTAGCGGAACCGCCCGGTCTCCGCGTCGCGCGCCACGAACCCGACCGAGTACGCGATCTCCCCGATCACCTCGGAGGCGTCGGACCGGCCGGAGAGTCGGTGCGCGAGGCCCGCGTCGAACTCGTCAGGGACCGCGGTCGCGAGGAGGAACGCCCGCAGTCGTGGATCGAGGCCGGCGACGACGTGTGCCATGAGGTAGCTGCCGCTCGGCGAGTACGGGCCGTCAGCGGGGAGGCCGTCGCGGGACCGCACCGTGGTCAGTCGGACGCCGGCGGGCCAGCCGTCGGTCAGCCTGTGCACCGTCTCGGCATCGTGACGCTCCAGCCGGTGCCCGGAGGCTGCGACCACCCGAGAGAGCTCGCCCACCGTGAAGGCGAGCTCCTCGGCCCGGATCTCCGAGACCCGCCCCGCGAGGCGCTCGCCGTGGAGAGCGACCAGGGGGTCCACCCGGGTGCTGACTATCAGCGGAGTGGACCCGCCCGCAGCCGCGCAGGCCTTCGCGAAGCCAGGCCCCCAGCCGGCGAGGTGCGCGTCGTCCACCAGCACCGGCCGACCGTCGGCCAGCGCACGTACGGCTTGCTCCCACGGGCGCCGGGCCCGGCCACCGTCGATGCAGTGTGCGCCCGGGTGCTCGTCGACCCACTGGGCGAGCAGCGTCGTCTTGCCGTACCCGGTGGGGGCCGCGACCAGTGCGATCGGCCGCCGGACCGCCCGGTCGAGCGCGGCGAGCAGCCGACGGCGTACGACGACCCCCTCGTCGTCGAACGCGCGCACGTCATGGTTGGCCTGCAGCGTCACAGCCACGCTCCCCGCTGTCGCCTCGCGCGCACCCCCGTACGCACTGTCGGCACTTGGAGGCTAGTGGCACCGGACGTGTCCCGCACGGGGCGTTGCAGTGCCGGAACGTAGGCTTGCCGGCGTGAACGAGGCACAGGTCATCCGCGGCAACTCCGTCCTTCCCGCCCGGCGCACGCCGATCACGCTGCACACCGCTGACGGGCTGGACCTCGTCGGCGAGCTGGCGCTCCCCGAGGCGCGTGAGCCGGTGGCCACGATGATCTGCCTCCACCCGTTGCCGACCCACGGGGGGATGATGGACAGCCACGTGTTCCGCAAGGCGTCGTACCGGCTCCCTGCCCTGGCCGACATCGCCGTGCTCCGCTTCAACACGCGGGGCACGACCAGCGTGCAGGGGACCAGCGGGGGAGCCTTCGACGATGCTGAGGGAGAGCGGTACGACGTCGCCGCGGCGATCGAGTTCGCGGACTTCGAGGACCTGCCGCGGATCTGGCTCGTCGGGTGGTCCTTCGGGACGGACCTCACGCTGAAGTACGGGCTCGACGCGGAGGTCGAGGGCGCGATCCTGCTGTCGCCGCCGCTGCGCTACTGCAATGACGCGGAGCTCGACGCCTGGGCCCAGGACGGCAAGCCGTTGACGGCGCTGGTGCCCGAGCTCGACGACTACCTGCGCCCGGCGGAGGCGCGCGAGCGGTTCTCCCGGATCCCGCAGGCCGAGGTGATCGGCGTCGACGGCGCGAAGCATCTCTGGGTCGGCGACACCGAACGGGTCCTGGACGAGATCGTGGCGCGACTCAACCCGCGCGCCACGATCCCGCTCCCACACACCTGGGAAGGGCCGATGGAGCGGGCCGACGCCTCAGCCTACGCAGACCGTACGGTCGCGGCGTTCGGGTCGACCCGCTCCTCGGAAGGGACTCAGGAGGCCTGAGAGTCCTCGCCCTCGGCGAGGTCGGCGGCAGCGGGCCCACCGAGGTTCGCGCGACGCACCGAGCGATCCCGCGAGGGACGCTCGACCGTCGTGTCGTCGGCCGACTGCGCGCGGACGATCGTCGTCGCGTCGTCTACCGACGGGTCGTCCTCGCCCACGGGCGCGATGGGCTCGTCGACGACGGCCACGGCCTCCTCGACGACTGCCACGACCTCCGCGGCAGGTGCCTCTCCGATCGACTTCTCCGGATCGTGGTCGAGCGAGTCGAGACCCGCGAACGAGCCGATGACCTCACGCAGCTTGGTGAGCTGGCCCTTGACCGCGTCGCGCTTGGCGACGAGCGAGTCGAGCTCGTGACGGACCTCGGAGATCTGCTTCTCGGCGTCGGCGCGAGCCTGGGCCAGGGAGTGCTCGGACTGCGTCCGGGCGGTGTGCATGATCTGCTCGGCCTCGCGGCGGGCCCGCGCGACCATGCGCTCGGACTCGGCCTTGGTCTCCTCGCGACGCTTCGTGGCGGCAGCGATCGCCTCACGAGCACGCGTCTCGGCCGCGGCCGCGCGCGACTCCGCGTCGGTGATCATCTTGGTGGTCTGCTCGGTCGCCACGGCGTGCGACTCGGCGGCCTCCTTGGCCATCCGCTCCTTCTCGAGCGCGAGGACCCGGCGGGCCTCGGTGAGCTCGCGGTCCGCGGCAGCGCGGATCTGCTCGGCCTCACGGGTCGCGGTCAGACGCGAAGAGCTCGTCGACTGGTTCGCGGCGAGCTCGATCTGCTCGGCCTCGCGCTTGGCCTTGGCCAGGACGTCCTCGGCCTCTGCCAGGGCGAGCGCGCGCTCGCTCTCGGCCTCGGCGAGAAGGCGCTCGCGCGTCTCCTCGACGTCGGCGAGCTGTACGGCGCGGAGGTCGTCGGCCTCCTTCGCGGCGGACGCCTTGATCGCGGCAGCCTCGGACTCGGCGACGCGACGCATGTCGTCGGCCTCGCGCCGGGCGCGGTCGAGCATCTCGGCCGACTGCTGCTCCGCCAGAGCGAGCAGCTCGGCGGCGCGTCCACCGAGTCCCGCGTAGCTCGGCGTCTTGTTCTCGGTGATCTGGCTGCGGAGCTCGCGAACCTCGGTCTCGAGTGCGTTGACCTTGGTCTGGGCTGCCGCGGCGGCGGCCTGTGCGCGCGCGACGTCGTCGCGGTGCTGGGCCAGGTAGGCATCGACAGCGTCCTTGTCGTAGCCGCCTCGCCGCACCAGCGGGAAGCCGGCCCCCGTCGCCGGGTCGCCTGGAGTGCGTGAGTACGAGTCGCCGTCGGAGTAGCTGCCGTATGGGTCTGACATGAGGTGCCTTCGCTTCGTAGTTCGGGGGGAGATCGCTTCGTGAAGCCTATCGCGACCTCCCCGCCGAACTCAGCCTGTCGGCGCCTCGTGATCAGGCCGTCACACGCCGCGGAAGCGGTTGATCTCGTCGACGTGCTGTGCGCGCTTCTCCTGGTTGCGGACACCGAGCCCTTCCTCGGGCGAGAGGCAGAGCACGCCGACCTTGCCCTGGTGGGCGTTACGGTGCACGTCGAGGGCCGCCTGACCCGTCTCTTCGAGGCTGTAGACCTTCGAGACGGTCGGGTGGATCATGCCCTTGTCGATGAGGCGGTTGGCCTCCCACGCCTCGCGGTAGTTCGCGAAGTGCGAGCTCAGGATGTTCTTGAGGTTCATCCAGAGGTAGCGGTTGTCGTACTGGTGCATGTAGCCCGACGTGGAGGCGCAGGTCACGATCGTGCCGCCCTTGCGGGCGACGAAGACGCTGGCGCCGAAGGTCTCACGGCCTGGGTGCTCGAAGACGATGTCCGGGTCGTCCCCACCGGTCAGCTCGCGGATCTTGGCGCCGAGGCGCTTCCACTCACGCGGGTCCTGCTCGTGCTCGTTCTTCCAGAACTTGTAACCCTCGGCGGAGCGGTCGATCACCAGCTCGGCACCCATCGAGCGTACGATCTCGGCCTTCTCGGGCGACGAGACCACGCACACCGGGGTGGCGCCGCCGTTGAGGGCGAACTGCGTCGCGTACGACCCGAGACCGCCGGACGCGCCCCAGATGAGCACGGTGTCGCCCTGCTTCATCGCGGCGCCGTTCTTGGAGACGAGCTGGCGGTAGGCGGTCGAGTTGACCAACCCGGGGCTCGCTGCCTCCTCCCAGGAGAGGTGGCCTGGCTTCGGCATGAGCTGGTTGGCCTTGACGATCGCCAGCTCGGCCAGTCCGCCGAAGTTCGTCTCGAAGCCCCAGATGCGCTGCTCGGGGTCCATCATCGTGTCGTTGTGGCCGTCGGGGCTCTCCAGCTCGACGGACAGGCAGTGGGCGACGACCTCCTGGCCGGGCTTCCAGGCGTTGACGCCCGGGCCGGTGCGCAGGACGACGCCGGCGAGGTCGGACCCGACGACGTGGTACGGGAGGTCGTGGCGCTTGGTGTACTCGGAGAGGCGGCCGTACCGCTCGAGGAAGCCGAAGGTCGCCATCGGCTCGAAGATCGACGTCCACACCGTGTTGTAGTTGATCGAGCTCGCCATGACCGCGACCAGCGCTTCGCCCGGCGCCAGCTCGGGCACGGGGACGTCGTCGACGTGCAGGCTCTTGCGGGGATCCTTGTCCCGGGTGGCGAGACCCTCGAACATGTCGGTCTCGTCCTTGTGCACCGTGACCCCGCGGTACGTCTCGGGGATGGCGATGTTCGCGAAGTCCTCGCTCGAGGTGTCACCCGCCATGATGGCGTCGAGAATGTGCTGCACGTCGTCCTCCAGGATTTGAGCGGCGCGGTTTTGTAACGCGGATATTACTCATCAGTAATCGGCCGGGGCGCTAAAAGGTGACCGACATCGCTCGCAGGCGTCGCGCGGCGGCGTCGATACAGGCCCGGGCTTCTGGCCCTGAGGCGGCATCTCGCGTCATTATCGCTGTGCTTCGCCACGGTCCCCGCAGGGGTAGCGTGGACCGCGCTCGTCCTCTCCCAGGGAGTTTTGTGACCACACTCGATCTCAACAGCGACGTCGGCGAGTCCTTCGGACGTTGGGAGCTCGGCGACGACGCGGCGATCCTCCAGGTCGTCACCAGCGCCAACATCGCCTGCGGTTTCCACGCCGGCGATGCCCGGACGCTGCGTCTCACCTGTGAGCACGCGGCCGAGAACTCCGTGGCCATCGGGGCTCAGGTGAGCTACCGCGATCTCGCCGGCTTCGGCCGCCGGTTCATCGACATGGACCCCGAGGAGCTCGCGGCGGACGTGCTCTACCAGATCGGTGCGCTCGACGGCCTCGCTCGCGCCTCGGGCACCCGGGTGCGGTACGTCAAGCCGCACGGGGCGCTCTACAACGCCACCGTCCACCACGAGGCCCAGGCGCGTGCGGTCGCTGAGGCGGTCTGCGCGTACGACCCGGGCCTGCCGCTGCTCGGCCTCCCGGGGTCGCAGCTCCTGGAGTGGGGGGCCCGGATGGGCTTGCGGACGGTCCGGGAGGCCTTCGCCGACCGCGCCTACACCCCCGAGGCCGCGCTCCTCAGCCGTACGCAGCCCGGCGCCGTCCTCACCGACCCCGACGTCGTCGCGAGGCGGGTCGTGCGGATGGTGGTCGAGGGCCGGGTCGAGGCGGTCGACGGCACCGTCGTCGACATCGCGGCCGACTCGGTCTGCGTCCATGGCGACACTCCCGGCACGGTCGACCTCGCACGGCGGGTGCGCACCGAGCTCGAGGCGGTTGGCGTGACGCTCGGCGCGTTCGTCTGAGCGGGGAGTGGACGTGCCGCCACGGATCGTCCCGTACGGGGACCGCGCGCTGATGATCGAGCTCGACGGCGCGGCGGCGGTGGTCGCATGGGACGCGGCCGTGCGCGCGGCGGCGCCCGAGGGCGTCGCGGACATCGTCCCGGCGGCGGCGACTCTGCTCGTGGTCGCCGACGAGAGAGCCGACCTGTCCCGCCTGGCTGCGTCCCTGAGTGCCCTGACCGTGGACACGGGTCGGGACGGACCCGAGGCCGTGACGGGCACCGTGGTGGAGATCCCGGTGCGCTACGACGGCCCGGACCTGGGCGACGTCGCACGGCTCACCGGTCTCGGCGAGGACGAGGTCGTGCGCGCGCACCAGGCGAGCGTGTGGCGGGTGGCGTTCGGAGGCTTCGCGCCCGGATTTGGCTATCTCACCGGCGGCGACCCGCGGCTGGAGGTCCCACGTCGCGCGAGCGCCCGCACCGTCGTGCCGGCCGGAGCCGTCGCGCTGGCGGGGGAGTACACCGGCGTCTATCCCCGTGCCTCGCCCGGAGGATGGCAGCTGATCGGCACCACGCGGGCGCCGATGTGGGACCTGCGTCGCGACCCGCCTGCACTCCTGCGGCCGGGCGCGGTCGTCCGGTTCGTGGAGGAGTAGGTCGTGAGCACGGTCCTGGAGGTGGTGCGCAGCGGACCGCTCGCGCTGGTGGAGGACCTCGGGCGTCCGGGGCACGCGGCGATCGGGGTGGGCCGCTCAGGTGCGGCGGACCGCGGGGCGCTGCGCCTGGCGAACCGGCTGCTCGGCAACGGTGAGGACCTCGCCGGCATCGAGGTGACGCTCGGCGGGCTCGTCATGGTCGTCCGTGGTGGCGACACGTGGGTGGCCGTGACCGGCGCACCCGTTCCGCTGACGGTCGGACGCCGCGCGGCGGCACCGTACGGGCCGGTACGGGTGCGTGCGGGGGAGACCCTCCGTCTCGGGCTCCCGAGCAGCGGTCTGCGGTCGTACGTCGGGGTCCGCGGCGGGGTCGACGTGGCCCCCGTGCTCGGTTCGCGCAGCCGCGACGTGCTCGCCGGGATCGGCCCGGAGCCGCTCGCCCCGGGCGCCGTCCTGCCGGTGGGACCGCCTCCGGCGACCTATCCCCACGTCGACGGGGTGCCCCCGCGGTCGTACGAGGAGATCGTGCTGCGCGTCGTCCGCGGCCCGCGGGACCGACTGGTCCTCGACCCGGAGGCGCTCGCAACCACGTGGACGGTGTCCTCGGCCTCGGACCGCGTCGGCATGCGCCTGGACGGGACCGTGCTCGCGCTCCGCGACCCGGACGCCGCGCTCCCGTCAGAAGGCGCGTACAGAGGCGCGGTCCAGGTGCCGCCGAGCGGTCAACCGGTCGTCTTCCTCGCCGACCACCCCGTCACGGGCGGCTATCCGGTCGTGGGGGTCGTCGCCGACTCCGACGTGGATCTCGCTGCGCAGGCCCGTCCAGGTCAGCCGATCACCCTGCGCTGGGCCTGACGCCTCGTCCCCGATTCGTGGCGTCCGGGCCGGAATCCACGGTGCGATTCTGACCCGGACGCCACGAATCGGGGACGAGGCGGGGCGGTCAGTGCTTCGCAGGCTCGACGAGCTCGACGAGGACGCCGCCGGCGTCCTTGGGGTGGACGAAGTTCACGCGGCTGTCCGACGTACCGCGCCGAGGCTCGTCGTACAGCAGCCGCATCCCGCGGTCGCGGAGCGTCTGGGCGACCACCTCGATGTCGGTCACCCGGTACGCGAGCTGCTGGATGCCGGGGCCGTTGCGGGTGAGGAACTTCGCGATCGTCGACTCGTCGGAGAGCGGCGCGAGGAGCTGGATGCGCTGGTCGGTGTCACCGACGGCGAGCATCGCCTCGCGTACCCCCTGGTCCTCGTTGATCTCCTCGTGCACGGAGTGCAGACCGAAGACGTTGGCGTAGAACTCGAGAGCCTCGTCGAGGTCGGGCACAGCGATGCCGACGTGGTCGATGGCGATGAGGAGGTGTTCGGGAACCATGCGGGGCACGATAGGACACGAGGGCCCCGTACGGCGCCCGCCGGTCCACCCTGTGACCTTCCTCACCGCAGGGCTCGGTGATGTTACGGACGGGTATCGTGCACCCAGAAGAGCACCTCGTCTCGGCCGCAGACACCGCGCACCCGCGCCTCGTAAGGAGATCCCATGGCTCGTCAGTCCGTCATCGTCGCGGGGGCCCGTACCCCGATCGGCCGGCTCCTCGGCGGCCTCAAGACCCAGTCGGCTGCCGACCTCGGCGGCGTCGCCATCAAGGGCGCGCTCGAGCGGGCCGGGATCACCGGTGAGCAGGTCGACTACGTGATCATGGGCCAGGTCCTCGGCGCCGGGGCGGGCCAGGTGCCGGCACGCCAGGCGGCCCACAAGGGCGGCATCCCGCTCGACGTGCCCGCCATCACCATCAACAAGGTCTGCCTGTCGGGCATCAACGCGATCGCGACCGCCGACCAGCTGATCCGCGCGGGCGAGTACGACGTCGTCGTCGCCGGCGGCCAGGAGTCGATGACCCAGGCGCCGCACCTCCTGAAGGGCTCGCGCGAGGGATTCAAGTACGGCGCGACGACGATGCTCGACCACATGGAGTACGACGGCCTGTGGGACTCCCTGACCGATCAGGCGATGGGCAAGCTCACCGAGGCGCGCAACGCTGACGTGGAGACGTTGACTCGCGAGGAGCAGGACGCGTTCGGCGCCCGGTCGCACCAGCTCGCCGCTGCCGCGCAGAAGAACGGCGTCTTCGACGACGAGATCGTGCCCGTCGAGATCGCCGGCCGCCGGGAGACCGTCACGGTCGCCACCGACGAGGGTGTCCGCGCCGACACGACGACCGAGTCGCTCGGCAAGCTGCGTCCCGCCTTCGCGAAGGAGGGGACGATCACCGCAGGCACCGCCTCGCAGATCTCCGACGGGGCGTGCGCCGTGGTCGTCATGGCCAAGGAGAAGGCCGAGGAGCTCGGCCTCACGTGGATCGCCGAGATCGGCGCCGCCGCGACCGTCGCCGGTCCCGACTCGACGCTCCAGCTGCAGCCCGCTCACGCGATCGCGAAGGCCTGCGAGAAGGAGGGCATCGCGCCCACCGACCTCGATCTCGTCGAGGTCAACGAGGCCTTCGCCGCCGTCGGCATCGCCAGCCAGCGCGCGCTCGGCATCGACGAGGACAAGGTCAACGTCAACGGCGGGGCGATCTCGCTGGGGCACCCCATCGGCATGAGCGGCGCTCGCATCGTGCTCCACCTGGTGCTCGAGCTCGCGCGTCGCGGCGGTGGCGTCGGTGCTGCCGCGCTCTGCGGCGGTGGCGGTCAGGGTGACGCCCTGATCGTGCGCGTCCCGCAGCAGTGACCCGTCGTACGGAGCGCCCCGGGACGCGGACGCGATCCTGATGGCACGTCGTCCTGTCGCCGTCGGTGAGCTCGTCGAACGAGCCACCGGCGGAGACGCACGTGCGGTGGCCCGTCTGATCTCGCTCGTCGAGGACGCGTCGCCGCTGCTCCCCGAGGTCAGCGCGGCCCTGGCGCCCCATGTCGGCCACGCGCACATCGTCGGCCTGACCGGCTCGCCCGGAGTCGGGAAGTCGACGACCACGGGTGCTGTCGTCGCGGCCCTGCGCGCGCAGGGCCGCAAGGTCGGCGTGCTCGCGGTCGACCCGTCGTCGCCGTTCTCCGGCGGCGCCCTCCTCGGTGACCGGATCCGGATGCAGGACCATGCGGGCGACCCGGGCGTGTTCATCCGGTCGATGGCGACGCGCGGTCACCTCGGTGGCCTGGCGTGGGCCGCTCCGCAGGCGCTGCGGGTCCTCGACGCGGCCGGCTGCGACGTGATCCTCGTGGAGACCGTCGGTGTGGGGCAGTCCGAGATCGAGGTCGCCGGCCTGGCCGACACGACGGTGGTCCTCCTCGCACCGGGCATGGGGGACGGCATCCAGGCCGCGAAGGCGGGGATCCTCGAGATCGGGGACGTCTACGTCGTCAACAAGGCCGACCGCGACGGCGCGAGGCAGGTGCGCCGCGAGCTGCGCGGCATGCTCTCGCTGACGGATCGGCCCGACGCGTCCTGGAAGCCCCCGATCGTGCTGACCGTCGCGTACCGCGAGGAGGGCATCAGCGAGGTCGTCGCCTCGCTCGACGCCCACCTGAGCCATCTGCGCTCAGGCGGCGAGCTCGCGCGGCGGCGGCTGCGGCGCACCCGCGACGAGATCGAGACGCTCGCGACGACCGAGCTCCGCACGCGCTTCGCCGCGGTGCACGGCGGCGACCTGCTCGACGCTCTCGCGGCCGATGTGGTGGCCGGGAAGACCGATCCGTTCGCCGCGTCGAGGCGACTGCTCGACAGCATGTGACGCGGAACACGGCGCGCCGCGAGTCTGCGCCCTGCTGCATCCGCTATAAACATCCGAGAGCGTCTCCCCCACGCTCTGCCCCCGAGAAAGGCAGCAGTGGTGAAAAAGGCGATCATCGTCATCGTGGTGATCTTCGTGGTGTACTTCCTGCTCACGAATCCCACGGGCTCTGCCGACGTCGTCGAGCTCGTCTTCGGATGGATCGTCAACGCGTTCGAACAGGTCGCCGCGTTCCTGCAGACGTTGTTGTTCTGACCCGGAGGTGACCGTGCTGCGCAGGGTCCTCAGGATCGTTCCCGACCGCAACATCGGCAAGCACCTCCTGCTCGACGACGGTGAGCGGGTCAAGGACGTCGTGCGGCACCACTGGGTCGTCTTCGTCACCCCGTACGCGATCGTGCTGGGTGGGGTGCTGCTGATCGCCCTGTTCCCGCTGCTCCCGATCTCCGTCGCCGGAGTGCTCGCCCTGGTCGGGGTCGGCATCATCGCGTTCGGGATGTATCGCGCGGCGGAGCAGCACCTCGACGTCTTCGTGATCACGAACCACCGGGTGCTCAAGATCCGCGGCGTGTTCGAGGTGAAGGTCGCGACCATGCCGATGGCCCGAATCCTCGACATCACCGTCGAGCGGACGCTGCTGGGCCGGATCCTCGGGTACGGCCACTTCGTGTTCGAGTCGGCGGCCCAGGCTCAGGGTCTGCGCGACATCCGGTTCATCCCCGACGCGCTCGAGCGTGACCGGACGATCCAGAAGGCGCTCGTCGCCGCAGGACTCCGCGGCCCCGCACGCTGAGCGGTCCGGCCTCCGCCCGCGATGTGAAGGGTGCGGCACCGTTCTCCCACGGAAAAACGGTGCGCAACCCTTCACATCGCGGACGGGACGGGACGGGACGGGCGGACGGACGAGCCGTCAGAGGGCGGCGTCGCGCTCCTGGGCGGCGAGAGCGCGGGCGAGGTCCGAGCGGCCCTCGCTCACGTAGCGCCGCGTCGTGGCGTCCAGATCGTCCTGCCCTGCGAGCCACGCGTCGATCGCCGCGAGGTTCTCGGCGCTCGGGTTGGCGCGCGGGAAGAAGCTCTCGAGGATCTCCGAGGCACGCCAGACCCCCTTCTCGATGACCGTACGGGCGGTGTCGAGGTAGCGGGCGACGTACGGCTGGAGGATCTCGGCCTGACCCGGCTGCTGGAATGCCCGGGCGATGCTGCGCTGCGTCTCGTTCGGCAGGTCGTCGCGGACGACGACCGACTCCCACGCGACCTCCTTCGCGGCGGCGTCCGGACGAGCGGCACGCGCCCCGGCGGCCTTCTCCTGTCCGGCGATCGTCGCGTCGCGTGCCAGCTCGGCATCGATCTCCGCGTCACCGAACGCACCGGTGCGGGCGAGACCGGTGACCAGGGACCACCGCAGGTCGGTGTCGATGGCGAGCCCCTCGAGCGTCACCGAGCCGTCGAGCAGACCCTTGAGGTACGCGATCGCGTCCTCGGACTGGGCCGCGCCGGCGTACGCACGGGCGAAGGCCAGCTGGTGGTCCGAACCGGGGGCGGCGGCGTCGAGCAGCGCACGCACGCCCTGCTCCCACTGCGCGGCGAGCCCGTCGCGGTTGT
>Ga0233375_1000521_pt1 | contig 20326 bp, 16 predicted proteins | sample ElkDunMinimDraft_10_FD_191539 | JGI IMG/M metagenome (GOLD analysis project Ga0233375, IMG submission 191539) | Fecal eukaryotic communites from dung pellets of Tule Elk in California, USA - Elk Dung E16 | ecosystem: Host-associated > Mammals > Digestive system > Large intestine > Fecal | place... | reverse complement strand
ATCGGGATCCTGCCGGCAGCGGTGCGCAGCCCGGCCATGACGGCGCTCGAGGCGGGGACGCTCGCCGAGCTCCACCCGGGGCGGCTCCTGCTGGGGATCGGCCACGGGATGCCCGCGTGGATGCGGCAGATCGGGGTGTGGCCGGCGAGCCCGCTGACGCTGCTGGCGGAGACCACGAGCGCCGTCCGCTCGCTGCTGCACGGCGAGCGGCTGACCACCGAGGGACGCTACGTGCAGCTCGACGACGTCGCCCTGCACAGCCCTCCCGCTGTCGCCCCGCCCGTCCTGACCGGGGTGCGCGGGCCCAGGTCCTTGGAGGTCTCGGGCCGTGTCGCCGACGGCACCATCCTCGACATGCCCGTGACCCCCGAGTACCTGGGCGTCGTGCGCGAGTCGGTCGAGCGCGGCCGGGTCTCGGCGGGGGCGAGCGCCCCGCCCGAGCACACGCTCGTCGCGTTCAGCCTCGCCGTGGTGCACGACGACGTCGCGACCGCCCGCGAGATCGTCCGGCCCGCGCTGGCCACGTTCGGCGCCGCGGACTGGACCGCGCAGATCGACCCGCTGCCGTTCGCGGCCGAGTTCCGGGCGTTGCGCGACTCGACGTCGACGCCGCAGGAGCTCTCCCGGGCCCTGCCCGACGAGTGGGTCGACCAGCTCGCGATCGTCGGTCCGCCCGACGTGGTCCGCGCCCGGCTCGCCGCGCTCGAGGCCAACGGGGTCAGCAGCGTGGTGGTGGTGCCGACGAGCCCCGACCCCCAGCGACCGGACGACCCGTTCGCGGCGCTCGACGCGCTCGCCCGGGTCGTGCCGTCCCGTGCGGTCAGTGGATGAGCTCTTGCCAGTTCTCGGGGACCCGTCCAGCGGGCCCGGGGACCGGTTGGTCGTCGGGGTGCGCGACCGGCGGCGCGAGGTCCGGCCCCTCGAACGACTGCTCCGAGACGTAGTCCCAGTACCAGTCCTCGCCGGGTTCGTAGGAGCGCATGAGCCGGTGCCCGGTCTCCTGGTAGTGCGCCGTGGCGTGCTGGGAGGGCGACGTGTCGCAGCAGCCCACGTGGCCGCACCGCGCGCACCGACGCAGGTGCACCCACCAGCCGCCGGACGACTCGCACCCGGCGCAGCCGGGACCGCTCGGCGGCACCGTCAGGTCGAGGGACTCCTCGAGGCCGAGGGTGCCGCCGTCGTCGGGCGCCGTCAAACCTGTGCCCCGACGCTCCGCACGACCGGCTCCCAGTCCTTGGGCTCGAGCGGTTCCGCAGGCTCGGCCGCGGCCCAGCCACGGGCCGCCTCGATCGTCGACGAGAGCAGCTCGTAGAGCGCGTCGTCGGCGTCGCGGGAGCCCGCCTCGGAGATGCCCTGGACCGCGGCCGCGACGATGCTCGGCGCCGCGTCCCGGGCGAAGCGTGCGGGACGCAGCCTGGAGCCCTTGCAGAACGACTCGGCCCAGGCCGCCGTGCGAGGCACCATGTCCAGGGCGTCCTGCGAGGCCTGCGTCCGGGTGCCGGGCTCACGCCCCTCGAGCTGGTCGAGCATGCGCTCGCCCGCGATGATCGCGACCGCGAGGACGTCCTGCCGGTCGCTCGGCGAGACGGGCAGCGCCGTCTGCGCCGCGCGCAGCGAGATCCACACGCTCCACCGCGGGTCGTCGGACCGCAGCCCGATCACGGACGGGATGAGGATCGCCAGGCGTGGCCTGGCCGCATCGCTCGTGAGGTCGTTGACCGCGCGCGCGAGCATCGCCACGAGCGGGTGCGTGCACTGGGGATGGTCGCTCCAGCGTTCGCCGGCCAGGTACGACGCGAGCTCCATGAAGCACGCGCCCTTCTTCGGGTTGCGGTGCTTGCCGCGTCCTAGCATCGGTAGCACGTCGTACGTCGATGTCACGAGGCACCTCCATCAAGGGGTCCGGTCCATTCCAGTCTGCGACCGGCTCCCGGTGTTGGCAACGGGTGGCGCGAAGCGGCGGACCGGCCCCGCGGCGACCTCACCCCTAAGGCACCTCAGACCACGTCGGGCGAGATCCGCCGTCGGGCCTGAGGTGGTGGCGGCCCAGAACCTACCCGCTCGACCGATGCACGACGCGCCCGCTCAGCACGAGAGTGAGGATCACAGCGGGCACCACGTCCGCAGCCGACGAGCACGACGGGGACGACCATGAACGAGATGTACGTGATGGGCTTCGAGACCGAGGTGGCCTACCGCCAGCAGCAGGTCCGCGCGGACTACGACCACCAGGAGAACGTGCTCATGCACTGGCTCCGCAGCCACCGCCTGGGGGTGAGGACCCACAGTCACCGCGCGAGCACCAGCGGCCAGAGCGGATGACCACCCCCTCGTCCGGCCGGGTGAGCCGAGGTCGTACACCGCCCTCGGCACCACCACGGCCCGTGTTCCCGGGCGGACCGGACGAGGGGTGCGTCACACCGGGGGGCGAGTATCAGGAAACGTCGTGGCAGTCGTCACAGGCCGCTGCGAGGATGGGCACTATGCCGCGCCCCTCCCAGGCCCACTTCGTCGCACGAGCGCACCAGCTCGACGTGATCGCCGCGGCGGTGGGCCGCGCCGGCGCCGGCGACCCCGGCGCGATCCTCCTCGGTGCCGACGCCGGGGTCGGGAAGTCACGCCTCCTGGTGCGCGCCGCCGAGCTCGCGCGCGGCACGGGGGCCACCGTCGTCGTGAGCCACTGCGTCGACCTCGGCGACGTCGGCCTGCCCTACCTGCCGTTCACCGAGGCGCTGTCCGAGCTCCGGTCCAGCCACGAGGTCGTCGACCAGACCATCGAGGCGCGGCCCGCGCTGGGTCGCCTCCTGGACGCGGGTCCCTCGTCGCCCGACGGCAACGGCGAGGACCAGGCCGGCCGCCTCCAGCTGTTCGAGGCCATCACGGCGGCGCTCACGGCCCCCGGGCGCCCCGGCGCCCCCCTCGTCCTCGTCATCGAGGACCTGCACTGGGCCGACCCGTCCACGCGCGACGTCCTGCGCTTCCTCCTCGCGCGGCTGCGGGCCGACCACCTCCTCGTCATCGCGAGCTACCGCACCGACGACCTCCACCGCCGCCACCCCCTGCGCCCCGTGCTCGCCGAGCTGCGCCGCCACCCGCGCGTCGACCACCTGCCCCTGGAGCCCTTCACGCCCGGCGAGCTCAAGCAGTTCACGACCGCCGTCGCGGGCCGCGCACTGCCCAAGCACGACTTCGCACGCGTCATGAAGCGCTCGGAGGGCAACGCGTACTTCGCGGAGGAGCTCGTCGAGGCCGGGCCGCAGGCCGACGCCCTGCCGTGGTCCCTCGCGGACGTCCTGCACGCGCGGCTCGAACAGCTCGAGCCCGACGTCCAGCAGCTCGCCCGTATCGCGTCGCTCGCGGGGCGGGTGGTCGCCGAGCCGTTGCTGCGCGCCGTCGTCGGGCAGGACCTGGGCGTGTTCTCGCTCGGCGGGCTGCGCGCCCCGGGCGCGCCCCTGCCCCGGGCGGCGCTCGACCAGGCGTTCGACGCCACGCTGCGCGAGGCCGTCGCCCACCACGTGCTGACGGTCGACGCCGGCCGGATCGCGTTCCGTCACGCCCTGCTGGCCGAGGCCATCTCCGCCGACCTCCTGCCGGGTGAGCAGGTCGCGCTGCACCGGGCGTACCTGGCCGCGCTCACCGAGGACCCGTCGTTGGGCTCGCCCGCCCAGCGGGCCCACCACGCGCTGTCGGCGCACGAGACCACGACCGCCCTCGTCGCGTCCCGCGAGGCCGCGCGCCGGGCAGGCCGGGTGCTCGCGCCCGCCGAGGAGCTGCGGCACCTCGAGCAGGTGCTGCGCCTGTGGGACGCCGTGCCCGACGCCGCGGACCTGCTGGCCGAGGACCGCGTGGACGTGGCCGTCGCCGCCGCAGCCGCAGCGAGCCGCGCGGGCGAGCCCGAGCGCGCCGTCGCGATCGCCCGCAAGCTCGTGGAGCTGACGGTCGGCGACCCGCTGCGCCAGGCCTCGCTGCGCCACGTCCTGTCGCTGCACCTGCTCGGCATCGAGCGGGTGGAAGAGGTCATCGAGCACACCGCGGCCGCGCTCGCGGTGCTGCCCACCGAGCCCCCGTCGAAGGACCGCGCCTGGACGCTCGCGACGCGCGCACGGGCCGCGATGAACCTCGACCGCGCGGAGATGGACGAGGTCGCGCGGCAGACCGCGCAGGAGGCCGTCGCGGTGGCCCGCACGATCGACGCGCCCGACGTCGAGGCCGACGCCCTGACCACGCTCGCCGTGCTCGAGGTGGACGACGCCGACCGGGCCGTCGAGCTCCTCGCCAACGCCCGCGAGCGTGCCCAGGCCGCAGGCGACCTCCTGACGGAGATGCGCTGCTGGTACAACATCACCGCCAACCGGTACTACGCGGGAGACCTCGGGCGGGCGCTCGCCGAGGCCCACACCGGCCTCGACCACGCCGTCGCCGCGGGGCTCGGCTGGAACGCCTACGGGGTCGAGCTCCGGCTGCTGGGCGAGCTCGTGCGGTACTCGACGGGCGACCTGCGCCCTCCCCCCGCCGAGGGCGACGCCATCCCGCCGAGCGCGGTCGTCGCGCTGACCACGGTCCAGCTCTACGGGGCGGTCGCACGAGGGGACCAGGACGTCATCGACCGCGCGACCGCGCTGCGGCCCGACTGGCCGCGGGACGGGCAGATCGCGCTCATCGCGGGCGGCTGCACGATCGACGCGCTCGTGTGGTCGGGCAGGCACGAGGAGGCCCTGACCCTCGCGCAGGAGCTCATCGCGTACCTGGGCCGCACGTGGAGCGACTACTTCCTGGGCCGGATCTGGATCTCGGCCCTCGCCCTGACGGCGCTGGCCGACGCAGCCGAGGAGCGCCGGCTCGTCTCCGCCCCCGTCGATCGGCTCGTCGAGCAGGGCGACGCGTTGCTGGCCGAGGCCGAGACCACGGCGCTGCGCGGGCGGCCGCGCGGCGGGCGCCTGGGACCCGAGGGCGTCGCCTGGCTCGTGCGCGCCCGCGCCGAGCACAGCCGTCTCCACGGGGAGAACGACCCGCAGGCCTGGCAGGAAGCCACCGCGGCGTTCGACTACGGCTACCGCTACGAGGTCGCCCGCTCACGGTGGCGGTGGGCGCAGTCGCTGCTGGGCGTGGGGGACCGCGAGGGCGCGGCCGCCCAGGCGGGCGAGGCGCTCGAAGAGGCCGACGACATGGGGGCCGCGCCGCTCTCGGGCGCCCTGCGGGACCTCGCGCGCCGGGGCCGCCTCGACCTGCCCGGGCTGCGTCGCGGGGCCACGTCCGTGCTCACCGACCGCGAGGAGGAGGTCCTGCTGCTCGTCGCGCAGGGCCTGACGAACCGCCAGATCGGCGAGCGCCTGTTCATCAGCGGCAAGACCGTGAGCGTGCACGTCTCGAACGTCCTGGCCAAGCTGGGCGCCTCGGGCCGCACGGAGGCCGTCTCGATCGCGCACCACCGGGGCCTGATCCGGGTCTGACGGCGGGGGGTGTGGTTCGCTGGACGTCATGAGCGCCCCGGCCCCTGGCACCCTCGTCCTGCTGCGCCACGGGCAGAGCGTCTACAACGCCGAGAACCGCTTCACCGGTCTGCTCGACGTCGACCTGTCGGACCACGGCGTCCGGGAGGCCGAGCAGGCGGGCGCCGCCCTCGCGGCCGCGTGCACGCAGGACCCCACGCTGGCCCCCCGCCGCGTGCTGACCTCCCCGCTCGTGCGGGCGTCGGCGACCGCGGTGATCGTCGCGGCGCGGCTGCCGGGGCCTCCTCCCCTGGTCCCCGAGTGGCGCCTGGTCGAGCGCCACTACGGCGCGTTCACCGACGACCTGCGCGAGTCCGTGCGGGCCGAGTTCGGCGAGACCGCGTACTGGGAGTACCGGCGGTCCTTCGACCACCGTCCGCCGCCCGTCGAGGAGGGCAGCAGGGCTGCGGCGCAGGTCGCCGACACCTTCTCGCGCCTGCCCGACGCCGCCCGTGTCGGCATGCGCCGCGACACCGAGTCGCTCGCGGACGTCGTCGAGCGCCTCGCGCCGCTGTGGGCGCAGGTGCGCCAGGCGCTCGACCAGGGCGAGAACCTGCTCGTCGTGGCGCACGGCAACTCGCTGCGCGCGTTCGTCATGCTCGTCGACCGGCTCACGGCCCCCGAGGTCCAGGTCCTCAACGTCCCCACGGGCCTGCCGCTCGTCTACCGCTTCGAGCGCCGGGTGCCCGACGACGCCGCGCACCCGGGCGGGAAGGCCCACCCGGGTGCGCCGCGCGACGACCAGGCGCCCGGTGCCCGCCTGGTTCCCGTGCGCCGCGGCGGGCTCTACCTCGATGCGGACCGCGCGGCGACCGAGCTGGCCGACCTGGAGCGGCGCGGCGGGACGTGAGTCACGAGCCCACGCGCAGGGATCCGTCGCCCGTGGGGCTCCTCTCGACCTTGCACTGCGCCTTCTCGGCGGTGGCACCGATGATCCGGTCCTCCTGCTCGGACGTGAGGTCGGCCCGGAACATCGCCTCGGCGCCGCGTACGCCCGCGCGGCACCGGTACAGCTCGCGCTTGCTCACCGGGTCCATGACGACGAGGTCCTCGTCGGGCAAGGTCTCGAGGAGAGCCCCCCATCGGGGATCCTCCACCTGGCTCTCGACCGCGACCCGGCTCTGCGCGTCGTAGGACACCGCGCACCCGTCTACCCGGTCGGTGCAGGGCCCTGTCGCGGAGTAGTCGTCCGTGAACCCCGCCGACATCATGGGAGCGAAGGACGTCTCGGGCGTCAGCACCAGGGCGAAGGGTGCCTGCGCCCGCTGCGGGATGGGCAGCGTGGGGACGATCAGGAAGGTGCCCGTCGCACCGTCGTCCCGTGTGAAGGAGTCCCAGGACGAGACGAACGCCCCCGGGTCGTCGCCGGTGTTCTCGCTCAGCGTTGCACCGAAGACGAAACGGCCACCTTCGGTGTCGACGACCGCGGCAGGACCGAGGGTGGAGACGACGACCGTCGTCGGGTCGGCGCCCGACCGCAGCCGTCGGAGCTCGGCCTCGTCCCCGGCGACCACCTGGAGACGCTGCGTCTCCAGCGGCGCGTAACCGAGGTCGGCCATCTGCTGGATGTAGGCAGGGTCCTCGGGGTCCTGCGACGGCTCGGTCCCCTCTCCCACCGCGGCATCGAGGACCTGCCCGGTCCCGGGGTCGATCGTGACGGTCCCGTCCTCGAACGGACCACCGGCCGAGAACTCGACCGTCGAGACGATGAGGAACCGGTCGCCGTGCGCACCGGTCTCGATGCCCGTGTCGAGCACGACGGTCTCGTCCGGGAGCTCGTAGGCCGCGGCCTCGGCCACGGCCGTGATCCCGGGGGCGATCTCTCGGTGCACGATCTCGGTGCTCAGCGTCTCGCCGGACGCGGCGGGCACGAGCTCGTGGGCCACCTGGCCGGGGACGCCGCTCGCGACCCCGACGCCCAGGACGGCGAACGCCGTGAGCACCGCGGTCCCGGCCACGGCCCGCCGGGCCGTGGCCTTGCGTCGGCTCGTGACGAGCACGACGGGCAGGTCGAGCGTCGAGGCGGGGACGGCGTCGGCCGCGGCGTGCAGACGGTCGAAGAGGTCGTCGTGCGGTCCGGTCATGAGGAGCGGCCCTTCCGGGAGGAGTCGTCGAGGATCGTGCGGAGGCGGGCGAGGGCCCGGGACGCGGTCGACTTCACGGTGCCGACGGGGATGCCGAGCTCTGCGGAGACCTCGGTCTCCGAGAGGTCGAGCAGGTGCCGCATCACCACGACGCGGCGTTGCTTGAGCGGGAGCTGCAGGAGGGCCCGGACGACGAGGTCGCGGTCGTCCACGCTCGTGGGAACCGCACCCGCCGGCACGCCCACCCGCGGCGGGCCGGCGATCCCTTCGGAGTGGTCGCGGAGGTCGTCCGGGCCGGACAGCACCTCGCGGCGGGTGCGCCGCCACGTGTCGACCCGCAGGTTGGCGAGGATCCGGCGGGCGTAGGCGAGCGGGTCGCCGTCGCGGGCCCTGGACCAGGCCCGGTAGGTGCGTTCGAACGTCTGTTGCGTGAGCTCCTCCGCGCGGTGCTGGTCGCCGCACAACAGGTACGCCATGCGGTGCAGCGGGCCGACCGCCGCCTCCATGAAGACCGTGAACTCGGCGTTCTTGGTCGCGTGCAGCACCACGTCCTGCGGCGGGTGCTCGCCGTCGAAGTCCGGGTCGGCCCGGTCGGGACCGTCCTCGGCGGGCACGCCTCGCCGGCCGTCCGTCGCACTGCCGCCCACGAGCGGCAGGACCACGGTCACGACCGCGCTCCGGGCGCCGTCGGGCGCGGGGCCCGGTCCGTGAGTCCCGCCCGCCGCGACTCCAGCAGCTCGACGTCGCGTTGCACCCCGTCGAGGACGTGCCGGCCCAGCACGGCGCGCTGCTCGGGCGTGAAACGGTCACGGGTGCGCGTGCTCGCAACCTCCGCGCCGCGCTCGAGCCGGTCCAGGGCCACGATGCGGTCGAGCAGCCTCAGGATCTCGACCTGCTCGGCCCGCCCGGTCGCACCGACGGCGACCGCCCTGTCCGCGAGCGCCCGCTGGACGCCCGGGTCGCCCGGCGCGCCGAGGCGTGCACCGTCCAGCAGGACGAGGCCCAGCGGTCTGCGCACCACCTGCCACCCCCGGTCGTCGTCGGTCGGCTCGAGCCGGGCGCCACGCACCGCGACGTACGGCGACGCGAGCGACCACCGGACGATGATCGCGCACACGGGCGTCGCCAGAGCGAGGAGGACCACGCTGAGGACGGGATGCGGGGAGGGCCAGGTCAGGCCGACCGCGAGGAGCGAGCCACCCACGGCTCCGACCACGACCACGACCGACCCCGCCGACTCCGCCGGACCGTTGTCCAGCCTGTCCCGGAGCCGCCCCCTGACGGCTCGAGACCTCGCTGGAGCGGGTCCTGACGACGCGCTGGCACCCCCTGCGACCCGTGCGCCGGACCTGCTCGGCGGGGGTCGGTACGTTGTCCTCACGACCAGAACACGCAGGGGCGGGGCGGAAGGTTCCGTCCGGGCCGCCTCCCGCTCTCTTCGAGGTTTCTCCCGGCCCGGACCCAGGTCCTGCGCACTCTGCGTGCACATAACCTACGCATCCGTAGGTTACCGTTGAGTAGTGAACACCTTGGCAAAGCAGCCCTGGCTGAGTCGGTACTCCCCAGGGGTTCCCGCGACCGTCGACATCCCCGACGAGCCCGTCACCGCGGCGCTCGCCCGAGCCGCTGCCCGCTGGCCCGACCGCGTCGCGGTCGACTTCTTCGGCGCCGCGACCACCTACGCCGGCCTCGCCGAGCAGGTGGACCGTGCCGCGAGCGCGCTGTCGGCCCTCGGCGTACGCAGCGGCGACCGGGTCGCGCTCGTCATGCCGAACAGCTCCTCGCACGTCGTCGCGTTCAACGCCGTGCTGCGTCTGGGCGCCGTGGTCGTCGAGCACAACCCCACGTACTCGTCCGACGAGCTGGCCCACCAGCTCGCGGACTCGGGTGCGACCGTGGCGCTCGTGTGGCAGAAGGCCGTCCCCACGGTGCTGGCCGCGAAGGACGGGACCGAGCTGCGCACGGTGGTGTCGGTCGACGTCGCCCGCGACCTGCCGCTCGTCAAGCGCATCGCGCTGCACCTGCCCGTCAAGGCGGCCCGGACCCTGAAGGCGGCCCTGCGCGGCCCCGCGTCCGCGGGCGTCCCGGACTGGCACCGGCTCGTCGGGAGCGCCGGACCGCTCGACCCGTCGACCCCCCAGCCCGCAGCCGACGACGTCGCGCTCCTGCAGTACACCGGCGGCACGACGGGCACGCCCAAGGGCGCCGTCCTGACGCACCGCAACCTGGTCGCGAACACGGTCCAGGGGCAGGCGTGGGCGTCGTTCCGGGAGGGCGAGGAGACCATCTACGGCGTCCTGCCCTTCTTCCACGCGTTCGGCCTCACGTTCTGCCTGACCCTGGGCGTGCGGATCGGGGCCACGCTCGTCGCGTTCCCCAAGTTCGACGCCGACTCGGTCCTGGCCGCGCAGAAGCGCCGCCCTGCGACGTTCCTGCCGGGCGTCGCGCCCATGTTCGACCGCATCGCGGCGGCCGCCGCGACGGCCCGCGCGGGGGGCAAGCCCGTGGACCTGCACTCGATCCGGCTCGCCTTCGCGGGAGCGATGCCCATCAGCCCGACGACGGCGCGCACCTGGGAGGAGGCGACCGGCGGGCTGCTCATCGAGGGTTACGGCATGACGGAGACGTCTCCCGTCGCCCTCGGGAACCCCGTGTCGGCCGACCGCCGCCCGGGCACCCTGGGCCTGCCCTTCCCGAGCACCGACATCCGGGTCGTCGACCAGGACGACCCGACCAAGGACGTCGAGCCGGACGAGGACGGCACGGTGCGCGGCGAGCTGCTCATCCACGGTCCGCAGGTCTTCCAGGGCTACTGGAACCGCCCGGAGGAGACGGCCCACCAGCTGCTCGACGGCGGCTGGCTGCGCACGGGCGACGTCGTGACCGTGGACGCCGACGGCGTGGTCACGCTGGTCGACCGCATCAAGGAGATGATCATCACCGGCGGGTTCAAGATCTACCCGTCCCAGGTCGAGGACCACCTGCGGCTCATGCCCGGGATCCGGGACGTGGCCGTCGTGGGCCTGCCGGGCGAGGGCTCGGACGAGCGTGTGGCAGCGGCCGTGGTGCTCGACGAGGAGCACAGCAGCGCGGGCGGGCTGCCGATCGACCTGGCGGCCGTGCGCGAGTGGGGCGAGCAGAAGCTCGCGCGCTACGCCCTGCCCAAGCACCTGTTCGTGGTGCCCGACCTGCCGCGCTCGCAGATCGGCAAGGTGCTGCGCCGCGTCGTGCGCGACAACGTGCTGCGCAAGCCGACCGACGGCGACGGCCCCGACGGTCGCGCGACCCCCGGCGGTGCGGCCCCCACGGCCTGACGAACCCTGCGCACGGACCGAGGCGCCTCCCGGACCACCGGGCAGGCGCCTCGCGTCGCGTCCGGGCGCACCGGCGACCGCCTCAGGGAGCCAGCAGCTCCCGCACCCGCCGCGCGATGTCGTCGCGCACGAGCCGCATGCGCTCGAGGCCCTCGATGCCGCGCAGCGAGGGCTCGTCGGTGTCCCACACGACGACGGGCGTCCCGTCGTGGGTCTGCACCTGCGCGTCCCGGCCGAGGACGACCACGACGTCGGCCCGCGCCACGAGCTCCGGCGTCAACGCCTTGGGCTGCTGGCCCGTCGGGTCGGCCCCGACCTCGGCGAGGGCCTCGACCGAGAGCGCGTTGAGGCTCGCTCCCGGGGCGGTCCCGGCGGAGTCGACGTCGACGTCGGGCGCGATCCTGCGCGCCAGGGCGGCGGCCATCTGCGACTTGCCGCCGTTCTTGACGCACACGAACAGGACGGAACGGGGCGCGCTCATCGGGGGTCCTCCTGCTCGTCGGCCGACCGGCCGTGGGCCGTGCCGGTCGCGAACCCCAGGCCAGGGGCGGGGGCGCCGAGCGAGACGAGCACGGGCTCGGGAGCGACCGAGGACGTGCCGCAGCACGAGACCTCCGTCGCGACGCCTGACGTGGGCTCGAGCGCCAGGTCGGTCGAGCACACACCGGTCGCGGGCAGGTCGAGCCGGACCTGGTCCGCCGCCTCCCGGTCGCCCGCGAGCGCTGCGGCGATCGAACGCACCTGCTCGTACCCCGTCGCGAGGAGGAAGGTGGGCGCGCGGCCGTAGCTCTTCATGCCCACGAGGTAGAACCCGGCATCGGGGTGGGCGAGCAGCGTCTCGCCGTGCGGCGGCACGGTCCCGCAGGAGTGCTGGTTCGGGTCGATGAGCTCCGCGAGCGCCCGGGGGGACTCGACCACGGGGTCCAGGTCGAGGCGCACCTCGCGCAGCAGCCCGAGGTCGGGACGGAACCCCGTGGCGCCGACGACCGCGTCGACCTCGAGGTCGAGCGTCCCGTCCCGCGTGGTCCCCTGGACCCGGAGCGGCCCGGCCCCGAGAGCGAGGGCGTCGATCCGCTCGATCGAGGTGCGGGTCAGGAGCGTGACGAGCCCGGACTCGACGGCGTCGCGCAGGCTGGTCCCGAGCAGCCCCCGTGCGGGCAGCTCGTCGCCGGCTCCCCCGCCGTAGAGGCGCCGTGCGGACCCGCCCCGCACGGCCCAGACGATGCGGGTGCCGGGCTCGTCGCGGGCGAGGTCGACGAGGCTCAGGAGCGTGTTCGCGGCCGAGTGCCCCATCCCGACGACGAGCGTCCGGCGACCGGCGAAGCGTGCGCGGTCGGCGCCCAGGACGTCGGGCAGGGCTCCCGTCACGGCGCGCTCGCCGGGCTGGCCGAGCGCGGGCAGCCCGCCTGCGCCGACCGGGCTCGGCTGCCCCCACGTCCCGGACGCGTCGAGGACCGCGCGGGCGCGCACGTGGCGCGTGACGCCGTCGGGCCCCTGGACGCGGACCACGTACGGGAGGCGGTCACGCCCCAGCGAGCGTGTCTTGTCCGCGCCCTCGCGCGAGATCCCCACGACGCGCGACGACGTCCGCAGGCGGGACGCGATCTGCGGGGTCGCGGCGAGGGGGGCGAGGTAGCCGTCGACGAGCTCGGCCCCCGTGGGGAGCGCGTCGGGGTCCGGGGCGCTCCAGCCGGTGGTCTCGAGGAGGCGGCGGGCGGCGGCGTCGACGTCGTAGCGCCAGGGTGAGAACAGGCGCACGTGGCCCCAGGACCCGACGGCGGACCCCGCGCGCTCCCCCGCCTCCAGGACGAGCGGTTCGAGGCCGCGTTCGAGCAGGTGGGCCGCAGCGGCGAGACCTACCGGTCCCGCCCCGACGACGACGACGGGCAGCTCCTGGCGACCGGTCATGGACTTCCCTTCCTCGGGCGACCCATGGTGCTGACCCAGGGATCGACAAGCTTCGATACGGCGAAGATATCGAAGCTTGTCGATCCCTGGCAAGATGGGGGCATGACGACCGTCACGCCCCCGCGCCCGACCCCGGCGGCCTGCTGCGCACCGGGACCCGACCACGGACCGGGACCCGGACCGGGCACCGAGCACCTGGACTCCGTACCGTCCACCCCTCCGGACGGGAGCGAGCCGGCGACGGCCCCCGAGGCCCTCGCCCGCACGTTCAAGGCTCTCGGCGATCCCGCGCGCGTCCGCCTGCTCGCGGTCGTCGCCGCCTCGGCCGGCGGCGAGGCGTGCGTGTGCGACCTCGTCGAACCCGTGGGGCTGAGCCAGCCGACCGTCAGCCACCACCTGAAGATCCTCGTGGACGCAGGTCTCCTGCACCGCGAGAAGCGAGGCGTGTGGGCCTACTACGCCCTGGTCCCCGGCGCGCTCGACGCGGTCGCCCGCGACCTGACGGCGCTCGCCGGGTGACCTGGGCTCACGGGGTGAGGACCGCGCGCACCTGGCCGACCCTGGGCGCCGCCCTGACCTATCTCGGCACGTCGTTCGGCACGTACCTCAAGGCCGTCCTGCTGCTGCAGGGCGCGAGCGTGCTCCTCGTCTTCCCGGCCCTCGCGTGGCTGTTCGACCTCGCGCTCGACCAGGCCGGCGTCGAGGCGGTGACACCCACGACGCTGGGCGAGGTGCTCCGCTCGCCCGTGGCCGACCTGCTGATCCTCCTCATCGCGGCGCTCGCGTGCCTGGCCGTGCTCGTCCAGGTCGGCGCGCTGCTCGTCATCGCGCACCGCCTCGCGCACCGCGAGCCGGTCACCGTCCGCACCGTCGCGCGAGACCTGCTCGCCGCGGCGCGCAAGCTCCTGAGCCCCCAGGCGCTGCTCCTGCTGCCCTACTTCTTCGTGATGCTGCCGCTCGTCGACGCGGGGGTCGTCGCGACCGTCCTGCGCGGTATCCGCATCCCCCGGTTCGTCGTGGGCTCGTTGCTCGAGACCGACGCGGGCACCTGGTTCTACTACGGGTTCCTCGCCGTGGCCCTCTACCTGAACCTGCGCCTGGTCCTCACGCTCGCGGTCCTCGTCACGAGCGACGCGTCGATCGCGCAGTCCATGGCGACGAGCTGGCGCCTGACCCGTCGGCACACGGCCCGCCTCGTGGTCATGGTCGGGACCGTGCTCGCGGTCGCCGCCACGTTCCTGGTGGGCCTCGTGAACGTGGGTCTCGAGCCGACCCGCCTCGCCGACCGCGTCGCGCCCGACACCTCCCCGCTCGTCGCCGGGATCTCGCTCGCGGCCGTCCAGGTCGCCGTGTTCGTCGTCACGGGGTTCGTCGCGGCGATGCTCGCCCAGGTCCTCGTGGTCGTGCTGAGCGTGCGCCAGGGCGAAGGTCCCGGCGGGGCGGCCGTCCACTCGGCGCCCGCCGAGCCCGTCGCGGTCAGGCCGCACGGGCCCCGCTGGGTGCGCGTCGTCGCCGCGGTCGCGGGCACGGTCGCGTTCGCCGTCCTGTCGGTCCACAACACCTCCGTCATGACCGACATGGACGCCCGCAGCGAGACCCTCGTGGTCGCCCACCGCGGATACCCGTCGCGAGCCGTGGAGAACACGATCCCCTCGCTCGAGGCGGCCGCCGCAGCCCGCGCGGCCTACGTCGAGATCGACGTGCAGCAGGCCGCGGACGGCGGGATCGTCGTCGTGCACGACACGAACCTCGGACGCCTGGCCGGGATCGACCGCGAGGTCTACGACATGACGACGGCCGAGCTCACCGCGACCACGGTCCGGGCGAACGGCCACGAGGCGACCATCCCGACCCTCGACGCGCTCGTCGACCGAGCGCAGGAGCTCGACGTGCCGCTCCTCGTCGAGATCAAGCCGCACGGGCAGGAGACCCCGGGGTACGTCGACGACGTGGTCGCCCTGCTGCGCGCCCAGGGAGTGAGCGACACCTACCTCGTGCAGTCCCTCGACCAGGAGGTGGTCGAGCAGGTCGAGGCCCTCGCACCCGAGATCGGCACCGGATACGTGCTCCCCGTGAACCTGGGGCGGCTGCCCGCGACGAGCACCGACTTCGTCGCGGTCGAGGAGTCGTCCGTCACGCCGTCGCTGCTCGCGCAGGCCCGTGCGGCGGGCATCGAGGTCTTCGTGTGGACGGTCGACGAGCCCGCGGCCATGCGCGCCTCCGTGCGCGAGGGCGTCGACGCGATCATCACCGACCTGCCCGCACGCGCCGCGCAGGAGCGCGACGCCGTGGTCGCCGACACCACGCTCTCGTCCCGGCTCGAGGACGCCCTCCACGACATCCTGTCCTGGTGAGGTGCCCGCCAGGTGGCCAGGACCTCAGTCCTCGGCGTGCACCACCAGCACGGGCCACCTCGCGTGGTGCAGGACCGACTGGCTGACGGAACCCAGGACCGGCCCCACGACCGTGCCGTGCCCCCGCGAGCCGACCGCCACGACGGACGCCCTGGAACCGGCGACCTGGGCCAGCACCTGCGCAGCCGGTCCCTCGACGACCGACGCCCGCACCTCGAGGTCCGGCTCGGCCTCGCGCGCCCGCTGCGCCCCGGCCTCGACGGCGCGCCGAGCCCGGTCCTCGACCTGGGCCCGGACCTCGTCGGGCGGTGGCACGAGCGGCCCGACCAGCAGGTCCGCCGGGACGCTGAACGCCGTGACGAGGTCGAGCGGCACCCCCCGGGCCGCGGCCTCGCGAGCGGCGGCCCGGACCGCCGCCTTCGAGTGAGGGGACCCGTCCACGCCCACCACGACAGGACCGCCGTCGGCGGCGCGGGGCGACCCCGGCGGCACGACGAGCACGGGGACCGAGGAGCGCGCGGCCAGACGCGCGCTGACCGACCCCAGGAAGAGCGAGCCCCACGCACCGAGGCCGCGCGACCCCACCACGAGGAGCAGCGCGCCGTCCGTGGCCTGGTCCAGCAGCACCGAGGCAGGGGGCCCGTGGAAGAACCACGTCTCGACCGCCAGGTCGGGGGCGAGGTCCCGCACGAGCTCTCGCGCCCCGGCAAGAGCCACGTCGACGTCCTGGCTGCCGTCATCGACGGGAGGCAGGACGAAGCCCCCCTCGAACACCGGGTCGTGGACAGGCTTCTGGCGGGCGTGGACGATGTGCAGGGGCGCGCCGTGCAGGCGGGCCTCGTCCACGGCCCAGGTCAGGGCGTCACGGCTCGCGCTCGAACCGTCGACACCGACGACGACCGGTTGGACGTCCATCCGTGTTCCTCCTTCGCGTGCGGGACGCTCCCGCGCGACAAGACGCGGTGTGATCCAGTCTGACGTGACGTGTCGGGAGGGGCACCTCGGGGATGCTGGACGTGGTGCCACCGGGCCTCCCGGGCGGTGACCGCCAGGAAGCACGCCCGGACGAAGGCGAGCTGCAGGAACAGGTCGTAGACGAGCTCGGGCAGCACCAGCGACGCGAGCACGCGCGCTCGCGTCCCGTTGCCCCACACCGTCACCAGGCGCTCGCCGACGAGGACCACGCCCACGGCGAGCCAGGCCGGCACGACGGTGAACGTCCCCGTCGCCGCGGTGAGCGCGGTGAGGACGACCAGGCTCATGAGCATGAGCGCTCCGAGGGCGATCATGACCTGCTGCCCGAAGTACCTGGCCGTGACCCGGGTGAACCCGTAGGCGCGGAGGTTGTCAAGCATCCCCTTGTACCAGCGCACCCGCTGGCGGTGCAGGTCGCGAGCCGTCGGCATGAGCTCCGTCGTGCACGACATGCTCTGGGGCGACGCGAGGCGGTACCCCAGGGTGCGCAGCGCGAGCGTGAGCTCGGAGTCCTCGGTGATGGCACCCGGGTCGTAGACGGCGCCCGGCGGGCCGGGCAGGCGCCTGCCTCGGTTGCGGGCGACCTCCGCGAGCGCCTCGGTACGGATCAGTGCGGCCGTGCCGGTCAGGACCGCGGTCCTGCCGGTGACGTCGATCTGCACCGAGTACCGCTCGTACTCGTTGGACTGGAGCTGTTCGAGCACCGAACGTGGCGGGGTCCCCTGGAAGACGCCTCCGACGGCACCCAGGTCGGGACGGTCGTCGAGCAGGGCCAGACCCTCCTCGACGAACGTCGGGGCGATCGACGTGTCGGCGTCGAGGACCAGGACGTTCTCCGCGTCCACGACGCCCAGCACCTGGTTGAGCGCACCTGCCTTGCGTCCGGTGTTCCCGACGGTCTCCATGACGTCCGCGCCGAGGCGCCGCGCGACCTCGACGGTCTCGTCCGTGCTGTTGTCCGACACGACCAGCACCCGGTCGACGGGGCGGGTCTGGGCCCGCAGCGAGGCCAAGGTCGCGGGCAGCGCCTCGGCTTCGTCGTGCGCGGGGACGACGGCGACGACCCGAGGGGCTGCCACGGGGGTCACCGCTGCGCGGCGCGGCGCCTGTGCAGCACGCGCGCGGTCATGACGAGCGCCATCCCCGCGACGATCAGCGTCCAGGCCCCCACCACGTAGAAGCCGGTCGCCATCGCTCCCGTCGCGGCGAGCGCAGATCCTGCCTGAGTCGTACCGAGCTGGTACACCGTTCCACCTCCATCTGTTCGTCGGTGGAACCACCGTCCCGCAGCCGGGGCGGCGCTCAGGGCGGCCTCGGGCAGGTCTGAGCGGGCACGGCTGCCACGCTGAGCACGCCGGCCGGACCGCTGGGTACGCGGGGCGGGCACCGTGAGAACGCCCGCCCTGGGCGGGCGCCGGCCGGGCTTCCTGACGACGCCGGGCGCCACCGGGGACCGGTCGGCGCGGGCCCCCGCCCGGGTGCGGTCAGACCAGTCCGGCGATCTCGTCGCGCGAGGAGATGCCGAGCTTGCGGAAGATCCGGTAGAGGTGGTTGTCGACCGTCCGGTCGCTCACGACGAGACGGGAGGCCACCTCCCGGTTGCTCAGGCCCGCCGCGACGAGCCGGGCCACCTCGAGCTCGCGCGGCGTGAGCTCCTCGCCGGGGGCCAGGGCGGAGAGCAGCAGGTCGAGCTCCTCGCCCCTCCTCGCCACCCGGGCGCGCAGCCGGGACGACTCCTCCGCCACGCGCGCCGAGTGCCCACCCCCGCGCAGGAGACCGATCGCGGTGACGTGGGCGCGCGTCGCGTAGACCTCCAGATGGCGGTCGCGCAGCTCGTCGACCGACAGCAGCAGTCCGTCGGCCGACCGGTCGGCCGACGCCCCGAGGTAGCGTCCCAGGGCAGGGAGCAGGGTGCCCTGCGCCTGCACCGCGAGCTCGGACACGCGCCGCGCGCCGTCCTCGTCGAGCCAGATGTCGGCCAGGACGGCGGCGTCGAACGTGGCCGCGAGGACGTGGCCGTGGGCCGCGAGCGCCATGACCTGGTCCCACGCGGCTCCGCCGGCCTCGCGCGCGTCGGCTCCCGACGCCAGCGCCAGGGCCACGCGGTAGGGCCCCGGGCGGGCCATCGGACCGAAGAGGGCCTCGAGCCGCATGGACTCGAGCTGCGCGAGCAGGGACCGCGCGCTGGGGACGTTGCGCTCGAAGAGCGACAGCGCGGACGCCAGGGTCAGCAGGCCGGCGCGGGTCGTGGGCCGCAGCGGGGAGGGCGAGCTCACGGCGAAGATGCTCGTCAGGTGCTCGCGCAGGCTCGTGAACCTGCCCTGCAGGAACAGGCCGAGGCCGACCGTGTAGCCGTAGGGCTCGATGTCCCGCGGCTCGAGCGTCCCGCGGGCCTCGTCCAGGAGGCGCATCGCCCGGTCCGTCGCGGCCTCGATCTCCCCGGCGAGGAGCATCGCGTGCGGGACCAGGGAGGTGGCGTCCTGGCGACGCGCGGCAGCGGGCAGGACCACGGCCTCGAGCTCGCGGCGGGCGGCGACGACCAGCCCGCGCGCGAGGAACGCCTCCCCGCGCACCGTCCGGACCACGTCCTCGGTCCGGATGAGGATGCCGCCCTGTGCGCGCACGAGGAGCTCGTCGTCGGCTGTGGTCGCGGCCTCGGGGTCCCGGTCCTCCTGCCCGGCGTGGGCGTCCTCCCCCCGGACGGCGGGCAGCTCACCGAGGTCCTCGGAGCCCGCCGTGCCGAGGACCAGCCGCAGGTGCTGGGTGACGGCGTGGAACAGGCCCGCGACGCGCGGGTCGGAGGAATCCTGGACGTCCGTCACCAGCGCCAGCGCAGCGGGCAGGTCGCGGAGCACCAGGGCACGGTAGTTCACCTCCCACGCGGTGACGTAGGCCCGGTACCGGTGCGGCTCCGACCCGTACCGACGTCGCGTCTCGGCCAGGACCTCGTCGATCAGCTCGGGAGGTGCGCCATCGATGAGCAGCGCGTCCAGGTACGTCACGGTGTTGCGGCTCGTGGGCTCCCTCTCCCAGGCGTCGCGGTCGACCAGGAGGCGCATGGCGGCGTGCTCGCGCAGCACGCGCCCGAGGATCGCGGCGGACTCCGGGGAGGACGACCAGCGCATGGGTGGTCCGAGGACCGGTCGTCGGAGCGGCTTGACCTCGTCGTCACCACGGTCCAGGGCCGCGCTGATGGTCTCGGCGGCGCGCTCGCCCCGGGCGTCGTGCCCCAGGTGGACGAGGTGCTCCGCGAGCAGCGGCGGGAACAGGACGACGAGGGTGCGGTCCGCCTCCTCGACGAAGCGCACCAGGCCGCGGTCGTCGAGCGTGACGACCACCGACCAGGGAAGCAGCCGACGAACCGTCGCGACCCCTGCGGGGCCGAGCGTCGCCAGGACCCGCAGGGCGTCCTGCTCCTCGGTCCCGAGCCCTTCGACGAGGCGGCCGACCGCCACGGCGAGCGCGGGGGTCCACAGGTCCCGTCGAGCCGCCCACCGGCCCCCGGTCTCCACGAGGTGCCGCGCTCGACGGGCCTCGAGCACGATCGACCTGGCCGTGCCGGGCAGGCCGCCGGAGAGAGCGAAGACCCTGCTCGTCACGTCGGAGTCGACGTGCCCGCCCAGCAGCTCGGACACCATCCGGTGGACCTCCTGGAAGGGCAGGACGGGCACCTGGAGCACCGTGGCGTCCCTGCCCGCCAGGACCCTGTCGATGGGCCGAGCCCCGGGGAACGGTGGCCGCAGGGTCGCCACGACGCCGGCCCCCTGTCGCGCCACGACGGTCCCGACGACCGCCGCGGACGCGTCGTCGAGCGCGTCGGCGTCGTCGAGCAGGAAGAGCCTGCGACGGCCGTCCGCCGCGCGCGCGAGCCCGTCGACGGCCGCCGCCATCGTCCCGAGAGCACCCGTCGGCCCGGCGGCGAGCCCCGCGAGCACCAGGGACTCCAGCGGCCGGTCGCCGCCCGCCGAGCGCCCCGGCACGGCCACGACGTCCCAGTCGTCGTCGTCCGCCGCGGCGCGCACACGAGAGAGCAGCGTGCTGCGGCCCGAGCCCGGCAGGCCCACGAGCGACACCGACGTCCCGGCCGCGACCGCTGCGCGGACCAGGTCCAGGACGTACGCGTGCGTGCTGGGTACGCTCATCGACCCACCATAGGGAGGCTCCACCTGCCGCGCCCGGGGGCAGGGCGCCGGCGGCGGGGC